>Ga0315339_1002737_pt1 | contig 12997 bp, 9 predicted proteins | sample ASW17metaG_FD_204514 | JGI IMG/M metagenome (GOLD analysis project Ga0315339, IMG submission 204514) | Ammonia-oxidizing marine archaeal communities from Pacific Ocean, United States - ASW #17 | ecosystem: Environmental > Aquatic > Marine > Oceanic | place: USA: California | collected 2016-12-05
GTTTCCGCAGCACCAAGAAATCCAACAGCGGCAGCGAGATAACCGGCGATCTCCTCGCCGAAAAGGAGCGGTGAACTTAATGCATACCGGTAGAAAACGTCGCCCGCTACCAGGATTAGCATCGCAGCTATCGCGACCTTCCCCAATCCACCCAGACCCCATGCCATTCGGTCGGCGGCGACCGTGATAAAGCGCAAATAGTGCATCCGGTGCCGTAAACGAATTAGCGCATTGTAACTGCCCTAATTCTTTACGCTACTTGATTTTGTGTTTGTTTAACACATCTAGAACAGCCTTGCTCTGTGCTCCAGCTCGCTTTTTCCATGCCGCTAGTAGCGGTTTTGCTCCCGCGGACAGCTTAGCTCTATCAGATTCAGATGGAACTGTGTGAATAACACCAGCTTTCTTCAATACTGTGATTGTCCTTTGTTCTTCGTCCAGAGCCCCCTGCCAGGTTTCAAGGCCAGCGTCATAGACAGTCTTCTTGACGATCGGCTTCAAGTCGTCCGGTAATTCGGCCCATGCATCGCGGTTAACTATAAAAATATAATTAGCGCTACCGAGTGGCCATGAACTCGTGAACTTAGCGTTTTCGTACCATTTGACGGCACTGAACGCGATCATACCCGACACCGCGCCTTCAATAGTGTTTCGTTGAAGACCGACATACACATCACCAAACGGCATTGCCACCGGCTTCGCACCCGCCGAACGCAAAACCAACTGCAAAGCGACAGAGTGCGCGCGCAATTTCATACCTTTTAAGTCCTCGAAGGTTGGGATCGGTTTCTTCGAAAGCACCATCTGTCGCGGCCAATAGCCGTAGCCAAGCATTTCGAGTCCGAAGCGTGATCTTATGTCCGCCTCAAATATTTTTTCGAGGTCGGGATGAGCGGCCTTCAGTATCTCGTATTGCACAAGACCAGGAACCGCCGCGAAATCGTAGAGTGCCGTGTCTGCTCGGTGAGGAGCGCCCTGCACACCCATATCAACTCGTCTATCCCGCACAGCGTCCAAAACGTCCGCACTCTTAACAACTCCGCGGAGCGGAACGAGTTCAAGCCGTCCTTTTGTCGCTTCTTTCACACGAGCGGGAATTATCTCTTCTGAGTAGATCATATAGACGGTGTTGGGAACGATGTCAGACAAAGAATATTGCCATACAATTTTGTCTTTTGCATACAATGGAGAAGCAGTCAGCAAAGACATTACAAGTATCGGGAAAACCGCCATTTTAATTTTTGCTGCAATCATTTTACATCTCTCCTTGTTAGTTGAACCCATCCGGCATCCGGATCAACGAATGTTGACAATCCATCAGTACTATAAAATACGCATACATCAGAACGCTAATACCCTGAAATATCTTACTGCAACTTACATGCCGCACATCCACTATGCGCCGATTACACATCTTTAAGGCTACAGCAATTGGCACACTCTAATTATAGCTGGGAAAACTCTAGTTGGAAAGCTATGCTGCGATTATAGCTGGGGGAACTCTAGTTGGAAAGCTATGCTGCCGGCCCGCGAGAGGTGGTGGTAGCGATGATTTCTGGTTCATCGTAGTGACCGAAGAGAACGAAGATGAGACAGAAAGCAATGAGCAAGAACGACCCGGAAGAAAGTCGAGGCAAAGCAATATGGACATCACCTATGTGAACCACCCTGACGCGACAAGCGAATGGCCCCCGATCGCGGCGCGTGCAGGTGACTTAATCTTCGTAGGCGGCCAGATGCCTGTTCATCCAGTTACTGGTATCCCCGCAGAAACGGAGCTTCTTCAGGGTATGCCGTATCACGGCTCGTCCATTGAGAAACAGTTGCGCTATTTGTATGGCAACCTTGATGACGCCTTAAAAAATATTGGTACCGACCTCAAACATATTTTGAAAATAAACTCGTTTCAGACCCATACCGAAGATATAGATATGGCACTTCGGGTAAGAAGAGATTGGTTTGACGGCGAGAATCCGCCGCCGAGCACGCTTGTGATGACCCCAGAACTTCCAGTTAAGGGGGCTCGGGTATTGATCGACCTGATCAACGTTGCGATCGACGCCGAAATGCCGATGGAGGGTGTCAGCATTTCCAGCTCTCCTGCGATCGCGCAAGCAAAAGCCATTGGCTGGGCAGTCTATTCTCAGGCAATTAAAGGTGGTGGGTTTGTGTTTTCGCGCGGCACATCGCCTCACAATGCGCAAGGGCCGTTGCCGGAAACTTTGCCCGAATACGCGTTTCCTTATCGATATGATCAGGTGCAGTTTCAGTTTAGGTGCGAAATGGAGCGCCTGAAAGACCTTCTCGCTGATGCCGGATGTTCATTGAGCGATGTTGTCCGTGTCGAATGCCACATGACAAATATGGAAGATATCTCCAGTCTAGATGAAGTATGGGAAGAGTATTTTCCGATCGACCCGCCTGCACGAGTCATTATACCTGTCCCCTTAGTATCCCCACCGATGATCATCGAAACAGGCCTAATTGCCGTTGATCCCCGAGGTCCATATCGGAAGAAAATTATTCAAGCAGAGGGTGTGCCGGCGCCGCGTAGCCCTGTATCGCAGGCGGTCAAAGCAGGGCCTTATCTGTTCCTTTCCGGACAAATGGCGACCGACGGAATAAATGGATTGGCGCCGGAGGCTCAGGGAGAAGAAGGCTTTCCATTCCATACTTCAAACGCCAAATTGCAGGCGAAATATATTCTTAAAAATGTTGACGCAATCTGTAGGGCCGCAGGTACGTCTGTTAATTCGATCGTAAGGCGACAGGTGCATTATGTTGACCTGAGGGATATGCCGAAGGCCGAGAGCGTCTGGCTACAGCAGTTGAACAACAAGCTGCCACCAACGAGTTCATTCCGGACGTCAGGCCCCCTACCGATTCCGAAGTGCACGTTACAATACGATCTGATCGCATACATACCGTAAGAAGAGGTTATGCAGGACTGTTCCGTTGGTCGAGCGGAGTGGCTCTTAAAAGATGTCGCCGAAGAAATCCCGCATTAATCGATAGGTCTGTTTGCAAAGCTTTTCGTCGTAGCGCTGTAGATTGTCGTTTGCGTCATGTACGCAAAATCCATGTGGCGCATCCCCGAACATCATTACCTGCCAATCCACGCCGTGCGCCGACATTTCGGCTTCCAGTGCGTCGATTAGCGGTTTGGGTGTTACGATGTCATCGGATCCATGGATTGCGAGAAACCGTCCGGAAATCCGGTTTTGCCGATTTGGCGCCACCGTGATTGGCAGGGTGACGTGGATGACTACTGTGCCTTGGAAATCGCTACCGTTCCGAATTTGTTCAAGCAGGTAGCCGCCACCCATGCAATATCCGACCGCGCCTTTTCTCGATATATCGATTAGTCCCAGCCTATCGGCCTCGGCAGTGAGGGCATCGTCTGCGACCTTGCCGCAGCCCAAGATGAAGTCGATATCCGCCCGGTTAGAGCGGGCGATCTTACCCAGTTCTTGATTGGATTTGTCCATCCCGCCATAATTCTTGCCAAACATGTCGGCCAGCAGGACGACGTAGTCTGTCTCTGCCGCCTCGGCAGCCATTCCGGTGGTATGAGAACAGACGCCCAGCCAGTCAGGCTGCATGAAGATTGCGGGTCGTTGTTCCGTGACGCTATCATTATAGACCAGCATACCTTCAAAGGTTCCTCCATCGTACTCGTATGGTACCGGATGTTCGATAAGCGCCATTTTCGGATCTCCGTTTCTCTGCGTTGAATTAAAAACATCTTGTTAGCAGATTTTGTTCCAACGGGGTCATAAAAAGTCTTAAATGCCAATCCTAATACACCGAGCGTTTTTATGAGAAATTAGTAATTTCAATATCGAATAATCACCATGTAGTGTCTGGATAGATTGTTCTGGCTTAAATGCGGAATAGAGCCTTTTTGTTGCCCAGATATCCTGAACTTGCTTGGCAAATTACTGGTGCCGGACCCCGATTGAGTACTTGTTAACCATCTGTGTGGTCCGGTCGTCGACAGTTCTCCAAGAAATAGTGAGTGAAGCAACTGAGCGTTCAGTGGAGAGGGAGAGTTAGGGAAGGTTTTTTCCCAGCACGATATTGAAGAGCCCGCGCCACATTCGCGTCTCCTGTTCTTGGACCTGTTGCAGCTCGACAATTAGGCGTTGACGTTTAGCTGAATCAGAGATCCTATTTAACGGGCCGTCATTGGCGTTTTCTGGTTCGCCGGCAAAATACATCTGGGTAGTGAGTCGGTCAAATTGGCGTCCTGATATACGGAAGTGAATATGCGGTGTTCGGCGGAAATAGCCCTGTCCGTATCCGGTTGGCCTGATGGTGCGGAATGCATATGCACCATTAGAATCTGTAGTGACGTGGCCGTAGCCCTGAAAATTCTGGTCCCACGGTACATCTGAGCGATCACGGCGATCCTGATAGCGCCCCCAAGCGTTCGTCTGCCAAATTTCGACCAAGGCATTGGCAACAGGACTGTCGTTGGGCGTAAGAACCTGTCCTTGAACGAGTAGCAGGTCCCCAGTAGCGCGTTTGCCACTGTTGCCGACCATAGTGAGATCGGCGTCCTGATCGAGAGGTTTGAGAACGGGATAGAATGGTCCCTCAGTCTGCGGAGGCGTGCTCAGGATCTTAGCCAAAGCCTGATTTTGCAGCGTGGAACTGAAGATCGTAGCCGCCGATACTGTGGTGATTCCAGTTAGAAATTCTCGCCGTTTCGGGGTTCTACACTGCCTGATCATTAACTATACACTCCATGCATTTCCGCCCATGATCATACAATCAACGGTGTAAAAACAAGCTCTGAAAATAATATCAAAGTGTTAACCCATAACAATATTAGACTCACCTGACGCGTGCGACAAATCGACAGTACCGCCTTCTTTGTCAATAATTCCATCGACGCTAGTAGATATAAATAAAGAGCATTTCATCAATCAGAAATCTAGATCACCGAATAGGAATTCGCCAATGGAACTCATTAAAATACGTTAAAGGCCAAAGACCAAACCAAAATTAAACCCGATGTTCGGTGGCAATTTTTGATTTTTATCACGTTTGGCTTGCCATTCTTTCTTGAGCGTCCGTACTTTTTGATCTACGCAAAATTGGAAATTAGCCTCTTCAACCGAGAGTTCCGGTTTGTCGGGATATGAAGCATTTGGGTCTTTCTCATATCCTCCTTTTTTACATTCAGCCTTTGCAATCTCCTCCCAATTCTTAGGAGTTGGATCTGTTTGGGCTGGGTTGTGTGAATAATCAAATAGTCCACACGCCGAAATCGAGAATATGGTTAGGGTCAAGAGAATTTCTCGCATGGGTTTTTCCAGGGGACAACCACCCAGAAATCTAAACCATCGAAGGGGAATTAACCAATGGCTTTTTTATCCGGTGACAAATCACGGACAAGTGAAACGTGCAAACAATTGTCGGAAGGTGTATCTACTTAATGATTTTAGAAGTCTTATAGCCAAACATAATTCGAGAGCCGGTCAAACCTTTAATGCCCTCTACTCACCTTACCTACCGGAGCGGTGTGGTGCTCGTGCTAGCGGCTGGCATCTGCTGGTCGACCATCGGTTTGGGGGTTCGCCACATTGAAATAGCCAATGTATGGCAAATCTTATTTTTTCGTTCCTTAGCTCTAACTCCATTATTATTGTTAGTGATGACGTTGCGGGCTCGTGGTAATCCCCTTCCCGTTATCCACAACGCAGGCTTCGCCGGAATCTTTGGTGGCATTTCGCTAGTATTTGCTTTTTCAGGTGGCATCTTAGCCATCCAGACAACCACGGTTGCTAATGCTATGTTTTTGTTTGCCGCTGCCCCTTTCTTTGCCGCGGTTCTAGGTTGGGTAGTCCTTGGTGAACTCGTCGGAAAGGCTACGTGGGTATCCATGGTGGGCGCCTTGGTAGGTATTATAGTTATGGTCTGGGAAGGAGTTTCATTAGGGCGGGTAATCGGAAACGTTGCTGCCTTGATTTCGGCACTGGGCTTTGCGGCCTTTACTATTTCTCTACGTTGGCAAAAGTTAGAAGACATGATGCCCGCTGTTTTCCTGGCTGGATTTTTCGCCATCATTACCGCCGGTATCCTTTGCCAGATTAAAGGTTATGGTTTTGATATTCCGGCACGCGACATCGGGATTGCGGTGGCTATGGGTATCTTCCAGGTTGGTGCCGGGTTGATCCTCTATACCTTGGGCTCAAAGGTTGTACCGTCAGCAGAATTGGCTCTGCTCTCGATGACTGAAGTAGTTTTCGGACCTTTCTGGGTCTGGCTTTTTCTTGGCGAGACAATTGGAGGATACACCTTTCTTGGCGGTGGCGTGTTACTCCTTGCCATCACAGGTAACGCACTCTCTGGACTACGCCGAAAACCGATGCCTTTGATGTCATAACACTCGGACTTTGGACAAAAAAAACAAATTACCTTCAGATTGATAAACGCAAACCTTATTACTGACTTTCTCTTTGGGAAAAGGGGTACTTCGTGTGGCTGCTACGTGCTATATCTAAAGATCCCATTTTTCAGTTCCTGAACAACAAGCGAGGGTGTTAGCACCTTACGTTTATTGTTTTGGAAGATCTTCAAGAAAACGCTTAAAGTTTGGCGCAAGGCGTGGATAGTGCTGTTCCAGGAGTTCAAGTGCTCCACGTGCGAGGTTCAAATTTTCGCCCAATTTTCCCGCCTGAATGGACAGTTGTAGAATTCGCAAATTAGTAGGAAACAATTTAATTAATTCTTTCAGGTGAGGAACGGCCTTTCCATGTCGACGCGCAAGATGCAGGGTTACAATTAACCCTATTCGCGAATTGATGGCATGCGGATCTTGAGCAAGAGAACGCTCAAACATAGCAATTGCGTCATCGACTTGACCTGCACGCCCAAGCATCTGGCCCGCAAGATCAAAGAGTTGCCGGTTTCGACTCTTTGCACAGTCTTCAATGAGATTTGTCTCCAATGAATTCTGAATGCTCTTTGGTCCCAATCTACTCATTTCCAGCGCATTGGTGCATCGTCTATAAGCCATTCCGATTACTCGGCTCTCTTCTTCATACTGTGGTCCGCTGAGAAGTCGAAGAGATTGAAATTCGGTTGCTGGGATGGCTTCATAAAATCCATCGCCACCGGAAGTAACAATTCCGACGAGCCGACCATAAATGTCAACCAAGGCTCCTCCGCTATTGCCGGGCCGGCTATTTGCAGAATGATGCAAACGGGCAAGTGGTCTCCCCTCAGCTGGCAGCAATATTACTTGGCCTGAGGAATACACTCGAACTTGTTTAGTGTGGATTTCTGTGCCGATTGAAAATAATTTTGAGTTTTGGTGTGGTGTGCTGGTTTCCAGTGCTTTGAGACTGCCTAGACCTTTGACCTTTAGGAGCACCAAATCCCCAGAATAACTGGTTGGAACCACTGAAGCCTGCACAATGCGACCTTTCGGTAAATAAACCATGGCTTTTGTATGATCTGCGATCACATGGCGGTTGGTTATTAAAACCTCAGGTCCGATCATTACTGCGCTTCCGATCGGATCGAATGAGGAAATTCGAAATACACTGGTGCTCGCCGAACAAACTGGATCCGGCGCGTTGCAGCGGGCAATACCCGTTTCTGCTCCTATCACACTGCCTGAGAAAATATAGAGGCCAGCCGCTAGGAAATAAGATGCTAAGACAATCTTTACGATTGATTTCAAGATTATTCGAGAAATCTTAAATGATGAACAATTAATCACTCTTCTACCTTGGTCTTATTGCGGCAGGGGCTTCGATATCGCAACTCCATTACGGATAGCACCTTTATCGGGTATTTTTCAGAGTCTCAAGAGGCCACGGATTATATCTCTAGCCTGCAACAAGTGATTTCATCACCTAGCCGTACCCCGCCGCGGTTTGGCTACCAGCGCCAGTCAACTGATGGGAAACGAGTTGCGCATAGAGACCGCCCTTCGCGATCAACTCTTTGTGAGTGCCCGATTCCATTACCCGACCTTCGTTGAGTGCCACGATCATGTCGGCATTTCGTATAGTCGATAGGCGGTGCGCGATGATGATGGTTGTGCGATCAGCCATCAACTCCTCCAAAGCTTTACGGACAGCCTGTTCATTCACCGCGTCCAGGTGCGACGTAGCTTCGTCGAGAATTAGCACCGGTGCGTCCTTGAGGAAAGCACGTGCGATAGCTACACGCTGGCGTTGACCGCCCGAAAGGCGCGTACCGCGTTCCCCGACTTTAGTCTCCAAACCATCCGGTAGTGCCGCGATGAAATCACCCAAGGAGGCTTGGCTGAGCGCCTGCGTCAAGGCCACCTCACCAGCTTCTGGATTGGCGATCAATATATTGGCCCGGAGCGTATCGTTAAAAAGGTGAGTGTCCTGTGCTACAAGAGCCAGCTTGCGGCGCAAATCATCGAGAGTGTAATCGCGCAGGTCATGGTCTCCAAGGCGTATGACGCCGTTTTCTGGGTCCCAAAATCGCATCAGTAAATGTGCGATTGTTGTTTTACCCGCGCCGGAAGATCCGACTAAAGCCACTGTTTTGCCCGCAGGTACCACGAGACTGGTACCATGCAACGCTCGGCGATTTCCCCCTTCATATTGGAAGTCGACGGCTTCCAATGTCACCGGCAATCCGCCCAGGGCACCTTCCGGTACCGGTACACCCTTACCATCCGTCACCGGTACAGTTTCATTGTCGACTGCGTAGAGCCGGCGAGTGGAGCCGAGCGTGTCAGCCAGTTGTCGCCCAACATTGGAGATCTCTGATATCGGCAAAAATGCAGCCATGGAAAGTAAGGTTAACAATGGTAAGACGCCGCTTTCAAGTTGTTCGGTGGCGACCATTTCCGCCCCCATGAAGACAACGGCCAGCCCGCCCAGCCCCGTCGCAACATCGAGCAGAGTAGTCTGTATAGTAAGATCACGGAAGAACGGCAGGCGAACGGTATGATGGTTCTTAGTTCGAGCGATTAGCTCAGCGCGACGTTCAGACGTCCGCTGGAAGGCAACAATTTCGACAAGTCCCTGGATCGTATCGACCGCATGGGCGTTCAACTCGCCGAGGGCCTCCCGTGCCCGGGAGCCCAACTCGTCGATCCGTTTCCGCATCATGAAGGGACTGAGTGCGACCAGTCCAAGGAACGGCGCCAGGGCCACCGCTAGTTCCCAACCAAAATAGATTAGTACACTGAAGACCAAGCTTGGGACGAGTACCGCAACGAAGGCTGGCGCAACCGTGTGCGCAAAGAAATATTCGACGGTTTCTACATCGTGCGTAGCCATCGCCACCATGTCGCCGGTGCGCCGGCGTACCATATAGGCCGGAGCAAGCTGATCGAGCTTCTCGAATAGCGCAACCCGCATCTCCGCTAGAAGGCGGAAAGCCATGTCGTGGGCGATCCACGATTCGAACCAATGGAAGATGCCCGCAATCGGTGCCAGGGCCGCCAAAAGAAATAGCAGATCTATAAATGGCTCACCCGTCTTCACGGCCCTAACAGCCAATGCGCTAACGGCACCAATTCCGATAAACGCAATCACTCGCGTTACGCCAAAACCAAAAGTGAGCGCGAGTTTCCCCTTGTACGGTAAAATATGCTTCATCAATTCGCGCGTCGCCCCGATCCAACCAAGCCCTTCAGCTCTTACGATGGCGTCAGTCGCGGCGAACTGCGCCTCTTCGCTATAAGTTGGCGCATTCCCCGCATATGTTTGCAAACCAACGCCAACATCGATCTTCAATTCACCTTCGGCACGTTCCTCGGCTTGTACTGCCATCAAACGATGGTAGATGCCGCGCCGAAGCATCAAATCGTTGTGGGCTCCTGTTTCCGTAATCTTCCCTTTGTCCAAAACAAGAATGCGGTCCGAGCCGATGACACTAGAAAGACGATGGGCGAAGATGAGCGTCGTTCGTCCTTCCATCAAACGGTCGAGGGCGTCCTGGATAACCGCCTCGTTCTCCGCGTCGACAGCGGATAGAGCTTCATCCAGAACTAGGATTGGCGCATCACGCAGGATCGCCCGCGCGATTGCGATGCGTTGGCGCTGGCCACCGGATAATCGAATACCACGTTCTCCAATCACTGTGGCGTAGCCGTTGGGAAGCTTCTCGACGAACTCCTGAGCATTCGCGGCTCGGCAGGCGGCTTTTATTTCATCGTCCGTCGCATCTGGATTTCCGACCCGGAGGTTGTCCTCGACCGAACCGTGAAAGAGGTAAGTGTCCTGATTTACGACAGCTATCTGGCAACGAATGTCGTCGAAGGTAAGATCGCGGAGATCGTGTCCCCCGATTTTTATAGCTCCCTTATCCGGATCATAAAAACGCAGCAGTAACCGCACGATGGAAGTTTTGCCGACACCGCTCGGTCCCACAAACCCCACTCGCTCACCTGCTTTGACCTCGAAGTCTAAGTCCTCATGGGCGGCACGGCGTCCGCCAGGATAGGCGAACCTTACGTTCTCAAAAGTTACGGTTGGCGACAGAGCGCCGGCTGGAGTGGCATTCGTACTCTCGGTTACAGTTGCCTCCGCATCGAGAAGATGAAAAATAGTCTGCGCGGAAGCCTGAGCGACCATTCCGTTATGCATCAAAGAACGCATATCACGGAGCGGACGGAAGACCTCAACACCCAGCATCAGGATCATGATCAGAACGGCGAGGTCCATGCTACCGTCAACCACACGGAATGCGCCGAGTGCCAGCGTCGCAGCTGCTCCAACCGCTATACCGGTATCCGTTATACCGCGGGCGAGCGAGTTGGTTGCCAATACCCACATGGTAGATTTAAAAAGATCGTGAGCTTTTTGCTTCAGGGTCTGAGCGCGCGGAACGCTCTGGCCGAACGCCTTCAAGGTTGCGAGACCTTGAACGGAATCTAGGAATTCGGCCGCAAAAGCCTTGTAGGCGCGGGACCGCCCTAGACTATTGTTCTTGTCCCATACATGGAATATCTGCGGCGCGATCAGCGTTATTAAGGCGGCAGCAAGCATAACCAATGCCACGGGAAGATCCAGGAACGCTACGACACCGAAGATAAGTAGTGGCGTAACCGCCGAAACGATGAGCTGCGGGAGATATTGCCCAAAATAGATTTCCAGCTGCTCTACGCCGTCGATCATCGCCAGGATCCCATCGCCCGTGCGCTCCAATCCAAAATGGGATGGGCCAAGTTCCGTAACTTTGTCAAAAATAACGGTTCGGAGATGCAACTGTACCTTGGCCGCCGTATCGTGGGCCACCATAGTACGGAAATACTCGAGACCGCCACGCACGACCATCACAGCAGCGATACCCACGATGGGTAATATCAGTTGATCCAGAGGGGTCCCACGGAAGATCAGGGCGATAAGCCAGCCGAGCAACGCCAAACGGGCGATGCCGAAAAGAACTGACAGAATACCGATGGCGACCGCGCTAAATATGCGCAACCGAACCCCTTTAGTGTATCCCCACAGTCTTATGTCAAAATACATGCCGTCCCTGCTAGTTCCCTACACCAAAACAACCAATTAATAAATTCAAACTAATATATAAAAACGACCTATAACCAAGCGAAAGCTTTTAAATCTCGGTTTTCACTCGTCGATAGGTAAACAAACTTAACTAAGGTAGTCGAACAAAACGAAAGAAAATAATAGGAGATTTTAATCTCAACGATTACACATTTAACTATTTAACGTGTCATTGAATAGAAAACGGGCTTCACTATTGCTATTCTATGTAACCTAACGATCACAAGAGAAGTGGTGTTTAAGGACATATTGAAATGTTGACCATCTATTCGGTTCCGATCAGTCTTTACTGTGCAAAATTGCGAATCGTCTTACGTCATAAAAAGCTGGAGTGGAATGAGCAACCCCCTCCTGGGGGTTACGGTTCAGACGAATACAAAGCAATTGTAGCTTCAGGAAATCTACCAGCACTGGTAGATGGAAACCTACTTGTTGCTGACTCCGAAGCTATTGCTGAATACTTAGAAGAAAAATACCCAGATCCAGCAATGTTGCCTAGCAAACCAAGCCATAGAGCAAAAGCGCGAGAGTTAAGTCGATTTCATGATACCCGTTTTGAACCAGAGATAAGAAAGCTTTTCGGGAACCTTTCTCCTGAAAAACGCGATCCCCAACTGATCCTGGCCCAAGCTATCGAAATAAATACACGCCTTTTACAATTATCGGAAATATCAAAAAGTTCACCGGCCGAGCTTTCATTGGCTCACTGCGGGTACCCCATTACTTTTGCCTGGCTGGACGTGTTTATTCCTTTACTCCCCCTAAAAATTAAATGGCCAAAGAATATATTGAACTGGCGTAAAGAAATCGAAGCATTTACCGCAGTTTCTGCGGAGCTATCTGATTATTGTCCAATAATTGAGGACTGGTTAATTACTCCACGCCATTAGAAGCCCCAGGGGTGATGAAATTAATTCAGCAAAGGGACGATCAGACGATCGAGAGACTTGGACAGGATCTATCACAGATCCTTTGTAATCACGTAACCTCGTAACCAAATTGTGCCGCGCCCTGGCGCAATAGTTTCCACAAAGAAAGAGCGAAACTACGTGGTAGAAACAGTTCGAAGCCGGATGGCGATCGCCATAAAGTTATGCCGACATGGTTGAAGGCCGTAGACGCAACTGCTCCGGGAACGAAGGATTGGTTGCGTAAATCCAGGGGTAAGTAGCGGTTTAGTAAATCTTGCGCCTGGGGGCCAGCAACTCGCACATGGGTGCGAGAATGGGATAGATCGAGGATAGCGCCATTACTGGGCAAAATTTGCGGTGCGGTAATCCCAGTAAACCAGAATTTTAGCGGCTCGACGCGCAACAATACTTGGTTGCCTTGGATTGTAGCCCTTCCCGGACCGGGTGCCGCCTCAACCCCAATAACTTCGGCAGCTTTTGAACTAATTTCGGCTAGGCTATCAGGCCATGCAGCTATCTGCCAGAGGGTAAGGTCTGGGACTTCTTGGAGAATTACGCCGATTTTTCCAT
>Ga0315339_1002739_pt1 | contig 12990 bp, 11 predicted proteins | sample ASW17metaG_FD_204514 | JGI IMG/M metagenome (GOLD analysis project Ga0315339, IMG submission 204514) | Ammonia-oxidizing marine archaeal communities from Pacific Ocean, United States - ASW #17 | ecosystem: Environmental > Aquatic > Marine > Oceanic | place: USA: California | collected 2016-12-05
CCGGACCGGCCTCGCCCCCCGCGGCCAGCCCGGCGCGCATCGCGGCAATCAACCGGTCGCCCAGATGGCCAGAACTGCTCAGAAACCCATCGACAATGGCCTGCGGCACACCGTCATTCGCCAGCATATTGCCGCCAGAGGCCACGTTCACCCCCTGCGCCTGCGTCCATATCCCCAGCGAGTTCGGCCCCGAATGGATCGCCGTCGCGCCGGTCTTGTCCACCACCAGAACCTGCCGATATTCAACAAACCTGCCCAGATCGCGCACGCCCGCAATCGCCTCGGCCGCCCCCATACCGCCCTGCATCAAATCAAGCGCCAGCGGCCCCAGCGTCGGGTCCGTCACATTCTGCGACGCAACGGCCCCAACCCCGGCCCGCACATAAGAACAGCGCGCCGCGACAGCAGGCGAAGACGACGAAATCGCCACCCCGAACATCCCGGTCTCAGCACAGCGCGCAACAAGCGAAAAAGTCATACTACGGTCCGTTCTTCTCTGGTTAAAAAATATCCTCGGGGGAGTCGCCAATTGCGACGGGGGGCAGACAGCCCCCTAACCCCCTCTCAATCCGGAATAACAGCCGTTCCGTCAATCTCTACCAACCACTCTGGCCGCGCCAGCGCCTGAACCACCAGACCAGTCGACACCGGATGCACGCCCTTTATGTACTCGCCCATCGTGCGATACACCGCCTCGCGGTGGCGCACATCGGTGATATAAACCACCACCTTCACCAGATGCTCCATGCCTCCGCCGGCCTCCTCAATAAGTTGGCGAATGTTCTGCATCACCTTATGGGTCTGCTCCACTGGGTCATGGCTGCTCAGGTTCACCGCATCGTCAAGGTTCTGCGGGCATTGACCGCGCAGATACACCGTCTTGCCGCCATGGGTCACAACGGCCTGACACAGGTCATTGTCGAGGTTCTGTTCCGGGTAGGTGTCGCTGGTGTTGAATTTTCGAATGCGGGTATGGGCCATATTCAGGCTTTCTATTGGGACGATATTGAAACGCGGCTGGCTATGCGCCACCCGCCGCAATGCGCGCCATCAGGTATTGCGCAAAATCATAGTTCGGGCGCTCCAGATGGCTAAGATGACCGGGCGTGGCGCGGTCAGAACATAGGCCGTTATAGACCTTTTCAGTACAACCGCGATCCTCGACGTTCACATCATCCAGCAACGTCTTCAGCGCCTCAAAATTCTGCTGCGCGTCGGGATCATCAGCATAGTCATCCGACATGCCCCCCCCGAATCGAATATTCACCTGTCCGGGTCCGTTGGGATGCAGCGACAGATACCAGAAATACCCCGGCGTCAGCGTAATCAACAGGCTGGGGTAAATCGCCAGCAAAAACGTCGTGCGCCGCTCATCGCCTTTCAGCCGGTCATTGGACGGATGCGCCATCGCGATGCGCAGCGTGTCGTCCTTTAGAATCGTATGATAGTTGAACGCGGGCAGGCCGGGCGGGCACACCATGTCTTCCAGCTTGGACAGCCCACCAATCGTGCCCGCGTGGCAGACCGGCAAATGGTAACTTTCCATGAAATTCTCGGCCAACACCTTCCAATTGGTGTCCCAGACGTGCTCCTCATAGAACGTCTCGGCATAATTGGTCATGTCATAACCAGCGATCAGGTCCTCGACCTGTTGCAACTGATCGACCACGTCGGGCGCATCTTCGTTCAGCGAGACAAACACCCAGCCCAGCCATTCCTGACAGCGCACCTTGGGCAGCACATAGTTGTCTTTGCAGAACCCCTCGTTCAGCGTCATCGCGGGCGCGCCGCGCAGGCTGCCGTCAAGGTTGTAGGTCCAGGCGTGATAGGGGCAGACAATGGCGCGGGTATTGCCGCGTCCGTGCAACAGGGTCGACATGCGGTGCAGACACACATTCGACATCGCGCGCAGGCTGCCATCGCGGTCACGGATCACCGCAATCGGCTGCCCGGCCAAATCACAGGTCGTGTAATCGCCCGCATTGGCAAGCGCATCCGCACGCCCAACACAGTACCAATCCTTGGAGAAGACATGCTCCAGTTCCTCGGCCAGAAATGCGTCAGAGGAATAGACAGACGGCGGCATCGCCCGCGCCTGTTCAAACGGAACCGCCGTGTTTTGCCGCAGCGCCTCTACCGGGTCGAGATGATCTTTGGCCATGATATTCTTCCCGCCTATTCGCTTGCAGTCTCGTTCTGCCCTACCGCTTTGTAGGCCAAATATTTGCGCTGTGTCAGTATATGGTCCGCCAGAAATTTTGCATCATGCCAAACACCCCAGATAAACGACGACCCCCGCCGCGACAGCCACGGCAGGCCCAAAAAGTATATGCCCTGTTCGGGTGACACGCCACGCTGATGGATCGGCTTGCCTGCCTCGTCAAAGATATCGAACTTAAGCCAGCTATAATCCACCGCGAACCCCGTCGCCCAGATGATGGTCGTTATGCCCGCCTCTGCCATATCAAGCTGGCGCAGCGGGTCGGTCATACAGCCCGGCGCGGAGCCCAAATGGCGCGCCTCTGGTTCCTCGGGCAGATCCAAGCCGTTGCGGGTGATATAGGCGTCTGCCTCATCCATCAGCGCATGGTGGTTGGCGTCGCCATTGGTGATATTCTGCGCCAGATCACCAGCAAAAGTTATCACGCCATCTTCGCAGGCCTCTGTCCGGCCAACCAGCGTCATGCCCTGCGCCGCAAGCTTGCGAAAATCAACCGTATGCCCACCCCGCGCACCGCTGACGGCAATCGTGACATGCTCTGCCCCGGCAGGTGGCGCGGCGGCATCCCATTTGCCAAGCACGCCCAGCCACCAGACGAAATCACGGCCTCGATAACTGCGGAAGGGCCGGTCATGCGGACCGACAGACAGGTAAACATCGCGCCCAGCGCGCGACAATTCATCGGCGATCTGCACGCCGGATGACCCGGCCCCCACGATCAATATGGCCCCCTTGGCCAGTTGATCCGGGTTGCGATACCCGGTGGAATGCATCTGCGTCAGTCCCAGCGTTTCGGGGACCACCGCAGGAATGATGGGTTTTTGAAACGGCCCAGTGGCGGCAACTACATTGGCCGCCTCTATCACCCCTTCGGATGTCTCAATCCGGAATCCCGGCTGACCGATGGTCTTTTGCACCGAAGTCACCGTGACCCCGCAGCGGATCGGCGCGGCGTGCTTTTTGGCGTAATCGACGAAATAATCCGCGACCTGTACTTTGCCGGGAAAGGCATCCGGGCCACTGTCCGAAAACTCCAACCCCGGAAAACGGTCGTGCCAGGCCGGGCCATTGGCAACCAGCGAATCCCATCGCTCTGACCGCCAGCGCTCGGCGATACGCCCTCGTTCCAGCACCAGATGCGGGATGCCGCTGTTGGTCAAATGCTCGCTCATCGCGACGCCGGCCTGACCTGCGCCCACAACCAACGTGTCCACCTTTTCAACCGCCATGCCCCGCCCCCCTTACCTGCTTTTCAGGCCTGACTATTTACCGGGCATCCCGCCCGAAAAAGAAAAACCTGTTGGCATTCTGATTAGGCACTTCCTAAGCTATCGGCAATCCGGCTTGGAAAAGCCTTTGACTAATTACAGAGTCGTATTTTCCGAATTGGGATCAGACGCGTTCCGGCCTAGGGTTAGCCCGGTGCACCGCGAAGGGGATTGAATGGGCGACACGGGTCAAAACGCGGTAGACGTGCGTGGCGCGGTCAAGCGCTATGGCGACTTTACGGCGTTGCAACAAATCTCGCTTGCGATCCGCGACAATGAGTTTTTCACCCTGCTGGGGCCGTCAGGCTGTGGCAAGACCACGTTATTGCGGATGATTGCCGGGTTCGAAGAAGTGACAGAGGGTGAGATTTTCCTGTTCGGGCAGGAAATTGAGAACCTGCCGCCGCATCAGCGCCCGGTGAACACGGTGTTTCAAAACTACGCGCTATTCCCCAACATGACGGTCGAGCAGAACGTGATGTTCGGGCTGGAAATGCGCGGGCATTCCAAGGCAGAGGCGCGCGCCAAGGCTGGCGAAATGCTGGAATTGGTGCAGCTATCGCAATTCGCCGCACGTCGGCCCAGCCAGCTATCGGGCGGGCAACAGCAACGCGTGGCCCTGGCCCGCGCGCTGGCCCCGGAACCCAAGGTGCTGCTGCTGGATGAACCGCTTTCGGCGCTGGACCTAAAGCTGCGCCAACAAATGCGGTTCGAGCTAAAGGAGTTGCAACGCGAAACCGGCATCACCTTTATTTTCGTCACCCATGATCAGGAAGAGGCCCTGACCATGTCCGACCGCATCGCGGTGATGTCTGCCGGGCGGCTACAGCAACTGGGCGATGCCAAGGATATCTACGAAAAACCCAACAATATGTTCGTCGCCGACTTTATCGGCGAGACGAATTTGCTAGAGGTCACGATCGATAAAATCGAAGCGGGCCGCGCGTTTTGCCATCTGGGCGGCGGTCATGCGCTGACCTGCGATGAGGTTCCCGGCATCGGCGTCGGCAGCACCGTGCACTTGTCTGTGCGACCAGAACGGTTGTTCCTATCCGACACCCCTAGCGAAAGCGAAAGTCTGGCGGGCAAGGTGGTGCAAAACATCTTTATCGGCACCGACATTCAGACGCAGATTGATCTGGATAACGGTATTCGGTTCAACGTCCGCACCTCGAATTCTGATCGCGGCAACAAGCGTATGTTTGACGCCGGGGCTGCGATATTCGTCAACATGGAACACGGCGCGGCGCGTCTGTTGGCCGACTGATGGCGGGCGGCGCGGCATCCGGCGGCAGTTCGCAGTCTGACACCTACGCGGCGGCACGCAACTGGCTTTTGCTACCCTCTTGGGTGGTGCTGGGCTTCTTCGTTCTCGCCCCCGTGCTGATGATGCTGCTCTATTCGTTCCTGACCAAAGAGTTCCGCGGCGGCGTCATCTGGGAATTCTCTACCGCCGCCTATGATCAGTTTTTCTTTGATCGCGGCCTGTTCGGGGATGAGCCTGGCAAGATTGAATGGACCTATATTGCCATCTTCTGGCGTTCTATCTGGCAGGCGGGAATGGCGACCTTGCTGGCGCTGATCATCGGCTTCCCCACCGCCTATTTCATCGCAACCCGCCCGGAAAACATCCGCCCGATCTGGGTGTTTCTGGTCACGATCCCCTATTGGGTGAACCTGCTGATCCGCACGGTCAGCATGAAATTCCTGCTGCGCGACGAGGGCCCGATGAACAATTTTCTGATGTCGACCGGCCTGATCGACTCGCCGATTCACATCATCAACACCAACCTCGCCGTGCAGCTTGGCCTGTTCTACAGCTACCTGCCCTTTATGGTTTTGCCGATCTACGCCAGCGTTGAACGCTATAACTTCACCCTGTCAGAGGCTGCCGCCGACCTTTATGCCACCCGCTGGGTCACCCTGCGCCGGGTGCTGCTGCCTGCGGTCAAACCGGGCGTCATCGCTGGCTGCATTCTTGTATTTGTGCCCTCGCTTGGCGCGTTTCTGGCCCCGGACTTGTTGGGCGGGGCGAAGAATTTCATGATCGGGTCGCTGATCGAAGAACAGTTCAAAGGCAATGCGGGCAACTGGCCGTTCGGCGCGGCGGCCTCAATGATCTTGCTGTCGCTGGTCCTGATCATCCTACTGATTTTCGCCCGCCAGCAGGCCCGTGCCGAACGAGAGGCGTCCTGATGGCCAGCAAGACCGATGTCCGCACCTATCCGGGCTTTCGCGCCCTGACCATTCTGTGTCTGGTGATCCTTTATGCGCCGCTCATCGTCGTGACGGTCTATTCCTTCAACGCGTCCAAATCGATCACGGTCTGGGAGGGCGTCAGCCTGAAATGGTACGCCGAGGTCTTTACCGGCGCGGAATCCGCCAAGTTCAAACAGGCGGCGTGGAATTCCTTCACGATCGCGATCATCGCCGCGACCATGGCAACGGCCATCGCGACATCGGCAGCAACAGCCATCGTGCGCGGCGGACGCTACAAGCTGCGGATGCTGTCCTTTGGCCTGATAAGCCTGCCGCTGATGGTGCCCGAAATCGTCACTGCCGTCGCCACACTGATCTTTTTCAACGCCATCGGGTTCACACGCGGCTACCTGACCATCCTAGTCGCCCATATCGCGTTCTGCATTCCGTTCGCCTATATGCCCATCACCGCGCGGATGCAGGGCATCGAGGACACGTTTGAACAGGCCGCGATGGACCTATACGCCACCCGCACACAGGCGTTTCGCCGCGTCCTGCTGCCCCTGATGATGCCAGGGATCATCAGCGGCTATCTGCTCGCCTTCATCATCTCATTGGATGACTTCATCATCACCAACTTCGTCAAAGGCGCGGGGGTCGAAACCCTGCCCACGGCCATCTTCGGGTCGGTCAAACAGGGCATAAAGCCGAACATCATGGCAATCTCGACCATGTTACTGGCAGTCTCGGTGATTATGGTGACGATATCCTATCTGGTCGCGAAATCTGACAAAAACAAATGATCCAACAGAGGAAAAACACAATGAAAAAAATGCTGAAATCCGGCACCGCTGCGCTGGCGCTGACCTTGTCCATAGGGGCCGCCCAGGCCGAGGGTAACTTGGTCGTCTACCACTGGTTCGAATATATGCCGCAGGAACTGCTGGATAAATTCACCGCAGAAACCGGCATCACTGTCACCATGGATACCTATGACAGCAACGAGGCGATGCTTGCCTCGTTGAAAGCTGGCGGCATGGGCACCTATGACGTGGCCGTTCCCGGCGACTATATGGTGCAGATCATGACGAATGAGGGTCTGCTGGATACCATTGCTGACGGCGAGCTGACCAATTTTGGCAATATCGCCCCCGAATGGGTCAACCCCAGCTTTGATCCCGGTCGCACGCATTCGATTCCCTATCAGTGGGGGTCGACCGCATTCATGGTCGACACCGCCAACTACAGCGGTGACATCGACACGACCGATATCCTGTTCAATCCGCCTGCCGAGCTATCTGGCAAGATCAACATGCTGGACAGCCAAGGCGAAGTCATGGCCATGGCGTCCTTGCACCTGGGCATCGAGCAATGCTCAACCGACCGCGACAAGCTGAAGGCGCTGAACGAGATGCTGGTCGGTGCCAAGGCGCATTGGGCCAGCTTTAATTCGGACACCGCAAAAGAGGTGCTTGTGTCAGGCGATGCCGCCGTCGGCATGATCTATGACGGCTTTGGGGCCAAGGCCCGCGCTGAACGTGAAACGCTGAAATACGCCTTTCCGGTGCAGGGTTACGTGGTCTGGATGGACAATGTCGTGCTGCTGAAAGATGCGCCTAATCGCGACAGCGCCATCAAGTTCATGGATTTCCTGCTAGAGCCTGAAAACATCGCCGCCGTGTCCAACTATGCGCGGTATGGCGCGGGTGTCTCCGGTGTTGGCGAATTCCTTGATCCTGAACTGGCCACCATGCCCGAATCCAACCCACCGATGAGCGCAGGCGAAGGCGTGTTCATTGAGGTGTGCGATCAGGCGACCCAAGAGGTCTATAACCAGATCTGGACCAACGTGAAGAAATAAGACTGTAGACAAAAAACGACCGGCGGCCCCAAGGGACCGCCGGTTATTCGTTCAAAGTGGCTTTGGCAGGGGCTGAGGGACTCGAACCCACGACCCTCGGTTTTGGAGACCGATGCTCTACCAACTGAGCTAAACCCCTAAAGCCGTTGTCGGGGTACGGCAGCTAGCGCCCGGAATCAAGAGCGGTTTTTACCTTGCCCCCCGGAATCGTATGATCAGCGCCAGTTTTCACACAGCCACGTTCAGAACCAACGCAAAAGCCGGAACACCACGACCTGCGCGGCGACCACGACGATCAACATTCCGCAAAAGATGGCAAAGGCGGCGGGGTTATCGGTGCCGGGGATGCCCCCCACATTTATGCCCAGCAGCCCGGTCAAAAAGCCCAGCGGCAGGAAAATCGCCGCAATCACGCTTAGCACATAGGTATTGCGGTTCAGCCGGTCCGCCAGCGCGTTGGTCAGCTCGTCCTTGACGATCTGGCTACGTTCACGAATGGCGTCCAGGTCTTCGACAATTCGTGTCAGCCTGTCCTGCGCTTCGGCAAGGCGGCGGCGGTTGATGTCTTCCAGCCAATGCACCTCTGACGTTCGGATCATACTCACCGCGTCGCGTTGCGGGGCAAGATAGCGGCGCAGATGAATCGCACGGCGGCGAATATCAGTGATCGGGCGGCGCAATTCGGGGCTGGCGTGTTCGACCAGCGCCTCTTCCAGCTCATCGGCAGAATCGTCGATTTCCGCCAATACAGGCTCTATCCGAGAGGTCAGACGATCCAGCAACAATGCCACGAATTGTCCGGCAGTCTCCGGCCCGGTCCCCGCATCCACCCGCTCACGTATGTCATTGATCGCGCGCAACTGGCGACGGCGCAACGATACGATGCGATGGTCGTCAATCCACAGCCGCAGCGAAACCATATCCTCTGGCTCTGCCCCCTCATTCAGGTTCACACCACGCAGAAACACTAACAGCCCGTCCCCGATTCTGGTGGCCCGTGGCCGGGTCTCTTCGGCCAGCAAGGCATCAACCGCATGACGGTCCAGATAAGACAGGTTTTGGCGTACCCAATCGGGTGTCTCGGCATGGGACAGATCCAGATGCACCCAAGCCAAGGTGTCAGCCTCAAGCTCGCGCGCGATGGCATCCCCGGTCAAAGCCTGCCCCGCAGAGGGGCCATTCAAAGCGTATGAAAACAGAATATGATCCGACATGCCCCATAAAGACCCTGTTGTGCCGCATTTGCCAATGGAAAAGGGCCAACGGAAAGCACAAGCCTATACCCAGACGTGTTTCTGGTTGGGCTTTAGTCCGGGAGAGATCAGCAACACCTCAAAGCCCGCTTCAAGCCCTCATCGACCGAGCGCGCAGGCGCTGCATGTTGCAGACGCAGCGGGACGAAGCGCGAAAGGATGGCGGCGTGCTCAACTGATCGACGCAACACACTCAAGCCAGTCGTCTACGCTTTTGGGGCGCGTTGTCTGGTCGTTCCGCTTCATATGCCTCTTGCAGGCCGGGAGTTACCTCGCTCCATTCCTCTTTGACCGACGACTTGAGTTGCGCCATTTCAGAAGGCGTCCGAATCGACTGCGTCCACATGAAACGTAACCAAGCGCTACTCAACCTGCTCTCCCACTTTTATTCCAGCAGGCCTTGTCCAAGCAAGTCCATCGCTTTAGTGGACTTCAGAGTCCAATTGAGACATGAAATCCTGCTCCATATCCGGAATCGGCGGCCCTTCGGGAGCACGCATTGAATACAGGTGCTCTTCAAATGCGGTCCCTTTGGGCGAGACGCGCTTTTGAACCACCTTCTCACCAAATGATCGACTGAAACGGCACATTTTTTCATCCTCGCCTGCCCAGCGGCTGAGATAGAAGATTGCCAAGTAGTGATGATCTACCGGGTCGCTCATGGTGAAGTCGCTTTACAACGGAAAGCTACGCCAGGCCAAGACGACCTGCAACACCAGTGTCTGTTCGATACTTCCGTGCTGCGAGTAGACGCAATGCATGTCTAGCGGCCACTTGCGCGTGACGAGGGATCTGAAATCGACACAGGCCGACCTTCCGCGCTGCGGCATGATATCTTTTCCGCCAATCACTCTGAGTGAAACGCCTCGGCCCAAACCGAATTCCCTTGCGTATTTCCGCCTCTCATTGGTTCCAAAATTACCAAGCAAAGCGTCTGCAAATCTAGGGGTACCTCAGGGCTGGGTTCACAGGTCGTGATTACGCTCCTTCTTGCGGAGTTGATTCTTCGCGGGCGATAGCGCCCGGGCGTAAAAGGCGACTTAATTAAGGCACTTTTATCGTAAAAAGTGTGCCAGGTTTTTCCCGGATGCACCTCCGCAGGGAGCTAGACGCTTCAAGGGATCTCAAAGCGACACAGTAACCATAAAAATCTTTTATTGTAGCGTGTTAGCGCCGCAGTCCTCGCGGTTTGATGCGCGACGGGAAACAGTGTGTGTAGAGGAATAATGGTAAGATCTGGGCAAAAAAAAGGTAAACTAAAAGCTAATGGCGGTCGGTGGGGATCTGTCGTTACCTTTTGACCATGCTCTGGCGCAGGCCTGCAGAAAGCGGGCCCTGTTAGCGTCAGGCTGCCAGAGAAGCAAACGTTGCTTTCTCAGGGCGCTTACCTTGTCGTTCCGAACAGATCTTGCGCAGTGCATCCCGCCGACGTGTTGCTTTTGGCTCATAGTCCTTGGGGGTGAAAATGAAAGATGAAATTTATCATGAAAGGTCGCTCGATGTGGCCGGGTCCGTTGGTATCGTCGATATTGACAACGGTCGCGCCTCGAAGCTTGTTTATGATGCAATCGATCAAATTGCGCAGATCACCGGCGCGCATTCAGAGACACGGCGTGTCACGGGGTGGTACCGCAACAAAGGCAAGCGGCTCGCGGATCTGGCCATTGTCATTGGCACGCTGCCGTTGACCGGATTGATCACGCTGCTTTGCGCGCTGGCGCTGTGGCTCGAAGGCGGGCAACCGTTCTATCGGCAAAACCGCCTTGGTCGGGGCGGTCGGCAGTTTTCTATCCTGAAACTCAGGACGATGAGCTGCGATGCCGATGAGCTACTTGAAGAGTATCTGTCCAGCGACCCGGCCATGCGTGCCGAATGGGATACGACCCAGAAGCTGAAAAACGATCCAAGGATCACAACCATAGGCGCTATTTTACGCAGTACATCCCTGGACGAGCTGCCCCAGCTTTGGAACGTGATAAAAGGCGACATGAGCGTTGTCGGTCCACGCCCGATGATGCCCGATCAACTGGCCTTTTATGCGAACCCGCGCGCCTACTTCGGGCTGCGTCCGGGAATGACGGGCGCGTGGCAGGTGTCTGACCGAAATGAAAACAGCTTTGCCCATCGCTCGACGGTGGACACAAGATACAATGCCAAGCTGTCGTTCTGGTCGGATCTGTGGATTCTCTGCCAGACCGCAGGTGTCATCGTGCGCCGGACCGGCTATTGATACGGCCCCCTGAAAGATTTCAAGGATTGAGAAACACCATGACATACAACATGCCAATACCTGTGGTACCCGGACATTCTGGGGGCCGCGAAATCATGCATCACGGTTCGTCCCAGACAGACAAGCCGTACCGCCATGGGAACCTGCGGATCACCCCAAAAGATCCCTGGGCCGCATTGCGAATGATTTCCCCGGATGACGGTGATCTTTGCTTCGATTCGTCGCTACCGCTTGTGGAGTCCTATCGCTCCCACCCTGCGGCACGGGCCTTTGATTTGTTGCGCACCCGGTTGGTGCGTGCCCTGACGCAACATGGGTGGAGCCGGATTGCCATCACGGCCCCTACAAAGGGTTGCGGCAGTACGTTCACAGCAGTGAACCTTGCCCTCAGTTTGCAGCGGGTCCGCGGGTCGCGCACCGTCCTGATGGATATGGACCAGCGCAGCCCGGGGGTCGCGGCGGCGCTTGGTGTTGAGGGCAGCTATCCGATCAGCGAATATCTGTCGGGCACGGTTTCGATGCACCGCCACATGCTGCGGATGTCGGATACGCTGGCGCTGGGATTGAACACAAAGGCCAACCTGAATGCGTCGGAACAGCTGCACGACAGCATGACCGGCCTGACGCTGGACGAAATGCAGGAAAGCCTGGAACCGGAAGTGGTACTGTATGACCTGCCGGCCATGTTGGAACATGATGACCTGACCGCGTTTCTTCCCGAGGTAGACGGGGTTTTGATCGTTGCAGACGGCACAAAAACGACACGCCACCAGATCGCCGAATGCGAGCGCGCCCTGAACGGCCAAGCACAACTTTTGGGCGTTGTGTTGAACCGTGGCCGTGAAAGCAAGACCTAGGCGAAGATCACCGAAGAATATCCCCGAACAGCGCCATAGTTTCGCCCGGATAGTCTGATTTGACAGGGGACTGGGACCGAGCCCTGGGACGGGGGCTGGATACGAAAGAGGCCGAGACGCTCGGGGCAACTGGACCCGGCCCGGGAAATGGAACGTACGATGGACAGCAGTTTTTTTTCGTTCGGTGATTTCGCTGATATGGTCCGACGTCGCCTTTGGGTGATCTTGACCGTTACGGTACTGGGTTGCGTCGCCTCGATTGCGTTCGCACTGAGCCGGACACATGTCTATCAATCTTCGGAAGTGATCCAGGTGGTGCAAGCCAGGATCGACAGCGAATTGGCACCGACCACAGTGGGCGGGTCTTCGGCACGCCGGTTGCAGTCGATCCAGCAGCGGTTGATGACACGCTCGACAATTCTGGAGATTGTCGAGAAATACGAGTTATTTGCGGATCTACCCGAACTGAAACCGAGTGAGAAGGTCGCGCTCTTGCGGCAATCGGTAGAAATTCACGGGGTTGCCGCGGTGCGCGAGGGGTTCGCCGATGATGGTACCGTGTCAGTGCTGACGTTCACCGCCACCCTTGGCAGTGCCCAACAGGCGCAACAGGTGGCGCATGAATTCGCCACGCGTACCATCGAACTGAGCGCAAGGTCCCGGATTGTCCAGGCCCGTGAGACGCTTGGCTTTTTCACGGAGGAAGAGGAAAAACTGGCCGCCGAACTGGTTGTGCTGGACCATGAACTGACCGCCTATCGTCTGGACAACGTCAAATCGATTCCCGGCAGTCTGGAATTCCGCCAGTCGCAATTCACCGCAATCAGCGAGTCGTTGCTGCAGATCGATCTGGATTTGGTCGCGTTGCAGCGAGAGCTGGCGCAGCTTGACGGCAATCAGCGCGCCACAACGGTCGAGCGCCGGAGCCGGGAAATCGAAGTCCACATCAAGAGCCTCGCCGATCAGAGGCGGTTGCTGGAGGCGCGTGCGGAGGGGATGAATACGGCGGTCGAAACATCGCCGCAGATCGAACGCGCGCTTGCGGGTTTTGAAAGGCACCGGCTGGAATTGCAGAGCGAACTGAATGTCATCGCAACCCGC
>Ga0315339_1002740_pt1 | contig 12989 bp, 12 predicted proteins | sample ASW17metaG_FD_204514 | JGI IMG/M metagenome (GOLD analysis project Ga0315339, IMG submission 204514) | Ammonia-oxidizing marine archaeal communities from Pacific Ocean, United States - ASW #17 | ecosystem: Environmental > Aquatic > Marine > Oceanic | place: USA: California | collected 2016-12-05
GCCCAATCAATATGTTTCTCGAAGATAGCTTCCGAACTTAATTTAGGATGGTAATGTGATGCTAATAATAAGTTACTGTGGACTTCTGAAAAATCGGGCTTAAGGGCTAATGCTTGTTCAAAGCTCATTATTGATTCATCCAATCGACCCAAATTTCTCAAAGTATTGCCGCGATTGTTATATGGCTCTACATAATCTGGTTTAAGCTCAATTGCTTTGTCATATGATTCTACCGCTTCTGCTAACTTCCCTTGGACTTTAAACACATTGCCTCGATTATTGAATGCCATAGCATAATCCGATTTAAACTGGATTGCTTTGTCATATGATTCTATCGCTTTCTTTAATTTTCCTTGGGCTTTAAGTACATTGCCCAAATTACAATGACCATCGGCATAATCAGGTTTTAACTTAAGTGCTTGCCTTAAACTAATCGCTGCCGCTTTAAGTTCTCCTCGTTCAGAAAGAGCACAACCCATATTATTTCTCGGTTGTATAGAATTAGGCATAAGAGAAATCGCCCGTTGATAGCATTCTATCGCTGACGCCAGTTTTTTTTGAGAATGATAGGCCATACCCAGCTTGTTATGGGCAATCGCATTATTTGGCGTATAAGAGATTACTTTTTTAAAGCTTTCAATTGCCTCTAACATGTTACCTTGGTTAAAAAAAACATTTCCTAAACCGAAGTAAACTTCTGGAGAATTCTGTTTATGGAGAAGCACTTGTTTATAGGACTTAACTGCCATATCGAACTTACCCTGTGAATGATATCCCATTGCCAAATTATTATGCGCCTCGGGATAATCTGGTTTAAGTGTGAGTGCTTGCTGAAAATACTCCAAAGCTTTTTCTACATTTCCTTTCGCTTTTATTACAGTACCTAAACTGTTTAGCGCTTGGGCATTTTGAGGATTAAAACTCAATGAACGTTGAATTAAACTAATGCAACTATCATAGTCTTTTTTCTGATAAGCAATAATACCCAAAAGATGTAAAGCATTCGCATGATCAGGTTCGGCTACTAATATTTTTTTACAACAGGCTTCAGCTTCAGATAAGTGTTTTGCCTGATGGTGCTGGACAGCCAAGGCAAACACCTGACTCACAGACATTGATTGCTTATCTAAATTTTTAGTATCCACGATTTTTGATGGGCTGGGGTATACCTAGATCACCTCCCAATCATAACGATTCCTAGAGGCAATCCATTAGACCCATATGGTAAGCAATAACATAGGTCAGAACCAAACCACTATACATAGTAATGCTTTGATAAAATCTTTCATAATACCAACCATTTTGATTCCCAATCCTTGGCTATACTAAAACACTCATTAAGTACGCTATCGCTTGTCGCTGGAGTGGATTGTACTTCAAGTGTCCTTGAACCCGTAAAATTCAATACTGACAATCTGTCGATAAACGCGTCCCAGTCAATGATACCCCTCCCCGGCACCCAGTGGCGATCACCGTTTCCGTCCGTATCATGCAAATGTAAAGTGAACAATCTATCTGCGGCCACGTTTAACTGTTGCAGTGGATCATGTCCCGCGAACCTGGCGTGAGTAGTATCGAGACATAAGCCTACATGTTCCCTAGGCATGTCCACGATTAATGCTTGTAGTTCTTCCATTGAATGAAAGGGCCTCGATGTCCCGCGATGTGGCAGATTTTCCAATGCCATTTTGATTCCCGCATCAGATGCGCTGTCAACCAACGCGAGAATGGATTCACTAGAATTCGCTGTGCTTGCATTTCGATTTTCTTCGGTATAATCAAGCGAATAACCATTGACGTGCACAACAACCGATTCAGCCCCCAGCTCCTTGAACACGGTAAACGATCGAGCTATCACTTCAATCGAAGATTCCCTTTTTTCCTTATTGAGAGAGGCCAAATCGATATCAGTAATTGGGCTGTGACCGACTCGCATCGAAAGATCCAGGCGCTTCATAAGCGCTTGCATCGCATTCGTCGAGTGCTCGCTTGCGTTGAAATGTGGGGGATCCCATAACAACTCAATCTCGTTAAAGCCCGCGTTCTTTATCCTTTGGAGACCGGGCTCCAAGTTTTCATCTTGAACAATCAGAGTGCTGATGCCGTAGTGCATCTATTAGTCAAAAGGTCAAAAAGGCAATGCGGTTAAGCGTACTGATGGCGAAGCCCGACATCCTCAATAGAACCCATTTATAATTTAGATTTTTCATACGCTCATTTTGTTAGATCAGATGAGTGGAGGCAATCTCATATTGAAGCTTAATTGCCTCTAGGAATCGTTATGATTGGAAGATGATTAAAAGGGGTATACCCCAGCCTATCAAAAAGCATCTGTGTAATCATACGGTGTGAACCGTTTCACTTTTTTTGAATTGATCGTTAATCAATAAATGTAATAGTTAAAACGTGAAAAGAGCAAATTTTAAAATGGAACATTCACTTCCTCTTATTGAATATCATAATCTTGAGGATCAGGTCAAAGCAATGGAACGCGATGGGTACGTCTATTTTCCTAATGTCCTAAAAGCTCAGGAAATAGCGGAGCTCAAAGCTGGAATGGATGCCTTGGAACCAATAGAGGAGAATTTCGATCATTATAGTACCTCTGAAAATCACGTAGGGAACAAAAATAAGGAGCACAAATTTTACCAAAAAATGATAAAATGTATTTTTAATCATAATGCTCTATTCCTGAATTACATTGATAGATCTCCAATTATTGAATTAACAGAGGCAATACATGGGGAAGAGTGCCATATTATTGGTCAAACTGGATGGGTAACTGGTCAAGGTCGGCCCGATCAAAATTTACACGTTGACTGGCTTCCCGTGCCACTACCAGAGGAAGTTATATGCAATCTAAATGTTATAGTTCCCATCTTTATCACAACAGCCCACTTTTATCTGGATGATATCGATGAAGAGATTGGTCCAACTAAATTCGTCCCTGGCAGCCATCGATCAGGAAGGATGCCGAATGAGGACACCACATGGAATGGTATAGAAGAACAAAGCATTCATTGCAGAGCAGGCGATGTTATTCAGTTCAGAAGCGAGGTTTGGCATCGCGGTTCTGCGAACAAAAGTAGAAAAACCCGATATTTAATGCAAGTACACTATTCACACCGTATGATTACACAAAAGTTTCCGCCTTACCCCCACCGATTTAGGTTCAATGAATCCATCTTGGCTCAAGCCACACCTCGTCAACGACGCCTTTTGGGTGAACATAAATCCTCCAATTACGATTAGCTCTGTAATGACTACAAGGACAATGAAAACAGTGATCATATTTTTAATATTCTCAATGACGGTGGCAAGCGTGTTATTCGGGCACGGTCGGGCACATATCCCGCCCAAGAACGAAGCCCGAAGGATCACTTTTCCCGATACGACCCACTACTTAACGATTATTTTTGATCCACATACGCACTCTGTCTTCTCCGACGGTCACGTTTGGCCCCGGATACGGGTGGGTGAAGCTCTGCGAGACGGACTGGATGCGATAGCCATCACCGAGCATCTTGAATACCAGCCACACCTCGAGGACATTCCCCATCATGACCGCAATCGATCTTATGAAGAGGCTGTCAGTTCAGCAGAGGAAACTGATCTTATTATCGTTCCTGGAGTGGAGATCACACGCAGACCACCGGCGAGCCATATGAATGCTATCTTCATCAACGATGCGAACACTTTAGTGCGCGTACCAGATCCCAATGAACCACAGGATCCAAAATCCTACAGCACCAAGGCGCATGAATGGCCTGCCCAGAAAGCAGTCGAAGCTGCCAATGAACAAGGTGCATTTGTATTTTGGAACCATAGCTGGTGGAGGCCCCATTTTCCGAACGGGATTACCATCATGCCCGACTTTCACAGAAACAACGCAAAAGCGGGCCTGCTTCATGGGATCGAAATAGTAAATGGGGGCAGCTATTCAGAGGAGTCATTTCAGATCGCACTCGAATACAATCTGACACTCATTGGCACGTCCGACATCCATGGCCTGATTGACTGGGATTACGAACCACACAAGGGCGGCCATCGCCCTGTGACCCTGGTTTTTGTCGAAGAAAGAACGATGGAAGGCATCAGGGACGCCATGTTTAAGCGACGTACCGTAGTCTGGTTCAAAAATATCCTAATGGGGCGGGCCGAACATCTGGGTCCGCTTCTCGAAGCATGTTTATCTTTGCATGGTGCCACCTACGGAAACGGGGAAATTCTGAGCGTTGATGTTACAAACTTTTCAGATGCAGACTTTCACTTAAGGAATAAAAGCGATTATAGCTTTAACGATCATACGAACATTATCGTAGTTCCACAACATTCAACAGAACGACTCCGGGTCAGGACCGGCAATAAGGTTGAAAATATCGAGCTTGAATTCGAGGTTTTGAATGTCCTCACCACTCCCAAGCAGACCGCGTCTATCACGCTGGAAGCAAAAGTCGAGTAATCCTGGTAATGCGCCTTGCGATACCGGTTAATGATTACAGGAGTTAAGTTTCAAGGATTTGAAGATTTAAAACCGGAAGTTGAAGATCTTTATTACCCACGTCAATTATTCATAACCTGTTTTGTGTTCCATCGCGAAAAAACACCTCCGCCATATACAAGGAATCGTTTTAATTGGGAGGTGATCTTAGGTATACCCCAGCCCATCAAAACCCTCTCATCACTCGTCAGTGCTTCACTGAGTGAATAATCATTTGTAAAAGAGGAGTCAATAATCGCCAGTTCTCAGCCGCGGACAGTTTTAACCGTTATTTTGACAGTGACATATACGTGTCTTGTATGAATATTCGATACAAAGGATTTAACTGAGTCATGCATTTTTTTGTGAGCTTGTGGAACTATCTTTACTATTCCGACCCCAAATCGCTGGACGAGGTACTGGGTGAAATCGCAGCCCACGACTTTGGTGTCGAGTTGTGGCCCGCCGTTCATTCGTTTGATCCGTATCGACCCGCCTATCATCCCAGTTTCCCATGCGCGGACGGATTCAATCAGATTTATGATCTTTTCCATGTTGAGTATAGGGAGCGGTTGCGCGATGCGCTTGGTGGAATGAGATCGTGCTGGCACAGCAGAGCATTTGACGAAGATCCGAAAGCCTACACGGATATTGATGCCTATAAGACAGAAATTGATGCGGCCGCCAGCCTTGGTAGTGAGGCCATCTCTGTGCACTATCTCGGCAAAGAGTTGACAACCCGAAAATTCACAGGTGATCAATATGGCTTTGTGAACAATGTGCTTAACTATGCCACTAATAAAGGTGTGTCCATAGCGCTTGAGACATGGGATTATAAGTCGCTGCAACGGGCGGTCGGCGAATTTTCTCAGCTCAGCGTGTGTCTCGATCTGGCCTGCATTCATACTAACTCGACCCACAACCTCGAGGACTTCATTGGATCAACGGCCAATCGCATCAGTTTTCTCCACCTCTACGATACGAAAGGCAATACTGGCCACCTCACACCGGGGTGTGGAGAGATTTCTCTTGAAGACTGGAAGTGTCTATTGAAATTTATGAGGAGGAGCGATTTCCAAGGACCAGCTGTTCTGGAGATTCGTCCACCGCGTGAAAAAAACTGGCAAACGCCAATTGAAGCTGCCGTTGAAGCTCGCAATTTCTTCAATCGTGTAGAGGACACAATCAACTGACCGACCACGACTGTTTGATGGCACGGACCGTCATCGCGTTTCTGAAAAAGATTGGATTGGAGGAGTAAGTGAGTTTCTAAGAGTAAAGAAAGCATCGATTGATTGAGGAAATAATTGAGAGGGGATACCATTGGTATACCTTCTCTAATAAAAACCAGAAAGTTGCATCTACGGATTACAATATATGAAACTGAAATTATTAATTATTATTTTTTTATCATTGGTAATATATACCATAGAGTCTGGAGCTAGTTTTCTGGAGGCATACTCATTAGCCCAAGGGCAAATGGCTGGTGAAGTTTCGGATCACAGTGTTATTCTTCAGACACGAATAACTTCATCCAATCTTCTCTTCGATAAATCGTGGTCGGGGATTCCTGGTATAACCGGATGGGCTTGTTTTGAAATTTCGACCACTCCAGACTTTAAAGAATCTTTCCGAACGCCATGGATAAAAGCAGTCCCAGATTACGATTATATTGTTAAGACAAAAATAACTGACTTGGAGCCGGGTAGGCGTTACTACTACCGTGTCATTTGCGGTCCGGATACCATAAACACAGGAAAGGGAATGATTTCTAATTTTAAGACCCAGGGGGAGGGTAAATCCAATGATGAAATTAGTTTTGCCGTCGTTACTGGAATGCACTACTCAAGGTTTCACCACACAGGTCGGGAAAAAAGAAAAAGTGCAAACGACCCTTCATCCAATAAAAGAAAGATTCCTCCAAGCAGCGGTGAAGATAAACTGCTGGGATATCCAGCTCTCGTCTCTATTTTAAAGCTCAAACCTGATTACTTTGTGGGAACGGGTGATAATGTTTATTATGATGGTCCCTTTGTAGGGCGCGCCGAGACGCAGCAGCAGATAAGGAGAAAATATCAGGAACAGTTCTCACAGCCGAGATTTGTTGATCTCTTTCAGCAAGTGGCAACTTACTGGATGAAAGACGACCACGATTTTCGTTTCAACGATTCCGACCCCATAAACCCCTACCTTGTAGAGCGCAATTATAACTTAGACTATTACCCTAAAACCAACATTTATGAGCATGTATCCGGTTCTGGATCACTCCCCTCAGCGAAGCTGGGAATAAGAATGTTTCAAGAACAACTCCCGGTGGTTGATCCCGAAGAAAGTAATCCAGTAACTTATAGAACATTCAGGGTTAATGATTGGCTTCAGATCTGGTTTGTCGAAGGTAGAGATTATCGCGATGCTAACGACAGGCCGGATGGCCCAAATAAAAGCATTTGGGGATTAAAACAAAAGAATTGGCTAAAAAAAACACTGTTACAAAGTGATACAGTATTTAAATTCCTCCTCTCTGCCACGCCAATGGTCGGTCCCGGTGACAAAGAGAAACGTGATAGCCATGTTAATCCCGGTGGATTTCGCTATGAGGGAGACGCTTTTTTCCGATGGCTTACCGAGAACGGCTTTCGCGATAAAAACTTTTACCTTATCTGTGGAGATCGGCACTGGCAATATCACGCCATCCATCCTTCAGGGTTTGAAGAATTCTCCTGTGGCGCATTGGTTGGTGCCAATGCGACCATGGGTTATCTCCCTGGCGATCCAAATTCTTCCGATCCCGAAGGTAAAATCAAACAACCCTATCACAATGAAGAACCCACGGGTGGTTTCTTAATCTTAACGGTGGAATCGGGAAAAGGGAAGAAACCGCCCTTAGCGCGTATCACTTTTTACAATGAAAAGGGAATAGTTTTATATAAAATAGAAAAGGTCGCTGCAAACAACTGAAGAGTGAAAATTAAATGGTGTGAGTTTCTGCAAACCCTTTAATCTTTGATCCAACCCCATTCTTTTAACCAGTTAATCCAGCGTTCACGTCGCGGAATGTTGTCAGGATTTTCCAACCACCATGGCTGATATTGCTTACCTTGTTTTGCTAGCGATCGCATCGAGGCTATTTCATCAGATGTCTTTGGATTGCCAAAAAAATCAAAGTTGCAGGTCCGGCGGTCTTTATAGGCGCCAAAGGCCGCATGCCAGGTCTGCTCATTCCAGGTAATCATGTCCCCTGGTTCGGATTCAAATACATAACAGGGTATATCTTCACCACTCAGACCTGATTTCTCTAAATACGGTGCTTTATCTTCGGGGGCCCACAAACCGATGCGAAGCAGCTCTTCATGCAGTGGATTTTTGTGCGATCCGGGAATCACACGCAAGGCACCACAGTCCGCAGTTGTCGGTTGCAGATACATGGCACTTCTTATGGAGCACACATTAAGATCGGTCCTATCTGGATGCCATGGAGTACCTGTCGGAAAACTGTTGGAGCCCGAATTATGAAAAACGGAATCTTCACCAATCAGTTGTTCGGATTGGAGATAAATACGCGGGTCATTGGCCAAACTTGCAATAAATGGAGTTTCCGCGGTCAGATTTGTCCAGTAGATAAACCGCTTCCTTTCAGGGTCTGTTTCCTCAAGGACAGCGGTAAGGCGACGATCAAACTCCTCGTTCATTTTTGCCACCTCCTCAGCAGTGAAAATATTTCGCCTTACCAGAAAACCAAAAACCTCAAAATGCTGAATCTGCGCTTCGGTCAGACTGTAATTTTCCTGTATCATTTTAAATTTTTCATTAGATTTTCGAGTGTTTCTAGTTCTTCTAAATCTTCCATCTTTTCAGCCGCTTTGCGATACCATTTAAAGGCTTCTTTATAATTCTGTGTTACCCCTAGGCCCTGGTCATACATCTGCCCAAGGCTGTATTGGGCTCTGGCGTGTCCCTGTTCTGCTGCCTTACGATACCATGTGACAGCTTTGGAATAATCCTGAGTTATCCCTTCGCCCTCTTGATACATCAACCCAAGAAAGTATTGGGCTAGATCTAGTCCTTGTTCAGCTCTCTCTTTTACCTTGTTGTAGTCTAGTACTTGTTCAGTTCTCTCTTTTATCAAGGTACCAGAGTTCCTGTCCAATATGAGCCAAATTACTATTAAAGATATTAAAAGGAAAACTATCAGCAGAATTTTTTTCATGATATTCTCTTAATATATGACCAACTATTTAAGCAGTTAAGACTGCTTTTGTTTAGTATAGCATATATTACATTATAAGATATTAAGATATAATATAAAAATATGTTTTTTCATTACTTATTCTTTATATGAAAATTAGATCCCAATTATACCTACTTTGCTTAATAGTCTCTTCGCTCTTGTCTTCCTGGGGAGCTGAACCATCCAATGAATACTCGCAGGTGGTAAAGGTATCTGATGGTGATACAATTACCGTTCTGACAAATGATAAGAAGCAGCTTAAGATAAGGCTTGAAGGGATTGATGCACCTGAAACCAAACAAGACTTCGGTTCTAAATCAAAAAGCTTTCTTGATGCCTTACTGAAAACTAACCAATACAAGGTGAAGGTTCATGCCACTGGAAAGGATAGATACCAGCGGACTATTGCCAAACTCTATGTTGAGCAAAATAAGTGCGTGAACCTGATGATGGTGAGAAATGGGTTTGCTTGGCATTACAAAAGATACAGCAAAGATGCCACTTTAGCTCAGGCTGAGTTGAAGGCGAGAAATGAAAAGATTGGGATATGGTCTATGCCTAATCCTCAAGCACCTTGGGAATACAGAAGTAATAAAAGGTCAGGAGCATCAACCAAGGCAGTAAACAACAAATAACCAAGCAACTTTCTACTGGCTCAACACGAAGTTAAACACTAGGCATAACCAAGGATGTCGCTGGTATCAGAATACAGCGTGTTGCCGTTGCTTTATTTTTACCCCTTATAGTTCACATTTTTTGCCTCCGCTGTTGCTTTGTCACTACTAAGGATCGTTGCTTTTAACCCACTCTCTTGTCCGTCTCATAGCTTCGGAGATTTGTGAGCCGGTCATCTCTAAAGTTAAATCTTTCACTAAATTTTCGAGGTTAGCAAAAATATAAGTAGGCAAAGATCCGAAGTCTAAATTGAAAAAGATACCCTTGCAGAACGGAAAGATACGAATACAACAAGGGATAAATTATATGAATCCAGTAGAGCAAATTCGTAATCAGGGCTACTGTATTTTACCGGGTGTCATCCCGGAAGATAAAATCAGTGGTGTAAGAAATGACATAATTGAGGCAGCTGATAAGTTTGGGACAAAGAAACCTAAAAACACCTATCTTGCGACGACAATAAATTATACTCAGTCCTTTGTCCCCTACGTAGTTGATTCAAAGATCATGGCCGTCATTGAACCCTTTTTTGGGGCCCACGTTCGCGTATCGTCCACTACAACACAAATCAATGAACCCCGAAACGAACGTGGTCATTGGCATGCCGATTGGCCGTTTAACGCCGGGTATATTTCAAAACCAATACCCGACTTGGTTATACATCTGGCCACTCTCTTTATGCTTACTGATTTTACATGTAAAAACGGCGGTACCCTGATGAGACCGGGTAGCCATAAGTGGGGCACTAATCCAACTTATGAGAGTGAACCAAGCTATGAGGATTACCCGGATCAGATCCATGGAGAAGGATCCGCCGGAAGTGTTCTTATCATGGATACTCGATTATGGCATGCCATCGCGGTTAATCAGATGAATGAACGGCGCGTGGCCTTGGTTGTTCGTTATGCACCGTGGTGGTTGAATTTAGATGTCTTGATGCCAGGATCGGAGGATCGGAAAATTATTGTTGATGAACCTGGTATCTTCGGCAGTTCATATCCCGCCGTCTCGCAAGAAGCTTATGATCGTATAATTGATAGCGCCAAACCGCTCTTTCGACATTGGGTTTACGCATGATGAAAGTCTTCTCAGCTCCGTTTCTCTTTCCTAGAATCTTCCCAAGAATAATAAAGAAATATTCACAGATCCTGTTGGGCGTTAGCGTTCTCCCACCTATCTAATCCTAGCAGTTTTCGCCCTAAGGGTGACAGATTCGCGGTCTGACCAACTGCGTGTTCCTTTTCCTTACGTAACTCCCAAGTACTATCGGTGGCTTCGACGATCAAACCTGCCAGGTTATTTCGCCATGCGTTAACGCGATGAGTTAGAATATTTTCGTCTTTTTCCTTCACCGGGAACATGGTGATGTACTGCACGACTCGTGGATAACTTCTTGTATTAAGACTTGCCCCGTGAGGCAGAGAACTATGCCAGATGATGAGATCACCGGCTTTACCTGGAATCGGTGTTGCACCCAGACTCATCAAATCCTGCTTACGCGGATCGGCATCCGCCGGCAAATTCGCCAACCACGCTTCGAGTTTTCGATGGAACCCCGGCACACAGATGAATGCTCCCCCATCCGCTGCTGTGTCCGTCAGATAGAGCACCCCTTGAACACAAAACGGTATGGGTGGTTCTACAGCGATATCCCAATGTAACGGCAACGGAATTGGCTTTTTTGAATGGGAATCACCGTTCAATTTACCAGCTTCTTTTGGGGATGTACGGTCCGGTGGGTTCATGCTTGCGCGGTCAATACTTACCCACAACCGATCCGTTCCCCAGATTTCAGCAAAGGCTTGATGAATGCGGGGATACTGGCGGTTGTCCCACAATGCCTGGTGCTGATACATCTCCATAGTGATGTTCTTCCGAGGTGGGTCGGGGTACCAACTATCCGGGTTGTCGGGCTGCATTTCCAAAAATTCCCAAATCGCATTCTCAGCAGCTTTTATATTTTTAGCAGGAACAGCATCGTGGATAATCACGTACCCATTTTCATCCCAAAACGCTCGATCCTCTTCGCTTAGTACAGACACATTTCAATTATCGAGTTGCGATTGAGGTTTGCCAATCTATATTTTATTTATAATTGAATACCCCTTTTTCACCTCCGCCGCATACAAGGTAATGGGATAAAGGGGTAAGAATGGGCATTGTCCTTGCGAAGTGTATCGAGAACCCCGCAAAGCAATCGCTTTTCACACATTTCGAAATATAGCTTGTCATAATCGAAGATGATTTTTAATCATTCAAATAAGGAATAGTTATATGATAACACAGAAACAGTTGAAGCATTATTGGGATAAAGGATGGGTAGTTATTGAAGAGATTTTTAATGCTCATGAAGCCGAAAGAATTGCCCAAACAGCAAATTTGGTAATGAGCAAAGAACTCAAAAAAGCTGAGGTTGTGACTACTGAACAATTACCAGATGGGACAATAATACCTCGTAAAATTAATGGGGCTTTTTTTAAACATACTGATTTTCAGAAGTTTGTTCTGGATGATCGACTTCATAAAGCGATTAAAACTTTTATAAATAAGCCACCATTGTTACTGGCAGACCAAATATTAATGAAGCCACCACATCATGGAGGACCTAAACCCTATCACCAAGATAATTTTCATTTTCAATGTTCTCCAGTCAATGATGTTATTACGGCTTGGATTGCCCTAGATGATGTCGACGAAGAAAATGGTTGTCTTCGTTATATAAGTGGTTCTCACAATGAAGGAATGATCCCTCATTTCCCGATGGAAAACGAAACATACAATATGATCCCAAATCAAGATCGAGTTGATTTAGCAAAAGAGGAATTGGCACCAGTTCATAAAGGTGGGGTAGTTTTTCATCATGGATATACTTTGCACAGTTCATCCCGTAACTATTCCGATCGTTGGCGTAGAGGCTATGCTACCCATTGGATAACAGCAGATGCAAAACGAATAAAGGGGCAGGGGAATCTCGATAATGCATCTTTTAAAGATGCACGCTACCAATCCATGCAAAAAAATTAAATGCTAATTCTTAGCTTTGATGATATAGCTTCCTAATTCTATTAAGCATGGGCTTCCTAAAATATTATTATTGTTACTCATAATGATGTTTATAAATTGTGAGAATAGTTTAATCGAACTCACAAGCTAGAAGAATATATATTAGGGAAAAGCAGTACAATTATTGCTCTGTTAATTAGCGCGAGTTGTTTCTGAGCTGTTCAGTATCACAAGCCGTGGTATCCCTACACATCACACTGTCCTTCTAAACACCCCTTATAATACAACTAAGATGCTTGTACTTCGCTAAGTGAATTTTATCTTCCAGCGCGTAAAGGTGATGAATATATAATGTGACTGTGTAGCGTTGCGAAGCTACCCCCCGCTTCCCCTCTTCCTGTAAACTGATGTGAACGGTTAATATTCACAAAGAGCTGGTTAGCTACATGGCTTCGGAACTCAAATCGATGGACATGCCAAAGAGAGGCAGTAAGCCGATTTTGTTAAGAATATGTTAAAAGATAAGCTTATGTTAATATAATATTGTATAAGTATAGGTTATATATATAAAAGAGGTTATGAAAAACATAAAAACAATTACTT
>Ga0315339_1002743_pt1 | contig 12985 bp, 11 predicted proteins | sample ASW17metaG_FD_204514 | JGI IMG/M metagenome (GOLD analysis project Ga0315339, IMG submission 204514) | Ammonia-oxidizing marine archaeal communities from Pacific Ocean, United States - ASW #17 | ecosystem: Environmental > Aquatic > Marine > Oceanic | place: USA: California | collected 2016-12-05
AGATTCTATATATTATGTGCCACCACCTCTGGTAGCCCCGCCGGACCGGGTGATTCTTGCCTATGATGACAGCCTGATGCAGGGTAAGATACCCCCGCTGTCCGAGATCGAAGAAGCGGCGTATGCGGCTATAGATACCAACAAAACGTTTATCCAGGCTTTCGAACCGGAAGGGGTTATCGCCCGGATGTTGAAACGCCGGGGGGCTTTCGATGACGATGACGATGATGATCAGCCTAAGCCGAGTATGTCGGGCAGACGGGGCTACCGCAGTGATCGCAGAAATGGACGAAGCGTAGGATTTGAGTACACTCCGGTCTTCCGCTACAACCGGGTTGACGCGGCACATATCGGGCTATCCGGTCGCCTGGTTATCCATGACACGCCCATCGAGTTAAACGGTCTGGGCGCCTATAATACCGGGACAAAAAACTGGTCGTACGGCGGAGGATTGACCTTACGGTGGGGTGATCGGAATCAACGGTATTTTTCCGCCCGGTATCTCTACGATACCGATACACGCTATGCATCCATCTATTCAAAAAAGCTGGTCAGCACTGCCGCCCTTTTCGGACGGGAGGACTATTTCGATTATTACCGGAATGAACGCCTGCGTGTCAGACTGGGATCACGTATTGGACGCAGCCGATGGAACCTGGTCGGCGGAGTGAATATAGAACGGCATCGGTCCAGGATTAAGACCACGGATTATGCCCTGTTCGGTATCGACCATGTTCAACGGGTTAATCCGGCCATCAATCCAGGCCAACTGAGATCCTTAACACTCCGGACACATTTCGGCCGGGCGCCCGGGGCATTTAATCCGGAGGGTCGACGATATCTAACCGCAGAAGCCGAGTTCAGCCATCCTGATTTTCTTGGCGGCGATTTTTCTTTTGGACAATATCAACTCACCTACGGTCGGCGCATACCAACGCTTTTCAAACGACGCATGCTGCCCAATACGCTGGATATCAGACTGGTCGGTGGATTCTCGCATGGCCACTTGCCACTACAGCGCTTCGGCATGATCGACGGCAGTCTGGGGCGGAGCAGCACGATGGGCGTCTTTAGAACTCAGCGCCAACGGCCCTACGAAGGCGAACACTATGCTGCCGTCTTCTGGGACCATAATTTCCGCTCGATTCCCTTTGAAATACTCGGCCTCATGCCGTTGGTAAAACGCGGCATCGGCCTCAGTGTCTATGGGGGACATGGTCGAACCTGGATATCAGCCGGCCGCCGGGCTTCGCTCTCCTTTATTCCGTCCTATCAGGATCAATTTCACCACGAACTGGGCCTTTCCATCACCGGCCTCGCCTACTTCTTCCGCCTGGACTTCACCAAGCGCATCGACACATCCGGGTTCTTTGTGGGCGCGGGCATCGGACCGGGGTTTGTGTGGTAATCTACCTCGACCCCTTAGCTGCCTCAACCGGCCAGGTCACCAACTGATCATCGTCAAGGACCACATATTCCCTGGCCAGATTCGCCACGGGACAGGCATGGACGGGGATGATGCGAACCCGGGAGCCAATGGGCAAGTCGAAACCGGTACGGCGAATCAGGCCGTGTTCCTCAGAGACCTTTTCAACAATAAGCGCGTAATCCGCCGCCTGGTAATGATCCAGGGGATAGGCCAGTCCGAATCCTTGCGTGCCGGTCATACCATGTACACCGGTATCTGAGGTCAGCGTCTTCGAACCGGTATCGGTAATAAAATGATCGTTGTTTTTACTGATGACCGTACCAAGTACAGAAAGCGCGATATCGCTCTGCTGGGCGACGCCGGCTCTGACAGGTAATAAGTCAAGAAACACATAATTCCCGGGACGAATCTCTGTAATGCCTTCAAAATGGGTTGATGCCAGAACGGTTGGCGTAGCACCGACCGATACTTCCGGAACAGGCACATCATTGGCAAGCAATGTGTCACGGACAACCAGCATGAGGCACCGTTCCTGTTCTGCCAGATTTGCTGCTTCATCGCTTGATCCAGCTGCATAGGCATGGCCAGCATGGGAGAGGATACCACGAAAATCAAGATGCGTTGCCTCTTGAGCTATAATCGCGAGATCCAGCAGGCGTTTGTCCTCAGGTGATAAACCGCAACGATGCAGACCTACATCGATTTTGATAAAAATGCCTACCTCTTTGTCATAGGCCGTTGCCCTGTCCGCCGCGATCCGCAGTCCTTCTTCCGAATCCGCGACGATTCTTACATCGGCCTCATGGGATTCAAGTGCCGAGAATAAACGATCCCATTTAGTGGCGGAAACCATTGGTCTTGCAATGGTGATGGATGCAAACCCGCCTTCTATGAATACAATCGCCTCATCCAGAGTCGCCACGGTGATTCCCGTTGCCCCAAGGCCAAGTTGCCGTCTGCCGATTTCAAGAGATTTATGGGTTTTTGCATGGGGCCGTAACGCCACACCATGCCGGTCCGCCCGTTTCTGCATCGAGGACAAATTGGACGCAATCTGCGTCGCATCAAGCAATACAGCCGGCGTTTCGAGTTCTTTCAGTTGTTCCTGAATATGCGAGGATGCCATTTTCCTGTTCCCTGATCTATTTTCCTGTTTTATAGTATACTCCAAAACTGAGATTAATTGTCATTCCCGCAGGCGTTAATCGGAAATCGATAGCCTGGAGAGACCGATTGGAAGCGTCCCGTTGGGAACACATCAAGTTCTACCTGGTTCCCCCTTAAGGATATCGGATTCATGAAGATATTTAACGAAAGGGGTTGGAGGCAAGAAAAACCTGTGAAGGAATATCAAGGGCCTGTTTTTTATCCAGCAAGGAGACAGCGATGGTACCGAATTTGTATTTACTATTATGCGTATTGGGAACGGTGTTGCCGTATTCACAGTGTATTCGATTTATTACTGAACATGGAATGGATCTGCCATTGTTTTTCAATCAAATATTTCAAACGCCCGGTTCCAGTTTTTTCGGTCTCGATGTGATCGTCTCATCGCTTGTCCTCTGGGTGTTCATCTTCACGGAAGGCCGCCGCAGACAAATGAAACATCTGTGGGTGTATGTCGTCTGTAACCTGACCGTGGGCGTATCGCTGGGGTTGCCGCTGTTCCTGTATATGAGAGAACGGCAGCGGTGAGAATCCTCTTGTAAGCGAAAAGGAGTCGAGGTATCTTGAGCCCATGCTCAACCAACCGATCACAAACCTGGCCCAACAGTATGTCGAACGTTCCAATCGTCATATTCTGGATGACGTGTTTCCGCTGTTTGAAGTCCATGTGACTTATCACTCTTCCCAGTTCGGGGCCCTTGAGGGGATGGAGTCCATTAAAAAAATGATGACCGGGTTTTTTATAAAATTCCCGGATGTGCATTGGGCGGTGGAAACCTATACCCCGGAATCCGATGATACCGTAGTTTTCGATTTTGTCATGAAAGGCACAGATCGGGAAACCGGAAACAAGATAGAACGGCATGGCCGGGAACGCATCCGGTTTTCAGAAGCGGGCTTCATTGTACACGTTGAAGTTGAGGTATTGACACAGGCATAATGGAACACAATCTACTGGCGGAAATTCTCCGCGCAGAACAGCGTATCCGGCCGTATATTCTCAAGACGCCGTTGATCCCCTCCTTGCCCATCGGGCAAATGGGGGGAGCGACCGTGTATTTGAAGATGGAAAGCGAGCAGTACACCAATTCGTTCAAAGCACGTGGGGCTATGAACAAGGTGCTCTCGCTGACAAATGAAGAGCGGACACACGGTATTGTGACGGCCTCTACAGGTAATCATGCCCAGGGTACGGCCAGAGCGTGCAGCCTGACCGGCTGTCCCTGTACCATCTTTTTGCCCGAACACGCCGAGCCGTCCAAGGTCGAGGCGATAAAACAGTATCCGGCAGAGCTCGTCTTTCATGGCCGTGATCCACTTGCTACGGAGTTATACGCCAGGCGGATGGCCGCCGAGCGGGGGCAGACCTGGATCTCGCCTTATAACGATCCGCAGATCATCGGAGGGCAGGGCACGATTGCCCTGGAACTGATGCAGCAATTAAATGGGATGGATGACGTGCTCGTGACGGTAGGCGGCGGCGGTCTGATCGGCGGCATCGCAACCTACCTCAAATCGGTTGCGCCCGATACACGGATCATCGGCTGCCAGCCGGAACAGGCGCCGGATATGTACCGTTGCATACAGGCGGGTGAAATCATCGAAATTGAGCAGCACGATACCCTCTCGGATGGCTCAGCAGGCGGTGTTGAACCCGGTTCGCTGACTTTTCCTGTCTGCCGGGATCTGGTCGATGACTATATCCTGGTATCGGAAGAGGAAATCAAATCCGCCATGCGGTTGATGGTGGAAACGCATCACAAAATCATCGAAGGCGCTGCCGCCGTATCCCTGGCTGCCTTTCTTCGAAATCGGGATCGATTCAGGAGCCGAACCGTCGTGATCATTATATGTGGCGCCAACATCGCTACGAGAAAGCTGTTGAGCGTGCTGAAAGAATAGAACATGGAGGAAAGGATGCCACAAACTGGTGCTGATCTGATCGTTAATGCACTTGCTGATGCCGGGGTATCCCACATATTTTCGCTCTCGGGCAATCAGATATTACCCGTTTATAATACGCTTATTGGACGGGATATCCGGTTGATCCATACCCGTCACGAGGCCGCCGCCGTCCATATGGCGGATGCGTGGGGGCGATTAACTGAGCAACCCGGTATCGCCCTTGTACCGGCAGGACCGGGCCATGGAAATACCATCGGCGCGCTGTATGTGGCCCAGATGGCAGAATCGCCTGTTGTGCTGCTCAGCGGACATTGCCCTGCTGTCCAGGTCGGTCATGGCGCCTTTCAGGAAACCGATCAGGCAGCAACCGCAGCGCCGGTCACCAAAGCCTCATGGCAGGTGGCGCATCCGGATCAAATAGCCTCGGATATAACGGCTGCCCTGTCCATCGCGACGACCGGAAGACCAGGCCCCGTGCATCTGAGTCTGCCGTTCGATATGCTGGAAGCAGACATCGCCGGTATGAGGCACGAACCGGGACACCATGTCCCGGCTGTGGCTCCTGCTATGCCTGATACGGTAATGAACCTGCTGCTCGGTCATCTGCAGGAGGCAAAACGACCGATTATTCTGGCCGGTCCTGCCATGGGCCGTCCAACACGATTCCAGGCGCTGACGGAACTGGCCGGGCAGATTCACATGCCGGTTCTGATTATGGAGAGTCCGCGAGGTCTCAACGACCCCTTTCTCCGGTATGCGCCAGCCTGTCTGGCTGAAGCGGATCTGATCCTTCTCGTGGGTAAAAAGCTTGATTTCTCCTTGAAATTTGGTCAACCCCCGTTCTTCAACGTCTCCTGTGATTTCATTAAAATCGACGCGGAGCCGGAAACCGTTTATGAAGGGCAACGTGCTGTTATACCTATTCATGCCGATCCGGTGGCAAGCGTCCAGCACTTGATCAAGGCCACCCGGTCACGATCCTGGCCGATGTCCACGTGGCCGGATGAAGTAACGACCGCCTGCAGGAAATCGCCGGAAAGCTGGGTGAACATCCGTCATGCATCACGGCAGCCCATCCATCCGTTGCTTGTATGCGACGCCCTGCAGCCGCATTTGAATGCGGGTGGCATCCTGATCAGCGACGGCGGGGAATTCGGCCAGTGGGCCCAGGCGGCGTTGGAAACTCCGATACGCCTGATCAATGGTCCCGCAGGGGCGATCGGGGGAGCGATACCCGCGGCCCTGTCTGCTAAACTTGTTCATCCGGATCATCCGGTCTTTGTCACCACGGGCGACGGCGCCTTCGGCTATCATACCATGGAAATGGACACGGCCCTTCGCTATGATATTCCGATAATCGTCATCGTTGGTAACGACGCCCGATGGAATGCAGAATACCAGTTGCAACGCGCACTGTACGGCGCTGATCGCATCTACGAAAGTGAATTGCGCCCGATACGATATGACCACGTCGTCGCAGCCCTGGGCGGCTATGGAGAATGTGTAGAGCATCCGGAGGACCTGTCTCCTGCGTTGCAACGCGCCGTCGAATCCGGCCGGCCGGCGTGTATTAATGTGAGCATCGAGGGTGCTGCAGCGCCAGTGTTTAATTGAGTGATTTGTTGATTGTCTGATTGTCTGATTGAATACGAAAATATAGAGGCCATGGGAGTTAAGTATGATACTATCGATATAATTCATGTCGTCGACTCGTCTTCGAATGATGGCCCCAATCAACAAATCAGACAATCAACAAATCAACAAAACAGAAAGGTCTTTCCATGTCCCCCACCCGTCCAAATGTCCTTTTCATCATGTCCGATGACCATGCGTCCCATGCCATCAGCGCCTATGGCAGCCGGATCAATACTACGCCGCAAATCGATCGGATTTCCGAAGGGGGCATGCGGTTTAACAATTGTTTCTGTACAAATTCGATCTGCACGCCCAGCCGGGCGACGATCCTTACTGGTACGTATAACCACATCAATGGCGTCACTACCCTGTCTACCCATATGGATGGCCGGTTACTCACCTATCCCAAGCTCATGCAACAGCAGGGCTACCAGACGGCTATTGTCGGGAAATGGCATCTGGGGCATGGCGGCATCCATGATCCGACCGGTTTCGATTACTGGAATGTGTTGCCTGGCCAGGGACTGTATCATAAACCTGTTATGATTGAAATGGGTGAAGAGAAGGTGCGCGAAGGGTACGTCACCGATCTGATTACCGATTTCTCTCTCGACTGGCTGCGTCAACGGGATCAGGACAAACCCTTTTGTATGATGGTGCATCACAAGGCGCCGCATCGTAATTGGGAGCCGGATGATAAACATGCGGATATGTATGAAGACGAAGACATCCCGGAGCCGGTCACGTTCAATGACGACTATGCCAATCGGGCAAAGGCGGCGGCAGCAGCGAAAATGCGCATCGATCGGGATTTAACCGATAAGGACCTGAAGCAGCCTGTCCCCGAGGGCTTGACCCCCCGGGAAGAAAAACAGTGGAAGTATCAGCGATATATTAAAGACTATTTGCGCTGCATCGCCTCTATCGACGACAATGTTGGTCGTCTTCTAGACTACCTTGATGAAGAAGGATTGACGGAAGATACCATCGTAATCTATACTTCAGACCAGGGGTTTTTTCTCGGCGACCACGGCTGGTACGACAAGCGGTTCATGTACGAAGAGTCTCTTCGCATGCCGTTTCTGATCCGGTATCCGAAGGGGATCGCACCGGGCAGTGTGAACGACGATATAATCCTGAACGTCGACTTCCCGGCGACCTTTGTCGATTACGCAGGGATCGATATCCCGGCGGCGTTTCAGGGAAACAGCTTCCGGGCTCTGCTACAGGGCGAAACTCCCGATGACTGGCAGACGGCTATGTATTACCGCTACTGGATGCACGGTGCCCATCACAACGTCTACGCCCATTACGGAATCAGAACGTTGCGCCACAAGTTGATCTATTATTACGCTGACCCGCTGGACCAGGAAGGCGCTGTCGGACCGACCGAAGAGCCCGAATGGGAGCTGTTCGACCTGACCCGTGATCCCCATGAACTGGTCAACGTCTATGATGATCCGAGTTACCAAGACGTCATCAAAACCCTGAAAGCCGACCTCAGCCATTTGCAGGATACATTAGGCGATGCGCCGTATGAACCGTAAGAGAGACCCATGGCAATAAATGAAGAAACCATAAACGCCCTGCGTCTGGCGCTGCAGGCCACGCCGGATAATATACCGCTACAAAAGCACCTGGCCGAGTTGCTGGTTGGGGCCGGCCGGTTCGAGGAGGCGGAACAGGTGTACCGGGCGGCGCTGGCGCAATCGCCGGACGACGACGACATCAAAGTGGGGCTTGCCGGTGTTTTCTATCATCAGCATAAGCCCTCAGCGGCCCTGGTGATTATCGACGAGTTGCTCAAGCAGGCCGATCCGCCGCCCCCCGCTTTGCTGCTGGCGGCCAGACTGTACGTTCAAGCTGGCGCCCACGAACAGGCGGCCGAATTCTATCGTCGCGCTCTGGGGCGGGACCCTGGTCTCGCGGATACGGATCTTGGGGCTTTGCTTTCGGAGGTAGAGGAAGATCTTGACGAGGAGGAATGGGGGGACCGGATGGCTGCCCCGGTAAAGGAGATACCTGAATCCCCCATCTTCGAGTTGGAAACAGCCCGGATTTCATTCGAGAATGTGGGCGGTATGGATATGGTTAAAGACGAGATCCGGATGAAGATCATCCATCCCCTGAGTAATCCGGAGCTCTACCAGGCCTACGGCAAGGCGGTCGGTGGGGGCCTCCTGATGTTCGGCCCGCCCGGATGCGGTAAGACGCATCTAGCCCGCGCGACAGCCGGCGAGGTGAAGGCCTCCTTTATCTCCATAGGTATCCACGATGTGCTGGACATGTGGATCGGCAACAGTGAGAAAAATCTACATGAATTATTCGAGATGGCCAGGGCCAACACGCCATGTGTGTTGTTTATCGATGAAGTCGATGCACTGGGCGCAAGCCGCAGCGATATGCGTCATAGCGGTTCCCGGCATCTGATCAACCAGTTCCTTTCTGAGCTGGACGGTATCGACCAGGCGAACGACGGGGTCCTGGTACTGGCTGCGACCAACACACCCTGGCATCTGGACGCCGCGTTCCGGCGCCCCGGCCGGTTTGATCGTATTGTTTTTGTACCGCCGCCCGACGAAGCCGCCCGGGCGACGATCCTGGCTATTCAGCTCAAGGGCAAGCCGACAGAAGCCGTCGATTGTCTCAAGATAGCCCGCAAAGCCCATCAGTTTTCAGGGGCGGACCTGAAGTCCGTCATCGATATCGCCATCGAAGGCAAACTGCAGGAAGCCATGAAACAGGGCAAACCGATCCCGCTGACGACCAAAGATCTTTTAAAAGCGGTCGGTGCGGTCCGTCCCACAACAAAAGAATGGTTTTCCACTGCTCGCAACCACGCCCTATATGCTAATCAGAGCGGGCTTTATGATGATATACTAGCGTACTTGAAATTATAGTTCCGAGTTCTGAGTTCTGAGATCCGAGTGATGGTCAAAAGTTACTTTATTCTATATACTCAGAACTTTATACTTTCCTATGCCCTCCTACTTCGAACGTGCCCGTATATTATTCGACCAATCCCGTTTTGACCTGGCGACCGAAGAACTGCGCCAGGAACTGACCCATGACCCCGAACATGCCGGGGCGCATGCTTTGATGGCGCTCTGTCAGGCGATGAACAAGCAGTATGATGAGGCGCTTACCTCTGCGCAGACGGCGGTGGGACTGACGCCTGACAGGGCGCATGTGCATTACGTGCTGGCCTGGGTGTACAACCAGACGGATAAGATCGACGAGGCGGAGCATGCCATCCGGGAGGCTATCCAGCTGAACCCTGAAGAGCCGGACTACTACGGCACGTTAAGTTCGATTCTCATGCGGCGGAAGCTGTGGGAAGAGGCACTGGCTGCTGCGGAGGAGGGTCTTGGGTACGATCCGGAGCATGTCATCTGTGCCAACTTCCGTTCTGTGGCCTTAACGCAGCTGGGCCATAAGGATGAGGCAGCAGCGAGTCTGGAGACCGCCCTGTTTCGCGATCCCGAAAATGCCTGGACCCATGCAAACCGGGGCTGGCAGCAGTTGCAGCACGGCGAGCGGGAGCGGGGGATGGATCATTTCCGGGAGGCGCTGCGTCTCGATCCCACGATGGACTGGGCGCGTGAGGGCATCGTCGCCGGTATGAAGGCCCGGCATGTCATCTACCGGATGATACTGAGATATTTCTTCTGGATAAGTAAGCTGCGGGGACGGGCGCAGTGGGGCGTGATCCTGGGCGCCTACATCGTGTTCCGTCTACTCCGGGCGGCGGCGGACTCAAATCCTGCCCTGGCCCCGTTCGTCACGCCGTTTCTGATTCTATACGGCGTGTTCGTATTATTATCCTGGACGGCGGACCCCCTGTTCAACCTGATGCTTCGCCTGAACCGCGACGGCCGTCTGGCGCTTTCAGATGAGCAGGTCTTCGCGGCCAATTGCATCGGTCTTATTTTACTGGGGGCACTGGGTCTGCTGTCGTTGTGGCTGACCACAGACAACAGCACCTGGCTGGGCGCGGCCATCGGTTGCGCCGCCATGATTGTGCCTGTATCCGGCCTATTTAAAACAGACGCCGGAAAATCCCGGAAAATCCTGCGGGCCTACGCCATAACCCTCGCCGGCATCGGCCTGCTCGCTCTGCTCCTGGCCCTACAGGAACATCCCACCGCCGGCCTTTTAGCTACCGCCTTCCTCATCGGCTGGGTCCTGTATTCCTGGCTTGCGAATATAATTATTATGAGAGAGAAGTAAGGCTGTATGGTAGGAATTGCGCGTCTTACTCTTCCCCTCTTCCATTCGCCTTTATCTTCTGCTCTTGAGCTCCCGATCCATATCCCGCCGTGCATCTCGATCCGCAATCGTTCGGCGGCGGTCGTAGTCCCGCTTGCCTTTGGCCAGGGCAAGTTCCACCTTGACTATGCCGCGTTTGAAATACAATTGCAGCGGAATCAGTGTCTGCCCTTTTTCCGCCACGCTACCGGTAAGACGGCGGATCTCCGCTTTGTGGAGCAGCAGGCGTCGTTTGCGCATGGGCTCGTGATTGAAATGGGACGCGTGCACATAGGGATTAATGTGGACGTTGTACAGAAACACCTCGCCGTGATCGATGTTCGCATAACAGTCCGCCAGACTCACCTTGCCCGCCCTCAGCGACTTCACCTCCGAGCCTTTCAGCTCGATCCCGGCCTCGTAGGTATCCAGAATATGATAGTCATAACGCGCCTTTCGGTTCCGCACGATGACCTTGAACCCATCGTCTGGATTTGGTGATTTGGTGATTTGGTGATTTGGTGATTTAGCCATTCTTATACTCGCTTCTTTACTCGGAACTCGGCACTTGGAACTCGGCACTATCTCTCTCTAAACCACTTGACAGCCCCCTGATATTCATATAATATATCCCCTTGTTCTTAACGGAACAAATACAATCGAATCGCCGAAGTGGTGAAACTGGTAGACACGCTGTGTTCAGGGCGCAGTGGGCTTAGGCCCGTAAGGGTTCGACTCCCTTCTTCGGCACTCATTACACGACAAAGGGTTACGCAAATAAGCGTAGCCCTTTTTGCTTGCCAAAATGCTTCAGTTCTGGTGATTTTGTGCAGTAATTGTGCAGTAATGTATAAACACAATGGTATAAAAAAGGAACAGAAGACACCATCAGAACGGTCACGGCATCCCCATTATAGCTATCAGGAATTGACCATCTACTATATATAGATGAGGTGTTATAGGAGAGTCGTCAGGAAGGGTCGAAAGTGAAGTCTTCTTCTATAGTTTTCTATCCGTAATTTCCACAGATGAAAGTTCGCACCCTGCGCTGTGGATCTTAGGTAGTATTGCGTTCATGAGGTCATACGAATCCAGCACCCTGTACCTGTTGGATAGGACAGCTCTGCACGATCCCCTCAAGGTGCGTATCAACCTTGTTTCCGGTTTCTCATGGAACCAATGGTTGACATTATTAGTGAGCAGATGGGGTGCGTCTGACCTCATGCGATCATAGTATTTCTGCGGTATGCCGACGCGTTGGGCTATCTGTGTATGAGCAAGGTCGGTAAGCGCAAATCCTCCGATATCCTGGACTGCCAGGCCACCTTCTGACATGTTCAGTTTTCTCGTATCCCAGATTAAATCACGCTTATTACGCTCGTTATCTATGACAACGCTTGCAATTTGTTCGAGGTTTCTTCCCTGCTTCATGATGTTTTCTCCAATAAAAAACCCGATGAAGCTTATGCTCCACCGGGTTTTCAAGTTAGTTGATGAATTTGATTCATGATGGCACCCTTTGATAAGGTCCACCACAGTTAATGGGATCGTCGTTCATCCGACAGCCAACTACGCTGTTTTCTCCCATATCATTAAGTGAAAAGAGATCGCAACCAAGGCATGTATCTAGTGCTTTTTCAATAGCACGTTCGTAATCTTTCTCTGCCTGGTCGTACATATTCTCGATATATTGATAATACACTATATCAACCCCTCCACCACCATCGCCTACGAGGTGCCGGAGCAGACGCACATCACGCTGACCATCTACAACCTGCTGGGACAAGAGGTAGTGAGGCTAATTGATGGGATGAAGGCAGCAGGACGCTATGAGGCGGTATGGCACGGCGTCAACTCCCGAGGCGCAGGTGTGGCCAGTGGGGTATATCTGTACCGCATCGTCAGCGGAAGCGGGTATACCGAGACGAAGCGGATGACGCTGCTGAAGTAGGGTCCGAACGAATCGGTTAGATTCGCAAGAAACGTCGTCATCACGAAATGCCCGGCGGAGTCAAACTCCGTCGGGTTTTCTTTTACCTGCTATAGAACCGTGAGGTATGGCTGCAAAGCAGCGACCTGCTCGTATTCAAGCGGGACCGCAGACCTCCCATGGTGGTCATGGACTTCCATACGTCTGCTTGCCTTCTGCACTCTGCACTACGCAAGCCTTAGGACCACAGAGAACGCCGCAACGTAATCTGATGCTGTCTATGGGTTCGGGAAGTAAGCGTGACCGGGATCACTGACACGTTGACGTGAATACGTTATAATATATATTAGAATATAATAGTATCCATTCCCGGCGTGAAATTATAATAGCACATCCGATATGGCATCACGTCCGGCATTCCCGATGAGGCACGTTATGAGATCATCGCACAGTGTTTTTTTGATGGTGGTAATTGCGATAGTGGCAGGGTTAGTGTGGACAGGGACGGCGACGGCGCACCTGCAATTCTATATTTCTTTCGGAAGTCAATGTAATATCAACTCGCCACTCAAATTTTAGTTTAGATTACAGTTTCCCTCATCAGATTGCTTGGAGAATGTATTATGAAAAAAATAGTATTTGTATGTTTGTCGCTTGTTTATGTTTCGTGT
>Ga0315339_1002744_pt1 | contig 12982 bp, 5 predicted proteins | sample ASW17metaG_FD_204514 | JGI IMG/M metagenome (GOLD analysis project Ga0315339, IMG submission 204514) | Ammonia-oxidizing marine archaeal communities from Pacific Ocean, United States - ASW #17 | ecosystem: Environmental > Aquatic > Marine > Oceanic | place: USA: California | collected 2016-12-05
CCACCTCCTCCGACAGCGACACCTGGAATGTCAACAACCTGTACCCGTGCCGACACGATCTTCTCCGGCGGGATGAACTCGGCGATCTTCTCCAGGCGCATGTCTGGAATACTGGCCATTCCCACGTTCGGGGTCATCGATCCGACCTGCACCGGAACGGTATGCGCCGTCAGCGCCGTGAACAGCGTGGTCTTCCCCACCCCCTGCATGCCGATGATGCCGCATTCCATCGCGTCTCAGGCTCCCCGTACCGCGCGAACAACGGCACACCGCGATGCTGCGTGTCCTGTCCTGGCGTTTCGCCCAGTCGAGATGATCTCGACCTGCTGGAACCCATGCTCCTGCAGGTTCGTGACAAGCTCATCCTGGAGCATGGCCCCACCGATGCAGCGGAACCAGTCGTCGATGTTCGTCCGCACCTCCGACTCGATCGCTTCGGCCAATACGATTTCGGCGAAACACAATCTCCCACCCTGCTTGAGCACCCTCGCAATCTCGGCCATGACGGCATGCTCATCGGGAGACAGGTTGAAGATGCCGTTTGCCGTTACCACGTCGAGATGCTCTCCGGGAAGGGGAATCGTCTCTGCACGCGTGCAGAAGACCTCGGTCCCGTCGAACCCCGCCTCGGCCAGGTTCCCGGTTGCCGTTGCAACCATGGACCGGGAGCCATCAAGACCAGCCAGTCTCTCCGGGGTTCCAAACCGTCTCGCGTAGAGGCACAGATCAAGCCCGGCACCACAACCCAGGTCCAGGAGTTTCTCTCCCGGTGCCAGTTCAACGGCAGCCTGCGGATTGCCTGCACCGGTGAACGACGCAGCACATGTCGCCGGAAGCGCATCGAGCTCGACCGGATCGTAGCCGACTGCCTCGGCAAACTCCCGCCCGACTGGAAAGCCATGCGACTCCCCGGGTGCATCGGCAACGCAGCCGTAGCGATCGAAGACCGCATTACGGATATCCTCGGGTCCCATGTCCGAAAGCGATCGTGCCGAGACGTCCATGGTCAGGCTGATGGCTGGGGTGTTGTTCGAAGGTAGGGCTTGATCTCCGTAAAGCCGGCAGGGAACAACTCCTGGGCTTCCTCGTTCGTCACCGAAGGCACGATGATGCAGTCATCGCCATGCTGCCAGTTGGCCGGCGTTGCCAGCTTGTGACTGTCAGTGAGTTGCAGTGAATCAATGACCCTGAGCAGTTCGTCGAAGTTACGACCCGTGCTGGCCGGATAGGTCAGCGTCAGCCGGACTTTCCGGTTGCTGTCGATGATGAAGACACTTCGAACCGTGAGCGTGTCATTCGCATTCGGGTGGATCATGTCATAGAGATCCGACACACTGCGGTCTGCATCGGCCAACAGAGGAAAGTTCAGGGCCGTACCCTGCGTCTCCTCGATGTCACCGGCCCAGCCGTGGTGATCCTCGATTGGATCGACACTCAGCCCCATGCACTTGACGTTCCGACGATCAAACTCGTCCTTCAGTCCTGCAACCGTGCCGAGTTCCGTCGTGCAGACGGGCGTGTAGTCCTTGGGATGTGAGAACAGGATGACCCAACTGTCACCAGCCCATTCATGGAAATTGATGGTGCCTTCAGTGGATTCCTGCGTAAAATCTGGGGCGATATCACCGAGTCGAATAGCCATGTCTTGCTCCTGTTCTTCCTCGTGTCCATTCACGACCTCCTGGCCGTGGATGGGCCAGTCTAGCCTATGGAGCATCTCTAAGCCGACCCTGATGGATGCATGTATGCTGTCAGCCCCATGAGCGATGATGCCGATCAAACCCGGTCTTTGAAGATCCTCGTTGTCGAGGACACATTTCTCATCGGGGTCCAGTTGAAGAAGGACCTTGAATCGCTCGGTCACCACGTCATCGGCCCGGCAGCAAGTGTTCAGAAGGCCCATGAACTGATCGAACGTGAACAGGTCGAAGCTGCCGTGCTCGACATCAACCTTGGCCACGAGGATTCCTACCCCATCGCCGGGACACTGCATGGCAGGAATATCCCGTTCCTCTTCATTACCGGCTACAACGAGCTGACTATCACCGGCAGCGAATTTGAAGGAAGAGCACTCCTTCGAAAGCCGATCCTGCTCAGCGAACTTGAGGAATCACTGCTCACGCTGGGGACCCCGTAGCATTCGCGATCGGTCTCAGTCCTTGCCTGCGACGGTTCCATCGAGGTAGATCACCCACAGAAGATCGTCGTCTGTTCCTGGTTCACCATCAGGACCGATGCTCCTGACACGACAGAACTCCGTTGTCCCCCCCTCATCATCGCGAATCGCGACTGCGGAGAACTCGATCGTCATCGGTGCACCCCATGGATCCGAAAGATCCGATACGGCTGCCTCGTTCAACAGTGAATCTGCATGATCAACCGGCGAACCCGATTCCATCAAGAGCCATCGTGCCGGCAGAGAGCCGGCGACAGCCTGCACGACTTCGTCTGCCTGGTCTCGAGACGTCTCGCCCTTTGAACGCTGCATCGGGTTCCTGCCTCGCGTCGATTTGGTAATGCCGAAACGGCGATCCTCGATATCCTGCGGATACATGTTGTTCGACACGTAGGCGTCGGCGATCTGGAGATACGGGTCGAGTACCACCTGGACGATCGGACGCTCGCGGACAAACATCTTGCTGACCCTGTCCTTGTTCTGGGACCAGATCTCTGCAGGAATCGTGACCAGTTCGGTCGAATCATCGTCGTAGGTCAACTCCAACGGCAAGGGCATCGGCAGGCCGCCGACATTCCGGAATGTCACGATGTTGAACGTCCAGGGAAGTTCGAGCAACTGGTCCTCATCGTCTTCCAGGTCCTCAAGGAAGGACTGGTACCGACGACGATCACCGGGCGTGACATCAAGTTCATCGAACTCGTTGTAGAAATCCAGCAGTTGTGGATACAGGTCCGTTCGTCGCGACAGTCCTTCGTTTCGCTGCTTTGTCAGGCTCTCGGGCTCCTCGTCGCGTTCCGCCAGGTCAAGCGGCTGATCGACATCGGGATCCATCGTCCGGGGGGTAAAACGTTCTATTCGCTCGACGGCGATGTCGACATGGTCCGTCGTATAGAACCAGCCTCTCCAGAACCAGTCCAGGTCGATCCCGCTTGCATCCTCCATGGTGCGGAAGAGATCCGCCGGCTCGGGTCGCTTGAAACTCCACCTCGATGCATACAGGCTGAAGGCGTGGTCGAAGAGTTCCCGTCCCAGGACCGTCTCGCGGAGCAGATTCATGGCTGTCGCGGGCTTTGCATAGGCATTGTTTCCAAACTGGAGAATGGACTCACTGTTCGTCATGATCGGCACCTGGCCGAAGGATCTCATGTACCCGGTGATGCGATCTGGTTCTCCACGGCGGGATGGATAGTCTTCTTCCCATCGTTCCTCAGTGAGAAACTGGCAGAAGGTATTGAGGCCCTCGTCCATCCACGTCCACTGCCGCTCATCGGAGTTGATCATCATCGGAAACCAGTTATGCCCGACCTCGTGGATGATCACCGAGATGAGCCCGTACTTCGTACGTTCCGTATAGGTTCCATCCTCCTCGGGGCGAGGTCCGTTGAAACAGATCATCGGGTATTCCATCCCCCCAACGGGTCCATTGACAGAGATGGCAACCGGGTAGGGATACGGGAATGCAACTTCCGAGTAGACCTCGACGGTCTGGGCGACTGCATGCGTCGAATATCGGGACCACAGAGGCTCGCCCTCGTTGGGGAAGTACGACATGGCCATCGTGACGTTGTCACTTCCTGGAACCGGGACTCCCCAGGCATCCCAGGCGAACTTCGGTGAAGCAGCCCACGCGAAGTCACGCACGTTCACGGCCTTGAAACTCCATGTCTTCTCGCCGGTCGCCTCGAGAGATTCATTGGCCAGCGCCTCCTCCGGCGTGATCACGAGGATCGGCTCATCCGAGGTACGCGCCTCCCGGAAGCGGAACTGCTGTTTGCTCGTCAGGACGCGTGCCGGGTACTGCAACTCTCCCGTTGCAGCCACGACGAACGTATCGGGAACAGTGATGTCCACCTCATAGTCACCGAATTCGAGGGTGAACTCACCACGACCGAGAAACTGCTTGTTCTGCCAGCCCGCGTAATCCGTGTATGCGCAGAGACGAGGGAACCACCGGGCGATTTCGTAGATCGCGTTGTCCGTTTCAGGAAACCATTCGTAAGAACCACGTCCACCGATCGTGTGAGGAACGATGTTCGCTTCCCAGTCGATCTTGAACGTGTAGCTCTCTCCGGGCTTCAGCGGTTCCTCCAGGTCGATGCGCATCATGGTGTCGACGACGGTATGTGGCAACGGCCTGCCCCTGGAATCCGCGACGCGCTTCACCTCGACTCCACCCTGGAACTCCTTTCGATCCTTGATCGACTGCAGCCAGCGAATCGACTGGTTGCTGTCCAGGTTCGGCGCAGGCTCTCGAAGCCTGCCGGTACTGTCCTGCCGGAATCGATTCTGATCCAACTGCACCCAGAGGTACTCAAGCGAATCCGGGCTGTTGTTGTAGTAGGTGATCGACTCGGAACCGATCAACCGGTGCAGGTCGGCATCAAGCGTGACATCTATGTCGTAATCGACCTTCTGCTGCCAGTAGTCGGGGCCTGGAGCACCGCTTGCACTCCGGACACGCCCGGGCGTAGGCAGCAGTTCATCCAGCTGGCGAAAGCGATCCTGGTCCGGATTCTTCTCCGGTTGCATCCAGGGCGTCTTTGGATCGTGGGCCTCTCCGGGATGCCCCCCACCGATGTCGTGTGCCCACGCGGCAGGCATGAACAACCAGCAAAGACACAGGAAAGCGATGCAACGCAGCATGGATGGCTCCTTCTCTCGAGGAACGGGCCATCCTACGCGATCCACCACTTCATGACTCCTCCCCCAAGCACCGAGGCTAGAATCGCAGTCGGAAGGACGTTCCCATGACGACCCGCCGAGAGTTCATCCAGACCACCGCTGCCACCGGCCTTGTTGCCTCTCTTCCCGGCTTCGGCGCCACGATCGCAACCGGCGCGAGCCAGTCAACCTCCACAAGCCCCCTCGCTCGACCTCGGCCAATGACTGCCAACGAGGAGATTCGCTGCGCCGTCATCGGCCTCCGCGGCCGTGGCAACAACCACGTCGATGCACTGCAACGTCTTTCCAATGTCAACGTCGTTGCCCTCTGTGACTGTGACCAGGCCATTCTCGAATCCCGGACGGGTGCATTTGAGAAGTCACAGGGCCGCAGCGTCGATGCATTCCTCGAGTACAGGCGCCTGCTTGAACGCGATGACATCCACTGCATCAGCATCGCCACGCCCAATCACTGGCATGCACTCATGGCAGTGGAAGGCTGCCGCGCGGGCAAGGATGTGTACGTCGAGAAACCCGTGAGTCACAACATCGGTGAAGGACCTCATCTGCTTGCCGCAGCTCGCGACGAGTTGCGCATCGTGCAGACAGGCACACAGTCACGATCCACCCAGGCCATCATCGATGGAATCAAGTGGATGCAGGACGGACACCTTGGTGACATCGTGCTTGCACGCGGGCTCTGTTACAAGCCGCGGCAGTCCATCGGGTGCGCCCAGGAGCCGCACGAGGGTCCCGAATCACTTGACTTCGATCTCTGGACCGGTCCGGCAGCGATGCAGTCCCTGCGTCGGCCCAACCTCCATTACGACTGGCACTGGGATACGAACACCGGCAATGGCGACATCGGGAACCAGGGAGTCCACCAGGTCGACATCTGCCGATGGGCTGTCGGAGCACGGGCCATGCCTCGTCGCGTGGCTTCCATCGGTGGGCGCGTCGGGTACGAGGACTGTGGCAACACCCCCAATACGCAGGTTGCATTCTTTGACTATGGAGCAGCCCCGATCATCTTCGAAGTCCGGGGTCTTCCCCGCGACAAGGAAGCACAGCGGACCAACTGGGGAGGTGGAATGGACACCTACATGGGGCAGCGCATTGCCGCCCTGGTCCACTGCACGAATGGCACCCTGGTCGTTACACACAGCCGGACATGTGATGCGATCGACCTGGAAGGCAACCTCGTGAAGCGATTCGAGGGTGGTGGCGATCACTTCGAGAACTTCATCCAGGCTGTCCGCTCACGCGATCCTGGTGACCTCAATGCAAATATCCTCGAGGGTGTTCGTTCCAGTGACCTGTGCCACCTGGCGAACATCGGCCACCAGGTTGGAACACCTGGCAATGCTGACGTTGCCATGGAACTCGCGGGGCAGAACGAGCATTTCGCAGAGGCTGCTGACCGAATGCTCCAGCATCTGCAACGCAACCAGGTCGACTGCAATGGTGATGTATTGACCATCGGGCCCTGGCTTGAAATCGATCCGATCCGGGAACGGTTCAAGAACGACGAAGCAAATACGCTGGTGTCGCGGGATGGTCGCCCTCCCTACACCTTCCCAAGCCTGTCCTGAGCCTGTCATGACATGTCGCCCCATGCCGGTACAATCGTCGGTCCCTTGGAGGATGATTCATGCCAGAGGGCGAGCAGAAAGCCCGGTCAATTGCAGACGCAGCGCTTGCCCTCGAAGGCGAGATGCGAGATCTCTTCATCACCTCCGCCTGTGGTGAGGATGCAGGCCTCATTGCAGAGGTCCGTGCGATGGTTGAAGCCGGGCCAGAAGACATCGCATCCGCACGAACCATTGTTCCAGCTGCCAAGCCCCCAACATCCTTTGGGGAAGCACATCCTTCGAAGATCGCACACTTCACGATCCGCCGGGTCATCGGTTCAGGTGGCATGGGCACTGTCTACGAGGGCCTCCAGGACAACCCGCGACGCAAGGTAGCCATCAAGGTCATGCGAAGTGGCGTCACCTCCCGAAGTGCCCAGCGACGCTTCGCCTTCGAGTCGCAGGTGCTTGCTCGCCTGCACCACCAGGGCATCGCCCAGATCTACGAAGCGGGGACCTGGGATGACGGCAGCGGAGGTGTGCCATGGTTCGCCATGGAGTACATCATCGGCTCCAAGACACTCAACGAATATGCCGACGCCAAGAACATGGGAACACGGGATCGCCTGAAGCTCTTCGCCAAGGTCTGCGACGCCGTCAGCCATGGACACCAGAAGGGCATCATTCACCGCGATCTGAAACCGGGCAACATCCTCGTGGACGCCAACGGCCAACCAAAGGTCATCGACTTCGGCGTTGCGCGAGCCACGGACTCGGACATGGCCGTGACGACATTGCAGACCGATGTTGGCCAGTTGCTGGGAACGGTCCAGTACATGAGCCCGGAGCAGTGCGAGGCCGACCCGGATCTTCTCGATACGCGAAGCGATGTCTACTCGCTGGGTGTCATCCTCTACGAACTGCTCTGTGATGCCCTCCCCTACGACCTTGAGAGTGTGCCTATCTTTGAAGCGGCACGTGTCATTCGTGAACAGGCCCCAGGCAGGCCCAGCACGATTGATCGCACCCTCCGTGGCGATGTCGAGACCATCGTCATGAAGGCCCTGCAGAAGGATCGTGATCACCGCTACCAATCTGCACATGAACTGCAGCGGGACATCCAGCGATACATGGACAATGAGCCCATCGAGGCACGTCCCCCGAGCATCACCTACCAGTTGAAGATCTTTGCGAAGCGGAACCGGGCAGTCTTCGTTTCCATTTCCTCCATTGCAGTTGTCCTGGTCATTGCAACGATCGTAAGCATCGGTCTTGCCATCAGTGCAAAGCAGAGTGAAGCCACAGCGGAGGCCGCACGTGAAGAAGCGACAGCCAACGCGCAGCGCGCCGAGGAACTTCGGGATGAAGCACTTGAAAGCTTCAACATGCTGCTGCTGACCGCTAAGTTGTCCGAGGATCTGCTGGCCCTCGGCGCTCCCAGGAATGCCCAGGGTCGCACGATGTCGGTCCATGACATCGCCCTGCAGGCGACAGAGGAGATCACGGAACGGTTCAGCGACATCCCGCACCTTGAAGCACCCGCTCGCCGGGCCATCGGGATGCTGCTCTGGGAAATGGGTGACCTTGAGAATGCGCAGAGCCAGTTGATTCGATCGATCCAGGTCTTCAACTCACTTGACACCGATGAACGTGTGAAGGAACACATCCAGACCGCAGTCGCACTGTGCAAGGTGCTCAGGGACAAGGGGGAATACGACAGGGCGAAGGAACAAGCCCAGGCGATCATCGATCATCCGTATGCACAGACCCTCGGCCAGGACTCGGAGGAAATCCTCGGGACCAAGGCCATCCTGAGTGATGTTGCAAGACTCACACTGGAAGGAGACCACCTCCAGTTGCGGAGGGAGGTCATGGCCGGCGTGGAAACCGGTGGCAGGGTCTCGCGTGAATTCGAGCTGGGTGCGCAGGTTGATCTTGCCCAAGCACTCTTCTTTGAGCATATCTTCTCCGGCGATGAAGAAAGAGCACAGACGCAGCATCTCAAGGAAGCGACTGATCTCAACGAGACGGCAAGCCAGGCAGCTGATGTAGAACTCGGGCATATGCACCCGGTCACGATCAAGGCACGTGGACTTACGAATTCCATGGCATTTCACAGATCGATAAAAACACTCGACTACGAGGGAATCGAACCAAGTTACCAGCACTACCTGGACGACTGCCGCCAAGTCTTCGGCCCAGACCACATCATCACGGCCGGGGCAGCAACAACTCTTGGGGTCATCCACATCATGACAACCGGTGACAACGAGTATGCAAAGCAACTGCTGACCGAGGCACTGGAGATCTACAGGAACGCAGGTGGGTCCAGTGAGGGAGCCGCTACAGCCGAGCAATACCTCGCGATCGTCTACATGGGTGAAGGTCGACTCGGAGAGGCCGAAGCACTGCTTCGCAAGTCCGTGGAAACGTACGAAGAGTTGTATCCTGAAGAGACGCTTACAGTCGTCAATCTCAAGGCAACCTTGGCGATGGCACTGTTGTCCCAGGGCAAGTTCAAGGAAGGCGAACCACTCTGGGAACAGATCGTCAATCTGCTCTCATCTGGTGAAGCCGGTTCAGCTGCAGCCACTGGTGTATTTCGCATGCGGATGGGTCGCGCCTACGCCTACATTGGATTTCAACAGGACGGTGTTAACGAGGTCATCCAGGAACTGATCGACGACATGGTTGAAGCAAATGGTCCTGGCGATCCAGTGACACTCAATACAGCCATGGGATTGTGCAGGACGTATTATTTCGGTGGCGGTGGCTGGCAGGCAATCGAGATCCTGGAATCGCTTCTTCAGAATGCCCGTCCTGCTCTGCCACCAACCGATACGACCTTGCTCACGGCAGAACTTGTCCTTGCAGAGGGATACTTGGAGTCTGGTCAATACAAGCCGGCGGATGAACTGATCGAGCGGTTGATCCCAATGACGATCGAGGCATTCGGCGCCTGGGATCGAAACGCCATCAAGGTCCAGGCAATGCAGACCAGGAACCTCGAGTACCAAGGCCGAATAGATGAGGCCATCATTCATGCTGCCGATCTTCATGAACGCCTCTCCGGTGCACTTGGAACAGATGATGAGCAGACACTGAAGGCGGAGGCGATGTTGAACTCCCTCTATCTCGACTCGGAACAGTGGGACAAGACTGACACGATCATGGCTGCCAGGCGAGCACGGTGGAACAACAATCCGGATGAACTGTTGAAGTTTGCGACGTTGATCTCGACCCACAGCATCACTGACTACAAGGAGCGATACCTCGACCTTGCCCTCGATTCGGCCCAACGCGCCGTTGCCATACGTGGTGAAGATGAGCCCGAAATGACCTTTGCCCTGGCCAATGTGCACCTGGCACGTGGCGAGCACGCCGAGGCGGCCATGTGGCTGGAAACAACCATCTCTAATGCGGGTGAAGAGCACGAGGACATCGAAACCTACCAGTCGACGCTGGATGCCGTCCATGAACTGACGGTGTCCGTCCAGGAGGGCGATGATGCCCCCTGATCCTGCACAGGCCAATCGCATCGCGGACCAGGCCCTTGCCCTGGCAGGTGATGCTCGCGTGGCTTTCCTTCAAGACGCCTGCGGAGGCGATACCCAACTCCTTGCAGCGGTACATGCCCTGGTCCAGACAAAAAACGAGGACCTGGCGGCCGCGGATACGATTGTTCCAGCCGCCGAGACACCGGCTGGAACTGCACACCGACACCCCAGCAAGATTGCCCACTTCACCATCCGGCGCGAGATAGGGTCCGGTGGCATGGGTACCGTCTACGAAGGTGTACAGGACAACCCGCGACGTAAGGTGGCCATCAAGGTCATGCGAAGTGGCGTAACCTCCAGAACTGCCCAGCGACGCTTCGAGTTCGAGTCGCAAGTGCTTGCCAGGCTGCACCATCAGGGTATTGCCCAGATCTACGAAGCAGGGACCTGGGATGACGGCAGCGGCGGCGTGCCATGGTTCGCCATGGAGTACATCGGCGCCGCCAAGACCCTGACCGAGTATGCCAATCGCAGGAACATGGGCACACGGGACCGACTGCAACTGTTTACCAAGGTCTGCGATGCCGTCAGCCACGGTCACCAGAAGGGAATCATCCACCGTGACCTGAAGCCGGGCAACATCCTCGTGGATGCCAATGGCCAGCCCAAGGTCATCGACTTCGGCGTGGCCCGGGCCACGGACTCGGACATGGCTGTCACGACACTGCAGACAGACGTGGGCCAGTTGCTGGGAACCGTCCAGTACATGAGCCCGGAGCAATGCGAGGCTGATCCAGACATTCTCGATACACGCAGCGACGTGTACTCGCTTGGTGTCATCCTCTATGAACTGCTCTGCGACGCCCTTCCCTACGACCTGAACAACGTCCCTGTCTTCGAGGCGGCGCGGGTGATCCGCGAGAGGGCGCCAAGTCGACCAAGCACGATTGACCGCACCTTGCGAGGCGATGTCGAGACGATTGTCATGAAGGCGCTGCAGAAGGAACGAGATCAGCGCTACCAATCGGCCCACGAACTGCAGCGGGACATCCAGCGCTACCTGGACAACGAGCCCATCGAAGCACGTCCCCCCAGCATCACCTACCAGTTGAAGGTCTTCGCGAAGAGGAATCGAGTCCTCTTTGCCTCTGCTGCGGTCATCTCGCTGATTCTCGTGGCTGCAACAGTCGTAAGCACCACGATGGCCGTCCGTGCCATGCACAGCGCGGATGTGGCCCGTGAAGCCGAGGCTCGAATGACCGAGGAACTGCACCGACAGAAACTGCATCAGGCCTTCCTGATGCACGTCCTGGCCCTGCCGACTCCCCGCTACGCCCAGGGCCGAGACATGACGGCCGGGGACATTCTCGAGGCAGCGGGTAATGACATCGATGCCTGGTATGCCGGTTTCGAGGATGTCCAGGGGTCACCGGAACTTGCCGAGGAAATGCATGTCCTCATCGGCAACTACCTGGTCGAACTGGGACAGGTCGAGGCCGCTGAGCAGCACCTGCTTCCGGCATTAGCCTCACAGGAAGACCGCCTTGGCCGGGATCACTGGAAGACCATGCACACCCTCATGGCAATCGCGCAACTTCGCCTCTCCCAGGGCGAGATGAAGGAGGCAGATGCGATCTCAGCAGAAGTCGAGGTGTGGGCACGGGCACACATGGGCCCCATCTCGACTGAGTTGCTCGTATACCGACTGGAGATCATCGATTATCTCACGCGGTACGAGGGCTCCATCCCCTTGGCCGAGGAGATACTTGCTCGACTGGAGCAGGTTCAATTCGATCTTGCAAACAACGGGTTTACCCAGGAAGAGATCGAACTTCGAGTCAAGGGCAGGCTCGCAAAGATTCTCTTGGTTACGTGGCAATTCGAACAGGATCCGGAAGCCCAGCAACAGAAAATTGAACGGGGAACCAACCTGCTGGAAGAAGTCATCGAACGGGGCACTGCAAGCCCCGACATGGGGTCGTTGCATCCTGTGACGCTCGATAGCCGAGCCATGAAGGCTATGTGGATGTGGGCCCGTGGTACTGGCACGCAAGCGGCATTCAATGATGCCATCGAGGAGTCCAGGCGTGTGCTTGGTGAGAAGAGCATGTTCACAATGGAACTGCTCCGTATAAAGGGCAGTGTCCTGTATACAAAACAACAATTCGACGAGTCGACGCAGATTCTTCGCGAGGTCATCGAGACCATGGAGGGGACGATCAGCCAAGAGCACCCCCTGTTCCAGGAAGTGCAGATGTACCTGGGACGCTCGCTTGCACGGTCGCAGAACTATGAAGAAGCGGAAGTGCTGCTGCGGAAAGCCAACGAGGTACTGTCGGGTCGGTTGGAGTCGGATCATGTCGACCTGATCATGACACGAGGGCTGCTTGGCATGTGCCTGTGTTCCAGGGGTATGTTCGATGAGGGACTGCCCCTCATGGAGACCTTCATCAACCAGGTCGAGGATCTTGTGGGGCCCACGCACAGGGAAACCATGATCATTCGTTTTCTCATCCCGGTCATGTACTTCGAGAATGGAGTTCATGACGAGGCGTTCGAACGCATGGAGTCCTTCCTGGCCTATGCCGATAGTTTGCTGCCTGCTGACGATCCGCGTCTTGTCAAGTGGCGTACCGAGTACGGCGACATGTTCCGGGACACGGGCAACTACGAACAGGCAAGAGATGTCTACGAACAAGCCATGGAAGAGGCTCGTGTCTCCCTGCCTATAGGCAATGCTTCACGTTGGAGTGCCCTTGCGGATCTGCTGGCCGCGAGAATTCACGCCGGTGACATCGACGGTGCCATGGCCCTCAATGACGAGATCCTTGGTGACGCACGATCTACCGAGCCCCCTGATCCAGGACGGTTCGCCTGGGGACTGGATGGTCGCCTTGGCATCCTTGAAGCCATGGATACCGCAGACGGACTCGACCTCACTTCCCAAGCTCTCCCCTCCTGGCAGCGTGTAGATGAGGTCGACCAGTTGCTGCAGGATGCCATCACCCAGTGGTGGGACGATGCTGAACTGATGAATCTTCTCGCCTGGGGAATGGCAACCGAGTTCGATGGCG
>Ga0315339_1002745_pt1 | contig 12979 bp, 16 predicted proteins | sample ASW17metaG_FD_204514 | JGI IMG/M metagenome (GOLD analysis project Ga0315339, IMG submission 204514) | Ammonia-oxidizing marine archaeal communities from Pacific Ocean, United States - ASW #17 | ecosystem: Environmental > Aquatic > Marine > Oceanic | place: USA: California | collected 2016-12-05
TGGTGCGGCCCCCGGCGACGCCGAAGGCGGCGCAATCCCTTTGGTCATGTTTCCCCCCCCATGGCATGATCCACAGCATCCATCAGCCGAAACTGCCCAGCCTGCGCAATCACCTGCCAGCTTTTCTGCGGCTCGGTGCGCGCGCGCAGCCGGTCCAGCTGCCAGCGGCGCGGCCCGCTTGGTTCGTGCCGGGCAGCGATGTGCCAGCGGGTTTCAACCCCCGGCGCGCCGCCCTGTCCGGGGGTCAGCAACAGGCCCAGCGGGCGGGTGCCAGTCTCGGCAGCAGCGGTTTCTGCTGCCAGATGCAGCCGCCGCACCGAGACTAAGCCGGGCGGGGCCGGAAGGTCGGCGACCACCAGCGGTGCTGTGCCGGACCGCAGCACTTCCTCCATGCACCACAGCAGATCCTCGGCGCGGGTCGGATCCAGAAAAGTGATGCGGCCGGGATCAAAGACCTGGCCGACGGATTCCGGGTTCAGATGGTCGGGCTGCCACTCGGGTGTTATCCAGAACACCGGCCCTTCAGTGCGCGCCGCGATCAAGGCCACCAGAAACCGCCGGGCGTTGCCGCACAGCTCATGTACCCGCGCCAGGGGCAGCGATAGCTCGCCCAGAAACGTCAGCCCGGCGCGTACCGGGGGGCGGTGGGAACTGCGACTCAAAAGTGGGCTATTCATAGCGTCCAGCATATATGTTCGCTCTATGTTCTCAACGCGATTTTTGCAAACGTGAGGAGACATCTGCAAGAAGTCGCATATAGTCGCCGCATAAAAAGGGAGGAGTACATGAAACAAATGACTATTGCAGCACTTCTGGCGCTAAGCCCGATGATGGTCCCAATGGTGGCCCTGGCTGAGGGGCAAACCCATCACGTCGCCATTCACGTCGACCAGAATGACCCCAAAGTGATGAACCTGGCGCTGAATAATGCCCAGAACGTCGCCGCCTATTACGACTCTCAGGGTGACACCGTAGTGATCGAAATGGTCGCCTATGGCCCCGGCCTGAACATGTTCATCCCCGGCAAAAGCCCGGTCGCGGACCGCATCGAGACCATGTCGCTGGAACTGGATAACATCACCTTCGCCGCTTGCGGCAACACCCACCGCAAGATGAGCGAAAAGGCAGGCGAGACGATTGCGATCATGGAAGAGGCGCAGATGGTGCCCTCTGGCGTGGTGCGGCTGATTGAATTGCAGGAACAGGGCTATGCCTACGTGCGGCCCTGATCGCGCCTCTTGAAAATTCGGCCCTTGCCTTTGGGGCAGGGGCCGATATCCCTGTTGCGACCACGCGAAAGGGATCAAGATGAAAACCGTAAAACTTGGCCGCAGCGATCTGGAAGTCTCTGTTCTGTGCCTAGGCTCAATGAGTTGGGGCAGCTCTAACACGGCCGCCGAAGGCCACGCCCAGATTGACCGCAGCCTTGCCGCCGGCATCAACTTTGTAGACACCGCAGAGATGTATCCGACCTATCCCGCCAAGGCGGAAACCGTTGGCAACACGGAAACCATCATCGGTGATTGGTTTGCCCGCACCGGGCGACGCGCAGACGTCGTGCTGGCCACCAAAGCCTCTGACCCGTCGGGCAGCATGTTTCGTGGGCGCAGTCTTGATGGCGCGGTGATCGACGAAGCGATAGATAAGTCGTTGAAACGGCTGCAAACCGACGTGATCGACCTCTACCAATTGCACGCGCCCGTGCGTGGCTCTTACCATTTCCGAAACATCTGGGGCTATGATCCGTCCGGCCAGAACCGCACCGAAGTCGAGGCGAATATGCTGGATACCTTGCAGGGCATCGGCCGCGCGGTCGATGCGGGCAAAATCCGCTATTTCGGTCTGTCGAATGAGACCGTCTGGGGCATGATGATGTGGATAAAACTGGCAGAGCAGCACGACCTGCCGCGCCCGGTCTCGATTCAGAACGAATACTCGCTGTTGTGTCGCACGGCGGATGCCGACATGTCGGAACTCTGCTGCAATGAGGATATCGGCCTGCTGCCGTTTTCCCCGCTTGGCATGGGGTTGATCAGCGGCAAGCACAGCCCGGACAGCATTTTGCCGGGAACCCGGCGTGAGATCAGCGCCGATCTGAATAACCGGGTGAATGACAAGGTCTGGCCCGCGGTTGCGGCCTATGGCGCGATTGCCGCGCGGCACGGATTGGACGTGAACGCGATGGCGCTGGCCTGGACGCTGACGAAACCCTTCGTGACCGCGCCGATCTTTGGCGCACGTAATGATGCGCAGCTTGATGTGGCGATTTCGGCGGCGGATCTGGAGTTGTCGGACGAGGTCATCGCCGAAATAGATGCCGCCCATAAGGCGCACCCGATGCCTTACTAGGATGCCTTCCAAAAATGTGCCGCTGACGCGACGCACTATGCCTGCCCCCCAACCTGTCCTTCCCCCAGCGGGGGGAAGGGATATTGCATCGGGCCAACCCAGAGCCAGCCCGCGTCGTGTGCGGGGGTAAATGTGGTCGGTTTCGGGCTTGCGAAGCTGAGAGAATTCGCGCCTTATCGGCCCAACCAAATGGAGGGTCTCTCATGCCGTTGTCGATGAATCGTGAGGTGTTTATCACCTGTGCTATAACAGGCTCTGGTGCGACGCAGGATCGCAGCCCGCATGTGCCGCGCTCGCCCGAACAGATCGCCAATTCCGCCATTGATGCCGCCCGCGCCGGGGCCGCCGTCGTTCATTGCCATGTGCGGGACCCGGAATCTGGCGCGCCGTCGCGCAGGTTGGATTTGTACCGCGAAGTCACCGACCGTATTCGCGAATCTGACGTCGATGTGGTGCTGAACCTGACTGCTGGCATGGGCGGCGACATGGTGTTCGGCCCGACCGAGCATCCCTTGCCCCTGCAAGAGGCCGGCACCGACATGATCGGCGCGGCAGAGCGGGTTGAGCATATCAAACAGTGCCTGCCTGAGGTTTGCACGCTGGATTGCGGCACGATGAATTTCGCCGAAGCCGATTATGTCATGACCAACACCCCCGGCATGTTGACCGCCATGGGCCGGATGATGACGCATCTGGGGGTAAAGCCCGAGATAGAGGCCTTTGACACCGGGCATTTGTGGTTTGCGAAACAGCTTGTTGCCGATGGCGTGCTTGACGCGCCCGCGCTTGTGCAGCTTTGTATGGGGGTGCCTTGGGGCGCGCCGGACGATCTGAACACATTCATGGCGATGGTGAACAACGTGCCGCAGGACTGGACATTTTCGGCCTTTGGGCTTGGCCGCAATCAAATGGCCTATGTCGCAGCATCGGTCCTGGCGGGCGGCAATGTGCGCGTCGGGCTAGAGGATAATCTGATGCTGGATCGCGGCGTTTTGGCCACGAATGCACAGCTGGTTGAGCGGTCGGCGACGATCATCAGCAACATGGGCGCGCGGGTGATCGGCCCGCAAGAGGTGCGCGAAAAGCTGGGCCTGAGCAAACGTGCACCGGTGACGGCATGATCGCCCGGCTGCTTTTGGTGGCGACTCTGGCCCTGTTGATGGGCTGTGACGGCCTGCCGGGCAGCTTTAAGCGCGCCGCAGCCGACGTGGATGCAACCGCGCCGACAGAAGCGACTGCCGAGACGGCCGGAGAGGCCGAAGAGGCAACACCAGAGGCTGACGCGCCGGATTCAAAGGGCGAGGCAGAGGCCAACCCAGCCCCTGAGCCGACCTCAAAGCCAGAACCCAAAGCCGACCGCAATGCGGCAGCGCGGGCGAAATGCCTGGCGGGAGGTGACCTGTTCAGCAAGACCAAAACCGGGGCTTTTGTTTGCGTCAGCCGCACGCGGGATTCCGGCAAAACCTGCACAGGGTCGGGCCAATGCGAAGGGTCTTGCCTTGCGCGCTCTGGCACCTGCTCGCCGGTGACGCCGCTGGTGGGCTGTCACGATATCGTTACGGATAATGGCGGCATGTCGACGGTCTGTATCGACTAAAACACACAACGAAATCTAACAAACGGAGGCGTCCATGGGCGTGAACGGCAGCAAAGTGGCGGCAATCATAGGCGGCGGCGTGATCGGCGGCGCTTGGGCGGCGCGGTTCTCGTTGATGGGCTGGGACGTGCGCATCTTTGATCCCGATCCAGAGGCGACGCGCAAGAACGGCGAAGTCATGGACAACGCCCGCCGCGCCTTGCCGGGACTGTCGGACGCCGCATTGCCGGAGGAGGGCGCGGTGACGTTTCACGAGACTATCGCGGAAACCGTGCAGGGGGCTGCCTGGATTCAAGAAAGCGTGCCAGAGCAACTGCCGCTAAAACACAAGGTCTTCGCCGAAATTCAGCAGAACTGCCTGGACACCGCCATCATCGGCTCATCCACCAGCGGCTTTACCCCGACGCAGCTGCAAACCGACGCGCAACGGCCCGGCCAGATCGTGGTGACCCACCCGTTCAACCCGGTCTACCTGCTGCCGCTGGTCGAGCTGGTTTCGTCTGATGTGAACGCGGCTGATACGCTGGATCGCGCCGCCGAAATGCTCACGAGCATCGGCATGTATCCCCTGCGCTTGAAAAAGGAAATCGACGCCCATATCGCCGATCGCCTGCTAGAGGCCGTCTGGCGCGAGGCGCTGTGGCTAATCAAGGATGAAATCGCGACCACCGAAGAAATCGACAACGCGATCCGCTATGGTTTTGGCCTGCGCTGGGCTCAGATGGGACTGTTTGAGACCTACCGTATTGCGGGCGGCGAGCCGGGAATGCGTCATTTTATCAACCAGTTCGGCCCAACGCTGGAATTCCCCTGGACCAAGCTGATGGACGTACCAGAGCTGACGGATGAACTGGTCGACATGATCGCCGACCAATCTGATACGCAGTCCGGCAAGCATTCGATCCGCGAACTCGAACGTATCCGCGATACCAATCTGGTGGCGATGATGCGCGGCCTAAAGGTCCAGAACTGGGGCGCGGGCGCGCTGCTCAATGATGCTGATGCGACCTTGCGCAAACGGAATGGCATGGTGCAAAGCTTTGCCGACATCACCGATCTGAACGCCCCGATCCTGACGCTGGATCGCACTGTTCCCTTGGATTGGACCGACTATAACGGCCACATGAATGAAGCGAAATACCTGCAGGCCTTTGGCGACGCCACCGACCGTTTCATGGAGATCATCGGCTGTGACGCCACCTATATCGCCACCGGCGGCAGCTATTTCACCGCCGAAACCCATATCCGCCACCTGGATGAAATCCACGCTGGCAAACGCGTCCGGGTCGAAACCATCTGCCTGAACGGGCAGGGTAAAAAGATGCATGTTTTCCATCAGTTGTGGGAGGGCGACCGGCTTTGCGCGACCGGCGAACACATGCTGATCCACGTCTCACTAGACACCCGCCGCCCGTCCGAGCCATCCGCTAAAATCGCCGGCCATATCGCCCAGATAGAGGCCGGGCATGCCAATCTGCCACGCCCCGCAGGCGTGGGCCGCCACATCGGCGCGCCCAGATGAGGGTGCTGATCACCGGCGGCGCGTCGGGCATTGGCCGCGCGATGGCCACTGCCTTTGCCGCCGGTGGGGCACATATCTGGGTCACGGACGTTAGCGAAGCCGCGCTGGCGGATATCCCCCAAGATTGGCGTGGCACGCGGGCCAATGTCGCGGATGAATCCGATATGGCCGCGCTTTTCGCCGCCATCACCACCGAGTGGGGCGGTCTTGATGTTCTATGCGCCAACGCGGGCATCGCCGGGCCGACCGCCAATATCGAAGACATCGCGCTGGACGACTGGCGCGCCTGTGTCGCCGTGAATCTCGATGGCGTGTTCCTGGCGACGAAATACGCCACCCCGATGATGAAATCCGCAGGGCAGGGCACCGTGCTGATCACTTCGTCCACCGCCGGGTTGCACGGCTACCCACACCGCGCGCCTTATGCCAGCGCCAAATGGGCCGTGCTGGGCCTGATGAAAACCCTGTCGATGGAGCTTGGCCCGCACGGCATCCGCGTCAACGCGATCTGCCCCGGCTCTGTCGAAGGCCCCCGGATGGAACGTGTCTTAAACGCCGAGGCCACGCAAAAGGGCCTGACCCGCGACCAAGTTTACCACGGCTATGCAGCGGGGACGGCCCTGCAAAGCTGGGTGACCGCCGAAGACGTCGCCGAAATGGCCGTTTTTCTGGCCAGCGATGGCGCTCGGCTGGTTTCGGGGCAGGTGATCTCTGTTGATGGGCATACGTTCAACCCACATGTCAGCGTCTAAATCTTACGTGCCACAATAAACCGAGCGGCCTTGGCCCCATCAAATACCCGCGATTCCACGATTTCAAACCCGGCGTCACGGACCGACTGTTCCAAGGCGTCACTGTCAAACGTACCCACATAAGGCGCAAACCCAACCCATTGCATCACCGGCAGAATCAGCCGCAACACCGGGTTCATTTCGCGCAAACATGCGCTTTTGCTAATCAACAGCCCGCCGGGTTTCAGCACCTGATGCAGCCAGCCGAGTGTACCGGGCAGATCCTCGACCAGATGCAGGATGTTAAAGCCCAAAACGGCGTCAAAACTGCCGAGCGCAAAGGGTGCGTCAATCACCGGGGCCACGGTGAATTCAAGGTTCTTCAACTCGGCCCCGACGGACTTGCCCCGCGCAATTTCGATCATATTCGGGGAAATGTCGCTGGCCGTATACTGCGCCACGCTATCGGCCAGCAGCAACGCGGTTGACCCGGTGCCACAGCCAAACTCCAACACAGTATCGGTCGGCTTCAAGTAGCCTTTTACCCGTTCCAACGTCGCCTCATAGGCGGGGATATTCTTGATCTGGCTTTTCGCGTATTTCGCGGCGGCGCGGTCCCAAAACTTTGCGGTCGATGTGGTGCTGCTCATAATTCTGTCCAACTCAAAATACGTATAAGAACAGGGATACCCGCACGTAGCTGGGATTGAAATTGCGGAATTTCGCATTTCGTCTATACGTTTTTGCATGAACACACCCGCCACCTCTTTTGACTGGAATCAGGTCCGCGCCTTTCTGGCTACCGCCGAAAACGGCTCGCTCTCTGCCGCCGCACGCGCCCTTGGCCTGACGCAACCAACCCTTGGCCGTCAGGTCAGCGCGTTGGAACACAGCCTTGGCGTCGTCCTGTTTGAACGCGTCGGGCGCGGGCTGGAACTGACGCCAACCGGGCGCGATCTGTTGCAACATGTGCGCGCCATGGGCGAGGCCGCCGCGCGCGTGTCCCTTACCGCAACCGGGCAAAGCCAAACCATTGAGGGGCAGGTCTGCATCACCGCCAGCGATGCCACCTCGGCCTATCTGCTGCCGCCGCTGCTGGCAGAGTTGCGCGACATCGCCCCGGGCGTCACCATCGACATCGTCGCCACCAACGACATCCGCGATTTGCAACGCCGAGAGGCCGACATCGCCATCCGTCACACCCGCCCGGAACAGCCCGAACTGATCGCCAAACTGCTGCGTCAAAGCCATGCGTATTTTTATGCCTCTGACAGCTATGTGCGCGCCAATGGCACGCCCAAAGACCTGACAGAGCTGCCCCAACATCAGTTGATCGGCTTTCAACCGATCGCTCAATTCATCAGCCATTTAAGCCACTTCGGCCTGCCTCTGGCAGAGAATGATTTCCGCCTGGTCACCGAAAGCGGCGTCGTCGGCTGGGAACTGGTGAAACAAGGCTTGGGCATTGGTGCCATGTCTGCCGAGGTCGCCGAGCTGACCCCGAATGTGCAAATCGCGATGCCATGGCTTGCGCCTATTCCCGTGCCGACCTGGCTAACCGCGCATCGCGAATTGATGACCAGCCGCCGCATCCGTCTGGTCTACGATTTCCTGGCCGAAGCCCTGTCTCGCTAGGTCACCTGTGCGCGTAAGGCCCTAAGATGCCCCAATATTTCGCGGTCAGACACAGCCGCCTCGCGCACCAGATTGTCGAAATGCTGGCTAAACGCCTGCACCCGTTCACTGTCACGAAACGCGATGTAATTGCGCCCGATATATAGCACCGCCAGCAGGGGGCCGAACACGGTAATCGGCGCCGAAAACACCCGCCGCGCGTCAAACAGATGCAGCCGCAAGCTGGGGTAAAGCTGGTCATACAGCGCGATTAACTGGTCAATCTGCGCCAGACGTAATTCGGCAGGCAGGTCGGCATAATACCCTTCAGCACGGGCAAAGCACTGCATTTCGTGCAGCGGCAACGCGATTTCATAATCCGACCGCGCGTTGCGCATGAACTGCAACCGATCCTCTGAGGCCCCAATCGCCTGATCCGTCGTACGTCCCAAATGCGGGCGATATTCCCATTCCAGCACCGCGCGGGTTTTGACCATGTCGGGCAGGCCCGCCGGAACATGACGAATTTTGTAGCCCGCCGCCTCTTTGTGCCAGTCAAAAATTTGCTGATCCACCAAGGCGCGCGGGGCCTCGGTCACCGACAGGTTGATCGCCATCAAATCGGCAGCGCTTTCGGGCCGGTCTGACAGCCCCAGCAACCAATCGGCTGACACCCGCAATTCGGCCGCACATTCGCCGACCACATGCGCATTCGGCAGCCGGGCCCCGTCACCCGACAACAACTGCGAAATCGTCGAGCGATCGACACGGATCGCCCGCGCAAGGCCGGTTTGCGTCGCCGATGCTGCCTGCATCGCCTGTGCCAACCGGCTGCGAAACAGTTCTGCGCGGGCGCGTTTGTCGGTTTTTATCACCATCGTAGTTTTATATCACATTATGTGGGATAAAGTTAATCATATTCAGAATTCTCAAACCAATCACGCCGCGATAGCAGGATATCACAAACCCGTTATCGAGGATTCAGATGGAAACCAGACAACGCACCACCCTAAAGGCCATTCTGTGGACCCTTTTAGGCCTGATGGTGATGGCAATTGTCGGCCTGATCTTCACAGGCTCCGTCGCGCTTGGCGGCACAATGGCGCTGATCAACGCCATTCTCGGCTTTGTCACCTACCTGATTTACGAACGTATCTGGGCGAAGATCCAGTGGGGCCGAATATGAGCCGCCCGCAGATCGAATGGCCGACGCTGGCTCTGATGTTAGGCTGTTACGGCCTTTGGGCCTTGGGCACTACATGGGCCGCCACGCTTTGGCTGCCGCTGGGCATCGGGCTGACGGCGCTGGCGGTGGCGCTGCAATCGTCCCTGCAGCATGAGGTTATTCACGGCCATCCGCTGCCAAACCAAAACCTGAACGTCGCGCTGGTGTTCCCGGCTATTTCGCTGCTGATCCCCTATCTGCGGTTTCGCGACACGCATCTGGATCACCATGAAAACGCCGACCTGACAGACCCCTATGATGACCCGGAATCCAACTATCTGGACCCGTCGGTCTGGCTGCGATTACCGCGCCTTATCCGCGCGTTGCTGCTGTTCAACAACACACTTCTGGGCCGGCTGCTGGTCGGCGTCGCGGTGTCCCAAGTGGCCTTTATGCTTGGTGATCAACGCGGCGCGCGCAGTGGTGACAGACGCGTGACCAAGGGTTGGCTGTGGCATATCCCGGCGGTCGCGCTGGTCATTTGGTGGCTGGTCACCGTGGCCAGCATGCCGTTCTGGGCTTACCTGATCGCCGCCTACATCGGCCTGTCGCTGGTCAAAATCCGCACCTTCCTGGAACATCAGGCGCATGAGCGCGCCAGCGCCCGCACCGCCATCATCGAAGACCGAGGCCCGTTGGCTTTGTTGTTCCTGAACAACAACTTCCACGCCGTGCACCACATCCACCCAAAGCTGCCGTGGTATCAACTGCCGCAGGTCTATTTCGCCAACAAGGCGCACTATCAAACCCGCAACGGCGGCTATGTCTACCGGTCTTACGCGCAAGTCTTTCGCCGCCACCTGCTGCGCCGCAAAGACCCGGTGCCACATCCGTTCTGGCGCTGACCCCGCGTGCGTGCCATAGCGCAGCATGGATTTATGGATCGTCATCACCCTTGCCGCCGCAGCAGTGCAAACCCTGCGCTTTATGCTGCAAAAACAGGTCAAAAGCGCGGGCCTGTCGACCGCCGGCGCGACGTTCTCGCGGTTCATTTTTGCCGCGCCGCTGGCGGCGGCCACGGTCATTGGCCTCGGCTACGCCATGCAGCAGGGCCTGCCGCCGCTCACTACATCGTTCTGGATTTACGGCCTGCTGGGCGGGCTGGGGCAAATCGCTGGAACACTCTGCACCGTGGCCCTGTTTGGGCTGCGTAACTTTTCCGTCGGCATCGCCTTTACCAAGACCGAAACCGTGCAGGTCGCGCTGTTTTCACTTGTCGTACTAGGCGAGGCCGTGACCGGCGCGGGCCTGCTGGCGATCCTGATCGGGTTGATCGGCGTGGTCCTGTTGTCTGTTCCCCAGGGCAGCATCAAGGCGGGCAGTGTCCTGAACCGCACCACCGCTCTTGGCCTATTCGGCGGCGCGGCGTTCGGCGTTTCTGCCATCGGCTATCGCGGTGCGGCATTAACACTGGGTGACGCACATTTCTTTTTCCGCGCGGCCTTTACACTGGCTGCGGTGACCACGATGCAGACGATCATCATGGCCGTCTGGTTGCGGTATTCGGAACCGGGGCAGATCAGCCAAGTGGTAAAAAGCTGGCGCAAGACTGCGCTTGTGGGGACGACCGGCATGTTAGGCTCGCTGTGCTGGTTCACGGCATTCACGCTGCAAAACGCCGCCTATGTGCGCGCACTGGGGCAGGTAGAGCTGATTTTCGGCTTTCTCATCACCACGATGGTGTTTCACGAAAGCGTCAGCCGTCGCGAAATCACCGGCATCGCCGCGCTGATGCTCAGCATCGTTATTCTGGTTTTGGTGTTGTAGTCGGCGCTGTGATTGGGCCCGTAATCGGACCCGTACCACCAAGCCGCTGAAACAGGCTTTCTTCGTCGGTATTGTTGAAAAACGGCACAGAGTCTGGTGGGCCAAGATGCGGCAGGGCGGCGGCGACTTCGGCCAGCACGACCTCTGTGATGAACGGCAGGGTAAAGTGGCGGACTTCTTCCAGCGGGATCCATTGCAAATGGCTCAGCTCATCTGACGCATGCGAAAAATCATCGGGGTCGCCGACCAGCGCGTTCGCGTCACCCAGGAAGAACCGCGCATCAAAGCGGCGCGGCCGACCGGGCGGCGTGATGGCGCGAAACACAAAACTCAGGTGCCTTGGGGCGGGCAGGAGGCCCTGTTTGGCAAAGGCGTGCCAATCGTCGGGGGCGTCGCCGGGCCAGGTGCCGGGCGCACCCAGCAACAGGCCGGTTTCCTCCCACAGTTCACGGATGGCGGCGGCGAACAGTCCGCTGGCCAAGCCATCCTCGCTGCTTTCGTTCAGACGGTTGGCGCAAGTGACGGGCAGGTCGGTGGCCATCGGAATTTCGTGATCCAGTGCATCGACTGCGCCGCCAGGAAAGACGAATTTGTTGGGCATAAAGGCGGCTTTGGCCCCACGCTGCCCCATCAGAACGCGCGGCGCTGTGCTGGTATCGCGCAGCAAAATGATCGTTGCCGCATTGCGGATCGCGGTTTTATCCAAGGTCTGCCCTTTGCCTATCTCTATTGCGAAACGGCCGGATCAGGCAGCACCGCCAAAGCCATGCATGCGCTTGGCCCATTGGATCGCCACGATCATCCCCTTCAGTCTGGGCAATAGATAAAGCGAAAGCCCGACGCATCCAACAGAGAAGATCGCTGCCAGGACCAAAGGTTCCGGACGATAGCGTTCAAACGCCCATAGGATCAGTGGTGCCATCAAATGGCCGACGATCAGGATGGTCAGATAGGCCGGGCCGTCATCCGCGCGGTGATGATGCAGGTCTTCGCCGCAGACCGCACAGTGATCGCGCACCTTCAGATAGCCCCGCAGCATCGGCCCAGACCCGCAATTGGGGCAGCGCCGTCGCCACCCCCGCAGCATTGCGGGTTTGACGGGGCGGTCCTGCACAGGGCTTTCCTGCGGTGTTGGCTCTGTGGTGTCGGCTGTCGAAGGCATCGGATTTCTCGCTAAAACTGATAACGCAAACATACTGGCTTGGGGCCGCGAGGCGAGTGTGCGCTTTGTCCTTGCGTCGGTCTGTCGCAAAATCATTTCAGAATAATTTCCAAATCCGCGACGGAAACCTGCGCACCGCCCGTTTGATGATCAGAACGCGCAAGAACATGACAGCGTGTTGATGTTTTGGAACCCAAGAAGGAAGACCAACATGAAACGTACAACTTTGATCGCTGCCGCTTCGCTGATCGCCATCGCGGCCACCTCTGTTATCGCAACCGCCCATGACCGTGGCAATGGCGAGCGTGGTGGCCCCCGTGATGGCCGTGGTGGCCCAGTAGTGATGTTTGAAAAGCTGGATGCCAATGGCGACGGCAGCATCACCATGGAAGAGGTGCAAGGTGCCGGTGCGGCCCGCTTTGCCGAGGCTGACGCCAACGGTGACGGCCAGCTGAGTGCCGAGGAAATGGCCGCCGCTTCCGAAGGTCGCCGCGCCGAACGTATGGCGGATCGCATCGCGAAGCGCATTGAGAAGCATGACGCCAACGGTGACGGCACCCTGAGCCTTGAAGAGGCAACCGCAGCCGCCCAAGGCTCTCGTCTGGAGGAAATGTTTGAGCGTTTTGACGCCGATGGCGACGGCAACGTCACCAAGGCAGAGCTAGAGCAAGCCATGGAGAAACGCGGCCACGGTCGGTCGATGAAACGCCACGGCAACCCAGTGCATAACTAGTAGCCTTGTAACAAGTTGCGGTCTGGCCCACCCCCGGGCCAGACCCAGGGCGGCGCGGTTTTTTTGGTGGTGACGCGCCGCCTATTGCACTGCCAATTGCTCTACCGCCGCGTTCAGGATACGCCTGCAGGACGATGAATTTGGCTTTGGATGCGCTAACAGATGTCTCTGATGAGGCCTTGCTGATCGCCTTTGGAAATGGCGACGCGGATGCTGCGCGTGCTTTGACCTTGCGACTGACGCCTCGGGTGGTTGGTTTTTCCGCCCGGATGCTGGGTG
>Ga0315339_1002747_pt1 | contig 12974 bp, 11 predicted proteins | sample ASW17metaG_FD_204514 | JGI IMG/M metagenome (GOLD analysis project Ga0315339, IMG submission 204514) | Ammonia-oxidizing marine archaeal communities from Pacific Ocean, United States - ASW #17 | ecosystem: Environmental > Aquatic > Marine > Oceanic | place: USA: California | collected 2016-12-05
GCCTCACCTATTAAATCAGCTTTAGGAATAAGAATCGTTCGAAACGGAAAACAATAAAGTAAACAAAAAATAGGAAAAAAATGGAACTGACAACAATATATACGATCGTCGGCTTTGCATTGGCGGGTTATAGCGTTATTGCAAATGATTCAATACAAACGCTAGGTACTTTTATAGCGTCAAAACAAAAATGGTTTAAATGGTACATTCTTTCTGGTTCAGCATCTTTAGTGATGGCTATAGCTATTACTTGGGGATGGTACTCATATGATGGTGATATATCATACGGCAGACTTAACAGAATACCATTTCAAGAAATTCAATGGTACCACGCTGTAGCACCAGCTATTCTTTTGGTATTAACAAGAATTGGGATACCTGTATCTACAACTTTCTTAGTTCTATCGGCTTTTGCATCTACTGTAGTGTTAGAGAAAATGTTAATGAAAAGCGTTGTGGGTTATGGCTTAGCTGCTGTAGTCGCCTATTTAGCTTGGATTGTAGTGTCAAAATTTATCAATGAGAAATTTGATGAAGTAGAGGACAAATGGATAGCATTTTGGAGAAACTCTGTATGGATAACTTCAGGTTGGTTATGGTGGGTTTGGTTATCTCACGATGTAGCTAATATAGCTGTTTATCTTCCAAGACAGTTAGATGTAACTTTATTATTAATTGTTCTGACATACTTTACAGCTTTAATATTTTACATATTTTATATTCATGGTGGACCAATACAAAAAGTTGTTTTAGATAAAACTGGAACAAGATATGCGAGATCAGCAACAATAATAAATGTTATTTATGCTGCAGTACTTTACTATTTTAAAGAACTTAACGATATTCCAATGTCTACAACATGGGTATTTGTAGGGTTGTTATGTGGTAGAGAGCTTGCAATATCCACAATGAATAAAGAGTACAAGTTCAAATATGTCTTCCCGTTAATTGGAAAAGACTTCATTAAAATGATCTTTGGATTAAGTGTTTCAGTTGGAATAGTTCTGGCGATTCACTACATCATTATTCCAAATAATTGGTTTTAAATAAATCTAATTATGGTCGTGTTAGAAATATCTAATACGGCCATATTACTCAGAATTTTATAATTTCATTTAATGATATTATTTCTTAAATTTAGAAACTAATTCTTTTAATTTTAACTTTTCTTTTTTTAATTTTCTTAATTTTTCCCAAGAAGAAAAAGCCCTGTCATTCATTCTTAATTTTGTAAAATGTTTAATTGCTAATTCTATTTTTTTATGTTTTTTAATGAGTTCTTTAAACTCCTTCATATTAAATAATAATAGCATATATAAAATTGAAATAATCAGAATTAAAAAAATAAATTTTATTTTTAAAAAAAGTATAAAAAAGGTGTTCTTAAATGAATAAGTAAAAAAAACTGAATTATTTTTTGCTTTAGTTTTGTGTCTACGGTATGATCTATTTAAGTCCTGCACTAATTCAGCTTTTGACTGATGATCAATTATTAAAATTAACAATTTAAAGTGTCGAAATTATGATTTTAAAATTGGTAAAATTACTGTGTTTTATAGGGATACATAGATATAAAACAATAAATATTGAGTTTGGATTTAATCCAACAGATAGAATTACGACTCTTGAGTGTAAAAATTGTGGACACACTAAATTAAAAGCTGGTAGCTAAAATTTGATAAAATGAAAAATATTAGAAAAGATATTGAGATTAGAAGATTTATTGAATGGTCAAAGATTGTTAGAGGAAAACCAATTCAAATTAGATTATATGAATTAATATATTTTGAAATTCTAAATTTATGGATTGAATTAAATCAACCACCATTAAGAAGATTAATATATGAAACAATAAACTCAAATAACTACGATGAAAAGTTTATTAAAGGAAAAATCTTTCAAGAATATATTAATGAGATTTTAGAAACACCTTGTGAGGATAAATCTGGTTATTACAACCCAGACTCAAGAGAAATATTAAGTAAAGTTAACATTAAAGAATTATATGATATTAAATTTTTGATAAAAAGTGAATTAGATACCGTGATAATGATTGATAGATATAATGCTATTTACACATTCTGTAGATTATATGAAGAGTGGTGTTTGAAAAAAAAATCTGAACAAATTGATGATGTAACTAAAAAAGAAAGATTTGATGTAACAAAAGATTTACCAATAAAGATTTCAACTCAAAGGTAAATTTATTTTACCCTACCATATACGTCTTGTAATCTAACGATATCTGTTTCTTTAAGAATAGATCCAACTTGAGCTTACATAATTTTAACTGGTTTATTTCCTGGGTTTTGAATTCTATGAATAGCCTCTAATGGGATAAATATATGTTCATTAGGTCTTTTTATAAAATTATTCAATTATATTTAAAATAATTTAATCCCAACAACACCAACAACTATAAATAAAATAGATATAATTTTTTTAAGATTTATTGTTTCTTTTAAGAAGAAATATCCAATAAATATTGAAAAGAATATACTAGTTTCTCTTAAAGCTGCCACTAATGGTATTGGAGCCTTTGTAAAGCCCCAAACAACAATTACATAAATAATAAAAGATATAGATCCCCCTACCCAAAATATCATTTTTGCATCTTTAAATACCCTCGAGATGATATTCTCGTGTTTATTAAGTTTTAAAATAACAGGAAATAGTAAGGCACTAAATAGAAACGAAAAACTAATGTAAGATATTGCAGAAGTGCTTACTCTTGCACCATATCCATCAATTAAAGAATAAAGACTTATAAATGAACCTGTAAGTAACGCATATTTGATTATATCAATTTGATTTTTATTTTTTGATCCAAATAATCCTAAAACCATTATTCCTACACAGATAAATAAAATTGAAATTAAAGTTGTTATTTTAAATACAACACCAAGGAATATTATTGAGATTAATGTAGCTAATAACGGACCAAAGCCCCTGAATATAGGGTACACATTTGTGTAGTCTCCTATCTTGTAAGAATTTATCATATACCACTGATAGCCTTGATGAGCTATGACACTGGCAACTATATAGGGTAACGACGCTTTTCCTGGTAAAGGAAAATAAATTATACAAATTAAAGACAGTGGTATATGTCCTAAAACAATAGCTAAAACTGCAATCACTTTATCTGGATGATGTTTTACCATCGCATTCCAAATTGCATGCATAACGGTTGCCAATAAAATTATAATAAAAACTGTAGTGTCCATTATTTTATTATTTTACTCGGCCGTAAACATCCTGATATCTAACAATATCTGTTTCTTTAAGAATTGATCCTACTTGTGCTTCCATAATCTTAACTGGTTTTTTTCCAGGATTTTGAATTCTATGAATTGACTCTAATGGAATAAAAATATGCTCATTAGGTTTCATTTTAAAACTATCTTTATTAAGAGTTATTTTTGGATTTCCTTGAGCAACTAGCCAGTGTTCAGCTCTGTGATGGTGTTTTTGCAAACTTAAAATACCCTTGGGTTTTACAAATAATTCTTTAATTAAGAACTCTTTTCCTTCAAATAAGTTTGTGTATCTCCCCCAAGGTCGGTAATAAACATTTTTTTTCTTAATATATTTATTTTTATTTTTGTCATACATTTTTAAGATCTCTTTCCAACTTCCAAGATCAGACCAAGGAATATCTAATTTAATAGCATTAATTTTTTTTGTCTTTTCTAAAATTGCATAATCAAATGATTTTGCAGTTGCTTTAATAAATGATGATTTGCTTAAGTGATAAGTATTATCTTTTAATTTCCCTTTTTTAACTGCATTCACACAGTTTCTGTAAATTGTAGGTTGATTTTTTTTAAAGTTATTAATTATTGAATCTTTTCTTAAGAAAAACATTCCTGAATTCCAATAACCTTTTTGTTTTATAACCTGTTTAGCTTTTGCTTCCTTTGGTTTTTCAATAAATTTAGTTACTTTATTAATGCTTCCTTTAACCTTTTTTGTTACAAAATATCCATATTCACTTGAAGGGGATGTGGGTTTAATACCAAATATAAAGATATTTTGATCAGTTAAATTTGATTTGTTTTTATTTATTGCTTTATTAAAAATACTCATTTTTTCAATTAAATGATCAGCTGTAAAAAACATCAATGGTTGATCATTTGGAATGTCTTTGATTAAAGCAGTACTCAATATAGCCGGAGCTGTATTTCTTTTTGCAGGCTCTAGTACAATTTTATATTTCTTAATCTTATTTTTTTTAAGATGTTTTCTAACTTCTTTTAGATATTTTTTATTAGTACTTATAATCGGTGCATCATAAATAGATGCTTTGGTTCTCTCTAAAGTTTTATCTAATAAAGTCCAATTACCAAAATCAATAAATTGTTTTGCTTGATGGTTTTTAGAATTTGACCAAAGACGTGTTCCAGCGCCACCACATAAAATGACTGGACGAATTTTCATTAAATTTCTGAATAATCCTTAACTTCTTTTTTCTTACCAGGATGAGTTGGTGCGCCTAAATAAGCAGGTCCAACAGTTTGTGCGTATTTCCATAAAGTACCAGATCCAAAGTCAGATTTTCTTGGTTTCCATTTTTTTCTTCTTGAAGCTATTTCTTTTTTAGAAAGTCTTACATTAATGGTCCCTTTTTTAGCATCTATATCAATAAGATCTCCATTACGTAATAAAGCTATAGGACCTCCTAAAGCGGCCTCAGGTCCAACATGACCTACACAAAAGCCCCTTGTAGCCCCAGAGAACCTTCCGTCAGTAATAAGAGCTACTTTCTCCCCCATGCCTTGTCCATAAATTGCACCTGTAGTTGATAGCATCTCTCTCATCCCAGGACCTCCAACAGGTCCTTCATAACGAATTATAATAACATCCCCTTCTTTATACTTTCGGTTTTGTACAGCAGCCATTGCTGCTTCTTCATTATCAAAGCATCTTGCTTTACCAGTAAATTGTAATTTTTTAAGTCCAGCAATTTTAACAATACCACCATCAGGTGCTAAGTTTCCTTTTAAACCAACCACACCACCATCTGGAGATAATGGGTTATCATATTTTCTTAAAACTTTTTGTTTAGGGTTAAATTTAATATTTTTTAAATTTTCCTTCATTGTTTTTCCTGTAACTGTCATGCAATCACCATGGATAAAACCACCATCATATAAAGTTTTTAAAAGCATTGGAACACCACCAGCCAACCACATATCTTTAGCAACATATTTTCCACCTGGTTTTAAATCAGCAAGATAAGGAGTTTTTTTAAAAATTTTTGCAACATCCATTAAATCAAATTTAATTCCAGATTCATTTGCAATTGCTGGTAAGTGCAATGCTGCATTAGTAGAGCCACCTGTTGCAGCAACAATTGTTGCAGCATTTTCTAAAGCTTTTTTTGTTACGATATCTCTTGGTTTAATTTTTTTCTTTAAAAGATTCATAACCATTGTTCCGCTTGCTTTAGCGTATTTATCTCTTTCTTCATATGGCGCTGGAGTTCCAGCTGAATAAGGTAGCGCCAAACCTATCGCTTCGGATACACATGCCATAGTGTTAGCTGTAAATTGACCACCACAAGCACCCGCACTAGGGCAAGCAACTAATTCTAACTTTCTTAGTTCAGCAGAAGACATTTGGCCTGATGAATGTTTTCCAACAGCCTCAAATACATCAACAACAGTTACGTCCTTACCTTTATATCTTCCAGGAAGAATTGATCCTCCATAAATAAATACACTTGGAACATTCAATCTAACCATAGACATCATTAGTCCTGGTAAAGATTTATCACAACCAGCGATACCAACTAAAGCATCATAACAATGACCTCTAACTGTAAGTTCAGCAGAGTCTGCAATAACTTCTCTAGAAATTAGTGATGATTTCATACCTTCGTGACCCATTGCAATTCCATCAGTTACAGTAATTGTACAAAATTCTCTTGGTGTTCCACCATTAGCTCTTACACCTTTTTTAACTGATTGAGCTTGTCTCATAAGGGCAATATTACAGGGTGCCGCTTCATTCCATGTAGATACAACACCCACAAAAGGTTTTGCAACATCTTTTTCAGTTTCACCCATTGCATAATAAAATGATCTGTGAGGAGCTCTATCTGCTCCTAATGATGTATGTCTACTTGGAAGTTTCTTTTTATTAAATTTTGCCATTATATACCCTTTATTGTTACTAATATTTTATCAATATCATTCTTTAAATTATTATAATTAGTTTTTTCCTGTTCAACAATCTCTTTTGGTGCTCTATCTACAAAACTTTTGTTTTCTAATCTTTGAGATATCTTGTTCATTTCTTCTTGAATTTTATTTTGTTTGTTCGATAAATTTTCTTTAATAAGTTTTAAATCAACATCTTTGTCAAAATATATCTTAAACAAATCACCTGAAACAACCATAGTTGCTGCTGGTTTGTCTAAATCATCATTAAGAATATTGTTTATTCTTCCTAATTTTTTAAAAATAATTTCATTATCATTAATAAACTTTTTTTGATCATCGTAAATATTACTTATAGACATGTCTATAAATGAACCAGGACCCACGTTCAATTCATTCTTAAAGGATCTAATTTCAGATATTATACTTATGATATTTTCAACTTGCTCTGTACTTAAGTCTTTATTAATTTCACCATCAGGCCAATTAGCTAGCATTAAAAAATTTTTACCTGAGTTATCAAATTTATTTTTAAGCCAAATTTCTTCAGTAACAAATGGGATAAAAGGATGTAATAAAATCAAAATTTGCTTAAATACGTAGCTTGAAACTTTTTTTACCTCAGATTTAGCTTCTTCGTTATCTGAAAATAGTATTGTTTTTGATAATTCTAAATACCAGTCACAATAAGAATGCCACGCAAATTGATAAGCATTTTTTGCAGCCTCATCAAATCTATAGTCTTCTAAATTTTTCTCAATTTTTGACTTTGCATCAATTAATTCTGAATAAATCCATTTATTAATATTAACTGACAAATTTTGAATTTCATCGATATTAGAAAATTTACATTCATTAGTTATTAAAAAATTATTTGCATTCCAAAGTTTGTTTAAAAAGTTTCTATATCCTTTAACTCTATCTTCAGAGAGTTTTACGTCGGTACCAGGAGATGCCATCGAAAGAAGAGTAAATCTTAATGCATCTGCACTATATTTTTCAATTAAATCTAATGGATCAATAACATTCCCTTTAGATTTTGACATTTTTTGCCCTTTTTCATCTCTAACTAATGCGTGAACATAGATATCTTTAAATGGTTCTTTGTTTAAAAATTCTGTCCCAAACATAATCATTCTAGCAACCCAAAAAAATATAATGTCAAAACCAGTTACTAAAACAGAAGTAGGATAAAATTTCTTAACATATTCATTATTGTCTGGCCAACCCAATGTTGCAAATGGCCAAAGACCAGATGAGAACCAAGTGTCTAAGACATCAGGATCACGAATTAAATTTTCATCTTTACCATAATGTTTATTAGCTAATTCTTTTGCTTCTTCTTCATTGTAAGCTACAAAAATTTTTTTATCTGGTCCATACCAAGCTGGTATTTGATGGCCCCACCATAATTGTCTTGATATACACCATGGCTCAATGTTGTTCATCCATTGAAAATAAATCTTAGACCAATTTTCGGGAAAAAAATTTGTCTTTTTTGAATTAACAACTTCTTTAGCCTTTATGGATAATTTTTCAGCATCTGCAAACCATTGTTCTGTTAAGAAAGGTTCAATTATTGAATTTGATCTATCTCCATAAGGTACTTTGTTTTTAATATTCTCCTCTTTAACAAAAAATTCTTTTTCTTTAAGCTCTTTTAAAATTTTCTTTCTTGCCTCAAATCTATCTAGTCCAATATATTCTTTAGGAGCATTTTCGTTAATTATACCAGCTTCTGTAAATATATTAATAATCTCAAGATTATTTCTCTGTCCAACATCATAGTCATTAAAATCATGTGCAGGTGTAATTTTTAGTGCACCTGTTCCTTGTTCAGGGTCCGCATAATCATCTTCTATAATGTTAATCTTTCTTCCAACAATTGGTATTGTAACAGTTTTGCCAACAAAAGATTTAAATCTTTCATCTTTTGGATTTACAGCAATTGCTGTATCTCCCAACATTGTTTCGGGTCTAGTAGTTGCAATTGTTATAAATTCATCAGTTTCATCAATTGGATATTTAATATAATAAATTTTTGAATTTACTTCTCTTTGATCAACTTCAAGATCAGAAATTGCTGTTTTTAAAACTGTATCCCAGTTTACTAATTTCTTATCTTTGTAAATTAAATCTTTATTGTAAAGATCAACAAAAACCTTAATTACAGATTTTGATAGATTTTCATCCATAGTAAAAGCATTACGAGACCAATCACAAGAACATCCAAGTTTTTTCAACTGATTAATAATAATGTCACCATATTGCTCTTTCCATTCCCATACTTTTTCAATAAATTTTTCTCTGCCAATTTCATTTTTATCAATTTTTTCTGCTGTAAGTTTTTTTTCAACTAAAGCTTGAGTGGCAATACCAGCATGATCTGTACCAGGCTGCCATAAAGTTTCATAGTTATTCATTCGATGATAACGGACTAATAGATCTTGAATTGAATTATTTAAAGCATGCCCCATGTGAAGACTGCCTGTTACATTTGGTGGAGGTATAACTATTGAGAATTTTTTTGAATTTTCTTTAGGTTTAAAAAGACCATTTTTTTCCCAATAGGAATAGATTTTATCCTCAACTTCAGAATGTATATATTTATCATTACTCATGTATTTATAAAGTTTATAATTTAATAATTACAATTAACAATAATCAATTTAGATCGTTATTTAATAGACTAATTAGAAATATTTAATATAAAAAGGCATCTAAAGCTATTAGTCAAAACAAGATGGCAACGTGGCGGAATGGTTACGCAGAGGATTGCAAATCCTTGTATCCCGGTTCGATTCCGGGCGTTGCCTCCAAAAAAAATCTTGTTTTAGTTCTAAAAAAAAGTAAGTTGAGTTTTTTACATTCCTCGGTAGCTCAGTTGGTAGAGCAGTTGACTGTTAATCAATTGGTCGCAGGTTCGAGTCCTGCCCGGGGAGCCAGAAATAAAATCCCAATAAATTATCAATAGAAAATCTAAATAAATTTTTAGATATATTTTTTATTTATTTGGAGTCTTTAATTTAAATAAAAATTAAACTGCTTTAGAAATGACTGTTCCTGAAATTTGTAAAGATTTGTTAAATTTTATTTTTTGATTATCACTAAGTTCTGAATATAATTTTGTTAAAAAATTATAATTAACATTCAAGTGACCTTCTTGAGACTTTTCAAAGTTGATAAGATATTCAGAAAAATCTTCAAAAAAATAATTAATTGGAACTTTTAAATAGTTTGATAATTGAAGTAATCTAATAGAGCTTACTCCATTAGTTCCTTTTTCGTATTTTTGAATTTGTTGAAACGTAACATTAATTGCTTTAGCGACTTTAGTTTGAGTTAAACCTAAAGCTAATCTTCTTAGCTTAAGTTTGTTACCTAAGTGTTTATTGAAATTTTCTTCCATTAAGACCCCTCTTAATTAAATTTTAAAAACCTATTGAACAAATTTATTAAGGTTCGTGCAATAGATAAATTTATTTATTTTAATGTTAACAGTTAAAAAATAGAAAACCTGTCAAGCTTAAGATTTAAAAAAAACTATTGAATTTAGGATAAAAATATTGAGCTGGTGTTAGATTTTTAGAAATAAGAGAGATAAAAGTTATAAAATTTGGCTTAAAAATAGCTTTGTTCTATCACTTTTAGGGTTATCAAAAAATTCTTTAGTATCAGCTTTTTCTACTATTTTGCCTTCGTCCATAAATATCATACAATCAGCAACTTCTTTAGCAAAACCCATCTCATGGGTTACTACTATCATTGTCATTCCTTCTTTAGCTAGATTTACCATTACATCTAATACTTCTTTAATCATTTCTGGATCTAATGCTGAGGTTGGTTCGTCAAATAACATTATTTTTGGTTCCATGCATAACGCTCTAGCAATAGCTACCCTTTGTTGTTGTCCACCAGAAAGTTGTCCTGGAAATTTTTGAGCTTGATCTAAAATTTGAACTCTCTCTAGGTGCTTAAGAGCTAATTCCTCTGCCTCTTTTTTGGGCATTTTCTTAACCCAAATCGGAGCTAAAGTGCAGTTATCTAAAATCGATAAGTGAGGAAATAAGTTAAATTGCTGAAACACCATTCCAACTTCTGCTCTAACTTGTTCAATATTTTTTGTATCTTCTGAAATTTCAGTACCATCAACTATTATATTACCTTCTTGATGCTCTTCTAATCTGTTTATACATCTTATTAATGTAGATTTACCTGAACCAGATGGCCCACATACAACAATTTTCTCTTTAGCTTTTACTTCAAGATTGATATCTTTAAGAACTTGAAAATCACCGTACCATTTATTTACATTTTTAATATCTATAATTGAATCTGACATATTTTATCTATCTGTTTTAAATTTTAATTCTAGTTTTTGACTATATTTACTCATACTGTAGCAAATAATCCAGAATATAATTCCAGCAAAAACATATCCTTCCATTGAAAAACCAAGCCATTTAGGATTTGTTTTTGCTAAATTTAACATTCCAACTAACTCTAATAAACCTACTACAAAAATTAATGGAGTATCTTTTACCAAAGCTAAAAAGGTATTAGCAATTCCTGGTATTACTAGTTTAAGGGCTTGTGGCAAAATAACTAATAGGTGAAGTCTCCAATAACCCATACCTAATGATTTAGCAGCATCATACTGTCCTCTTGGTAAAGCTTGTAAACCACCTCTAATAACTTCTGCAGTATATGCAGCTTCGAATAATGTTATAGCAACAATAACTCTGATTAATTTATCAATATAAGTACCATCCGGTAAAAACATTGGAAACATAACTGCAGACATAAATAGTACTGTTATTAATGGCACACCTCTCCAAAATTCAATAAATGAAAGTGACGAGTATTTAACAACAGTTAAATCTGATCTTCTGCCAAGTGCTAACATCATACCAATTGGAAAACAGAAAATTAATGAGAAAAATGAAACAATAAAGGTTAAAGATAGACCTCCCCAAGCTCCTGTTTCAACCCATTCTAAACCAAATTCTCCTCCAGAAATTAAATAATAAATTAAAAGAAATGAAATTATGGGTAAAAAGACAACATAATAAAAAGTTAGGTACTTTTTGTATTTTAATGGGAAAAAATAACCTGCTCCCATTAATCCTAAAACAATAATAAATGTTGAATTAACTCTCCATTGTTCAGTATTGGGATACATGCCATACATAAATCTATTGAACCAAGTTTTTATATAAACCCAACAAGCACCTTCACCTGTACAAGCTTCTTTGCTATCACCAACAAATGTTGCATCAAGAATAAACCAATTAAGTAATGGTGCCACACTAAAAATTATCAGTATAATTATACTAATACTTAAAGCTGCATTAAAATTACTAGTATTAATATTCTTATTAAGTTCATCTAATAATTTTATGCCAGAAAATTCAATTCTAATTAAATAAAGTCCAATCATTCCAAAGATCAAGGGTGTAAAAAAATTGATAAAACCAGGTAAAAAACCAGTTATATTTTTTTCATAAAAATTATTTAAAGAAAAATCAAAAATACCTAAAACAAAAAATAAAGAACCTAAAACTAAAAATAAATTTAAGTTTTCTTTGTTAGGTTTTAAAATGTTTATATTATTCATATGTTTATTTTTCCTGTATCGCAATTCGTTTATTATACCAATTCATGAACAATGAAATAGTTAAGCTAATTGTTAAATAAGTGGCCATTGTAATTCCAACTATCTCTATTGCTCTTCCTGTTTGCATCATTGCAGTTCCAGCAAACACTAAAACTAAATCAGGGTAAGCGATAGCAGCAGCTAAAGAAGAGTTCTTTGTTAAGTTTAAATATTGGTTTGTTGTTGGAGGTATAATAATTCTTAAGGCTTGAGGCATGATTACAAGTTTTAAAACTTGGCTAGGAGTTAATCCTATTGATGCTGCCGCTTCTTTTTGGCCTTTACCAACACCTTGTATTCCAGCTCTAACGTTTTCAGCTATAAAAGTTGCTGTATATAAAGTTAAAGCTAGAGTTAACGCTATTAACTCAGGAGGTATACCAACACCACCTTCAAACGTAAATGAAGTTTTAGCTAATTGTTTTAGTTCTGGAAAACTCCAAGACAAATCAACACCAATTAAAAAAGTTGCTGCTGGTATCAATATAAAGATTCCAAGTGAAATCAAAAATTTAGGATATTGTTTTCCTTCTTCTTCTTGTTTTTTTTTTGCAAATCGATTGAAAAAGAAAATAATTATTAATGAGATAATTAATGCTACAAAAAAAATATCGAAATTATTCCAAATAGGAGCTAAAGTATAAAAGCCTTTGATTGTCATAAAAGAAGATCCTAATATTTGAGGAGCATCTTCTGGCATAGGTAAAGCTCTTAGTGCTGCAAAATACCAAAAAAATATTTGTAACAATAAAGGAATATTTCTAAAGAATTCTATATAAAAACTGGCAGTTTTTCTGATTAAATAATTAGGTGAAAGTCTAGCAACACCTACGACAGCTCCTAAAAGAGTACAAAGCACAATACCAATAAAAGACACAAGAAGAGTATTTAGTAAACCTACTAAGTAAGCTCTACCGTAAGATCTTGAGCCATCGTAATCGATTAGTGAAAACTGGATATCAAATGAAGCCTCTTGTTTTAAAAAACCGAAACCAAACTCTATACCCCTTGTATCCATGTTTTCCTGGGCATTCATGGTAAAGAATCCAAATATTAAAACTATAAATAATAGAGTTAAAAATTGAGGTAAGATTTTTTTAAATTTCATAAGATTTGATACTATAAAAAAAGGGCTAGATAAATCTAGCCCTTTT
>Ga0315339_1002748_pt1 | contig 12967 bp, 12 predicted proteins | sample ASW17metaG_FD_204514 | JGI IMG/M metagenome (GOLD analysis project Ga0315339, IMG submission 204514) | Ammonia-oxidizing marine archaeal communities from Pacific Ocean, United States - ASW #17 | ecosystem: Environmental > Aquatic > Marine > Oceanic | place: USA: California | collected 2016-12-05
AACAGGGGCCAATGCTGAACTGATCTTGGTCGGCCAAACCAATTGGTGCTGGTCGGCCGCCGATCTGACCCATTGGATTCTGGATGTCTCAGGCCCAGAGGTCGAATTCCGGCTGTTCGGACAGTTTCAACCCTAAGCCGTTGAAACAAAAAGGGACGCGCCGAAGCGCGCCCAGTATCAGGAACAGGGTTATCCCGGAATTACGCGCGCCAGAACCATTGTTTGCATTCGCAATCCGCCTGGCTGCGGCTTAGCCCGATGTCTTTCAACAAATGGTCGTCCAGCCCGGACAGCTTGCGCCGTGAAATTCGACGCATGCGCCATTTGGTCAACACTACAGCCGTACGCAGCGCCACGTCCGCCAACAGGCCAAGCGGCTGATGCTCGCCCAGAAAGGCGATAGAGGCAGGGGTGTGATGCGTCGTCTGTGTCATGATGATCTCCAATATTGTATTGACACAATATAGCGATATTGCTATGATATTTTGATACAATGTGCATCGCGCTAACTCCAGAGGAATATTGTATTGGATACAATGTTACAGCTTACGCCGGACGCCAGTGACGGACCCAAATACAAGGGCGTCGCGCTGGCCATTGAGCGCCAGATTTCCGACGGCACGCTAGAAGTCGGCTATCGCCTGCCGCCAGTGCGGGAATTGGCCTGGCAGTTGCAGATCACGCCGGGCACCGTCGCACGCGCCTACCGCGAACTGACCGATCGGGGGCTTGTGTTGGCCGAAGTCGGGCGCGGCACATTCGTGGCTCCGCCCAAAAATGACGTTGATACAGACCTTTGGTCAAAACCCGTCGATGGCTGGAGCGACCCCAAGGCCTATGCCGCGCCGCCGGATATCTATGAGGTCAGCCTGTTTTCCCCGCGTGTGCCAGATGTCGGGCAGGTGGCGCTGATCCAATCCGCCCTGCGCCAAGTGGCCAACCTCGGCGGGGCTGAATTGCTGAACTACCCGGTGCGCGCGGGCTATGCGCCGGTGCGTCAGGCGGCGGCGAATTGGTTGTCTGACCTGCCGCTGGGCGCGCTTGATCCTGATGATGTGGTGCTGTCGCACGGCGGGCAAAGCGCGATTGTACTGTGTCTGCAGGCGATTCTCAAAGGCCCCAACCCGGTGGTTCTGGTCGAGGACCTGTCTTATGCCGGATTCCGCCGCGCGGCGGAAACCCTGCGGGCCGGGGTGGTTGGAGTCGCGATGGACGAACACGGCATCATTCCCGACGCGCTAGAGACCGCGATCCGCACGACCGGCGCACAGGTGCTGTGTACCTCGCCAGAGGTGCAGAACCCGACGACCTTATACACGCCGCTGGAACGCCGGGTGCAGATCGCCCGGATATGCGAGCGTCATGGCGTGCAAATCCTCGAAGATGACTGTTACCGCATCGCAGAGGCTAAGGCCGACTGTTATCGCAGGCTGGCCCCGGATGTCGGCTGGTTCGTCACCTCATTTTCAAAATCGCTGACACCCGCCTTGCGGGTCGGCTTTGCGATTGCACCAAAAGGGAAGGGGGCCGACCTGCGGCGTATGGCGGAATACGGGTTTTATGGCTTGTCGCAGCCTTTGGCGGAGCTGACCCGCCTGTTGCTGACCGATCCGGCGATAAAAACCGTGGCCGCGGCGGTGCGCGAACGCTTGTCCGATTATGTCCGCGTCGCCGTCAATGTTTTGGGCGCGCATGACCTGACCTGGAGCAAAGAGGTGCCCTTTGTCTGGCTGCACCTGCCCGCAGGCTGGCGCGCGGCCGGGTTTTGCCGGGCGGCGGAAAAGCAGGGCATTCAGGTCCGGTCCGCCGATGAATTCGCCCTACGCGATGGCCGCGCGCCCCATGCGGTGCGTATCGCGGTCAATGCGCATGTATCATTGGCATCCTTTGAAGCCGCCTTGCAGCGGCTTTTGCTCCTACTAAACAACCCGCCAGAGCAGATTAGCGTTTGATTTATGGGGTAACATGATACCTTATTTTCAAACCATTGTTTTTTAATGTTTTTATCACAACAACACGCCTTGACTGTGCGCTTAAAACCCTTAAAAGCCTCTCATCCGAATTCACTCTGGACTTAGAGAGAGCGTATGAAAACCTTTACCGCAACACCGGCGGACATTGAAAAGAAATGGATCATCATTGACGCCGAAGGCGTCGTGCTGGGCCGTTTGGCTTCGATTGTCGCCATGCGTCTTCGTGGCAAACACAAGGCGTCCTTCACCCCGCATATGGATATGGGCGACAATGTCATTGTCATCAATGCCGATAAAATCCAGATGACCGGCAAGAAGCGTACTGACAAGATCTACTATCGCCACACCGGTCACCCCGGCGGCATCAAGCAGCGCACAGCTGGTCAGATCCTTGAGGGGAAATACCCTGAGCGCGTCGTGACCATGGCCGTCAAGCGTATGCTGCCCGGCAACAAGCTGAGCCGTGACGTGATGACCAATCTGCGCGTTTACGCAGGCCCCGAGCATCCGCATGAGGCGCAGTCGCCTGAGGTGCTTGACGTCAAAGCGATGAACAAGAAAAACACGAGGACCGCGTAATGGCCGATCAAGTAAACTCTCTGGAAGAGCTGGGTGCGGTCGCTGAGGGCGTTGAAGCGCCCGTCGCAGTCGAAGAAATCGTAGCCCCGCGCGAGCCCAAGCGCGACGATCTGGGCCGGTCCTATGCGACTGGTAAGCGGAAAGATGCGGTTGCCCGCGTCTGGATCAAGCCGGGTTCCGGCAAGGTCACCGTCAATGGCAAGGAAATGGCAGTCTATTTTGCCCGTCCCGTGCTGCAGATGATCCTTGCCCAGCCGTTCACGGTTGCCGGTGTCACAGGTCAGTTTGACGTGGTTGCCACGGTCAAGGGTGGCGGTCTGTCTGGTCAGGCCGGTGCGGTCAAGCACGGCGTGTCCAAGGCGCTGCAACTTTATGATCCGTCGCTGCGTGGCGCGTTGAAAGCCGCTGGCTTCCTGACCCGCGACAGCCGTGTTGTGGAACGTAAGAAATACGGTAAGGCCAAGGCGCGTAAGAGCTTCCAGTTCTCCAAGCGCTAAGACCGGACTTCAAATACGAAAAAAGGGGCTGCGTTTCGCGGCCCCTTTTTGTTTGGCTTGGCTGAGGGTGGCAGCGGGTCTAGTCGTCAAAGGAATAGGCGGGCAGCACCGTCAAGGCATTGCGCAGCGCCTCACCCCATCCATCCGTAACCTGTTGATAATAGGCGTTATCGGCTTTAATCCGGCCCTCTATGCCAACCTTGTAACTATCCACAGGGTAAACGTGGAAATCCAGCGGCAACCCGACGGATAAATTGGCCTTGATGGTGGAATCAAACGACACCATCAACAGTTTGATCGTATCCTCAAAACTCATGTCGCGGTCATAGGCGCGCACCAGTATGGGCTTGCCGTATTTGGCCTCGCCAATCTGAAAGAACGGTGAGTCGTCCGTGACCTCGATGAAATTCCCCTCAGGGTAGATCAAAAACAGCGTCGGCGCGCCGCCTTTGATCTGGCCCCCCAGAATGACCGACGCCTCAAAACTAGAGGTCGATTCCTGCCCGCTGGGCACGCTGGACCCGATCACCTCTTGCAAGGTGGCCCCGACCAGACGGGCGATCTGGAACATGGTCGGCAGTTCCAGAATCGTCGGGGCCCGTTCGGATTGCGCCAACGAGCGTTCTTCAAGCAAGCTGACCAGCGCCTGCGTCGTGGCCAGATTGCCCGCCGTCATCAACGTGATCATCCGCTCGCCCGGAACCTCCCAGGTGAACATCTTTTTGGTGACAGAAAAATTGTCGACACCGGCGTTTGTGCGGGTGTCGGACATGAATACGAGGCCTTTATCCAGTCGCAGGCCGACGCAATAAGTCATTCAGAGGGGTCCAATCTGTCCGGCTGGCTGTGTGCCAGTCGGCAAGATTCTACTGTTGTACCTGCACCGATACAATCATCGATTCATTGGCCGGGCCGACCCGCATCCCGGAAATCGGCGAGGCATCATGTGAATCCAACCCGGTGGCGATGCGCACATAACGTTCATCCGGAGAAATCACGTTGGACACGTCAAACCCAACCCAACCCAGCCCATCGATATGCGCCTCGGCCCAGGCGTGGCTGGCCTCTTGGTCGATGCGGTCGTTCATCATCAGATAGCCGCTGACATAACGGGCAGGCACATCTGCCAGCCGACAAGCCGCGATAAATATCTGCGCGTGGTCCTGACATACACCGCCACCGGCCGCCAGCGCGTCCTCGGCACTGGTGTCCACGAATGTGCTGGCCTGCCCATAGGGCACGTGATCGCGGATATCTTGCGACAGGGTGTGCAGAGTATCCAACAGGTTGCTTTTGCCCGTCAAACTGCGCGCCAGCTTGCGAAGGCCCTTGCCGGGCGCGGTGCGCGGCGTGGTCATCAGAAAGTGCCAAAGCGGGGCGGTGCCGTAAATCTGGCCCAGAACACCCGCGTTATCATGGGTTTCCACCGTGCCGCTGGCGGTGAACTGCACATGGTTCACCCCCGGCGTGGCCTGCACCAGCATGGTGTGGTTCTGATGCTCATCCAGAAAGGACAGCTCTTGTTTGCCGCCTTCTATTTGCACCGACCAATCCAGCACGTCTTGTTGCGTATTGCTCAACGGCGTCAGGCGCACCTGTTGCAGCCCGTAAATCACCGGCGCGTCATAGCTATAGCTGGTGGTGTGAGTGATGTTCAGTTTCACGGGGTCATGACCTTATCCGTAGAACAGGAAATCTTGTTCAATTTGCAGTCCTATCGCGTTGTTATCCCGAATGAAATCGCTGATGTACTGGTGCAGCCCAGTGTCAAAGATAGACGCTATGTCCTGTTCACGCATCTTGTTCCGTTGGGCATCTATCATATCGCTGCTTTTGACTCGCGCGCCATAGTCGCTGCAAATATATTCCAGGTTCTCGGCCAGCGCTTTGCTGCAGAACCACAAAGACCGGGGAAAGCGGCGATCCAGGATCAGGAATTCAGCGATGGCCGACGACGTGGTGTCATCAGAGTTCAGCCAGCGAAATGACCGATGCGCCGAAACTGACCGCAAGATCGTCTCCCATTGAACATTGTCTAATGGCGACCCGACAAAACTGGCCGAGGGCAGCAACGTATAATATTTCACGTCAATGATGCGCGCGGTGTTATCCGCGCGTTCAATCATCGTGCCGATATTGGCGAAATCATAGATATCATTGCGCAGCATGGTGCCGTAAAGCGCGCCGCGTACCAACGCGCTGTTGCGCCGGATGTGGCCCAGAATGGCGGGCAATTCGGTTTCCTGAATCGGACGTTTCAGCACATCCTTCAGTTGCATCCAGTTCTCATTGACGGCTTCCCAGACCTCTGTCGTCAGGGCGGTGCGCACCATGCGCGCATTGGTCCGCGCCTTTTCGGTGACTGAAATCACGCTGGACGGGTTGTCCTTGTCGCGCAGCAGGTAATCGACCACCTTAACGGCCTCAAAGGTCGCATATTTCGCCGAATACCCGGCCTGCACCCCGGCGGTGGTCACCACCGATTTCCATTCCGACGCACTATCGTTGGATCGGGTCAGCGCAATGCGGAACCCAGCCTCAACCAGTCGGGCGGTGTTCTCACTGCGTTCAAGAAAACGGCACATCCAGTATAGACCACCGGCGGTTTTGCCCAACATGCGCCTAGTCCTCCAGTACCCAGGTGTCTTTTGTGCCGCCGCCCTGGCTGGAATTCACGACCAGCGACCCCGCCTTAAGCGCCACGCGGGTCAGCCCACCCGACGTGATGTTGATGCCGTTCGGGGACATCAATGCAAAGGGGCGCAAATCGACGTGCCTCGGGGCGAGTTCCTTTTTCGTAAAGATCGGCACAGTCGACAGCGACAGGGTGGGCTGTGCAATGTAATTTCCGGGGCGCGCGCGCAGCTTGGCGGCGAAACTGGCCAGTTCCTTTTTGCTGGCCGCAGGGCCGACCAACATGCCGTAGCCGCCGGATCCATGCACCTCTTTGACCACCAGGTCGGCCAAATGTTCCAGCACATATTGCAACGCGTCAGGCTCTGAACAGCGCCAGGTCTGCACGTTCTTTAGGATTGCGGTTTCGCCCGTATAAAACTGAACGATATCAGGCATATAGGAATAGATCGCCTTATCGTCCGCGATGCCTGTCCCCGGTGCGTTGGCGATCGTGATGTTGCCGGCGCGGTAGACATCCATGATTCCGGGCACGCCCAGCATTGAATCCGGGTTGAAATTCAGCGGGTCCAGATAGTCGTCATCGACCCGGCGATACAGCACATCAATCACCTGATAGCCCTGCGTGGTGCGCATCGCGATATGGCCATCCACGACGCGCAAGTCATGCCCCTCGACCAGCTCAACGCCCATCTGATCGGCCAGAAACGAATGTTCAAAATAGGCCGAGTTGTGAATCCCCGGCGTCAGCACGGCCACCGTGGGGCGCCCGTTACAGCCACCCGGCGCGCAGGCCGCAAGCGAGCGACGCAGGTTCTTGGGATAGTCGCTGACCGGCTGAACCTTGATTTTGCTGAACAATTCCGGGAACATCTGCAGCATCGTCTCGCGGTTTTCCAGCATATAGCTGACACCAGAGGGCGTGCGGGCGTTGTCTTCCAGCACGAAAAAGTCGTTCTCGCCGGTGCGCACAATATCGGTGCCAACGATATGCGTGTACACTTTGCCCGGCGGGGTCATGCCCATCATCTGGGGCAGAAACGCCTCGTTCTGCGAAATCAGCTCTATCGGAACAATGCCGGCGCGCAAAATTTCCTGACGGTGATAAATGTCATGCAAAAACGCATTCACCGCCCGCACGCGTTGTTCGATGCCCTTTGACAGCCGGGTCCATTCGCGGTTGGAAATGATCCGCGGGATCAGGTCAAACGGAATTAATCGTTCCTGCGCAGCGGCTTGGCCGTAGACATTAAAGGTAATTCCGGTGCGTCGAAAAAACGCCTCTGCCTCTTTGGATTTCTTCATCAGGCGCGTCGGGTCTTCGTTCGAAAACCAGTGCTGATATTCCTGATACGGTGATCTGACGGCGTCGTCGCCCATCAGCATCTCATCAAAGTGAAGTCGTTCTTGCGTCATAGGATAAACGTAACGGTTCCTGATATCCGCGCAAGAGAGAAGGTTCTTTTTGCTTTGGCGCGCTGCCTGCAGTGGTTTGTGCCTAATTGTTAGGCGGTCGCGCCAAGTCTTTCGTCGGAAATGAAATACCCTAGCCGGTCCCATTAAAATGGCGTCTTCTTAGCAGAACAAGTCCGCAAAGCTTGAGGTTGGACATGAATGAGACCCAGGTTTATTCGACGCGAGATTGGGCGCGCGCCGTGAATTATGCGGCAATTTCAGGTTGGACAGCTGGTGCCGTTCCTTCTGTCTTGCAAGGGGGCATTGAGTTCTGCGGCCATGGCGGGTGCAAGTATCGTGCTTGGTCGCCTGAATGGTCTGAGAGTCTCCAGAGACCCAGACTTTTATGTCCAAATCGGTGGCGGTGACCGTGTTCGATCAATCGACGGGATCTTGACGCCATATGGATGGGTACATCTTCGGCAAAACACTGTGACTTTCATATTAGTTAGCGTCGCAATTGCCGTGCTGATACGGCGGATCGTTGGTCCCGGCGCAAAACAATCGAGTGGCCAGAGTTAGGGCATTCACCGACGCCCCCCGGACTGGTGGTGCCACCCAACATGATTTTCGAACGTCTGCTATCGAAAAAAACCGCTCAACCAAAACACGCGGGAGGAGGAGTGCGTGATCAGTTGAGCGGCTTTGCTCTTGTCGATTTGATCTGCGGGAGGGCAGATCAGGGTGGCAACTTTACCTTGATTTCAAGCTGAGGCCTGACCGGGCAGCGGGCAACCCGGGGCATTCGCATTTGCAGAAAAAATCGCTGCACCGCAGAAAGCGCATATCTCTTGGGCAGGTTCTGGCATGTATTGCCTAAATGAGTGGCGTTTTACTGTGGTGCTGCAGGGGATTAGCCGGTTTTCGTTGAGACATGCCGCGCGGCGGCAGCATTTGCAAATTCTGCGGCCTGTTCTGCGACATCACCCTGTGCCAGTGCAGCGCAGAAGGTCCCGACAAACACATCACCGGCCCCATGGGTGCTAATCAAAGTCACATCCAGCGCCGCGTAGGTTTTGGCCAGTCCGGTCCGATCGGCCAGGGCCACACCATTGCTGCCCGCAGTGGTCACCACGCTGTCAAACCGTTGCGTCAAAGCGCGGGACGCCGTCAGCGCCGCGTCAAGGTTGGGCACCGCATGGCCCGACAATTGTTCGGCCTCGACGGCGTTCACGATCAGAATATCGACCAGATCGGTGAACTCTGTCGCCATTTCACGCATTGGCGCGGCGTTCAGGCACACGGTAACGCCGCGGGAACGGGCCTGCTTGGCGGCGGCGATATTCACCGCCTCTGGCACCTCATTTTGCAGGATCAGAACGGCGGCACTGTCCCACAGGCTGTCATCTTCCAGCGCGGCAGGATCAATCAACAGATTGGCCCCAGAGACGATGACGGCACCATAATCGCCCTCGGCGTCTAGCGTCGCCACGCTCATGCCAGAGCCGACATCAACCCGCGCGATGCGATCCGTAGCAATCCCTGCCGTCGTCAGGTGGTTCAGCAGAAAATCGGCGAAATTATCACGCCCGACAGCCCCGATCATGCGGGTTTTCACACCGGCACCAGCGGCGGCAACCGCCTGATTGCCGCCTTTGCCGCCAAACTTGGGAAACCAGGCGCTGCCCGTGACAGTCTCGCCCTTTGTGGGGCGATGCGGGGCCTGCACCATGATGTCGTAATGCAGGCTGCCAACCACGACCACCGCCGGGGCGTTTTGCGCGGTTGTGTTCTGCATCGTCAAAATCCCGCTGTCCTGAGCTTAGGGTTTGCTGCGTCTCGGGGGCTTGCTGCCCCCCGGTTTCCCACCGGCTTTACCCGCAAGCTTGGCACTGGCCGCACGCGCCCTGTTTTTCTTGCTGCTGGCTTTGCCGGCGGGGGGCTTAGGCCCTCTGGGCCCGTCGGTCGACAGCTCTGCCGATTTGCTGCGCTTAAAATCGGTGGGCTTGCCAGTTGGTTTCCCGGCGGGTTTTCCTGTCGGTTTTCCGCCGGGTTTGCCCTTTGGCCCGTCAAATTTGCGTTTGGCGACCACGGCCCCGTCGTGATCCTTGGCATGGGCCCCTTCCGGTTTGTGGCGCGGTTTCGCCTTGGCTGGATGGCCACCGAATTTACCGCTGGGCTTGCTGCCGGGCTTTGGCTTTTTGCTGCGCGGCTCTGGCGCGTCGTTCCAATCAACCGGTTTGGTGGTGCCAGCGGTTTTTGGGGCGGGGCGTTCACTTGGGGCGGGGCGTTCGGCAGGGGCAGGGTGCGGAGTGTCCGCCGCCGGGCGATACCGCTCCGAATCTGGACCTTTGTTATAGGCAGGCTTGCGGTCCGGCTTTGGCCCCCGAGGGGCGGGTCCACGAGGCGCACCACCACCACTTGGCCCCTTGGCAAAGCTGGGCGGCTTGTCCAGCCGCACTATAGCATCTTCCTCAATCGTCATGCTGGGGCCAACCGCCGACAGAAACCCAGCCACGCTGGTTTCCAGAATCTCGACAAAAGACGCCTCTTGCTGAATGCGGATCGCGCCGATGTCGTCCTTTGTCAGCCCACCGGCCTTGCAGAGCATCGGCAACAGGCGGCGGGGTTCGGCCCCGGCAGCACGTCCGCCTTCGACGGAAAACCAGACACTGGCCCCAAAGGCGGCACGCGGCTTGGGCTTTTCGTCAACGCCTGACAGTTCCTCGGGCGGCGAGTGCTTGGCGTGGTACATCCCCAGATAGGCCGCCGCCAGCTGTTGCGGCGTGAAGGCCGACACCAGATTATCGACGGCACCCTGATCGGATTCAGCGATCTCCTCTGTCCAGACCGGATCGCTTAGCATGCGTTCCTGATCACGCGCGCGGACCTCTTCAGCGGTCGGTGCGCCGGACCATTCTGCGGTTAGCTTGGCAAATTTCAGAATACGCTGCGCCTTACTGCGCGCCTTGGGCGGCACAATCAGCGTGCTGACGCCCTTGCGACCGGCGCGGCCCGTACGGCCAGACCGGTGCAGCAAGGTTTCATGGTTGGACGGCAGTTCGGCATGCACCACCAGATCAAGGTTCGGCAGGTCGATACCGCGTGCCGCAACATCAGTCGCCACACAGACCCGCGCGCGCCCGTCGCGCATCGCCTGCAACGCGTGCGTACGCTCGCTTTGCGACAGCTCACCCGAAAGGGCCACAACAGAGAATCCCCGGTTTGACAGCCGCGTCGTCAGCCGCCCGACCATGGCGCGCGTGTTGGCAAACACGATGGTATTTGGCGCCTCATAGTAGCGTAACGTGTTGATAATGGCGTTTTCCGCGTCGCGATCGGCAACCGTATAGGCCCGATAATCAATGTCGGCATGCGGGCTGCTGTCGGATTTCGTGGTGACCCGCACGGCATCCCGCTGATAGCTTTTCGCCAGCTTGCCGATGGACGCAGGCACGGTCGCCGAGAACATCAGCGTCTGGCGGTCTTCCGGGGCCTCGCCCAGGATAAATTCCAGGTCCTCGCGGAACCCAAGGTCCAGCATCTCATCCGCCTCATCCAACACAACGGCGCGCAGCGCACCCATGTTGATAGAGCCGCGCATGATATGGTCACGCAGACGGCCCGGCGTCGCCACGACGATATGCGCCCCCCGCGCCAACGCGCGCCGTTCGTCGCGCATATCCATGCCGCCGACGCAGCTGGTGACATGCGCGCCCGCATTGGCAAACAGCCAGCTCAGTTCGCGTTTTACCTGCAAGGCCAGCTCTCGCGTTGGCGCAATCACCAGCGCCAGCGGCGCGGCAGCCGCGCCAAACGTCTCTTCCTCGCCCAGCAGGCTTGGCGCAATCGCCAGCCCGAACCCCAGCGTTTTGCCAGACCCGGTTTGGGCGGACACCAGCAGATCGACCCCGATCAGATCAGGGTTGGTCACGGCCTCCTGCACGGGGGTCAGCGTGGTATATCCACGGTTTTCAAGCGCATCGGCGAGGGCTTTTTTCACGATATAATTTTCTATTGTTTCCAGGCGAACGGCGTCGCGGTGTTTCGGCAAATCAGCACCAGTTCTGGTACCAGGCACCCGGCTGACAGCAGTGTCATGGGGCAATCGACGGCGTTTAGTTCATTGTACGGGGATTGTACAGGTCGTTCTGTGTGACTGGAACGCGCAGGCGATCCTGATTTGGTGTTTTTAACATATGCCAATTATTACCCTAAGTCACGCTTTACGAAGCCCACTCTTTGATAGGTAATTGACCTAAAAGCGGGTGGAACGGATGCCAGAACTGGATATCTGTAAATTGGCAAGAAATTGCCTCGATTACCTTGAAGACGCCGGGTTCGTGGTCGCGGAAACCACGGATTATTCTACACTGGAACAGGCGTTGCCTGACATCGGAAAACACCTGGTTTCTCCGACGCTTCGAGCCGATTTGAACGACTTTTCAGAGGCTAGGGCCTTTTGGCTGACCCTGTCGATAGACACCGAATTGGTCGCGGTGATGGGGATGCGGCTTGATGATTTGGGTCGGGATGCGGTCGATAGTTTTTGGCAACGGGCCTTTGCACGGCACTACAAATCAGAGGTAGGCACAAATGTGACATTGGAACTACCTCAGGTTGTTCGCATGATCAAAGGCCGCATCGTCTATATGGGCGATTTGTATTTTGCCAAAAAAGTGCGGGGAAGTCGGCCAAATCTTATGTGTTACCTGCACTTAGCCCACGCGCTTTGCTTTCTGAAATGGCAGCACGACTGGACATATGCCTTCCACCGTCGAGAGGATGTGTTGTCTGGGTATTCGGACAGATACGGGTTCAACAACCGCTGGCCCGGCGCGCAATTATGGACAAACCCACCAGATTACCGATCCGGCGAAGAATATCTTTCGGTCTTATCGCGTGAGGAGTTTGAGCAAAAGGCAAGCTATTACGCCCGCTACCCAGAGCTGCTTACACGGGCGGATCCAAGAGCTTTGTCGACAGCAGAACAGAATAGTTGATGATCAGACGCTCGTTGTTGGCGGCCACAACGGGCATCAGCAGCGACGCGTATTCCAAGGAAAACCGTGGCCCGGCCCCGGGGAAATCGACGCACACACTGCGATCAAAGATCTGCCAACGATTGCGTTTTTCCGTTTGGGCGTAGCTGAACACTATTTCTTCGCGCGAGGGCGTATCAAGATTGCTGATGTATTGGCTAACCCGTTCAGGATCTTTTGTATTCAGGCTGCGTGCGACCAGTGCGTTGGGGCCAACCCTTTCGGGAATTAATATATTATCCAATGGCTTAGGGGCCGTAAAAACACCGATGTATTTCTCAATCTGGTCCGTTTCGGCCAGTCGTCCACCATTTCGCATGTACCACCGCAACATGGTGTCGATGGTCAATTCAGCGCCCTGAACTTCGTATTTGTTCTCGGCCATAATCAATAGTTGCGTGGCGATTTCTGCGGCCTTTTCGTTAAACACCCCGTCGGGGGTGATGTCACTGCCAACCTCAAATCCATCTATCTGTGGAATAAGATCACGCGGGTTAAAACGTAGCGCGACCCCCAAGACCTGCAAATCCGTGACCGTCAGCGGGGCCTTGGAGTTCAACAATGACGACAATCGGCTTTTGTTAATTCCGCAGGCCGCCGACAGCTGGCGAATGGTCAAGCCAGAGTTCGCCACAATCTCTTTCAACTGCGGGCGAATATCAGGGGCGCTAAAGTCGTTTGTGTGTCTCATATACTGGACATGTTATCATAAGTCTAAGAATGGCAGCAATATGTAACGCAAATTTTATTTGCCGCATTGGTTGTGTCACGAGAGACGGCGTTTCTTGGAAACCCAGCAACAAAGCCGACGTGACACTGTAAGACACTGGCTTAATCGCGCAGTAAT
>Ga0315339_1002749_pt1 | contig 12966 bp, 13 predicted proteins | sample ASW17metaG_FD_204514 | JGI IMG/M metagenome (GOLD analysis project Ga0315339, IMG submission 204514) | Ammonia-oxidizing marine archaeal communities from Pacific Ocean, United States - ASW #17 | ecosystem: Environmental > Aquatic > Marine > Oceanic | place: USA: California | collected 2016-12-05
GGCGAGAACGCCATACCACTGCCAACGCGCATTGGATGACCCCCTGCCCCCCGCTGCGGCACGTCATCGCTTCATGGGGGCTCGAACTGGGCAGGGCTTTACAACACCGGTCGGTTCGATATCACCGGTCATCCCGCAATCAGCTTGCCCTGCGGCATGGCAGACGGCTTGCCCATCGGCATGATGATGGTCGGCAAGCATTTTGACGACAAAACCGTGATCCCGTCGCCGACGCTTTCGAGAATATCGGAGACTGGCGAGAGATCTGAATATGCCTCTCGAAGTGTGGTAAAGTAGACTTCGACCGAGCACCCTGAGCCCCCACCCCCATGCTCCGCGCACGGCCGCTCTTGGCGATCCCGCGCAGGGCGGATCACGTAGAAAGTAAAATATGGCCTACGACACGCTTATTAAAAACGGGCTCCTGGTTGACGGCACCGGTGCACCGGCGCGCCATGGCAACGTCGCCATCACCGACGGAAAAATCCGTGGCGTCGGCGACGTCGATGGCACGGCCACGGAGATTATCGATGCTAGCGATTGCGTGGTGGCACCCGGCTTTATCGATCCGCATACCCATTATGATGCCCAGATTTGCTGGGATGGCGCGGTAACACCCTCCTCTTGGCATGGTGTCACCAGCGTCTTCATGGGCAATTGCGGCGTTGGCCTCGCGCCCTGCAAACCGGCCGCGCGCGAAATTGCCATGCATGATTTGGTCAATGTTGAATCGATCCCCTATGACGTGTTGAACCAGGGAATCAGTTGGGATTGGGAGAGCTTCCCGGAATATCTCGATGCTGCGGAACGTCGGAATCCGTCGCTCAACCTCGCCTTCCTCGCACCACTCACACCGTTCCGCCATTTCGTAATGGGCGAAGAATCGATGGACCGTGCGGCGACTATGGATGAAATGGCGCGCATCCACAGCCTGCTTGGCGACGCCATGGATGCCGGCGCGTTCGGCATTTCGAGCACCATCTTAAATCAACATTTGGGCTTTGGCGGGCGACCCCTAGCCTGCCGCATGGCGAGCAATACGGAACTTGAGAGCTATGCCAGTGTGCTCAAGGAAAAGGGCAAAGGCGCTATCGAGATCGCGCTTACGCGGCAAATCTCCGTACTCGACGATGATCAATACAACATTCTTGAATTGCTGCTAAATGCCAGCGGGCGGCCGGTCACCTTCATCGCGCTCTTTGACCGTGACGATATCTCCGAAGCCGTGCGCGACACCTTGCGAAAATGTGCGCCATTGACCGCGAGGGGCGCGCGGCCGCAAACCTCCCCCCTGCCACTCACCCGAGAAGTGGATATGCGGAGCCCGTTTTCGTTTGCCGCCTTCCCGTCCTGGCAGCGGCTTTTTCAGGATAAATCGAAGGCGGCGCAACGGGCTGTCTATCAGAACCAAGCATTCCGTGATCAATTCCGTGAGGAACTTAAGAAACCAATCAGCTTCGGCAATTGGGAGCGGGTGACCCTGCATGAAGTCAAATCACCTGAACTAAAACCCTATGAGGGCCGCACGGTTGCCGATATCGCGCGCGCCCAAGGCAAAGATGGGGTCGATACATTCCTCGATCTTACGCTGGCCGACGATCTTGAGCTTGAATATACCATGGCGACCTTCAACAATCGGCCCGAACGGATGGCCGAAATGTTGCAAGACCCCAGCATTTTGATTGGCCTCGGAGATGGCGGCGCCCATGTTGATATGCTCTGTGATTCGGGTTATCCGACTTATGTTCTGGGCACTTGGGTTCGCGAGAAAAAGGCGCTGACCTTGGAAGAAGGTGTCAGGCGTCTGACCTCGGACCCGGCGGACTTCTTCGGCATCAAGGATCGCGGCCGCCTTCAAGTTGGCCTCGCCGCCGATGTCACAATTTTCGATCCCACGACAATTGGTTCGTCCAATCGCGGCGAGCGGCGCTACGACCTGCCCGGCGGCGGCAAAAGAATGGTCATGCCCTCCAAGGGCGTCGAATATGCGATTGTGAATGGGGAGGTCACCTATACCAACGCTGGGTTAACCGGGGCGAAGGCAGGAAAGGTATTGCGGTCTTAGGTAGCTGTCCTGGAAGGCCCCTGCATGCCGCCGCGCGATCAGCTTGTCTAACGATGCCGCTTAACCGTGCGAAATTCGTCCATATAAAGAGTGACCGGCGCGTTTTTGACACCTACGACGATGCCATGATCGGTGCCCTTCTACTTCACCTGATCGCCTGCAACAATTGTTACCGGTTCGGTCTCCGGTGCATTTGCATTGTCGAAGAGGTTAGCAAATGATTAATCCTTCCACTCTCAAAAAGGAGCCAGCTATGAAATTTAGGATGCCTATGGCGGTGTTTGGCGGCCTCACGTTTATCGCGGCCACTATTTATTTCGGGTCAGGGTCGCAGCCAGTTAATGCTGCTGGCGGTGTGCAGAAGATCGCACTTTGCAATGAAAATGGGGCTGCTTGTGCAGACGTTTTTATCAGTAGAGGCGATAGTTATATGGGCGTTGCCATTGCTCAGTGATTAGCGCCACCCAGTAGCCCAGTTAACGCCACCGCCGCGCCCGCGTTTTGCTGGCGCGTGCTGCATTGCTCTAGAAGGCAATAAATTCAGTCTCTTTTATCCTTCTATGCATAGATTCGAGCCGACCTATTTGAGCAACTTTATGGTCGGCTGGGCATGAGCCGTCGGCAAGGATTGGCAATCACGTTTTCTATAACTCGGTGCGGTAGCTCAAACTTATTACAAAAACGCCAGAAAAATTCCCGCAACAATCATTGCAAGAAACAAAATTCTTAAAGATTTCAAAATCACTGGCGGCCCAATCCGATGGTCACGCCGCCGGATCAGGCAAAGATAGCGTGGATTCGGTCAATCGCCTCAGGCCCATAGGCCACTGATCCGACCGGCACCGCATCGTCAATTGCTTCGATCAGCTTAGCCGTCCAAATTGGTCCGAAACCACCACATAGCTCGATCAGTTGAACACCGTCCGCCACCAGCCGTCTAGCAGCGTCGCCGCCTTGCTCGGCATGTGCGACCCCTATCGTCGTCATCTTGAACGAGGCTGTTTCCATGACCTGCACGTCGCTCTCGGGATTAAAACCGTCGCCTTGAACGATGAAACCAAAATTAGTTAGCGCCATTTCTTTAGATCTCCTTTTATAATTCGGTGGGTTAGCTAGAGTTCTCTTTTGGCTCTGGGTTTTTACGTTTTGCCGCCGCGCAACAGACCAGACCGGCACTGACCGCTAAAGCCCCCCCGGCTGCTAACGTAACAGTCAACGCAGCCATCGATATCATCATCTTCATCATTTTCAGTAGCCTCCAGCCACACCATTAAGCACAAGGTGCGAAATGTTACTCTGGATATTAGCCCGAGCGAAAGAGCGTTCAACTTGGATGGGCTTGTTTTCGCTCGCCGGTGCCTGTCGGCTGAATCACCAAGATCGGCGCAAGGTCGTGGGCAATATAAAAGCGGACGCAGTTCAACAGCGCCTCAGTTTTTTTCGACTTAGCTGGCCGACATCACAACAACCTCGCTCACCGTGGGGTCGCTAATCGCATTTATTAAGCCTCGCAAGTACGGCGCGCGGTCGGCTTACCGGCGCCCCGATTCGGCGCTAGCTTCTGAGCTTAGCCGCCTTTCTCGATCGGCCCACTGGGCGACGCTTACCTTGGGCGGCGGCTGTAGCGCCATCATAGGCGGCTGGGTATGAGCCGTCGGCGCGGATTGGTAATCACGTTTTCTGTAATTCGGTGCGGTAGGTGAGGGCTAGATTTTGTTCCCAGCCCGTGCCTTATCATCGAGGGTGTTGTCAAAATCTATGTATGGCTGGAAGTAGGCGTTAATGTTTTTTGGGTCGATCAATTCACACGGTGCAAAAATATATTTTTTGGTGGCGCCAGCATCGCCGTAAGGATTGATTCTGAGTAGGAGTGTTCTTCGATCTAAAGAGAATGATTCTACCCCGTCCCGCCAAAAGATACGGGCGTTCGTCGCAATATATTTGTCGAGCGAGGTAGTCATCTGAAAATTTCTGGAATAAATGTTAATTCTTATTTTTTCAACTTGATTCCAAAAAAAATGGAAGCCGTCTAAATGCTTCCCATCAGCTCTTTGCTCGTAGGTGATTGGCTCTCCCTGATTATCCACAAAGCGTTGGCACATAATGGCTTTGCCGTTGGTCTCATTGGCTTGACTTGGCACCGGCGCGCACACTCCTCCGGCTACCAGGGCGACAACTAAAAACTTCATCAATTTCATCATTATCCGTTGCCTCCAGCCACACCATTACGCACGAGGTGCAAAATGTTACTCTGGATATTAGCCCGAGCGAAAGAGCGTTCAACTTGAATGGGCGTGTTTTGCTCGCTGGTGCCTGTCGGTTAAATCACCAAGATCAGCGCAGGGCCATCAGCTATATGAAAAAAGAAAAACCTGCCGGATCGGATTTCTAGTAACTATATGATTTTATTAGGGTAATTGGGGCGAGTGAGGGGACTTGAACCCCCGACCCCCTGAATCACAATCAGGTGCTCTAACCAGCTGAGCTACACCCGCCACAGGGGCTCTTCCGAGACGACTTTGAATAGTCTATGGACTGAGGGGCGTCAAGCGTGGACAGCGGGTTCAATTCTTTTTGGTGTGATCTCTCCCCCTCCTTTGGCTACCTCATTTAAACTCGGGGGCGTGGTCACGATTGACTGAATACTGAATCCTGGATGAAATTCAGAACGGTGCCCATTCGCCCTGATTTATATTCTCTGGCCCCCGCCCTAGTGCTTATTTGCGCTCAGCGAGAAAATTTTTGATTCGTTTAATAGCTTCCAGGATTTCTTCTGTGCTGGCGGCGTAGGAAAATCGTAGATAGCCCTCACCATATTCGCCGAAGCTGGTGCCGGCGATGGTTGCCACGCCGGCTTCTTCCAGAAGGCTATCCTGCATCTCGCGGGCGGTTAGGCCCGTGTTTTCAATATTTGGCATGGCGTAGAACGCGCCCTGGGGCTCAGCGCAGCGGAAGCCCTCGACTTTGTTGAGCTCCCTCAGGATGACTTTGCGCCGCTCATCGAAGGCCAGGCGCATAGTTTCGACTGAATCCTGTGGGCCCTGCAGCGCCTCTGTGGCGGCGATTTGCGTTGCTGCGTTAACGCAGGAGTTGCTGTTAACCGCAAGGCGAGTTGCCTGCTCAGCAAGCTTTCCTGGCCACACGCCATAGCCAATGCGCCAGCCCGTCATGGCGTAGGTTTTCGACCAACCATCCAACAAGATCAAACGTTCGCGTATCGATGGGTAGCTCAGCAGACTGACATGCTCCTGGCCGTCATAGAGCAGGCGCGAATAAATTTCATCGCTCATGATGGCGACATCAGGATGGCCCTCAAGGCCTTCGACGAGACGATCAAATTCCACCTTGGGGGTCACGCCGCCGGTCGGGTTGGCCGGGCTATTGAGCATGATCAGGCGGGTGCGCGGGGTGATTTTGGAAAGCACTTCTTCAGCGCTGAAGGAGAACCCGGTGTCCTCATAGAGCGGGATCGGCACAGCAGTCGCGCCGGAAAACTCAATCGCCGACTTATAGATCGGAAAACCCGGATTGGGATAGAGAATCTCGGCCCCTACTTCGCCAAACATAAGCGCTGCAAAGAACATGGTGACCTTTCCACCCGGCACCACAACCACATTGTTAGCATTAATCTCCACCCCACGATGAGTTGCTATGTCACCGGCCACGGCCTCTCGCAGCGCCATAGTGCCATTACCTGGGGTATAGCCGTGATGGCCCTCGGCAAGCGCCTTGCGTCCGGCATCTACTATATTCTCTGGCGTTTTAAAATCCGGCTGGCCGATGCCTAGATTGATGATCGAACGGCCCTCAGCCTCAAGTTCCCTGGCACGCGCCAAAACCTCAAATGCTGATTCGGTACCAAGCCGCGCCATGCGCCCTGCAAGTTTCATGAAAGTTGCCCTGTGTGAAATTGAATTGCGCCTAACATATGGGAGCTGATGGTGGGCCGCAATTTCTATTGGTGCGCACGGGATTTTCCCACTCTCAATTACAAAATTGTCGCACTGCATCAAAGAACATCATCGTTCTGCCTATTATTTTTGCAGAGTGCATGATTTAATGACAGCGCACTGCTGCACTATCCCCCGCCTACAACCTAACCAATTGATATAGTGTGATGCTTTTATGCTCTTGCATTTGGCACGCAGCATGCAATAGAGGGAGGTATGATACACACTTTATGGTGCAGATAATTTTGTGGAAAAGCCAGCATGAGAAAAATCGAAGCGATCATTAAACCGTTCAAGCTTGACGAAGTTAAGGACGCCCTACACGAAATCGGGCTGCAAGGTATAACCGTCACGGAAGCTAAGGGCTTTGGGCGCCAGCGCGGCCACACCGAACTATATCGCGGCGCCGAATATGTAGTAGATTTTTTGCCCAAGGTAAAAATTGAAATTGTGCTTGAGGCCAACCAAGTCGAACGCGCCGTTGAGGCGATTCAACTAGCGGCACAAACGGGCCGCATCGGTGACGGCAAAATATTTATCACGTCGGTCGAGGAAGTCATTCGTATCCGCACCGGCGAGCGCGGCATAGATGCTATCTAAAAACAACACTACTTAATACAACACCCGAACGCGCTCCCCCAGGAGAAGTACGAAGCCAACTAGACAGAGGAAACACAAGTTATGAGCGATGCGCAAACCATTCTTAAGACTATCAAAGACGATGATATTCAGTTCGTCGATTTTCGCTTCACCGATCCACGCGGTAAATGGCATCATACCACCCAGGCTGTACGCACTGTTGATGAGGCAATGCTTACTGACGGCATCATGTTTGATGGCTCGTCAATCGCCGGCTGGAAGGAAATCCATGAATCGGATATGATACTAGCGCCCGATCCTGCGACGGCGGTGACCGACCCATTCACGGCGCAGCCAACCCTGATCATATCCTGCAATGTGATTGAGCCTTCGACCGGTCAGCCCTATGGCCGCTGCCCGCGTGGTGTGGCCGAGCGCGCTGAGGCTTATCTGTCTTATTCCGGCATTGGCGATACCGCCTATTTTGGCCCTGAGGCTGAATTCTTTGTCTTTGACGATGTGCGCTATGACGTCTCCAGCCATCAGATGTATTACATGCTTGACCAGGAAGAAGGCCCCTACAACTCCGGGCGCGAATATGAAGGTGGAAACTCAGGCCATCGGCCGGGCGTCAAAGGCGGATATTTTCCTGTGGCGCCGATAGATTCCATGAACGACATGCGGGCCGAAATGTTGACTCATATGGAAGCCATGGGGATCAAAGTCGAAAAGCATCACCATGAAGTTGCGCCGAGCCAGAACGAGCTTGGCTTTGAGTTCGATACCATGCTGCGAACCGCGGACTTTATGCAGACCTTTAAATATGTCGTGCATCAAACGGCCCATTCCTACGGCAAAACGGCGACCTTCATGCCCAAACCCGTGGTCGACGACAATGGCTCTGGCATGCACGTACACCAGTCGATCTGGAAAGAGGGCAAGCCGCTCTTTGCTGGCACCGGCTATGCGGACCTATCGGAAAGCGCGCTCTACTATATCGGCGGCATCATCAAGCATGCCCGCGCGCTCAACGCCTTCACCAATGCCTCAACCAACAGCTATAAGCGTCTGGTGCCGGGCTTTGAGGCGCCGGTCCTACTTGCCTACTCGGCGCGTAACCGCTCCGCTTCTTGCCGTATTCCGCATGCAGCATCGCCCAACGGCAAGCGTATCGAAGTGCGCTTTCCCGACCCCACAGCCAATCCTTATCTGGCCTTTTCAGCCATGCTTATGGCCGGCATTGATGGTATTGAGAATAAGATTCATCCGGGCGACGCCATGGACAAAAATCTCTATGACCTGCCGCCAGAAGAATTGAAGGAAGTAGCAACCGTCTGCCGTAGCCTGCATCAGGCATTGGATGCACTCGACGAAGACCGGGCATTTTTGAAAAAGGGTGAGGTTTTCTCGGACGATTTGATCGACGGTTATATCGATCTCAAATCAGAGGAAGTACAGAAATATGAAATGACCCCGCATCCGGTGGAATACGAGATGTATTACAGCGTTTGAATTAGAGGGCGGAGCCTAAGGGATATCGTGCTGTTATGGCAGCTGGGTCATCGGCCAAAGTCCGAACAGGCGGCGGACAGTGGACTCCCCCCACCGACCTTACCCAGGCTAAGCCAACGAAGACCGCGCCATAATTAAGTACTGGTAAGTGTACCAAGGCATTGCGACTTATTAGGGGGGATAATCATGCCTTTATTATCCCCTGTTACGCTTTAGAGAGGGATAAAATGTGATCACGCTTTTGTGCGTGTGCGATGCTTAATCTTTAGAGTATTGAAGCAAATCACCAAAAACTATCGCCAGTGGTCTCACATGCTTAACATTTACTCTCTAACCAACCGTAAAACTCTCGCCGCAGCCGCAGGTAGAGGTCACATTGGGATTGTTAAAAACAAAGCCCGAAGACAGTTTCTCTTCCTTGTAATCAAGCTCCGTGCCAATCAAAAACATGATCGCCGCCGGATCAACCATTACTTTTACGTCACCAGTCTCAATTATTTCATCATTGCTGCTGAATTCAGTGGCATAATCCATGCTATAAGTCATTCCGGAACAACCCGCATTGCGCACACCGATGCGCACACCGATTGCCGGCGGTTCTTCATCACGCAATTCCATAATGCGACGGACCCGCGATATGGCAGAATCCGTCAGGGTCAGGATATCATTGGCCATGAATTTTCCTCTCTTGTTTCCGTCGTATTCGCTGTGATTTTAATTAATTTCATATGAAACCAAGTTCGAGTTGCGCTGCCTCTGACATGCGATCCGGACTCCAGGGCGGATCCCAAACAATCTCCACTTCCACATCGCGCACACCCTCTACAAAGTGATGCACCGCATGTTCAACCATGCCCGGCATTTGCTCAGCCACCGGGCAGCCCGGCGAGGTCAAGGTCATCTGAACACGGACGTCTTTCTCCGGCGAAATGCCTACATCGTAGACCAGCCCCAATTCGTAGATATCGACCGGAATTTCTGGGTCATAAACCTTCTTCAGCGCTAAGACAATTTTTTCTTCCAGAGTCCCAGCATCAACAATAGCTTGTAGTTCCTCTGCGTCGGCTTTTGGCGCCTCCATCATCAGAGAAGCTGGCGTGCCTTCCGGGCTCCAGGGCTGATAGGCGTTTTGCTGCTCGGGTTGTGCAGACTCTGCCAGGCTTAAGTCAGCCTCTGAGGTAACTTCGGGAACAGTCTCCGGCAACTTTTCTGGGGAGCGTTCGGGCACAGCTACATCTGCTTCCGGTTCTACTGTTTTCTTGCGTTTAAAAATATCCATCATTCCGTGCTGACCCCTTGATCGCCGCCCTTCAGCGCCGCTTGCATAGTGTGCCAAGCGAGGGTTGCGCATTTAACGCGCATGGGAAATTCCCGCACCCCCGAAAGCACCGTTAGCTTTTCAAAATCATCGCTTTCCATATCATCGCCACCGGTGGCTTCGGTTTCCGCGCCCTCTTCGGTCACCATCTGGTGAAATCTATCAAACATGGTGTGTACTTTTGCCACTTTCTTGCCGCGCAAAATTTCTGTCATCATCGAAGCGGAGGCGATGGAAATAGCGCAGCCACGCCCCTCAAAACCGACATCTTCAACAACCCCGTCCTTCACATCCAGATAGATCGTCACCGTATCGCCGCAAAGCGGATTGTGGCCGTTTGATTCAGAAGTCGTTTGTTTCAGTTTGCCAAAATTACGCGGCGTCTTACCGTGATCGAGGATCACTTCTTGATATAATTCCCGAAGTCCCGACATCAGTCGAATATCTCCCGCACGGCACCAAGCGCTGCTACAAGCGCGTCGATATCGGCCTGATTGTTATAGAGTCCAAACGAGGCGCGCACAGTGCCGGAAATATTGAAGCGGTCCATAACTGGCTGGGCGCAATGATGACCGACCCGGACAGCAATGCCTTCACGATCCAGAATAGTGCCTATATCATGCGCATGCACGCCACCTAGCTCGAACGAAATAATACCCGCTTTATTATCAGCCGTACCGATGATGCGGAGCGAATTTATTTCTTGCAGACGCGCCGTCGCGTAGCTCAGTAAATCCTGCTCATGCGCGGCAATAGCCTCCATGCCGATGGCGGATACATAATCTATCGCCGCCGAGAGACCGTAGGCGCCCGCGATGTGCGGCGTACCCGCTTCAAAGCGACCCGGAATATCGGCAAATTCTGTTTTCTCAAAAGTTACGGTACGGATCATATCCCCGCCGCCTTGGTAGGGCGGCATGGCCCTTAGCAAGTTGGCCTTGCCGTAAAGCACACCTATACCGCTCGGTCCATAAAGCTTGTGTCCTGAGAATGTATAAAAATCAGCACCCAGCCCCTGCACATCAACCGGGCCGTGAGCCACAGCTTGTGCGCCATCTAGTAGCACCACTGCGCCTTGCGCGTGAGCTAGGTGAACAATTTCAGCTACCGGTAGAATGGTACCGAGCGCGTTCGAGCTTTGGGTGACGGCAACCAAGCGGGTGCGAGAGCTCAGCAGTTTCTCATATTCATTAAGAAGAAAATTACCACAGTCATCAATCGGCACTACTTTTATTTCAATGCCGATGCGATCGCGCAGCATCTGCCACGGCACAATATTGGCGTGATGCTCAAGATGGGAGAGGATTATTTCATCACCGGCTTTGAGCTGGCTGCCGCCATAGCTCGTCGCCACCAGATTAATCGCTTCCGTGGTGCCTTTAGTGAAGATAATTTCACGCTCAGAAGCGGCGTTGATAAAGCGTTTCACCTTAATCCGAGCATCCTCATAGGCCTGTGTCGCCTGCTGGCTCAGCCAATAGACACCACGATGAATATTGGCGTATTCGTGCTCGTAGCAAAAGCCCATCGCATCAATAACGCTTTGTGGCTTTTGCGCACTCGCGGCGCTATCGAGAAAGACCAACGGCTTGTCATAGACCCGCTCAGCCAGGATTGGAAAATCGGCTCGATAGCGCGCGACGTCAAACGCCGCGGGTTCAGCAATTGCGCTGATGGCGTTCACTATTCTGCGCCCCCGCGCCCATGTTGCTGCAGCCATTCTGAAACGGCCGCAGAAAACAGATTGCGAGCACTGCTATCCGACACCAAATTAAGATGCTCATTGAGGAAAGCCGCGATCAACAGGCCGCGCGCCGTTGCCTCATCAATGCCGCGCGCGCGCAGATAAAACATCTGCTCATCATCAAGCTCGCCCACCGTTGCGCCGTGGCTGCATTTCACATCGTCGGCGTAAATTTCGAGCTCGGGCTTGGCATCCATGATCGCATCTGACGATAGCATAAGAGCGCGGCTGAGTTGGTGGCCATCGCTCTTTTGTGCATCACGTTGGACAAGCGTTTTAGCCTGGAAAACACCATGGGCGCGTTCGTCCAACACACCCTTATAGACCTGGCGGCTGGTGCAGTCAGGCGCGGCATGGTCCACGAATAGACGATTGTCTACCTGCTGGCGGCCGCACAACATGAAGCTGCCACCAAGCGTGCAGGAGGAATTGGCGCCTTCCAGCACGACTTCAATTTCATTGCGCGCTAATCTACTGCCGGTCGAAATAGTAAAATTCTCATAATTGGCCGTCTCCGCCAGGCGCGCTTTGGTCAACGCAGTCTGCCAGGCGGCGGGGCTTTCCTGTTGAAGCTTGTAATGCTGCAGGTGAGCACCTCTATCAAGATTGATACTGCACAACGGGTTGGACCAGTATTCTCCATCGCCCAGCGCCACATGACGCTCCTGAATCACGGCGCGACTGTCGGCACCGGCGGCGATCAAGAGGCGCGGGTGATAGGCGGGGCTGCCCTCGCCCGCTACCGCAACAAATAATAACTCAAGCGTCACCTCCGCATCCGGCTGCAATAAAATGATGCAGCCATCAGCCATAAATGCTGAATTTAGTTCAGCCAGAGCATTACTATTGAAGGACGGCGCGTCGCTCAGTTGCGATTTCAAAAAATCACCATCTTCAGCCATAGCGTCGGCCAGGCCGAGGACCCGTACGCCATCGGCTGGGTCGGCCGTGTCGCTGAGCGTCTTATCTAATATACCGTTGATGAAAATCAGGCGCTGATGCTGCGCGTTCTGCTTGGCGAAGTCTGTCCCTATTTGCGTGCGTACCGCGTCCGCAATGCTGCGCTCAGGCGCAATAAAATCTGTTTTCGCCAAAGGGGTAAGGTTAGAATATTTCCACGCCTCAATTTTTTGGCTCGGCAATCCAAGTGCGGTGAAGCGCTTAATCGCGGCGCTGCGATCAGCAGCAAGCCAGGGTAAATTTCCGCCCGGTAAATCATCCTGCAGCGCGGCAAAGTTCGCCGCATAAGGCAGTACAATGGAGCTGCCCGGGCGAACCATGGGAGAGGTGGCGCCCATGCTATGCTGCGGCCTCTGCGCCGGAGACAATATCGCCATAGCCATTCTCTTCAAGCTCGAGCGCAAGCTCTTTGCCACCTGAACGCACCACGTGACCATCCGCCAAAACATGGACAAAATCAGGCACGATATAATCCAGCAAGCGCTGATAATGAGTGATGACGATCATGCTGCGTTCTGCTGAGCGCAGCGCATTAACGCCGTCTGCCGCAATTTTTAGCGCATCGATATCAAGGCCAGAATCAGTTTCATCAAGGACTGCGAGAGTGGGCTCCAAAAGCGCCATTTGCAAAATCTCGTTGCGCTTTTTCTCACCGCCGGAAAAGCCAACATTCAACGGCCGGCGAATCATTTCTTCATTAATACCAAGCTCATCGCGCTTGGCGCGCATGACTTTCAGAAACTCCATGGCGTCATATTCTTTTTCGCCGCGATGCTTGCGCACCGCATTCACCGCCGTTTTGAAAAACGTCGCGCTGCCAACACCAGGAATTTCGACC
>Ga0315339_1002750_pt1 | contig 12961 bp, 10 predicted proteins | sample ASW17metaG_FD_204514 | JGI IMG/M metagenome (GOLD analysis project Ga0315339, IMG submission 204514) | Ammonia-oxidizing marine archaeal communities from Pacific Ocean, United States - ASW #17 | ecosystem: Environmental > Aquatic > Marine > Oceanic | place: USA: California | collected 2016-12-05
TCATTGGTTATTTGTTCGCCCGGTTTTGGTATTCACCTGTACGGGTATCTACTTTTAAAACATCGCCTATATTAACGAAGAGCGGAACTTTAACTACAGCGCCTGAGCTAAGTGTTGCTGGCTTGGTACCGCCTTGTGCAGTATCCCCTTTAAGGCCGGGGTCAGTTTCAGTAACTTCTAATTCAACAAAGTTTGGTGGTGTCACAGATATCGGAGCATCGTTCCACAGCACTACCGTATATATATCTTGTTCTTTTAACCAATTCTTTGCATCGGTAATCGCATTGGCATCGGCAGCTATCTGCTCGTAGCTGTCATCTGTTTTCATGAAATGCCAAAACTCCCCATCAGAATAAAGATATTCCATATCTGTTTCGAGAACATCTGCAGCCTCAACCGATTCACCAGATTTGTAAGTGCGCTCCCAGACTCTGCCGTTCTTCAGATTGCGCAGTTTTACTCTATTAAAGGCCTGTCCTTTACCCGGTTTGACTATTTCGTTTTCCAGGATTGAACAAGGTTCTGCATCTATAAGAACTTTTAGACCACCCTTAAATTCATTTGTTGAATAATTCGCCATTATTTCCTCTCACTCAATCGTGACAATGTGCAGCAAAGATTTTGTTGCTATGATCTGCCTATAAGCAATCCCACAAAACTCAATATTACTAATATTCATCCCAAGCTTTCAGGTTCTTCTAAATGCATACCTCGGCACTAAAATTAATCGATTCCAACTTACCTGAAAAATGGCAAGAGATATTATCTGATCTGATTACAGATCCAAAGGAATTACTTCAATTCTTGGAGCTCGATGAAACCAAGCTCGCTTTTGGTTCGGGTGCCTTAGAGCAATTCTCTTTAAAAGTTCCGCGGCCCTTTGCCGGGCGTATTCGCAAAGGCGATTGGAATGACCCACTTTTACGACAAGTTTGGCCAGATTTACTCGAGGAAACTTCAGGACCTAAAGATAGTCTCGATCCTCTCTCAGAGCGAAGCTTTAACCCTATTCAAGGCCTCCTACATAAGTACCATGGACGAGCATTACTTACAGCAGCCCCATACTGTGCCGTCCATTGCCGCTATTGCTTCCGTCGACATTTCAATTATGAGGATAATTCCCCAAGCCGAGAAGAATGGGGTAATGTGCTGAAATACTTAGCGGAAGATACCTCTATTGAAGAAGCAATCTTTAGTGGCGGCGACCCTTTAGCTCTATCCGATCGTCAACTTGCCTGGCTGATTGATCAAGTATCTGAAATTTCGCATATATCGACACTACGGATTCATACCCGCCTACCTATCGTTATACCTCAGAGAGTGACTAGCAAATTAATCCGGATTCTCACTGAATCTCGACTAAAATCCGTAATGGTAGTGCATTGTAATCACGCACAAGAACTAGATCAACAAACTAAGGCTGGTTTAAGCACGTTAGCAGCTAATGGCATCATTATGCTGAATCAATCCGTAGTTTTAAGTGAAGTTAACGATAATCCACAAATTTTAATCGAACTCAGTCGAGCGCTTTTTAGCTGTGATGTTCTACCCTACTATCTGCATTTACCAGATAGGGTCAGCGGCACCACTCACTTTCAAGTGACTAAGGGGTATGCTCTAGAGATTCTAGGTGAAGTACAACGCCAACTTCCTGGCTATTTAGTACCAACTTTAGTTCAGGAAGAAGCTGGAGAATCGTCAAAAACACGGCTGGTTTAACAACGAAGACCTTGATAAGCGCCTGCAACTTAAAACCACAATAGCACCATTCTATGATAACGGCCTCAGAGTGACCAAACCGATGGCAGAGAACATTTATGCAATGCTATTTCTCTAAAAATCTCGGATCAATTCTCTCTAGAGGCAAATCTAAACCTATATCTATACTTCAACGTCAACGTCAACAGCATAGCGGCAAGCCAACAAACTGATTGGGGATAGGGCTAGCTCCTGATATTCTAACGCTCTGGCGTTTCCAGAAGATAACCGGATGTAACTTAGATAGTTTTCCTACTGTAGCTAACTATTCAAGTTGCTCACTATTTGCAGTAGTTGCACAAAAGAGTGGCTCCCTTGCAAGAAATTCAAACTTCACAGGAATCGGCGGCAGAAGACTTGTCTGAAGCACCAAAATCCCGCACTCAAATTTCTAGAAAATTTTCAATAGTGGTCTGCTTGCTGTTGGTGATTTCAATATGCACTTTCTGGTTAATAAGCAGTTACAACACGCAAAATTTACTTCGCCAGCAGGCTGATAATCATGGACTGATACTGGCCAGTCAAACAGCAAGCCAACTCACTGACTTAATTTTGGTGAATGATCTAATAAGCATGAATGTAGTGCTTAACAGTCTGACCAATAATACAGCGATCATCGAAATTGCAGTATTAAATGTCGATAATGAAATTATCGCGCTGGCCTCCGGGGATCAAGAAGAATTTTCCACCATTATTCCCATACCATTTCAACTGGGAACCTTGCGAACTGAGTACGTGGCACCAATTCAATTGCCCGACTCAATCGCTGGCTACGTGCGAATCCAACTTGACGTCAGTTATATTGAAGCGGGGATCGTTAATAACTTGTTGTTAATAATTGCAGCTTCATTGCTTTTACTAATTTTAGCCGCAGCAGTAACCACAATCTACTTCCAATATTTAATTAGTTTTCCTGCGAACCTGCTAGCATTTTCGATTAGCAATATTCGCAAGGGCGAAATAGAGACTTGCCCAGAACCAAAAAGTAACAATGAAATAACTGCTGCTATTCGACAGTTTAACGCCACCGCTGAATTTCTTGCCCAAAATACATTTCTGGACAACTTTGGGAAAGGAAAACCAGAGACCGAAGAGCATGGTTTCAAAACACTACCAGGTAAACAAGACGCAACCCTGTTATCGATCAAGATGGCCAATTTTCACTATCTCGCCTCAACTCTAAGCGAAGAGAAACTAGTTAATCTTTTAAACAAGTATTATTTCTTTGCCGGCAAGATAAGCCAACTTTATAGTGGAAATGTGAGTTACTGTGCAGATGGTGAATTGATAATTAACTTTGGCACCCTTCAGGTTGAAGAAGAGCAGGCATTCTATGCGATCTGTGCCGGCCAGCTATTTATTCAATTAATTGGTGATTTAACAGATATTGATGACACGAAAATTTCTGCCAAATTTCGACTTGCTGTCCACAGCGGGACCGCGGTGAGCAGCCTCTATTCACCAATCACCCAAGATATAAGTAATCTAACTGGGAAAACTGTCGACCTTACTCGACAAATCTGTGATGAAAGTCCAGATAATTCCTTGCTGATTAGCGAGGCCTGCTTCGAACATGCAGGCGCAGGAACTCGAGTTGAGGGCGAAGAATTCATCATCGTCGATGATGATTATCAGATTGTAACTTATCTAAGCCGTGAACCTATGTTCGACTATAAGTACTTACTGGAAAGACAAGCCATTCAGCTAGCCACTCTTTATGCCGACTGATTGGTGTCTACCGGCCAGCCACATATACGCGCCCTAGTGCGTTATCTCCAATCAATTCGAGCGCGCAATTACTCAACAACTTCGATGCGATCTACATTTTGGAATCCGCGAGGTAACTTGTTTCCGCGCCGACCCCTTTCGCCGCGGTAATGCTGTAAGTCTGCTGGTTTCAAATTGTGATGTCGCCTACCGGCATGAACGGTTAAGGTGTCTTCTTCCGTGAGCACTGCTAGCGCTACTACAAACTCTAATCGTTCTGCGACTCTGGCTGTTGGAATGCTAATAATCTTATTCCCCTTACCTTTCGCGAGCCTAGGCAATTCGCTCAATGGAAACATTAGCATGCGTCCTTCGTTGGTAATGGAGACAATAAAATCACTGTCGTAATCCGAGAGCATTACCGCAGGTAATACCCGGCCGCCTTTGGGGATTCGCAGAATATTTTTGCCAGACTTATTCTTGCTGATTAAGTCGCCTATCTTTCCTACAAAACCATAGCCGGCATCGCTAGCCAACAAGACATCTATGTCATTCTCACCAATCACAACTCCTTCGAATGTTGCGCCAGAAGGTGGATTAACTTTTCCTGACACTGGCTCACCTTGGCCACGGGCAGATGGAAGAGTGTGTGCTGGAAGTGAATATGCTCGCCCGGTGGAATCCATAAATATCGCTAGCTGGTTGCTCTTTCCTCTTGCGGCAATCTTAAATCCATCTCCAGATTTATATTGCAGCGCATAGGGATCTACGTCGTGACCCTTTGCTGCACGCATCCAGCCCCTATCGGATAAGACAATAGTTATCGGATCAACGGAGAGCAGTTCAGTTTCGGAATAAGCCTTAGCTTCTTCTCTTTTGACGATAGGCGTTCTACGTTCATCGCTAAATCGTTCAGCATCTGCCTGAATCTCTTTCTTAATAAACGTTTTTAGCCGAGTTGCACTATTCAATAACTGTTCTAAAGCCTTTCTCTCAGCGTTTAACTCTTTTTGTTCTGCTTCTATTTTTATTTCTTCGAGTTTTGCTAACTGACGGAGCTTAAGTTCTAAGATGGCTTCTGCCTGACGCTCTGAAATCTTAAACTTCTTTACCAGTGCCGGCTTCGGTTTTTCTTCTTTTCGAACAATTTTAATTACTTCATCAATATTGAGATAGGCAATTAATAATCCGTCTAAGAGATGAAGGCGATCGAGGATCTTGTCGAGCCTGTACTGAAGGCGCCGCCGAACAGTGGTAGTACGAAACTGAATCCATTCCTTAAGTAGAGTAGCAATGTCTTTTACTTGAGGACGTTTGTTATTGCCTATCATGTTGAAATTAACGCGATAGTTTTTTTCAAGATCAGTAGTTGAGAATAAATGTGACATTACTGCGTTTATATCAGTTCTGTTTGACTTGGGCACGATAACAATTCGTGTTGGGTTCTCGTGATCTGACTCATCTCGAAGATCTACAACCATTGGTAATTTTTTCTTGTTCATTTGTGCTGCTATCTGCTCAAGAACTTTCGCTCCTGAAACTTGAAATGGCAAGGCATTGATGATGATGTCGCCACTCTCAACGGTGTAGGTAGCTCTTGCCTTTAACGATCCGCGACCCGTCTTATACAATTCGAGAATTTCTTCTTTTGGGGTAATTAATTCAGCTTCGGTTGGAAAGTCAGGGCCTTTAATAAATTTACAGAGGTCATCCACTGTCGCTTTTGGCTTATCCAATAAATGAATACAGGCTTTAGCCACTTCGTTGAGATTATGGGGAGGTATATCAGTGGCCATGCCAACAGCAATACCACTGCCGCCATTCAAAAGGACATTAGGTAGGCGTGCCGGAAGTATTTCTGGCTCGTCCATAGTGCCATCAAAATTTGGTTTCCATTCGACAGTGCCCAAGCCTAATTCTCCGAGTAGAACATCGGCATAGCCTCGAAGACGAGACTCCGTATAGCGCATCGCAGCAAATGATTTAGGATCGTCCTGTGATCCCCAATTGCCTTGACCATCTACTAATGGATAGCGATAAGTGAATGATTGGGCCATGAGCACCATAGCTTCATAACAGGCCGAGTCACCGTGTGGGTGAAATTTACCAATCACATCGCCTATGGTTCTTGCAGATTTTTTAAATTTGGAACTGGCTTTCAAACCGAGCTCGGACATTGCATAGATAATCCGGCGCTGAACAGGCTTTAGTCCGTCACCAATGCTTGGCAGAGCGCGGTCATTGATAACGTACATGGAGTAATTGAGATATGCCTGTTGCGTATAACTTCTTAACGGAATTTGCTCAACGCCATCTTCGCTAATCGTAATGTCTTGATTCATTTGTCACTCAATTGTGTTTTGTTTGATATTTAATAAATCGATATTAAATTATTCGCTATTAGAAAATTCGATTACTTAACTTTAAACTATTCCGCGAAATCAGCTTTATTGCCACTGTCTTCTAGCCATGCCTTTCGATCTGGAGCACGATTTTTTGCCAGTAGAAGATCCATCATCTCGAAAGTCGAAGTATTTTTATTTGTTGTAGAATTTTCTTCCAAAGTCAACTGTACTAAACGACGAGTATCACGCGCCATAGTAGTTTCGCGCAGTTGCAAAGGGTTCATTTCTCCCAAGCCTTTAAACCTTTGTACATTCACTTTTCCGCTTTTCCTTTCTGCTGCGATACGATCAAGCACACCATTCTTTTCATCTTCGTCTAGAGCATAGAATACTTCTTTGCCAACATCGATTCGAAATAGTGGAGGCATCGCCACATACACATGTCCAGCCTCTACAATAGCGCGAAAGTGTTTTAGGAACAGAGCGCACAGCAAAGTAGCAATATGTAGGCCATCTGAGTCTGCATCAGCGAGAATACAGATCTTGCCATAGCGTAAACCATCTATATTCGGTGTGGCGGGATCAACTCCCAACGCTGTCGCAATATCATGCACGGCTTGGGAGGCCAATATTTCACTGGAATCAACTTCCCAGGTGTTTAGAATTTTTCCTCTCAGGGGCATGATCGCTTGGAATTCTCGGTCTCGTGCTTGCTTTGCAGAGCCACCAGCAGAATCTCCTTCGACCAAAAATAACTCACCTGACATTACATCTTGAGTCGAACAGTCTGCAAGCTTTCCTGGCAAGGCCGGACCTGAAGTCACTTTTTTACGAGCAACTTGTTTACTGGCTTTCAGTCGTGATTGGGCGTTACTAATGCACAGCTCTGCAATCGCCTCGGCTTCATCAGTATGCTGATTAAGCCAAAGGCTAAAAGAATCTTTGACCACACCGGCTACAAATACTGCACATTGCCGAGAAGAAAGCCGCTCTTTGGTTTGGCCTGAGAACTGAGGATCTAGGAGTTTAGATGACAGCACATAACAACATTTTTCCCAAACATCATCGGGAGAAAGCTTAAGACCACGAGGTAGCAAGTTTCGAAATTCACAAAATTCTCTCAGCGCATCCAATAACCCAGTACGTAAGCCACTCACATGAGTTCCACCTAAGGGCGTTGGAATCAGGTTGACATAACTTTCACCAGTAACCTCACCGCCTTCAGGTAGCCATTGTATTGCCCAATCCACGGCTTCATCGTTACCCTGTACAGAACCAATAAAAGGCTCCTGGGGCAGAGTTTCAAAATCGTCTGTTGCCTGGATTAAATAATCTGTGAGACCATTTTCATAGATCCACTCTTCGCTCTGAGCCTTATCCTTATTCACAGTCTCATCGTGAAAGATTACTCTGAGGCCAGAACAAAGCACTGCTTTGGCTCGCAGCACATGCTTCAATTTAGGTATGGAGATTTTTACAGAATCGAAGTATTTCTCATCAGCTAAAAACTTTACTGTGGTTCCAGTATTTCTCTTACCAACTTTATCAAAGGGTTTTAGCTCGGAGGCTTTCTCGCCGCCTTTGAATGTCATTGAGTAGACTTTGCCGTCTCTCCTCACTATGACTTCAAGATATTTAGAAAGCGCATTCACCACAGAGACACCAACACCATGTAAACCACCAGAGTATTGATAATTCTTGTTGGAGAATTTCGCCCCAGCATGCAACCGGGTAAGAATCAACTCAACTCCACTGACTTTCTCGCCTTTGTGCTTATCGACTGGCATTCCGCGGCCATCGTCGGTGACTTCTACGGAGCCGTCTTTATTGAGAGTGAGAGTTAAGGTACTAGCGAAACCAGCAAGCGCCTCGTCGACGCTATTATCGATCACCTCCTGTACAAGGTGATTTGGCCGTGTTGTATCGGTGTACATGCCAGGCCTTTTTCGAACAGGGTCAAGTCCGGTAAGTACCTCAATCGCGTCAGCGTTGTAGGTATTGCTCATTAATAATTTCTCATTCTAACGTCGCGGCTTTATTGTTGGATTTAGCGCTTGTTTACAGTTTTTCCAGAAGACGTTATTTTACTGTAGATAAATAGTATTTTATCACACAAGTTAGCTAATTCTTGATAGTAGGAACTCAAAGATTCCTGGCAATTCTTTGGCGAAGTTTTCCTAGCTGTGATTTCCATTCTCACGAATCCAGCAAAGTGAATTGCTGAACTTTTCGGCTGCGTCTCGATAGTCCAAGGTTTCATCACCAGTCTGCACCAATATCAAAAAATTATCTGGATTTGAGAGCTTTTTTACCTCCAAATCTCTTAATTCATCGATGTACTGGCGGGTCACCACATGGATCTCATCTGAGTAATAATTCTTATACTCGCCAAGGTGAGATTCCCACAGCTCAAAGGGTCTTACTGCTGGATTTATCAGGGCAGCTGGGCAGTTATATTTCTCGGACAAATAAGTAGCATAGTAGCCGCCCAAAGAACTCCCCATTAGCATTAGTTCTTTGGAATTTGGGCTCTGAATCAGCTTTTCTAGTTGTTCGATAGTTTCCGCTGGGCCGAAACCCATTAGAGGTACAGATATCCCCAAGCTTTCACTGAAACTCTCAAAAAAATCGACAGCCTCTTGTGCTTTTTTTGATTGTGGAGAACTTAAAAATCCGTGCAGATATAGAAGGTGGGGTTTTTGATCCAACTAATGTTGCCTCATACAGTGCGACTAATATCCCAAGCTACTGTAATCCGCTTCAAAATCGGACCCGGTAACGCGATAAACTTCAGATTCGATTCGACCATCTTCAAACAGCTTAAAATTGCGATAACCTGGATTTACATTGTCTAGAGTAAAATCAATCGCATTTGGCTTGAACTGAAGACAGGTAGAAGGAGTGCAAAAGCAACGATGCTGATCATGCATAAAATCCAACTCTTGGTGAATATGGCCATAGACTATTGCTCTCACTTTATCGAATCGAGCAAGCCTGTCGAAAAATTCCTCACCATTTTCCAAACCAATATCATGCATCCAAACTGCACCGCCAGAAATGGGGTTATGATGCAAACATACTAGACAGTGTTCAACTTCAGCGTCATTTTGCGCAGCGGTCAGAGTCGTATCGATCAACTGCAATTCTTTATCAGCCAAACGGCCATGAACCTGGCCCAATATACTGGTATCCAGCATCAGTATTTGCCAGTTATTTATTGTAATAACTCGTTCGCAGGCATCCGTAGCTGCAGAAATTAATTCCATCACTGCGATATTGTCATGGTTTCCTGGTATCCATCGATAGGGAGCACCTAATTCTGAGATGGCTTTGGAAAAATTATTATAGGCATCAAATGAGGCATCTTGGGCAATGTCACCAGTGGCGAGGATTAGGTCGATGGTAGATTCTTTTATCTTCACTAAATCAATAACATGATTCAGAGAATCTTGAGTATTCATTTTTAAGAGAGTGGCAGCCGACCCACTATAAAGGTGAGTATCAGTGATCTGAACAAGATGGATAGGACTTTGTGTAGACAGATTGGTCATGGCTGGCACCTAGAGACCGTACTAAGTACTAAGTAATATTTCTGGAGATGTTAAGCTCCTGCCGACCTTTAGACAATGAGACAACCATTCACCCAGAAATACATTAACCTGCATTTTCTCATCCGAGTGATACATTTTTGTGTTCGGTTGAGAATATCTGGATTTCAAATTGTGGTGGCCTTGATAAGAAACGACTTCGGCTGTGCTCGCATCATGATAAACCCGCACCAACATAGATGGATTAGTCATCCATTCTTTTAATTCTGGTTTCTGAGTAATCTCTAGCGTAGTCGTATATTTAAAAGCCTCCAAAATTTTTATTTCGACGGTCACCTTCTCGTTCCGACTTTCTAAATCTGCAATACAAAACTCAGTAAAAAGACCTTCCAAAGCTTTTTCAGGTTCTAATAAGTACAGTTCTAACTCTATTTCTTTCTGACCAGTGGAATTCTTTCCAGGTAATAAATAGTCCAAAAAAGAATTATCTCGATAGGCACTAAGCTGGGGCACCAATTTGAGAAGACGAATGTAATTTGCATCACATTCTGCCATCTGCTTTATAAGATCAATTGTGTATTTATGCCTTGGCATTCTAAATTCTTTTGCCTAATTAAAATTCACTGATTCGATTTTAGCTTTTCTCTACCTTTGAATAAGAACGAGCAATCTCTGCACGGACTCTGTTATCGTGGCCGGCTAAGTCACCACTATTTTAGCGCCTTCAATTGTTAAACAATTTAAGTAAACATTTAGAAAAAAGAGTCACTGATTCAAGAAATAAAAATAGATAAAATCATTTTTTGAATTGTCGATTTTCTCTTTTAAAAATCTTTAATGCATCACTGATTTCGAATTACTCAATCTCTACTTGTTACTTCAAGGAGATGGTAGCCAAATTGCGTTTTCACTGGCCCTTGCAAAGTATTTACGTCTGCACTAAAAACCACTTCGTCAAATTCTTTTACCATCATGCCAGGGCCAAATTGACCAAGATCGCCGCCCTGAGCCTTCGAGGGACAGTTTGAATGAACTTTAGCGACTTCCGCAAAGTCTTCGCCGCCGTCAATTTTGACTTTCAATTGAATGCATTCTGCTTCCGTATCCACCAATATATGTCGTGCACTTGCAGTTGCCATTGGAAAATCTCCTCTCCTGAACTTTCTTTGTATTATGCCTCATCATTTTGATCAGAGCACACAAATAATCGCACTTGCGCTATAATCTTTAACACAGAATATAGACGAAAGAATAAGCTCCTCTACTGATACTGCGGTTCTTTGTCTTTAAAAGACTATCAGAAATCCACTGGAAATTTAATTGACAAGGTGTAGTTATGCCAATCCCTGAAGGTGCTGCGAGACAGCAATTACATGCGCGATCTATCGATTATCGCGGTTATGAAAGAAATGATGGAATGTGGGACATCGAAGCCCACATGAAGGATACCAAGACTTATGAATTTCGTAACGATTGGCGCGGCGAAATTCAGATTGGCGAGCCGTTGCATGAAATGCTATTGAGAGTAACGATAGATGATAATTTCGTCATTCAAGATGTGGTTGCCATTACTGATAATAGTCCCTTCGAAATGTGCCCTAACATAACGCCAAATTATGAATGTTTAATCGGTATTAGGATGGAGCCAGGGTGGCGCAAGGCAGTACGCAAGAAGGTTGGTGGAACTCAAGGCTGCACACACCTTACGGAGTTGCTGTTCCCAATGGCTACAGTTGCAATGCAGACTATCTGGCCAATAAAAAGCCATCGCCGAAAGAAGAGTGATTCTGAGATTATCAAGACTAAAGCCAAACCAATAGTGATAAACACTTGCCATGCTTGGGCTACAGACTCTGTGATAGTTAAACAGAATGCCCCGGACTATTACTCTGGAGATTAAGAAATTGAGAGATTAGAAAATTCGCACTAGTCTCTATTTGTAAAATAAGGGCACGACTAAAGTAATTATCACTCCTTCTTTGTCAAGCCTGTTTTCAGCACTTATTTGTCCGCCATGAAAATCGGCAATAATTCTGGCAATGTGTAGGCCTATTCCTAAATGAGGTTGTTTCTGTTTTTCTTGAGGACGAACGGAGATCATCGACTCGAAGAGCCTATCCTTCATCTCTTCTGGTAGAAATGGGCCAGCATTGATAATTTTTACCACTGCATGGTCACGCAACGTACGACAATAAACTGTGATCGGTTGATCCTTGTATGAAAACTCCACAGCGTTAGCAACAAGTTTATCTAACAACTGAGCTATATACTCTGGAACGCCGCTTATTAATATCGAACATTCGGGAGCGTCTCTTTCAAAATTCGCTTCGGGATAGGCCAGCTTGTATCCTTCAACACATCCATGAACAACTTTATTCAAATCTATTTTTTCTTTTTCTGAAGTTTGAAGCATTTGCTCCAGTCTAGTTGCCTCACTCATATTTGTTAAGATTAAATTCAGCCGCTTGATTCCCTCTTCAGCTCGTTCAATATAAATGGCCGACTCTTCGTTTTTTCCTGTCATGCCAAGGTTTTCTAACGATGAACGAACAACAGTAACTGGAGTTCTTAGCTCGTGCGAAAGTCTTGAAGACATATTTTCCAAATAGCTCGTATATTGGCTTAAGCGTTCCACAATATTTGAAAAACTTCGCGAAAGATCCCCTATTTCATCTGAATTTTGTGAGGCCACAATAGTATTCTGCACGCGGCCAGAATCATCAATAATGCTTTCTGCTTGATTGCGTAATCCACGAATACGCGAGGATATTCTGGATGCAAAGAAAAATAGGCCAAACATCACCAAGAACATAACCGCAAGAATTGTATTAAACAAAGATTCCAACGCCTGATTTCTGAATGTGCGAAGCCCATTCATATTCTGATCCACAACTACTGCGCCCATTACTTCCCCGTTAGCCAGAATTGGGTAAGCCGCCTCTAATAATCGTGTCTGAGTATCAGCAAGCGTTCGGAACTGGGTATTGGCTGTACCAACTAAAGCTGAATCAATATGAGCGCCGTCACGGGAAACTTCGGAATAAAGCTCATCAATGAAATCGTTACTTGGCTTGGTGAGAATTCGATAGTAAAGCGGATTGAGAATCTTATCTTTAATATAGACCCAATAATTGTTCGATTGTTGATCTGCACTTCTCGAAGATAGCTGCAGACCCGAAGCACTCTGTATATCACCTACTGTTAACAATACTCTACCACTGCGATCGACTACTTGTATTCGCGAGTTGCTGTGATCCATACCGGCGACTATTCGATCTATTTCAGGAGTTGGTAAGCGCAGGGAGCCCAGTCGTTCGGCGTCAGCAACTTTGTAGGTGCCTATTACAGTACTAATAGCTCGTGACTCAGGATCATCGACATCAAATAACGCAAACCCCAATCGGTCTCCCAACATCTCCATCGGTATCTGTAATTCTATTTCATAACCATCATCAGTTTCATACCACTGGCCGCTAATTCGTTCTTCATGAATCGGGTCAGAAAAATCTGGCCCTACCTTAAACGGATAAAGAAATTCGGGTTCATGGGGAGCAACCACAAATCGATTAACAGCGTTCCCCTCCTTAGAAAGCATGGAAATTT
>Ga0315339_1002751_pt1 | contig 12959 bp, 10 predicted proteins | sample ASW17metaG_FD_204514 | JGI IMG/M metagenome (GOLD analysis project Ga0315339, IMG submission 204514) | Ammonia-oxidizing marine archaeal communities from Pacific Ocean, United States - ASW #17 | ecosystem: Environmental > Aquatic > Marine > Oceanic | place: USA: California | collected 2016-12-05
ACATCATTGGCCAGCTGAAACGCCTTGGGGCCTCCTGTGACTGGAGCCGCGAAGCCTTCACCATGGGCGGCGCGCATGGCGACCCTGACAAGGACAGCGGCGCGCCCAATTTCCACGACGCCGTCATCAAAGTCTTCGTCGACATGTACGACAAGGGCCTGATCTATCGCGGCAAACGTCTGGTCAACTGGGACCCGCACTTTGAAACCGCCATATCGGACCTAGAGGTCGAAAATATCGAGACCCCCGGCCATATGTGGCACTTCAAATACCCGCTGGCGGGCGGCGAAACCTATGAATACGTTGAAAAAGATGAAGACGGAAACGAGACCCTGCGCGAGACTCGCGACTATATCTCTATCGCCACCACCCGCCCCGAAACCATGCTGGGCGACGGCGCGGTTGCGGTGCATCCAAGCGACGAACGCTACGCGGCTATTGTTGGCAAGCTTTGCGAAATCCCCGTCGGGCCCAAAGAACACCGCCGCCTGATCCCGATCATCACCGATGAATACCCCGACAAGGATTTCGGCTCTGGCGCGGTGAAAATCACCGGCGCGCATGATTTCAACGACTATGCGGTCGCCAAACGTGGCAACATCCCCTGCTACCGCCTGATGGACACCCGCGGTTACATGCGCGACGACGGCGCTGCCTACGGCGACGCCGCGATGAAGGCACAGGAAATCGTCGCCGGGCTGGCGCTTTCGGAAAACGAGATCGACGCCATCAACCTGATCCCCGACCACCTGCGCGGCCTTGATCGGTTTGAGGCCCGCAAATTGGTTGTCGAAGAGATCACCGGCGAAGGCCTCGCCGTCATGGTCCCCAACCCGGCCCTCGCTGTCACCCCGGCCCCCGAGCCGGGGTCGCCAGAGGCAGAGGCATTGGCCACCCAGCCCGCCCTCATCCCCTTTGTTGAGTCCAAACCCATCATGCAGCCCTTCGGCGACCGTTCAAAGGTCGTCATCGAGCCGATGTTGACCGACCAATGGTTCGTCGACGCCGAGCAAATCGTCGCCCCCGCCCTGGACGCCGTGCGCAGTGGCGAGGTGAAAATCCTGCCCGAATCCGACAAAAAGGTCTATTTCCACTGGCTGGAAAACATCGAACCCTGGTGCATCTCCCGTCAGCTTTGGTGGGGCCATCAGGTGCCGGTCTGGTACGGCTTTGATCTTGCCGCCAAAGGATTCCGCGATGACGAAGGCGACGGCGCGCTGGACGAAGTCGAACTTGGCCGCCTGCTGTCGGACCAGACCCTGTTGCGTGGCGACGAACATCACCACGCCGCCCATGATTTTGACGCGGTCACCGGCCAGTTCGCCGACGTGCTCGCGGGCCTGCCGACCCCCCTGAACCACGCCCGCGTCGTCGAGGTCGAAGACCGCAACGCCGCCGTTCACGCCATCGCCGCCAGCCTTGCGGCCTACAACGTCAGCCAGGACCCAACGCAATTGATCTACCCGATCTGGCGCGATTCCGACGTGCTGGACACCTGGTTCTCGTCCGGCCTCTGGCCGATCGGCACGCTGGGCTGGACCGGCGACGCCGAAAAAGACGCCGCAAACCACGCGCTGCAAACCTACTTCCCAACCTCGGTTCTGATCACCGGCTTTGACATCATCTTTTTCTGGGTCGCCCGGATGATGATGATGCAATACGCCGTCGTCGGCCAAAAGCCCTTTGACACCGTCTATGTCCACGCGCTGGTGCGGGATGAAAAGGGCAAGAAAATGTCGAAATCGCTCGGCAACGTCCTTGACCCGCTTGATCTGATCGACGAATTCGGTGCCGACGCCGTGCGCTTTACCGTCACCGCGATGGCCGCCATGGGCCGCGATCTGCGCCTGTCGACACAACGCATCGCCGGCTACCGCAATTTTGGCACCAAACTGTGGAACGCCATCCGCTTTGCCGAAATGAATGAGGTATACGGGCCCGATAAAAGTCCGATGGAATTCCGATGCAATTCCGACATCACCCAGACCGCCAATAAATGGATCATCGGCGAGGTCGCAAAGACTCGCGAAACCGTTGACGACGCCCTTGCCAACTACCGCTTCAACGACGCCGCCAACGCGCTTTATGCCTTTGTCTGGGGCAAGGTCTGCGACTGGTATGTCGAGTTTTCCAAACCACTGTTCTTCTCGGAAGACGATGAAATCATTGCCGAAACCCGCCAAACCATGGGCTGGGTGATGGATCAGTGCCTGATCCTTTTGCATCCCATCATGCCCTTCATCACCGAAGAACTCTGGGGCAGCACCGCCAATCGCACGCAAATGTTGATCCACGCCGAATGGCCAACCTACCAGGCCGCTGATCTTGTTGATGAAAACGCCGACCGCGAAATGAACTGGGTGATCTCCGTCATCGACGCCATCCGCTCTGCCCGCCAGCAAATGCACGTGCCAGCGGGGCTGAAAATCCCGATGCTACAGCTCGAACTCGATGCCGCCGGCAAAACCGCCTGGGCCAACAATCAGGCCCTGATCATGAAGATGGCGCGCGTCGAATCCCTGAATGAAGTCAATGAGATGCCCAAGGGTGCCATCACCATCGCCGTCGAAGGCGGCACCTTTTGCCTGCCGCTCGCCGACATCATCGACGTCGCCGAAGAAATCGCGCGTCTGGAAAAGACGCTGGGCAAGCTGCAAAAGGAAATCGGCGGGCTTCAGGGACGCCTGAAAAACCCCAAATTCGCCGCCTCGGCCCCGCCCGAAGTTGTCGAGGAAACCAAAGCCAACGCCGCCCTGCGCGAGGAAGAGGCCGCCACCCTGCAAAGCGCCCTCGACCGGCTAAAGGAAATTTCATAAGCCACCACGATTCAACGATAAACCACACGTTCCACCGCGCGCATCATCCCAAGGGATTTGTCGTAAACCAACGTCAGAATCCTGCGGCCACCGCTGCGCGCGGCGACCTGCGGTAAGGCACGCACCGTGCCCGCCGCCGCTGCTGTCATCAAAAATCCACGTCGTGTAAAACCCGGCATCTTAGCCTCCATTTTTAAGAACCGTTCGCAATATATACGGACTCCCCCTTGCCCACAGGGGGAAAACCCCGCACAAAACCTCATGACCGGTCCCAGATACACCCCGCTTGTCGCCAGCTTGCCCGCAACCGTGCCCTTCGTCGGCCCCGAAACCCAGGAACGCGCGCTTGGCCAGCCTTTCAAGGCCCGGCTTGGTGCCAATGAATCCGTTTTCGGCCCCTCGCCCAAGGCGATTGCCGCCATGGCCGATGCCGCGCAAGACACCTGGATGTACGGCGACCCCGAAAACCACGATCTGCGCCGCGCCATTGCTGCGCACGAGGGCGTGAGTGCGGAAAATATCATTATCGGCGAAGGGATTGACGGACTTCTTGGCTATCTGGCGCGCATGGTCACCAGCCCCGGCGACGCCATCGTCACCTCGGATGGGGCCTATCCGACCTTCAATTATCACGTCTCCGGTTTTGGCGGCATCTTGCACAAAATGCCCTACAAGAACGACCATGAAGACCCCGACGCGCTACTGGCCAAGGCCGCCGAAACGGACGCGAAACTGATCTATTTCGCCAACCCCGACAACCCGATGGGCACTTGGCATTCTGCTGAAACCATCGAAAACATGGCCGCAAATGTCCCCGACGGTTGCCTGCTGATCCTCGATGAGGCGTATGGCCAGTTCCTGCCCGCTGGCACCCTGCCAAAAATCGATCCTAGCAATCCGAATGTCATCCGTTTCCGTACATTTTCAAAGGCTTATGGCATGGCAGGTGCGCGCGTCGGCTATGGCATCGGCGCGCCGGACCTGATCACCAGCTTCAACAAAGTGCGCAACCACTTTGGCATGAGCCGGATCAGTCAGGCGGGGGCGCTGGCCGCCCTGAACGACGCTGACTATCTGGCCGAAATCCAAACCAAAGTCGCCGCGTCCTGCGCCCGTATTGCAAAAATAGCGACTGATAACGGGCTGACGGCGCTGCCCTCTGCGGCCAATTTCGTCGCGATTGACTGCGGCAGCGACGGCACATTCGCCAAGGCTGTGTTGGACGCACTCATCGCGCAGGGCGTCTTTGTGCGCATGCCCTTCGTGGCCCCGCAAAACCGCTGTATCCGTGTTTCCGCCGGGACAGAGTCCGATCTGGACTTGCTTTCCACAGCCTTGCCACAGGCATTGGCGACAGCGCATCAGTGCAAATCGGCCTAGGACTCGTCAAAAGGTAAAATCCTGCTAGCATTAACCATATCGCAGCAGGATGGTGACACCCTGTCATCGCCAAAACAGAGACGACGATGCAGTACGACAAAGACAGCGACAGCCGCCCGCCGCTGCCCGGTGCCGGGCAACTAGAGGATTATACCACCGCCTTTCTGGTGGTGTTTGGCCTGCTGATCTTCATCGCACTTTTCAGTGTCTGGGCCAGGTTCGGCCTGCCCTTTACCGTTGTGCTTGCACTGATGGCTGATCGGTTCCTGCTAAGACGCTAGGCTGTTGCGCAAATCTGCGCACCTAAGCCCAAGCGCAAATCTGCGCACCTAAGCCTTGGCACAAACCTGTGCTGCCGCCGCCAGCGCACCCTGCCCGTGCGGAATCTCCAGCGCCTGCAGACCGGCCTCTATCACGCCCAGCGCGCCCAGCACCATGTGACTGTTGACGTGGCCCATATGCGCGATGCGGAAGTGCCCGTCAGAACTGCGCCCGTCCGTCATGCCCAGCCCGATGCCCAGCGTCAGCCCGGCCTTTTCGCTGACCCATTCGCGCAGCGCATTGCCCAGCGTGCCGCCAATTTCCACCGTCGTCACAGCGGCGGACCGCTTGGCCGGATCGGTGATATTCAGCCGCATCGACCCACCAACACCCCAGGCATCAACCGCTGCCCAAACAGAACTCGCCAGCGCCTTATGGCGGGCAAAGACATTCTCCAGCCCCTCTTCGGCAATCATATCAAGGGCTTCGCGCAACCCATATATGTGATGCGACGGCGCGGTGCCGCCGAAATACTGATAAAACTCCTCGGGCCTCGTGCGTGGCCGCCAATCCCAATATGCACTAACATTCGCCACCGCATCCCGCGCAGCAGACCCCTTGGCGTTGAAATACACAAACGACACCCCCGGCGGCGTCATCAGCCCCTTTTGACAGGCCGCGACCATCACATCCACGCCCCAAGCGTCCATCTCGAACCGGTCACAGGCCAGCGACGCGATGCAATCGACCATGAACATCGCCGAATGACCGGACGCATCCAGCATCTTGCGCACCGCCGCCACGTCATTGCGCACCGACGTCGAGGTATCGACATGCGTCACCAACACCGACTTATAGGCTTGCGTGTTATCCGCCGCCAACGCCTCTGCCGCCCGCTCCAGATCAATGTCGCTCGCGCGCCCGAAATCCACGATGTCGCAATGCACGCCAACGCGTTCCGCCATCTCGGCCCAGCCAAACGCGAACCGCCCGGTGGCCAGCACCAGCACGCGGTCGCCCGGATTATGCGTATTCACCAACGCGGCCTCCCAGGCACCATGGCCGTTGGCGATGTAGATCGCCACGTCGCCCGTCGTGCGCGCCACCGCCTTTAGGTCCGCCACAAGGTCGGGCATCAAGGCGGGCAACTCGCCCTCATAGATATTGGGCGCGGCGCGATGCATCGCGCGCAGCACGCGGTCCGGCATCACAGATGGGCCGGGAATGGCAAGATAAGGGCGACCGTGCGCAAGCGACATGTGGGGGACTCCGTGAAAGATATCGCCAAGACCTATGCCCGCCCGCCCCCATCGTCAATCGCTTGCCCGGCGCGACAATTCGCATTACATCACAACACCACTCTGCCCCAGAAAGGCCCCGGATGCTGCGCGCGCTATTCTCTCGGATTCACGAGGCCGAAAAGAAGATTTCCAGATCTTTCGGCACCGATATTTCCACGCCCAAGGCCCGGCGCGCCGCCAAATGGCATTTCTACCTGTCTGACCACGGCTTTCTGCGCGGTCTCTGGACCAACCAATATGAAATCGCCCCCGGCGTCTGGCGCTCTAATCAGCCCAGCCCCGCGCGCCTGCAAAAGCTGGCCGATATGGGCATCAAGACCATCCTGAACCTGCGCGGCCAGGACAAGTTCAGCTTTTATCTGTTTGAGCGTGAATCCTGCGCCAAACTTGGCATCACCCTGATCGACCTGAAAATTTACGCCCGAAACCTGGTACCGCGCGACCGGTATCTAGAGCTGTTCGACATTTTCGACCGCCTGGAAAAACCCTTTTTACTGCACTGCAAATCCGGGGCCGACCGGGCCGGGCTGGCCTCGGCGCTTTGGCTGCTGGATCAGGAAGGGGCCAGTGTTGCACAAGCCCGCACCATGCTGTCGCTGAAATACGCGCACCTGAAACGCACCAAAACCGGCCTGATGGACCACGTGCTTGACTGCTACGAGGCGGACACCGCCGAAAACCCGATGCCGATCCGCCAGTGGTTCGCCGAGGTTTACGACCACAACGCGTTGATCGCGTCGTTCTATGCCAAAATGGGCTGGCCAAAGCCCGTACCGAAATGATCAGCCCGCTGACCCGCTGGCTGTGGCGCAGTTATTTGCGTCGCCACCTTGGCATCATCGCCTTGGCCGTGCTGTTCATGGCCGTCGAGGGCGGCATGCTGGGTCTGCTCAGCTGGATCATCCGGCCGATGTTTGATCAGGTCTTTGTCGCTGGCGACCGCGACGCCATTGTCTGGGTCGGGCTGGCGGTGTTTGGCATCTTTCTTGCGCGGGCGATTGCCGGGTTTGGCCAAAGAGTGTTGATGATGAGCGTCGGACAGCGCGTGTCTGCCGCCCTGCAAACCGACATGGTGCGCCACATGCTGCGGCTGGATAGTGCGTGGTTTCAGGAAAATTCCCCCGGCACATTAATTGAACGCGTGCGCGGTGACACGCTGGTGGCCAGCACCATCTGGGCCACGGTGTTTTCCGCGCTGGGGCGCGATGTTGTCGCCCTGTTGTCGTTGTTCGCTGTTGCCCTGTCGATAGATTGGCTTTGGACGCTGATCGCGGTGGCCGCCGCCCCCGTTCTGATGCTGCCGATGATGTTCCTGCAACGTTGGGTGCGCAAATCCACCCGCCGCGCGCGAAGCGTCGCCGCCAATCTGGCCACCCGACTAGACGAGACGTTTCACGGCATCGACACCATCAAGCTCAACACAATAGAGGCGCGCGAGGCCGACCGCTACGCCGGGGCCATCTCAGGCTTCGTGTCCGCACAGGTCAAATCAGAGGCCGGACAGGCCGGTATTCCCGCCATGATGGATATCGTCGCCGGGGTGGGTTTTTTCGGCGTGCTGACCTTCGGCGGCTTGCAGATCATCGAGGGCACAAAAACAGTGGGCGAGTTCATGTCGTTCTTCACCGCGATGGCGCTGGTGTTCGAACCTCTACGCCGCATCGGCAACGTTTCCGGCGCATGGGCCGCCGCCGTCGCCAGCCTTGAGCGCCTGCAGGCGGTGTTTCAGGCGCAGCCGTCCATCACCTCGCCACCCACGTCTTTGTCGCTGCCCGTCGCGCCGCAGGCCGCTGATGTTACGCTGCAAGACGTAGGCTTTGCCTATGGCGACCAGCCGGTGTTGCGCGGGGCCAGTTTCACCGCCGAGGCCGGCAAGACCACCGCACTGGTTGGGGCCTCAGGCGCTGGCAAAAGCACCGTCTTTCGCATACTGACCCGGCTGGCCGATCCGCAAACGGGCCGCGCCATGGTGGGCGGGGCCGATGTAACCGCGCTTGATCTGGCCGATCTGCGGGCCTTGTTCGCTGTGGTAACGCAGGACGCGCAACTGTTTGACGATACGGTGCGCGAAAACATCGTGCTGAACGCCGATGACACGCGGCTGGACGACGTGCTGACCGCCGCGCATGTGGCCGATTTCCTGCCCAAGCTGGCCGATGGCCTGAACAGTGGCGCAGGCCCGCGTGGCTCTGCCCTGTCGGGCGGTCAACGCCAGCGCGTCGCCATCGCCCGCGCCCTACTGCGCAACGCGCCCATATTGCTTCTGGATGAGGCGACAAGCGCCCTTGATGCCCAATCCGAAGCCGTGGTGCAGGCCGCGCTTGAACAGCTTTCCAAGGGCCGCACAACGCTGGTCATCGCGCACCGTCTGGCCACCATCCGCGCCGCCGACAAAATCGTGGTGATGGACGCCGGGCGCGTGGTGGATGAGGGCACGCATGACCAGCTGATCGCGCGCGGCGGGCTATACGCCGATCTCTACCGCCTGCAGTTTTCAGACTAACCGACGGCTCACCTCTGCCACAGGCACCAGCAGGTCGTATCGGGCCACTTTGTGGGCACAGTTGGCTGCAGATTGATCATATTCACGACGTTTTTGGCCACTAGGCACCTTTAACAGAAGTTAGAGGACCGGTTTATGGGATTTCGCGCGTTAATGATTGCCGTGTGGGTTTGTCTAGCGGCCTTCAACAGCGCCTCTGCTCAGACTAAAGATCGGTTGGATCGGCGTGACAAGCTCTTTGGCTTTGAAGCCGTAGGGCTGCTTGAAAGTGCCCAAGGCCGTTGTACCGCCGCCCTGATAACGCGTGATGTTGTCCTGACAGCGGCCCATTGCGTGCATGGGAAGGGACAGAAATTCATCTTTCGTGCGGGGTATAGCGACGGGAGCTCGATTGCCACGCGTACAACTGAAAGCGTGGTAATCGCCAAAGAGTACATGGATGCCATCAAAGACGGAGACCGCGTCGCCGCCATTGCGAATGATGTTGCGCTGGTTAGACTGACAAGCCCGATTTTTGATCCGGGGGCGAACCCGTATGAGATTGCCAAGACACCTGGCCAGGGCACCGCACTGACGCTTGTGTCTTACGGACGCGGACGTATGGAGGCATTGACGCTCGAACGTGGCTGTGCGCTGCACACGGTCTACCGTGGTGGTATCGTTGGCATCGATTGCGACGCGACTTTCGGGTCTTCAGGAGCGCCAGTTTTTGTGCAGGTCGAGGGACGGAACCGGATCTTTTCCATCGTCTCCAGCGGCACAAGTGGCAGTAACGGCCAGCCCGAAACGTTGGGCGTCGCACTTACCACACTCGTGCCAAAGTTGATGACGTCCTTGCGCAACAAACGGTCCCTGGCACCGATAAGCGGGGGCGCACGGCGCATTCCTATTGGTGAGCGCACGAGTGGCGGGGCACGGTTTGAACGGCCAAATGGGTCTTGAATTAGCACCTGGCTTCACGATCTCGTTGATGCTCTACGGCGAATGTTAAGCGGAGAAGCCGCTTAATAGAATAGGTGATAGCGCAAAACGACCTGCTGCCTCTCAATGGTGAGAGGGCTGGATAAGCCTGTTTTCCCCAATCCCAGCCTAACAAATGCCGGGCAAATTTTTAAACCCATACGATGCGCTCTTAGGCTGCGTTCCGGACTCTCGGGTTCCCAAGCTATTTCAGCGCCGATAGGCACGGGCGAGCTTTTCCGAACTCGCGCCCATCAGATAGCGTGCCAGCGTCAGCAGGTTGCGCGCGCCCCGGCGCAGCCAGCCTTGTCGCTGATACCGCTCGGCACTGGTAAACGCCGTCGCGCCCAGCATCCGCATCTTGCGCCGCAAAGCCCGCGCCATCGCCACATCCTCCATCAGCGGCATATCCGCAAATCCGCCAACCGCGTCGTATAAATCGCGTGAAATCAGCAGCCCCTGATCGCCATAGGGCAATCCGAACCACCGCGCCCGCAGATTGGCCCAGCCCGCCACGATACGCGGCGCAACCCCCTCCGCGCGAAACCCCAGCCGGAAATACCCAGCCCTATCCGGCCCCTCGCCCATGTGCGCCAACACGGCCCCGGCCCAACCGTCGCCCAACACCGTATCGCCATGCAAAAACAACAGCCACGCCCCCTGCGCCGCATCTGCCCCGCGCGCCAACTGACCACCGCGCCCAGCCACGCCGACCACCACCTCAGCCCCCGCACCCTGCGCCAGCGCGACCGTGCCATCATCCGACCCGCCATCGCTAACGACCAACTCTCGGATCAACCCGACCTCCAGCCCGTCCCCCAAGGCCCCCAGCACGACGGCCAAGCCATCTGCTGCATTCAACGTTGGAATAATAATAGAGAGAGGCGCGCGCATCTGCTTCTTTCGCTTTGACAACTCCGCCCTATATTAAGCCTGCGAACAGCAAGGGAAACGACGAAATGCAGGCGCAACAAACGAATGACCGTCAGGTGATCGCCATCACCGGCACCGACCGGCTGGATTTCCTGCAAGGGCTGATCACCAATGACATCAAACACCGCAATCAGGGCCTGCTCTATACCGCCCTGCTGACCCCGCAGGGCAAATACCTGGCCGATTTCTTTCTGACCGCCCAAGACGACCAGATCCTGCTTGATATCAAATCAGACCTTGCCGCCGCCGTCACCCAGCGCCTGTCGATGTATAAACTGCGCGCCGACGTCGCCCTGACACCCACCGACATCCCGGTCATCCGTGGCCTCGGCGATACGCCCACCGGCGCACACCCAGACCCCCGCCATCCATCCCTTGGCTGGCGTCACTACGGCGACATCCCCCACACACCGACCGACATCGACTGGAACGCCCTGCGCGTCGCCGCCTGCGTGCCCGAAACCGGCATTGAACTGATCCCCAACGATACTTTCATTCTGGAGGCCGGGTTTGAACGCCTGCACGGTGTCGATTTCAAAAAGGGCTGCTATGTCGGCCAGGAAGTCACCGCGCGCATGAAGCACAAGACAGAGCTGCGCAAAGGCCTGACCACCGTCACCGTGCAAGGCCAGGCCGCCCCGGGCACCGAGATCACCGCAAACGGAAAAACCGCCGGCACGCTGTTCACCCAATCGGGCGAGCAGGCCATCGCCTACCTGCGCTTTGACCGCGCCACCGGCGACATGCGCGCCGCCGGTGCCACCGTGTCATTATAGTCGGCGCGGGTCCGCGGACTCGCACTGATCGCGATCACACATCGGTGCCGTTGACCATGGTGAAGGACTTGACGCCATCGCCGAATACATAATCGGCCGATGAAACCGTCCATGTTTCGACGCCCCAGTCGCAACCTCGGTCCAAATCCGATTTCACGTAGATGTTCCCTGAATTCTTCAGCAGAATTTGGCCGGTCGTGTTCTCCCAGTATCCGTTGTCGGAATTCTGCCTGAGATTGCCCACCGACCAGCCGACGATCAGCTGATCCGAGGGCCCGGCGAGCGTGAAATTGTGCTCTCGGTGCCCCGACTTCCAGCTTTTTTGGTAACTCTGATATTTATTGGCAATATCGACCCCCGGCTTGGACCATTTCTGGACCCCATAGTGCCAGCTGTTGCCGGACCCTGAATCAACCTGATCCCTCGATATATGTTCCGACGCCTGCTTGCCCTTCACTGTCTGATACAGGTCAAACCGATTAAAGATCGGCACCAGATCATTCAGCACGTCCTGTAGCCCGGCATCGAGTTTCGCGATTTCGTCTGTATCTGTTGTCAGGTTCGGCCTCGAGTCCTCGACGGTACTGGTGATCTTGTCATAGTCGCCTTGGAACTGAGACGCGTAACCCCCCGGTGCCGTGGAAAAGCGGTTCTTCGTCAACCAAGCCTTTTCATACAGCGCTTGAATGTCGGCGAAGACGCGCGGATCGATCGGGAATTTTCTAGTATAGTCGGGATACAAATTCGAATAGTTTTCCAGATAGGCATAGCGCGGCATCTGTGCGTAGTTATTCTCAAACCACTCCAACAGCTTGTCCGGGTCTTGGACTTCCGGCGGCGTTTTGCCCGGTGTCGTGCCTTGCATAAAGACACTGAATGTTACCGATACATCATGCTTTGACGCCGTTGACTTGAAATCGGCATAGCCCGAGGCCGAAAACAGGTCCTTCTTCGATGCCGAGAACGTCGATTTGAAATCCGTCAGGCTGCTGCTCGACGTCGCCGTGCAAACCAGCGATACCGTCATCAGAGCGCCTTTCTTGACGCCGGCCAAATAGTAATCGCCATGGGTGTCGCGGAACTTTTCCGTCGATGATTTCATCAGGGCAAGCGCCTTGTCCGACAGTTCCGGAGCATTGACCATTTCGTATTCCTCGTCGGCGAGCTCCGCTTGGACAAGAATCGTCATGGACGTTTCAGAATACGTCATCTTGTTCAGGTAGGAGGCCTTGCCCGACAACTTGACGCCACCCATATTGTAGGAGCCCTGTGCGCCGACAGAGATTTCGCGGGTGTAGTCCTGATCCGAAGAGATCGTCGTTACCGTCCGAGAGTAAGACGCCGACCCGGCTGGCGTTGTTGCGCAACTCTTTAGCGCGGACTCGGGGAATATGTCCCCGGTCATGGCGCTGATTCCGGCACCAACCAGGTATGAGTCCCCCCAGGACTGGCCGCTGATGGACGGTGGGAGTTCGGTGGTGGGTGAAGTATAGTCAGTCATAGAGAAAAATCCTCGCCGAAAAATCAGCTTTGCAAAGCCCAAAAAAGAAGGTGCACTAAGTACACTTTTTTCGGGAAATTCTGATTTCCCGTTCTCGCAGGCTTGATCATTCTGAGGTCTAATGCAAATAAATTATGCAACGCAGCCGCAGAATATCCCCACGCCCCGGGGCTAGCTGCCAGCCTGGCGAGGGACCTGTCCGTCGGCGGGCACGACGCGTCTCATAAAATATGTCACGCCTCAGGCGCGTTCCATGTATTCCATCGTCTCGGTGTTAACGACGATATCCTCGTCCTGGCCCACAAAAGGTGGCACCATGACGCGCACGCCATTGTCCAGCACGGCGGGCTTGAAACTGTTGGCCGCGGTCTGACCCTTCACCACAGGCTCGGTCTCGACGATCTTGCAGGTGACCTTCTGCGGCAGTGACGCGCTCAGCGCCTCAGCCTCGTGGTATTCGATATGAATGGTCATCCCGTCCTGCAGGAACGGGCGACGCTCGCCCAGGATTTCTGCGGACAGTTCGAT
>Ga0315339_1002752_pt1 | contig 12958 bp, 9 predicted proteins | sample ASW17metaG_FD_204514 | JGI IMG/M metagenome (GOLD analysis project Ga0315339, IMG submission 204514) | Ammonia-oxidizing marine archaeal communities from Pacific Ocean, United States - ASW #17 | ecosystem: Environmental > Aquatic > Marine > Oceanic | place: USA: California | collected 2016-12-05
CGGGACTTGCCGGATGAAGGCGACGCCACATGAGCCAGCACGTTGCAGTCCTCTTGGGTGGTTGGTCGTCGGAGCGCGAAGTGTCACTGGTCACTGGACAGGCGGTGTGCGCGGCGCTCGAAGCAGTGGGCTATCGCGTGACACCGATCGATGTTGGGCCGGACGTCTTTGACATTCTGACTGAGCTTGAGCCTGACGTCGCGTTCAATGCGCTTCATGGCCGGTTCGGAGAAGACGGTTGCATTCAAGGAATGCTTGAGGTCCTGAAAATTCCTTACACGCATTCGGGCGTCTTGGCATCGGCACTCGCGATGGACAAGCCACGGGCCCGGCAGATGTTTGCGTCGGTCTCCATACCGTGCCCGGAGGGCCAGGTCGTGCACCGTGACGAGGTTTTGGAAGGCAAGGTCTTTGAGCCTCCTTATGTCCTGAAGCCGACGAATGAAGGCTCAAGCGTCGGAGTCCGCTTGGTCTTTGAGGGAGACAACATGTCCCCTCTGGATGAGTCCAACTGGACGTACGGCGAATATGTGCTGATGGAACGCTACATTCCAGGCCGTGAAATTCAGGTGGCCGTCATGGATGACAAGGCCCTCGGCGCCATCGAAGTCCGTCCCAAGAAGAGATTTTACGACTATGAGGCTAAGTATACGGATGGCTGGGCCGATCACGTCATGCCTGCCGATATTCCCGAAGCCGATTACCAGGAGAGCCTCCGGCTCGCACTGCTTGCACATCAAACGCTGGGATGCCGCGGCGTCACCCGCTCCGATCTTCGCTATGACGATACGCTTAACGGCGACGCCCACCTCTATATGTTGGAAGTCAACACGCAGCCCGGCATGACGCCACTTTCGCTGGTTCCGGAAATTGCTGCCCACGTCGGCATCTCGTTCGCGGAGCTGACGGATTTGCTGGTTCAGGATGCGGGGTGCCAGAGATGACATCGACGCGTTCCGATATGGCGCTCCAGGGTGCGGCTAAAATCTCGTGCGCACCCCGCTTGCCGTCAGGTCGACCTTCGAACCGGCGTGGCCGGGGTTTCCGGGCTCCGGCGATGTGGAAATTGGCGCGCATCGTTTTGCTGCCGCTCGTGCTCGCGGCGATCGCGTCAGGTTCTTATTGGATGCTGCGCAGTTATACCCTTGAAGATCTGATCGCGAACGTCGAGCGTGTTTCCCGGAACCTTATGCAGTCGAGCGGCTTGACGGTGAGCGAAATCATTGTCACAGGGCGCCGCAACACGCAGCAGTCCGATATCGCCATGGCTTTGGCCGCGTCGTCGGGTGATTTACTGTTCGATGTAACTCCGCAGTCCGCGCGAGAGCGTATCGAAGCTCTCGGCTGGATTCGATCCGCGACAGTGCGCAGGCAATTTCCCGACACTGTGCTGGTCAACATCGTCGAGCGGAGGCCGTTCGCACTTTGGCAACGAGACGGCCGTGTCACGCTCATCGATCGTGAAGGTCAGGTCATCAGTTCGAAGGACTTGGCTGGCTTCGGCGGGTTACCTGTCATCGTCGGTGAAGATGCGCCGCAACACGTCGGTGCACTGGTTTCCGTTCTGGCGCGAAAACCTACGCTACTCGCGAAATTGGATGCCGCGACGCGCGTGTCAGGTCGGCGGTGGGATATCCGGTTGCGGAGCGGGATGGACATCAGGCTGCCACAGCACGGCGTTGCTGAAGCCTGGGATCTGTTGGCGTCGTTGATAACAGATCACAGGCTTCTCGAGAGAGACGTCATTGCCATCGATCTTCGGGTGAAGGACCGACTCGCGATACGGCTCGGGCCGGCCAGCGCGGCGACCCGGCGCGGGGAAGGACGAAACACGTGAAAGTGGAACCGTTATTGACCGTCAATGACAGCAGATCGACGCGCGTTTCTCGCAATGGATTGATTGCGGCGCTCGATATCGGATCCACGAAGGTCTGCTGCTTCGTTGCCCGCGTAAGTCCTCAGGACGGCATCCGGGTGGTCGGGATTGGTCATCAGGTTTCTCGCGGTATGCGCGCTGGAACGGTAGTTGATATCGACGCGACCGAATTGGCGATCAGAAGCGCGGTGGATGCGGCTGAGCGTATGGCCGGTGAGACCGTAAAACGCGTGATCGTCAATCTGTCCTGTGGCGATCCTGTGTCGCACACGGTCGGTGTGGAAGTGTCTGTGTCTGGGCACGAGATCGAGAACGCGGATCTGCAGCATGTCCTGCACCAGGGTATGGCGCGTGCCGAACCGGGTGAACGTGAAGTGGTGCATGCCATTTCTGGTTCTTTCACGATCGATGGTACTGGAGGTGTTCGGGAGCCGCGGGGCATGGTGGGCTCTCGGCTCGGTGTCGATATGCATATCGTTACGGCGGCGATTGGACCGTTACGGAACGCGCAAATTTGTGTCGAGCGGGCCATGCTGGAACTCGAGGGCATGGTCCTGTCGGGCTATGCGTCGGGACTGTCGAGCCTCGTCGATGATGAGCGCGACTTGGGCGTGACCATGCTCGACATGGGAGGCGGTACCACGTCCATCGCCGTCTTTGCCGAAGGAAATTTGGTATTTGCGGATGTCATTCCGATCGGCGGCCAGCACGTCACCAATGACATTGCTCGTGGGTTGGCGACACCCATGGCCCAGGCGGAACGGATGAAGACGCTTTTCGGGAATGCGACACCCAGCCCTTCGGACGAACGCGACATGATCGACGTGCCGCAGGTTGGAGAATCGGATCGCGCAACAGCAAACCATATCCCCCGGTCGGCTCTGACCGGAATTATTCAACCACGCCTTGAGGAGACGCTTGAGATGGTTCGCGATCGCTTGGAGTTTTCGGGATTGAATCGGGCGTCCGGTCGGCGCTTGGTGTTGACTGGTGGGGCAAGCCAGCTCCACGGCGTCAGAGAGCTGGCATCGCGGGTGCTCGACAAGCAGGTTCGAATCGGGCGTCCGGTGGCCATCCAGGGTCTTGCGGAAGCAACAGGTGGTCCCGCGTTCGCGGCCTGCGCCGGCCTCTTGATCTACGGCGCACACGGGTACGCAGAAACACTCAAACCGCTCAACGAACCACCGACCGAGGCCCGCGTGGGATTCGCGCGCCTCGGTCGGTGGTTCAAACAGAATTTTTAGGCCGCCAGAACCAAGGGTACTTCTTACAAGAAATAGGACGAGGAACGATGGAAATGATTGATCGAAGACGAACCGCGTCAAAGGGATGCAACTGCTTAGTGGGAGATGAGAGATGACCATAAAACTCAGTTTGCCTGAAGTAACCGAACTGAAGCCGCGTATCACGGTTATTGGCGTCGGTGGCGCCGGTGGCAACGCCGTGAACAACATGATCAGCGCCAACCTCGAAGGCATTGATTTTGTCGCCGCCAATACGGATGCGCAGGCCTTGAGCCATGCGTTGACGGAACGTCGAATTCAGTTGGGCATAAACGCCACCCAAGGTCTTGGAGCCGGCGCGCGACCTGAAATCGGTCGGGAAGCAGCCGTCGAGGCCAACGATGAGATCATGGATCACATCCAAAACAGCCACATGGTATTCATCACGGCTGGCATGGGTGGTGGAACTGGAACCGGTGCGGCACCCGTAATTGCCAAGTCTACGCGGGAACAGGGCATTCTGACCGTGGGCGTCGTGACCAAGCCGTTCCACTTCGAAGGCGGCCGGCGAATGGAGATTGCCGAAGCCGGGATTGCGGAGCTGCAAAATTACGTCGACACGCTCATCATCATTCCCAACCAGAACTTGTTCCGTGTCGCCAACGAGGAAACGACATTCGCTCATGCCTTTAGGATGGCGGACGAGGTGCTGTCTCAGGGCGTGCGCGGTGTGACCGACTTGATGGTGATGCCGGGCTTGATCAATCTCGACTTTGCGGACGTCAGGTCTGTCATGCACGAGATGGGCAAAGCGATGATGGGTACCGGTGAAGCCGAAGGTGCCAATAGGTCCATCGAAGCCGCGGAGGCAGCGATCTCCAATCCGCTGTTGGAAGATGTTTCGATGAAAGGTGCGACGGGACTGCTGATTAACATCACAGGCGGTCCCGATATGACCCTGATGGAGGTCGATGAAGCGGCGAACCGGGTCCGAGAGGAAGTCGATTCCCAGGCGAGCATCATTTTTGGAACCAGTCTTGATCCTGAGCTCGAGGGCCGGGTACGGGTCTCGATCATTGCCACGGGTATTGAATCGGACGCGATTGCCGCGCCGCCACCGCTTCCGATGCCCCGACTTCATGTCGTGGGCGACGCTCGGGTTCACACCCCGTTGGCAGAGACGTATGAACAGGAAGTCGAGCTGCCGACCTCGGCCGAATCAGCCGAATCGCCCCAAGTAATGACGGAAGCGACCAACACGATTGTCGAAGTGGAAACAATGGAGCAGACAATGCCGGTCGAGATGGGTGAGCCGGCTGCGGAAAGTGCGTCAGCCACAATGGAAGCTCTGCCTGAGGCGGTGGCGCTAGTAAATGAGGAAGACGCGCTGATGGAAGCCAAAATCGGTGCCCTGGTGAACGCCTTGTCAGAGCACGATGAGGCAGCCAGTGCTGAGATGGCCAGTGTGGAAGTCGCGGTCGCACCGGAGCCTGCACCGCAGGCCGAAGTGCCGCCGCCGGTGGACGCGTTCATTCCGCCCAAGCCCATGGAAGCTCAACCTCGTGCGCCTCGTGTCCAGAAACCTGAGCCATTTGCCGAGGCGGCGATGACCAATGGCGCACGCACCGCGTCAAATCGTACTGGATCACCAAGTCTGCTCGAGCGGATGACCGGTACGGGCAGAGCCCGTAAAGCCAAGGAAACTACGGATGATTCAACGATGCCGTCCGCTATGACAAGCACTCCCCCGGAGGACTCTATGACGGCAAGCACTGCTCCGGCACCGAGTGCTGAGGCTGTTGTCGCGCCAGCGCTGCCGCAAGTCGCGGCAAGCGACCGTCTTGCGCCTCCTCGGCCGGATGAGGATTTGCTGGATATTCCCGCGTTCCTCCGGCGGCAGGCGAATTAACGTCAAACTAGGCTACCCAACTGCGTTCCTGCCGCGCTGAACATCGATCTCAGCGTGGCGGGCCAAGGTGGCAGGCCGGCGTCCTGATAACGTGTAACACTCTGAAATAAAGAGTGATTTGTCGGGATTCTGTAGGAATTGTTACAAATAGGCCAAGGAACATTCGGTCGTCTTGTAGTTATCCGGATTGTGCGCGGCTAGAGCCGGTTCTGGCCTTCAAAACTGCCGTCACAGTTATGAGTTTTAGTGGGAAGTGAGGCCTAGTGTGGATTCCATTGGATTGGCCGCTACAGTGCATCAGTATACTTTGAAGCACCGAATCAGTTGCACGGGTGTCGGACTTCATTCGGGCAAACGAGTTGCGATGACTCTTCATCCGGCGCCGCCAGGCACCGGGGTGATGTTTCAGCGTAGCGACCTGTCCGATGACACCTGCCGAATTCCGGCCTTGTGGAATCATGTTTGCGATACGACTCTTTGCAGCACGATCTCGAATGACATCGGCGCGCGCGTTGCCACTGTCGAACATTTGATGGCGGCGCTAGCGGGCTGCGAGATTGATAATGTTCTGGTCGAACTCGATGGCCCCGAAGTACCCATCATGGATGGCAGCGCGGCGCCCTTCGTATTCCTCATTGAATGTGCGGGCTCGGTTGCCCAGGACGCCGCCAGGCATGTCGTGCGGGTGGTCAAGGAGATCTCCGTCGAGGACGGAGACAGACTCGTGAAATTGAGTCCTGGTGACGGACTGTCGGTGAGCCTTGAAATTGACTTTGACAACCCTCACGTTGCCCGGCAGACCCATCAATTTGAGGTCAATGGTTTGACATTCAAAGATGAATTGTGCCGCGCGCGGACCTTTGGATTCGAGAACGATATCGAAGAAATGCGGAATCGTGGTCTCGCCAAGGGTGGCTCATTGCAGAACGCGATCGTGGTGGGAAAAAACGGAATTATCAATGAGGGCGGGCTACGGTACGACGATGAGTTTATCCGCCATAAGGCTCTCGATGCGGTCGGCGATCTTTATTTGGCCGGCGCTCCGATCATGGGGACGTACCAAGGTGTCCGGGCCGGCCACGGGATGAACAATGCTCTATTGAGAGCTTTGTTCGCTGATTTGGATGCGTGGGAGATGGTTGAAACGTCGGCTGACGGTATTGAAACTGTGGTTCAGGACTGGAAACAGCTTGAGGCCGCGCCCATAGCCGCGATCGCATAATCCTTCCTGAGTGCTAATATCTGCGGGGCGCCCGGCTTTTTGGCTTGGCGCTTCGCGCATGTCTGGCTCGTGCTATAATTGCTGCCAACGCGCGGCAAGTTGAAGGACGATCCTTTAGCTCCGGGCGACCGATTGCAAGGTGCGCTGATCACGATATGAGATTTGTTGGATGCCATCGACGGGTGTTGTTGAAAGCGAGGTGGCTGCGCTCCGCCAGTGCTGGCATCGCGGTGACGCTATTCCTTGGTGGCGCACTCACGCTATCGGCATGTTCTTATGACGACGTTGAATACGTGGAACGCCCGGTCGAGGATCTTTATAACAGCGCGCTGGATCTGTTACTGGCCGGCAGTTACACCGCTGCCGCCCAGGAGTTCGATGAGGTCGAGCGTCAGCATCCTTATTCGGTATGGGCGACGAAGGCGCAGCTTATGGCCGCGTTCTCATATTATCAGACCAATGAATATGATCAGGCGATCCTGTCCGCGAGCCGATTCATTCAGTTGCACCCGAACAGCGTCGATGCGCCCTACGCACTCTATCTCGTGGCGATCAGCTACTACGAGCAGATTACTGATGTCGGGCGGGACCAGCGTCCGACGGAACAAGCTCTGGCCGCGCTGAGTGAATTGGGTCGCAGATATCCCGACACCGAGTACGCCCGGGACGCCAGACTGAAGATCGAGCTTGCCCGGGATCACCTCGCCGGCAAGGAGATGGAAATTGGCCGGTATTATCTTACGGAAGGAAACTTTGTCTCGGCGATCAACCGGTTTCGCATCGTCATAGAACAATACCAGACGACGACCCATGCGCCCGAGGCGTTGCACCGTCTGGCGGAAGCATATTTGGCGCTTGGCGTGGCAGACGAGGCTCAAACGGCAGCGGCCGTTCTCGGGTACAACTACCCCGGAAGCCTGTGGTATCAGAATTCCTATGCCTTGCTGACGGGACGTGATTTGCGTCCGCAGGAGTCGGACAGCTCCTGGATTAGCCGCGCGTGGAGATCGGTGTTCTAGCGCGCGCATAATGCTCACAAGTTTGTCCATCCGGGACTTCGTCCTTATCGAGCACCTCGATCTTGAATTTGAGTCCGGACTGTGTGTGCTGACCGGTGAGACGGGCGCAGGAAAATCGATCCTGCTGGATGCACTCGGTCTTTGCCTTGGGGACCGCGCATCCGGTGGATTGGTCCGGTCTGGTGCCCAGCAGGCGGATGTCACCGCTATTTTTGAACTCCCGTCGACTCACGCGTCGCAGGAGCTGCTCACGCGACAGGGCCTTAATAATTCAGAAGAGCTGATCCTTCGTCGCGTGGTGACCGCCGATGGGCGCAGCCGGGCTTTTGCCAATGACCGGCCAGTCAGTGCGACGTTCCTGCGGGAGCTGGGCACGACCGTCGTCGAGGTTCAGGGACAACACGATTTGGCCCTGTTACTCGATTCTTCGAACCATCGGCAACTGCTCGATCAATATGCCGGCCTGGAGGCCCAAGTGGCTGAGGTCGCAACCGCATACAATTCTATGAGAGCGGCAGAGGAGGCCTTGCAGGAGGCGAAAGCCGAATTGCAACGGGCACGCGCCGATGAAGACTACCTCCGTCATGTCGTCGAGGAGTTAAGTGCGCTGGATCCCCAGCCGGAGGAGGAAGACTCTCTCGCGGCGGAGCGAAGTCTCCTCATGCATGCGGATCGCCTCGCCGAGTCGCTTTCCGATGCCTTGGCAGCTCTCACATCTGAAGATGGCGCTCAAGTCGGACTTCGCCGCGCCGAGCGCTCGCTGGAACGATCGCAGGAGCAAGCGGCCGGCCGGTTTGAAGAGGCCGTACTGGCGCTCGGACGCGCGGGTGCCGAAACCATGGAGGCGATTGCGATCGTCGAGGATCTTAACCGGGAGCTGACGGGAGATCCCGCGCGGTCGTCAGTGGTCGAGGAACGTTTGTTTGACCTGCGCGGTCTCGCACGCAAGCACCAGACGGTCGTCCCTGAATTGCCCGCGCTCTTGCAGGCGTTCGCCGAACGGCTCGCCGTTATCGACTCGGGGAGCGGAGAATTGAACCGCCTTTTCGAACAGGCCAGCACTTGTCGAAAAGACTATGAGATTTCGGCCGAATCCCTGAGTACGAAACGCCAAGAGATCGCCCGCGAATTTGATGCAGCTGTCAATGCAGAACTCCCGTCGTTGAAGCTCGGTGACGCGGTTTTCGAAACCATCGTTGAGACATTGTCTGAGGAACGCTGGGGACGCGACGGATTCGATCGTGTTGCCTTTCAGGTCACGACGGGTCCGGGGCAGCGAATGGGGCCATTGTCGAAAGTCGCATCCGGAGGAGAACTCAGCCGGATCATGTTGGCCTTGAAAGTCGTTCTCTCCCGAACACGGGGTTCTCGAACGTTGATATTCGACGAGGTCGATCATGGAATTGGAGGTGCCACGGCGGATGCGGTCGGCGCTCGATTGGAGCAACTGGCGCAGGACTCACAGGTTCTGGTGGTAACCCACTCCCCGCAAGTCGCAGCGCGCGGTGTCCATCATTGGCTCATCAGCAAGATCACCAGCGACGAGCGCGCGTCGACGAGCGTTGATCGCCTCGATCGGGAAACGCGGCGTGAGGAACTCGCTCGCATGTTGGCCGGTGCACGGGTGACGGACGAGGCGCGCGCGGCGGCGGATAGCCTCATCGCCGAGCAGGCCTCATGACGAACGCGAGGATCACGGACCAAGTAGCCGAGATTGAAGTCGAAGCGTTCAACGAGCAACAGGCAGCGGCTGACCTGAAGCGCCTAGCTGAAGAGATTGGACGACACGACCGCAACTATCACCAACTTGATGCCCCGACGGTTAGCGATGCTGAATACGACGCTCTGCGGCGGCGAAACCAAGCCATTGAAGTGCGATTCCCGGGTCTCGTTCGTGCCGACAGCCCCTCCCGCCAGGTTGGTGCCGCGCCGGCACAGGGATTTCGCAAGGTGCGCCATTCTCATCCCATGCTGTCACTCGACAATGCGTTTGATGTCGAAGACGTTGCCGACTTCTACGGCAGAATTCAGCGTTTCCTTGGGCTGGAGCCCGATGCTGAGATTCACATCGTGGCCGAGCCGAAGATCGATGGCTTGTCGGCGGCGTTGCTCTACGAAAACGGAACTCTGGTCCGAGGCGCAACGCGCGGTGATGGAGAGACAGGTGAAGATGTCACGAACAATCTGCGCGTGACAGGAGACGTGCCACATAGGCTCAAGGGGCATGGTGTTCCCGAGAGATTGGAAATTCGCGGCGAAGTCTACATGCGGCGCAAGGATTTTTTTGCCCTCAACGCGGCGCAGGAAAAGGCGGACAAGCCAGTGTTCGCCAATCCCCGGAATGCCGCGGCAGGTAGCCTGCGTCAACTGGATTCGGAAATTACCAAGACCCGTCCAATCCGGTTTTTTGGTTACGCCTGGGGAGAGGTTTCGGCGCCTATCGCAGACAGCCTTTGGGCGGTGCGGGAAAAGCTCGCGCAGTGGGGATTCGCGCTCAACGAGCCGACCCGGTTGTGCAAATCACTCGAGGCTGTGCTGGAGCACTACCGGGTTCTGGAGGAATCACGGGCCTCACTGCCGTTTGATATCGATGGCGTTGTCTACAAAGTCGACCGGCTCGACTGGCAGGGCCGCTTGGGCATGGTCAGTCGTGCGCCGCGCTGGGCTGTGGCCCATAAATTTCCTGCCGAGAAGGCACAGACGCTGCTCAAGGCGATTGATATTCAGGTTGGCCGAACCGGCACGTTGACACCGGTTGCGCGCTTGGAACCGGTTACGGTTGGTGGCGTCGTCGTCAGCAATGCGACACTCCACAACGAGGACGAAATCGAGCGTAAGGATGTGCGGCCAGGCGATACTGTTATCGTGCAGCGCGCGGGTGACGTCATTCCTCAGGTCGTCGAAGTTGTTATGGAACGCCGCTCGAAAAGCGCGAAGCGGTTCAAGTTCCCAGCTGTATGTCCCGAGTGCGGGAGTGCCGCGATTCGAGGGGAAGACGAGGTCGCGCGCCGCTGCACCGGTGGGCTGGTCTGTCCCGCCCAGGCTGTGGAGCGGTTGCGCCATTTTGTCAGCCGGAATGCCTTCGATATCGAGGGACTTGGTGAGAAACAGATCCTGGCCTTCTGGCAGGAGGGTCTCGTGAAGGAACCAGCCGACATTTTTGCATTGGCACGGCGCAACAACGATGAAGCAACGATTGATCCACCGCTCCAGGAATGGGAGGGGTGGGGAGAAACGTCCGTCCGCAATCTATTTGCCGCCATCGATCTCCGCCGTAATATCGGGATCGATCGATTCCTTTACGCGCTCGGTATCCGCCATGTTGGCCAGGCCACAGCGCGGCTTTTGGCGCGACACTATGAGACGCCTGAGCGATTCTTGGACGCCATGGCGGCGGCGCAGGACCGTGACGGTCAGGCTTTCCACGATCTCGTGGATATCGATGGTATCGGCCCCAAAGTCGCGGGGATCATCATTGAATTCTTTGCCGAGCCACATAATTTGACTTCGGTTGAGGATCTGCGTGCCGAGATCCTAGTCGAGGATGCTGAGCCGGTCGAAAGTGAATCGGAAATCGCTGGGAAAACCGTTGTTTTCACGGGCGCGTTCGAGACCGTCACGCGTGCAGAGGCCAAGGCGAAGGCAGAGATGTTGGGAGCCAATGTCGCAAGCTCCGTGAGCGTGAAAACCGATTATGTTGTTGCTGGTCCGGGAGCTGGTTCAAAGCTGAAGAAGGCACAAGAACTGGAACTGACTGTGTTAAGTGAGGCGGACTGGTTCGATCTTATCGGTGCCCTATGAGTTGGGGAACGAAGCGAGGTATCCAATGACCGAGTCTCTGACCAAATTCGGTGATGGAGCGGGAGTCCGGTTTCCCCCGCCATTCATATACGCGGTTTTCTGTGGCGCCGGCCTGATCTTGGATGAATTCTGGTCGCTGCTCCCGATTGAGTGGAGTTTCGCCTCCACAGTCGGTTGGGGGCTGACGGCAGTTGCCTTCCTTCTGATGACGATATGCGTCGTCTACATGCGGCGGGCACGGACCACGATCCGGCCGGACAAACCCACCGTTGCCATCGTGTCGAGCGGGCCTTTTGCCTATTCCCGCAATCCAATTTATGTCGGGTGGCTTATCCTGTATTTCGGCGTTGCACTGGTTTAGGGCGGCACCTGGACCCTATTGCTTGCGATTCCGTGTGCGGCGGTCAACCACCGCTATGCCATCGCGCGCGAAGAGCGCTATCTCAAGCAAACATTCGGCACGGCCTATGCCGATTACACGGCACGTGTCCGAAGATACCTGTGAATTTGGCGATTCTGTTTCTGGTGTGGAGCGAAGCTCCTTGTGTTCCGTGGTCGTCAACTTATCCTCTCGATGAACGCCGTCACAGGCAGTCTGCTGTACCCTTCCTACATCGTTTCCGCCAGCACATAGTTGGTGCTGAACTCTAGAGCGTTTACCGATCATTATGAATCGGGGTGCAATTTTGATTGCAGCGATGAAGCATTCATCGATCATCAAAATAAGGTCAGGTCGATCCTCCTGGACCTTGCCAATGAGAATGCGTGGCACGTGGTTGACGGCGACAACGCCGAGGACGACGTGTTCGCCGCGATCCTCACATGTATCCAAGACGATTTGATCGCAAACCAATGATGTCGCGAAGGTGGGGAGCAAAGGTCGAACGTCACCATCCGGGTGGCAGCAGTCAGCAGGCGAAACACCATTGTGATGAGCTCGGTAAGCACCACTAAGGTCAGATTGGGGTCACGAAGAGATCTTCCAGTTGTGGTTGGAAAATGACCGGTATGAGTCAGCAATCGGAAGCCCTAACGGACAGCACCATTTATGAGTCCATGACTTAGGCGGTACAGCGTCAGCCGTCGATCGGTGATGTTGCCTCTTGAAGCCAATCGGCCGTCTCCGAATCGACGAGACCGACGAGATCTTCATAAACGATCTGATGATAAGTATTGAGCCAATCGCGCTCGTCGGCATTCAGCAGTGTGGTGTCCACAAGGCTTCTGTCTATTGGCGCGCGCGTCAGTGTTTCAAATCCGAGGAGCGGTTTCTCTCCATTCGGGGGGGGCGCGCACTCGATTACGGCGACCAGGTTTTCAATGCGAATACCGTACTCTCCCGACTTGTAGTAACCGGGCTCATTGGAAACGATCATTCCCGGTCTAAGAGCCACCGTGGTGCCCATTTTGGAGATTCGCTGCGGACCTTCATGGACACCGAGGTAACTTCCGACGCCATGGCCGGTTCCATGATCGTAATCGAGTCCCGCTTGCCACAACGGCAACCGTGCGAGAATGTCAAGCTGCGAGCCGGTTGTGCCTACTGGAAATCGGGATGTCGCTAAGGCAATATGGCCTTTGAGCACACGTGTAAAACGGTCGCGCATCTCGTCGGTCGGTCGCCCGACCGCGACGGTGCGCGTGACGTCCGTTGTTCCATCCAGATACTGGGCGCCCGAATCCACGAGATAGAGGGATCCACTCTCCAATTTCCGATTGGTCTTTTCGGTCACCCGGTAGTGGACCACGGCCCCGTTCGGTCCGGCGCCCGAGATCGTTTCAAATGACGGACCCATAAAGTGATCGTTCCCATCCCGGAATGACCGGAGTCTTGCGGCGGCGGCCAGTTCATCGAGGTCGCCATCCGAGGCGTTATGCGCAAACCAGCACAAGAACCGTGTCAGCGAA
>Ga0315339_1002753_pt1 | contig 12956 bp, 12 predicted proteins | sample ASW17metaG_FD_204514 | JGI IMG/M metagenome (GOLD analysis project Ga0315339, IMG submission 204514) | Ammonia-oxidizing marine archaeal communities from Pacific Ocean, United States - ASW #17 | ecosystem: Environmental > Aquatic > Marine > Oceanic | place: USA: California | collected 2016-12-05
ACGTGTCAAACCTGCGAGCGCAGTACCTCTTCAACAAAGCGCTCATGCTCCGAGTGACCGCTCAGTATGAGCTCGATGAGCGCGAGGCTCTAAAGGACCCGACCACCGGCAAGTCCGTCGCGATCTTCGGACAGCCGCGGGGCGCCGGCTCGACGGGCGAGTTCCAGGGCCAGCTTCTGCTTCAGTACGAGCCCTCTCCCGGGACGATCTTCTACGTTGGTTTCAGCAGGTTCATGGAGGGCGAGAGGAGTTACCGGCTCTCGACGATGAACCCGATCGAAGAAGGTCTCTTCATCAAGATGAGCTACCTGTTCAGGATGTAGTGGGCGGGACTGGTTCGAGCAAATTGCCATCCCGCCGGATCGGCACGTAGATTCCAGCGAGTGTCATTCCTCAGGCAGGCCGCATATGATGGACACCTGAGTAGACCGGAGAGGATCATCATGGATCTGCAGACTCGCAGCGCACGTTCGGGCGCGTCCTGGATGGGAGCCGCCACTCTCGCCCTCATTGCGACCTTCGCTCTACAAGGTGGCGCGGCCGCTCAAGCCACCTTCGCCTCGGCGGACGGGGTCGACGTGGACGTGACCTACGCCAAGGACGTGGCGAGCATCATCCAGAAGAACTGCACGGTCTGTCATCGGCCCGGTGGCATCGGTCCCATCGACCTGGTGGACTACGAGGACGCGAAGCGGTATGCGCGGCGTATCCGCCGTCAGGTCGCCAACCGCCTGATGCCGCCCTACTACTACGACCACGACATCGGCATCCAGGAGCTCAAGCACGACTGGCGTCTCTCCGACGAAGACATCAATACCATCGTGGAATGGGTCGATCAGGGTGCGCTCATGGGCGATCCGGACGACATGCCGCCGCCCGCCGACTTACCGGACACCGACGACTGGGCGCTCACGCCGGACTTCGGTGCGCCGGACTTGGTCGTCCCTTCGAGCCCCATCGACGTGCCGGCCAGAGGGCTCGACCTGTGGCACCGCCCCCTCGCTCCCATCGGGATCGACAGCGATCGCTGCATAAAAGCGCTTCAAGTGAAGCCTTCGGGGGACGCCAAAGGTGTGGTCCACCACGCCAACTCGACCTTCATGAGGATGCAGGAGGACGGTTCCTTCGTCGGGACGGGGGATCGCGCCACCGAATACGCCATGGGCAAGCTTGGCGAGGTGATTCCCGACGGCGTGTGCCGAACGCTTCCGGCGGACGCTTGGGTCCGCTGGGACATCCACATGTATCCCGGCGGGCTCGGCACGTTGGCGGCGGATGCCGTGATCCCGGACAACGTCGTGGAGTTGGGCATCTGGCTGCACCCCGAGGACTACGACTACGAGTACAAGCAGGACCTGGTCAGCTACATGTTCATGGAAGGCCAGCACGACATGCTGCTGCCCCCGAACGGGTTCGAGATGACCCAGGGACTGCGCTCGTTCGACCATCCGGTACGGGTCGACAGCTTCCAGCCTCACGGCCACTTACGGCTGCGGGCCGCGTCCCTCGAGATCTTCTATCCGGAGACGGGCCGTACCGAGGTGATCAGCATGGTTTCCAACTGGAGCGCGGTCTGGCACCAGAGTCATATTTACGAGGATGATGTGGCGCCCTTGGTCCCGACCGGGGCGGTACTGGTGATGAAGCAGTGGTTCGACAACACCTCGGCCAACCCCAACAACCCCGATCCGGACCAGTGGGTCGACTATGGAAGTCGGACCGCGGACGAGATGTCACACTTTTGGATGGCGGTGACGCACCTCGACGACGAGGGGTACGAGAGGATGGTCGAGGAGCGAAAGGAGAAAGCCAAGGTCATCTCCTGATGGTTGGGAGGGCGTCGCTCACGCTACTCCTGTGCGTCGTCGTCGCCGGTCCCGCAGCGCTTCGGGCGCAGGCGGCGGCGGATGGACGCTTGCCCCTGCAGCCGCCGCCACCATCGGGTGGGCAACAGAACGTCATTCCGTTCATGGAGGGTTGGTACGCGAACGAGGACGGGACGTATACCGTCGCCTTCGGGTACCTGAACCTGAATCGGGACGTGACGGTGATGATCCCGGTGGGAGACGACAACCGCCTCGACGTGGCCGAGTTCGACGGGATGCAGCCCACGACGTTTCTTCCGGGCCGGCAGCGGGGCGTGTTTTCGGTGACGCTGCCAGCGGACAGGATGGACGAGGATGTGTGGTGGAGCCTTCGCAACCACCAGGCGGACGGCGAGGTCATGCGGGTGCCGGGCCGGACCAACGCCGTCGCGTATGAGTTGGACTGGAAACTCCGGCCCCAGGGGTCGCTCCACCCGCTCGTCTGGTTCGAGTCGAGCAGCCGGCAAGGCAGGGGCCCGCGAGGCATCGTTGCGGAAACTACGCCGACCACGACCGTCGGGTCACCCGTCGTGCTTTCGATCAATACGAGGGACCCGTCGGAGAGGGATCCCGACGATTACCGATTCGTGAACGCCATTCCGCTTCGGGTGGTGTGGTCCAGATACCAGAGCCCCGGGGACGTCGAGTTCACACGGCATGAGTCCAATCCGCTACCCGAGCCCGAGGTGGTAGTGGATTCCGCGAGCGCCGCCGGTCGTCGCGCCATTGCGAGGAACAACAATTCTCCCGGGCCGCAAAGCATTCTTCTGGTGGAAGGGCGCGGCGAAGCCAGCGTGACCGTGACGTTCTCCGAGCCCGGTGAGTATATCATGCGCGCTCAGGTGGATAACTTTCGCGCGGTGGACAGCGCCTCGAACGACCAGTGCTGCTGGACCAACGGTTATGTGCGGGTGCGCGTAACGCGGTAGGCTTCCGTACCAGTGGTCAGGTGCGGGCCCTTGGAGGCGCGCGTAGCTTGAGCGGGCCGTTCGGGCTCCCCTCGCTGGAGTGACCCATGTGCCGAGCCAATCACCTACGCGTCGCTGTCGTCGCCGCCCTGCTGGTCGCCTTCGCAGGATGCGAGGATCTGGCTCCCGAAGCTCCCGGGAGGATGCTCGTCGACGATGTGGCGATGGCAGACGAGACCAACGGAGAGAATTGGCTCGCGTTCGGCACCTCGTCCCGATACCGCCAGCGACTCCGGTCCCGACCGGCCGACCTGTCTCCAGATCGACGTGGCTGGCCCACGTCCCGCGATCGAGCCGAGGTCGCCCTGGCCTCGGGGGGCGGTAGCGGAAACTAGAGATGCTTCCCGCCCGACCCGTCGCGCTGAGAACAGCATGAAGCCGACCCTGAGGGCGGTCGTTCGCGAGCCCCTGTTCCACTTCGTGGTCCTCACAGCCGCGCTTTTCGCGGTGGGCTCGTTGTTCGGCCCTGGGGACGATGTCATCGAGGTGAGCCAGGAGGAGATCGAGTGGCGGATTCTCCAGGTCGAGGTGGGACAGGACGCACCGCTTACCGAGGAGGAACGACGGCTGGTCGAGCAACGGTATATCGACGAGCGCGTGTTGGTGCGCGAGGCTCAGGCACTCGGACTCGGGGCGGACGAGCGCATCGATGACATCCTCATGCAGAAGATGCTGCACGTCTTGAGCGGCGACGTCATTCAGCCGAGCGAAGACGAGCTCGCGGCGTACTACGCGGCCAAGCTCGAATGGTACGTGAGGGCGCCGGCGGTTACGGTCGATGAGCTCGTGGTGGCCGCAGGGGAAGCGTTCCCTCGAGCGCTCCACGAAGGCTTGGAGCCGGAAGAGCTTCCCGAGGCCTCGATCGTCGGCCATCGCGTGATGCCGAGACTCGACCTCAATGATCTCGTTCTGCTGTTCGGAAGCGTGGGTGCCGATGTGATCTTCGCAGCCGATGAGGGCGCTTGGGTTCAAGCGTACCTCAGCGTGCGCGGGCAGCACTGGTTCCGGGTCAAGCAGCGATTCGCCTCGGAGACGCGACCGCTCGCCCAGGTGCGGGACATCGTGCGGAACGACTGGATCGCCGAAAACGAGGACCAACGGCTCTCCGCCGCCGTCTCAGAGTTGCGCGCCCGCTACACCGTCGTCGTCGAAAGCAGTCGGGACCGACCGTGAAGGCCTCATGCTGTCTTGCCGTACTGTCTTGCAGCTTGTTGATCGCGTCGCCCGTATCGGCACACGACGTCGATGTGACCTCGGTCGCGCGCGTCTTCTTGGACCAGATCGGCGAGGGGCGCTACCTGCTCTCCGTCGTCGACGCCAAAGTCCCGCGCATCGCGGACCCGCGCGCGGTACTTCCGGCTCGATGCACGCCCGTGGCCCCGGAAGATGTCGACGTTCAAGTGGCGTCGGGCTTCGTCTTCGAGTGCGAAAGCCCGCTCGACGGAGGCGACGTGCTGACGCTTCCCTGGTCGCTGGCGGGCGTTGTGGTGCTCGCGCGCTGGGCCGATGGGTCTTCTGCTTCGGGTTACTTCCGCGGCGGGCGCGGCATGGTCCCGGTCGCTCTCGGCGCCTTGCGCTCGGGAGGTGGATCTGGCCTGCGCTTAGCCGGGACGTACTTCGCGCTCGGAGCCGAGCACATTCTACTTGGAGTCGACCACCTGCTTTTCGTGCTCGGGCTGATGCTGCTCGTCCGAGGGTTCGGCCCGTTGGTCAAGACGATCACGGCGTTCACCGTAGCCCACAGCGTTACGCTCGGTGCTTCGGTGCTCGGCTTCATTCCGATTCACCGTGCTCCGATCGAGGCCGCGATCGCGCTCTCCATCGTGTTGCTCGCACGGGAGATCGTCGTGGCCGGCCGTGGCATCGTGCATCTGACGCATCGCAAGCCGTGGCTGGTGGCCTTCGTGTTCGGGCTCCTGCATGGTTTGGGCTTCGCCGGCGCTCTCGGTGAGATCGGCCTACCGGAGAGGGCCGTCCCGCTGGCGCTCCTGTTCTTCAATCTGGGCGTCGAGGCCGGACAGCTTGCGTTCGTGGTGGCGCTCCTTGCGGTGTACCGGCTCACGCGGGGGATGTTGCGCCAGCGCGCGCCCAAGCTCGAGCCTCTCGTGGGATACGCTTTGGGGGCCTTGGCTACGATTTGGTTCTTCGATCGTCTGCCCGCGATCTGGGGCGCGTAGTCCTTAGCGGATTTCGTTATAGGGGAGGGCTGTCGGGAGCGGCTTTTTACCCTACATTGCCGCCCGGTTGCCTGTAGGCGACTGACGTTGGGGGCTTCCCACCCTCAGGTGAGGGTTGGAAACCCCAGGGTGTCCACTTCAGATCTTGGTTGAATAATGCCCGCGATCGTCCCGGCACTAATCGGCATCACGCTCGTTGCTATCGGCTACTTTTTTTACTCCAAGTTCATCGCCGAGAAGATCTACCAGCTCGATCCCGATTATGAGACTCCTGCGCACGCGCTACGGGACGATGTCGACTTCCTTCCCACCAACAGGGTCGTATTGTGGGGACACCACTTCACGACTGTAGCCGGTGCCGCGCCCATCATCGGGCCCGCTATTGCGGTGATCTGGGGATGGCTGCCGGCGTTCATTTGGGTGATCGGCGGCACGATGTTCTTCGCTGGCGTACACGACTTCGGCGCGATTTGGGCGAGTGTCCGTAACGAAGGAAGGTCCATCGGATCGTTAACCGGTGACGTGGTCAGTCACCGCGCGCGCACGCTGTTCATGATCGTGATTTTCTTCCTTCTGATGATGGTCAACGCGGTGTTCGCGGTCGCCATTTCCAATGCGTTCGTGGCGACGCCCAGTAGCGTGATACCGGCCTGGAGCGCGATCGCGGTGGCGGTGGTGATCGGGGTGCTCATCTATAGGATGGGTGTGCCGATCCTGTGGCCCACGATCATCGGTACCATCATCCTCTACGTGGTGATCTACGTTGGGGATCAGGTTCCTGTCTCGCTGCCAGAGACAGTCATGGGTCTTGCAGCGGGCCCACAGTGGATCATCATCCTCTTCATCTACGCCACGATCGCGTCGCTGCTTCCGGTGTGGCTGCTGCTGCAGCCGAGGGACTACATCAACGGGATTCAGCTCATCATCGGTTTGGGCCTGTTGTTCGGCGCCATCTTCGTAGCCAACCCCGACATCGTGGCACCGATGCTCAATGCCGATGTTCCCGAAGGGACTCCTCCGCTGGTGCCTTTGCTCTTCGTGACCATCGCGTGCGGGGCGCTCTCGGGCTTCCATGGACTCGTATCATCCGGGACAACGTCCAAACAACTGAACAAGGAGACGGACGCACGCTTCGTGGGTTATCTGGGTTCGTCCGGAGAGGGACTTCTCGCCCTCGTGACCATCCTCGCCGTCAGCGCGGGATTCGCGTCTCTCGGCGAGTGGCAAACGACGTACGCCGAATTCGGAATGACGGGCATCCCTACATTCGTCGCGGGCGGCTCACAAATCGTTTCGGACGGAACGCCGTTGTCCAGGGAGTTCGCGTCTACGCTGCTCGCGGTCATGGCGGTCCTTTTCGCAGGGACCACGATGGACTCCGGCGTGCGGCTCCAGCGCTACATCATCCAGGAATGGGGCACCATCTACAAGATCCCCGTGCTACAGAATGGCTACCTCGCGACGTTCGCCGCCGTGGCGGCGTGCCTCGCGCTCGCGTTCGGCGCGGGAGGTAGCAGTGGTCAGGGTGGCATGGCGATTTGGCCTCTTTTCGGCACCACGAATCAGCTACTGGCCGGCCTTACGCTGTTGGTACTCAGCGTGATGTTGGTCAAGCTCAAGCGCCGGTATGTCTTTACGATGGTCCCAATGGTGTTCGTAACGGCGATGTCTTTCTTCGCCGCGATCTACCAACTGTGGGATCTGTTCAACAGTGGCAGTTATGTCCTGATGGGGATCGACGTCGTGATCATCATCCTCGCGATCTTCGTGATCCTGGAGTCGGGGGCCGCCTTTACGAGGGAGAAGCGGGCGGCTGACGCTTCGTAGACGGAACGAGAATGACGTGGGCTGACATCAAGAAAAGGCTCACCTGGCTTTCGTACCTGGCCACTGAGGCCTACAACGCGCCCTACCGGGGCGCGGTGGCGCGAGCGAAGCGCGATGAGGACGATCTCTTCATGCTCCTCATCTTTTCGGAGATGATGGGCGTGCCGAATCCTGCCACCTACTACACGCTCGAGTTGCAGCCGATCATGCTCGAGAGATTTCACGAGTGGCACAAACGCGCCGGCATGGAGCATTCGCCTCTCGACGACTTCAGATGTTGCTGAGGGTGGCGCGGTAGCGATCGGCCGTGGATAGGATTTTCGACCGACGCATCGTCTTCGTGGGCGGGAAGGGGGGCGTCGGCAAGACCACGTCAGCCGGCGCGCTCGCCTTGATGGCGGCCGAGTCGGGTCGCAGCACGCTGATCGTTTCGACAGACCCTGCGCATTCCCTCGGCGACGTCTTCGATAAACGAATCGGCAACCAAGAGACCTCTCTCGCCGCGAACCTCTCCGGTCTCGAGATCGATCCGGAGGCCGAAGCGGAGCAGCACATCGAGACCGTCAAGATGAGCATGAAGTCGCTGGTAGCTCCTAAGATGTACCGGGAGATCGACCGGCAACTCGACCTCGCCCGCCATAGCCCGGGAACCATGGAAGCCGCTCTTCTGGAGCGCATGGCCGATCTCATGGCTGACGCGAGAGGCCGCTTCGACTTGCTGATCTTCGATACTGCCCCGTCGGGCCATACCATCCGCCTTTTGTCCTTGCCTGAAGTGCTGGGCGCGTGGAGCGACGGGATGCTCCGCCATCGGGATCGGTCACGAAAACTCGGGGACCTTCTGGAAGTGTTCGGCCGCGATCACTCGAGGGAGGACGAGTTCGGGATGATCGGCGGCTCGAAGGAGAAGCCGGACGACAGCCGCGACGGACGAATCCGGGACATCTTGTTGACGCGGCGCCGGAAGTTCCATCGGGCGCGGGAACTGCTGACCGACCCTGCCGTCACGGCATTCCTTCTCGTGATCAACGCGGAACGGCTCCCGATTCTCGAGAGCAAGAAGACGCTCGATCTCCTGAAGAAATTCAACATTCCGGTGACCGGGATGATCGTGAATCGGCTGCTGCCATCGGATGCCGACGGGGAATTCCTCCGGGAGCGTCGGGTACAGGAGAACGAGTACAGGGCCGAAATCGACCAGGCCTTTGCGGATCTGCGAAGGGTCTACCTGCACCTTCTGCCTCATGACGTGCACGGCGTGGAAACGCTGCGGAAAATTGGCCAGGACATCGTTCAGCAACTGGGAGGCGGTGCAGGAGCCGCTTAGCGTCCTGGGTAGCCTTCGATCGAACCCCTTGCTTTATGAACAAACGCTGGCGAAATCAATCGATTCCACGGTTCGGCGTCGGTGTGCTCCTGACTGCGACGATACTCTCGAACGGGCTCGGGGGTATCGAGGCCTCCGCCCAGACGCTCGAGGCCGGCGTTGACCGGAGCGCGGCGAGGAGTCCCTGGGGGCTTCTCCGGTCGAAAACCTCCCGGCAGGATCGCGTGCTCTGGGCAATGTGGGTACTTCACATCGGAGCCGTGGGCGATGGCTTATCGAGCACCCGCCTCGTGGGAATCGTTTATCGCGGGGGCTTCGCCACAACCTTCATCACCACCCATGGGCGGCGGGCCTACGCCACGGGACTCGAGCGGAAATGGGTGTCGGGTGAGTGGGGCCCGCTCGCCGGCATGCTCGGGTTCCGCACCGGTCTCATCTACGGCTACGATGAACGCCTGGGCTGGATCGCGGAGAAGTATCCGATCCTGCCCTTCGTCCAGCCGGTCGTTTTCGGGCGTGTTGGTCCCGTGGGCGCGGACCTGACCTACACTTGGGTGACCGTGTCACTCACGGCCAGTCTCGCATTCTGAGTATCACGCGTCCCTGATCGCCTCCGTGGGCTGAATCCGTAAGGCACGCCAGGTAGGGGGCGTGCACAGAGCTCTCGTTCGGCCATCTCAACTACATTGTGTTTAAAGGCACGGCAAGGGTAACAGGACGAGGATGCGGGGGTGGCGGCATCCGGTCTCCGCTACCTGCGAATGACTCCCACATCGCCCTGGATCACGATCGTCGTGCCGAGCGGGGCCGACAGATCACGTAGCCGTTCGAGAATGCGGCGGCCCGTCTCGGGCGAGGCGGTCTCGGGAATGCCTCGGTGGGCCAGCCGCTCGCTGTCGTAGCGGAGCTCGACCGGATGCAGGCGTACCTCGACGAGCCGGTCGCCACTGAACTCGCTCACCGCGATGACGCTCTCGTACTTCGCGGGGAAGGGGCATCCGGCGCAGGCGTCTCGTGTGGGGTCTCCTCGGCCGGCGAGGCCGCCGATGTCCCGCTGCCGAATGAACTCGCCGAGGCCGTAGAAGATGGGCCGATCCTTGTAGATCTCAATGCCGCGCAGCACGTGCACGCCGGTGCCCTGGAAGACGTCCGCGCCGTTGTCGATGGCGGCCTTCGCGAACACCGGCAGGTAGTCGGCGATACTGGGATTCGTATCCAGGTGCTCCTCTTCGGGGATGCCGAGGCCGCGGTATCCGCCCCTGGTATCGCGGAAGTCGTGGGAATGCAGCGCGACCGTGATGAAGTCCGACCGCATCTTGCCCTCTCGAACCGCCGCCAGCACATCCCGCAGGTCGCGCTGGTTGATGTCATACGAGTAATAGGGCTCGGTGACCCCCATCGGGGCCTTCTTGAACTGCTGGCCGATGGCGGAGATCCGGTCCGCGGTATTGGCCCCCCGCGCATAGAACCCCGTCCCGTTGGGAAAGAGGTTGCGCATGGTCCGCACCGCGTCCCAGGAAGCTTCCGGAACCATGAGGTACGTGGTCACATTGAATGGGCTCAGGCCGCCGCGCCCGGCCCACTCGCCATTCCCTGGGGCCGCGGCCTGGCTGTTCTCCGAGGTCGCGACCATTCCGACGCGGCCGCGGGGCGTCGTGTAGAAGCGCGCCGCTCTCGCCGCCCAGTAGGTGTCGCCGATTCCCGAGTGCTGCAGGCCCGCGCGTTCCAAGTGCCGCCCCGTCTCCAGCAGCCCCTCGTATCCGTAGTCGTTTGCGTGGTTGTTCGGACGCGCGACGATGTCGAACCCCATCTCCTTGAGCCACTCGGCCGACTCGGGCTCCGCCCCGTGGCGGCCACCGCCCCTCGAACCGACGAAGGTGCGACCGTCGATGATCTGGGTCTCCAGGTTCCCCGTGGCCACGTCCACTCCCTGCAGCAGACTCACCACTTCGGCGAAGGCTGGGTTGGACATCATGTGCTCTAGGGAGTGCGCAATAATGACGTCCCCCACCACCGCGATCTTGAAGCCGTTGTCCACCGAACTGGTCAGTTCGACCGGTCGATCGGATTGGGCCCAGAGTGTCGCCGGCATGGCAACCGCTGCGCAGACGACCTGGGCTACCAGCAAGCGCGCGCCACGATACCTCATGTCTCTTGCCTCTCGGACCAGTCGTCTTTCCCGTTCAAACCCCTCGAATCCCAGCCCCACCCGCCCCCGCAATCACGGGGCTTATCAGGATGCTGGGCAGGGCACGCCCGCGCCAGGCTTCAGTACAGGGCGCCGCGACTGACAGAGAACACCCCTCCTGCCCGTTCCACACCTAGACGATCCGGAATCAAGGCGATTAGGGGGGCGCCTCACGTCGCTGCGCGCCTCGATGTGCTGGTAGGGTGCAGCCCGGAACCGGAGTACAGAATCGTCCTGCTACCTCAGGCGGCCCGAGTCTCTGGGGTCCTCCCGACGGGCGCGCAGGTGCCCACCTGGAGCCCTGACGCCGAGTCGATTCCCAGGACCTGGCCGGTGCGGCTAGGCGGTCGCTAGCGCCACTCTTGCGCGGCCGAGGCACCGGATTCTAAGCTGCCCCCTCGCAGTTTTTGTGCGACCCCCAGACCCCTCGGAGTCATACATGACGAGCGCGCAGCACGCAGAGCAACCACATCTGACACCCGTCCAGAGATTCGGAGAGCTGATCGCCGACAAGGTGGAACGCTGGATGCCGAGTCCGTTTCTGTTCGCGATCATTCTGACGTATGTGGCTGCCCTCGCGGCGTTCCTCTTGCAGGGGTCCGGGCTGACCGAGATCACGGCGTCCTGGTACGACGGATTCTGGTCTCTGCTTCAGTTCGCGATGCAGATGGTACTCATCCTCGTGAGCGCCACGGTAGTCGCATACCACCCACGCGTTAAACGGCTGATCCTGCGTCTGGTACGACTTCCCAAGAACGGTAGGCAGGGGGTTCTGCTGGTCGCCGTAGGAGCAATGCTTACCTCTTGGATTTCCTGGGGGCTCGGGCTGATCTTCGGCGCGATCCTCGCTCGGGAGATGGGAAAGCAAGCCGGCGAGAAACAGATGGCTGTCCACTATCCGCTCTTGGCCGTGGCGGGCTACATGGGGATCGGCCTGACCTGGGGCTGGGGCATGTCCAGTTCGCCGGGCATGCTGCAATCGATCGATGGCAACGTGCTGATGCAGCTCGGCTTCATCGACCGCGTGGTCCCGTCCACGGAGTGGGTCTTCCACCCATATCCACTGATGCTCACCGGGCTGGCGATCGCCTACGCCTGTGTCATGCTCTACCTACTCTGTCCACCGGCGGAGAGCTGCAGAGGGATGGAGCACTACGTCCGTCTCGACGACGAGGCCGAAGCTACGGTGACCTCGGGCCCGTCGGATCAGAAGCCCACGCTCGCGGACAGACTCGACAACAGCAAGATCCTCGGCGGCCTTCTGGCGTTGACCGGGGTCGTGCTGACCGTGAATGCGTTTGCAACGAGTGGTCTCGCGGCGCTCGATCTCAACGTGTTCAACTTCGGGTTTCTCATGATCGGCCTCCTGCTCTACATGAGTCCGTCCCAGTATCAGAAGGACTTCTACGAGGCCGTTCACGGGAGCGCGGGCGTGATTCTGCTGTTCCCGTTCTATGCGGGAATCATCGGAGTGATGACCGGAACCGGTCTCGTAGACACCATGAGTGAGGCGCTACTCTCGATCGCCACCGAGGACACGTTCGCGGTGACTGCGTGGATCACGGGTGGCATCCTCAACGTCTTCGTGCCCTCCGCCGGTGGCGAGTGGGCCATCATCGGTGGGCCCATGCTGGCGGCGGGTGCCGACCTGGGAATCCCGGCCGGCCAGACGATCGCGGCTTATGCGGCCGGGGATGCACACACGAATCTGCTCAACCCTTTCTGGGCGATTCCGCTGCTGGCGATCACAGGCCTGCGTGCGCGGGACATGTTCGGCTACGCGATCACCGTGATGCTGCTGCTGATCCCGTTCTTGGCGATCGTGTTCTACTTCCTGCCGTACTGAGGAGACGCCGCACGATGCACCGACCGGAACCCCGAGCGTGGTTCGCATACGCACCGAGGTCGGCGCGGACGTGGATCGGGTGAACCAGATCCAGGACGGTGTGGGGAGCCGGGCGCCTTAGGCGCTCAAGTGCCGCCTTCAGAGCTTGACAGCAGTGCGTGCCGGCGCACATATGGAACGTCGAATTCGTCCAACACCACCCCGACGACGAAGTCATCGTGAATCGCGGGTAGCCACGTATCGGGTGGGGTGTGGACCGTGCCGAGAAGCTCTCCCGTATCACCGGCCAGACCCACGATCGCCGGCGCGCTCGCAAACTCACCAGGCCCCTCCCCCCGTTGGCCAATGGTGCGAACGTACGTGCCCGCAGCATCGTACACGCGCAGCTCCTGGGCCAATGCGTCCGACACGACGAAGGAGCCATCTCGTGTTACCGCCAGGCCGGGAATTCGCGAGAACGAGTATTCCGGTGCACCGTCCTGTGCTCCGATCTCCAGGTCGTGCTCGACGATGACCCGGTACGTCGGGACCGTGAGGTCCGTGAGGTCGTATGTGACGATCCGGACGCCTGCGCTGTCGAGGACCTGAGCCGTCGGCCCCTGCGCCACGTCCCCGGAACATGCAGCTGTTACCACCGCCGCAAACGCCGATATCGCCCACGGTGCTGTCCCTCTCATGTCGGGCCTTCTATCCCGTAGCGCGTGCCGCGGACGGTCGATTCAGCACCAATAGTACGCCGCCCACCAAGATCAGGCCTA
>Ga0315339_1002754_pt1 | contig 12955 bp, 9 predicted proteins | sample ASW17metaG_FD_204514 | JGI IMG/M metagenome (GOLD analysis project Ga0315339, IMG submission 204514) | Ammonia-oxidizing marine archaeal communities from Pacific Ocean, United States - ASW #17 | ecosystem: Environmental > Aquatic > Marine > Oceanic | place: USA: California | collected 2016-12-05
GATCGATGGGACGGCGGCACCATGACGATCTTTGCTTTATCGAGCGGCGCGGGCCGCGCCGGCATCGCCATTGTCCGGGTGTCGGGGCCGGCGGCCGCAACGGCGGTTACCGCCCTTGCCGGTTTGACCGAGCCGCCATCGCCACGGCACGCGGCGCGGGTGCGGCTTCGCGGCTCCGCGGGCGAAACGATCGACGAGGCGCTCTGCCTTTGGTTTCCCGCGCCGCATAGTTTCACCGGCGAGGATGTGGGCGAGTTCCACGTCCACGGCAGCGGCGCGGTCGTGTCCCGCCTCCTTGAGGAACTAGGATCGCTTAGCGGTCTGCGGTTGGCCGAGGCAGGTGCGTTCACCCGGCGGGCGTTCGAGAATGGCAAACTTGACCTCACCCAGGTCGAGGGGCTGGCGGATCTCATCAACGCGGAGACCGAGGCGCAGCGGCGTCAGGCGCAGCGGGCGCTGGACGGCGAAGCGGGGGCGCTTTATCGCGGTTGGACGACGCGGCTGACCCGAGCCTTGGCCCATGTTGAGACGGCCATCGATTTTCCCGACGATGTTCCGCCCGGTGAATTTGATAGAGTGATGGCGACCGAGACCACGGGGCTTGGCGAGCAAATCAAACGACATCTAGAGGGATATCGCGGTGCGGAGCTAGTGCGAGATGGCGTTCATGTTGCGATCGTTGGACCGCCAAACGTGGGAAAATCCAGTATTATCAATCGGTTGTCTGGGAGGGACGCGGCGATCGTCGCTCCTGAGGCCGGCACCACCCGCGATGTGGTTGAGGTCGCCATGGACGTCGCTGGGGTCCGGGTGTGGCTCGCCGACACTGCAGGACTGCGGGCGGCGGAGGCGCCGGTCGAACAGGAGGGGGTGCGGCGGGCGCGGGCCGCTGCCGAGAATGCTGACGTGCAGCTAGTGGTGTTTGACGCCCAGGATTTGGAGGCTTCGGATATCGTGGCGAAAGATCTTGTGGACGATAGGGCGATTCTTGTTGCCAACAAGTTGGACCTTCTAGAGCGGGAGCGCGGGCCGGTTCGTTACCTTGGGAAGCCGATCCAATGGGTTTCGGCGTGGACCGGGGAGGGTTTCGACGGCTTGGCGGAGACGCTTGAAGACACTGTCCGGGGGGCAGCCGGATACGCCGGCGTGCCGATCATTCGAGAACGTCACCTCTTAGAGCTGGCCGAATGTTTGGGGGCGGTAGAAAGGTCGGATCGTAGCCGAGAGATTGACCTCCGCGCGGAAGACCTTCGCCTTGCGTTGCGGTCCTTGGGGCGGATCACCGGGACGGTCGATGTAGAGAATCTTCTGGACGTCATCTTCCGGGATTTTTGTATTGGGAAATGAGCTCCGATGTTTCACGTGAAACGCCAGCGAGGAGTGCTGGTGTTTTGATTTATCCCTAACCGTTGCCTAGAATTGTGAACGATGAATGCGATTTTGCCAATTGAGATCTCTGGAAACTCGACCTATGACGTGATTGTCGTGGGGGGAGGTCACGCAGGCTGCGAGGCCGCAGCGGCTGCCGCGCGGATTGGCGCCCGGACCCTGTTGCTCACCCATAGCGCGGCGACCATTGGGGCCATGTCCTGTAATCCCGCGATCGGCGGCGTTGGCAAGGGCCACCTGGTGCGCGAGGTCGACGCCCTTGACGGTTTGATGGGACGGGCGGCGGATGCCGCGGGGATTCAATTTCGCCTTTTGAACCGAAGCAAAGGGCCGGCGGTTCGCGGTCCGCGGGCGCAGTCGGACCGCGCCCTGTACCGCACGGCAATTCAGGAATTGCTTGCCAATCAAGCGGGGTTGGAGGTTCTCGAGGCGGAGGCAGAGGATCTCGTGATTGAAGCGGGCCGCGTCGCGGGAGTGCGCTGTTCCAGCGGCGCGGTGCTTCGGTGTGGCGCGGTCGTTCTGACGGCGGGCACCTTCCTGCGCGGTGTCATTCACATTGGGTCGAAGCAAATTGCCGCTGGGCGGGTAGGCGAGAGGCCCTCGGTCGGGTTGGCCGAAACGCTCGATGCCGCGGGATTTAGACTGGGCCGCCTGAAGACCGGGACGCCGCCGCGGATCGACGGCCGGTCGATTGACTGGGCGTCTACGACGGAGCAGGCGGGTGACGCGGTTCCAGTGCCCCTGTCCTTTATGACGGACGCCATTCGGACGGCCCAGGTGAACTGCTATGTCACCGGGACCACGTCGGCGACCCACGCGGTGATCCGCGATAACCTCGATCGCTCGCCCCTCTATAGCGGACAGATCGAAAGTGCCGGGCCGCGATATTGTCCCTCTATAGAAGACAAGGTTGTGCGGTTCGCGCAGAAATCGGCCCATCAGATATTTCTTGAGCCTGAGGGATTGGCCGTCGATACCGTCTATCCTAACGGCATCTCGACGTCCTTGCCGGAGAGCGTGCAGCAGGAATTTCTTTGCACGATCCCGGGGCTAGAAAGGGTTCGGATGATGCGCCCAGGGTATGCGATCGAGTACGACCACATCGACCCGAGGGAACTCCTGCCGACTCTCGAGGCAAAGCGCATCCGTGGCCTCTATCTCGCTGGACAAATCAACGGCACGACGGGATATGAAGAGGCCGCGGCCCAGGGTCTGGCCGCCGGAATTGGCGCGGCGCTAAGGGCTGGCGGCGGCGAGGCCGTGTTCGACAGGGCCGAAGGTTATGTCGGCGTGATGATAGACGATTTGGTCACCCGAGGCGTCTCTGAGCCCTACCGCATGTTCACGTCGCGCGCCGAATACCGGCTCACTCTCAGGGCGGACAACGCCGATCAAAGGTTGACCCGCCGCGGCCGCCGGTTGGGCTGCGTCGCAGCCGATCGGTGGAATCGTTTCGCGGCCAAAATGGAGCGGCTTGAGACGGCGCGGCGGTTTGCCGAATCCGTCAGCCTCAGCCCCAACGAGGCGCGGCGCCGCGGTATCAAGGTGGCGCGCGATGGCGTCCGCCGAAGCGCCCTGGAAATGCTTGGACTTCCAGGCGTGGATGCGAAAGCCCTGGCAGGGATTTGGCCCGAATTCGCAGGCTTCGAAACGGTGGTGCTCGAGCAGCTGGAGATCGACGCACACTACGGTGGATATCTGGCTCGCCAGGAGGCAGACATTCGTGCCTTCCGCCGGGATGAGGCGCTGGAAATACCGGCTTCCCTGGACTATTCGAAAGTGGGCAGCCTGTCGAACGAGGTGAGGGAGATATTGGCGAGGCAGCGGCCGCGGACGCTCGGAGCTGCCTCACGGGTGCCCGGGGTTACGCCGGCGGCGCTCACCGCTCTGTTGGCAAACGTCAAACGGCAGCCTGACCGGGCGGCGAAATGAGCGCCGCCGCTCTTGCCCCTGAGGGTGGCCAGCCGGACCTGATGACCGCTAGAGAGTTCGCGCAAACCACGGGTGTTTCACGTGAAACGCTTGAGCGGCTGTCGCTGCTCAGAGACCTCATCACCGAATGGCAGTCACGAGTCAACTTGATCGGTCGGGCCACGTTTCCTGATATTTGGCGGCGCCACTTTCTGGATTCGGCACAATTAGTTGGTATGGCGCCGCGCGACGCGACGTGGCTGGACATAGGCTCGGGTGCGGGCTTTCCGGGCCTTGTGGTCGCTATTTGCGCCGGCGCCAGGGTTCATCTGGTGGAGGCCGATTCGCGCAAATGCGTTTTCCTGCGCGAGGCGGCCCTGAGAACGGATGCGCCGGTCGAGGTCCACAACGCTCGGATTGAGGATCTTGGCCCGGTTGGAGCGGGCGTCATTACCGCCCGGGCCGTCGCGCCGCTGCGCCGGCTGCTTAACCTGTGCTCGCGCCACATCTGTCCGTCAACCCTCTGCCTTTTCCAGAAGGGACGAAGTGTGGGGTCGGAGTTGACCGAGGCGTCTAAATATTGGAAATTATCGTTCGAAACCGTGGAGAGCGTCAGTGATCCATCAGGCCGGATTCTACGTATTGAGGGGGTCGTCCCATGCACGCCGCTCAAGAAGCCGCCGAAGCCGCCGAAGCCGCCGAAGCCGCCGAGGCCACCGCGGGTACGCGGCGCCGGGTAATTGCTATCGCTAACCAGAAGGGCGGGGTTGGCAAGACGACCACGACAATCAACTTGGCGACCGCGCTCGCGGCAGTCGGCCGCCGCGTCCTTGTTGTCGACCTCGATCCGCAAGGCAACGCCAGCACCGGCCTCGGATGCGACAAGGCGGCTTGCGAAACCAGCATCTACGACGTGGTGTTGGGGGCGGCGCCGCTGCACCAGGCGATCCACCCTACGCGGATCCCCGGCCTTGACCTCGTTCCCGCGACGGTCGATTTGCTGGGGGCGGAGCTTGAACTCATTGATCTTGACCGGCGGGGCCATCGCGTCCGCGATGCGATCGCCGCCAGCCAGATCGACTATTCCTTTGTCCTCATCGACTGTCCGCCCGCCCTCGGGCTCCTCACCCTCAACGCGTTGACCGCCGCGGACGCGGTTTTGGTACCGCTGCAATGCGAATTCTTCGCTCTTGAGGGGCTCAGCCAATTACTCAAGACGGTTGAAAGAGTCCGCAGAAACTATAACCCCGATCTTGATCTCAACGGCGTCGTTCTGACAATGTTCGATAAGCGGAACAATTTGTCAGACCAGGTTGCGGCCGACGCACGGGACAATCTGGGGCACAAGGTTTTCGATACGGTAATCCCGCGCAACGTCCGCGTCTCGGAAGCGCCGTCGCACGGCAAGCCGGCGCTTCTCTACGACCACCGGTGCGCTGGGAGTCGCGCTTACATGGATCTGGCGCGCGAATTCCTGCGCCGCGAACGCGAGCCGATGGCCGCATAGGGGAATGGTAATGGCGGACGAAAAAATCCGTAAAGGCCTCGGACGCGGCTTGTCCGCGTTGCTTGGCGAGGACGCCGAGGATTACGCGGTTCTCGAAAAGGTGCGGCCGCCGCGCGACCTGCCCATTGAGTTTCTGCGCCCCAGTCCATTCCAGCCGCGCCACCGGTTTGACGACGAAAGCCAACGGTCGCTCGTCGATTCGGTTCGCGAACACGGGGTTCTTCAGCCTCTGTTGGTGCGGCGCACGGAAGAGGACGCGGACACCTACGAGATCGTCGCCGGCGAACGGCGGTGGCGCGCGGCGCAGGCAGCCCAGCTAACGCGCGTCCCGGTCATCGTAAAAGAGATCGAAGACCGGGAAGCCCTGGAACTCGCTTTGGTTGAAAACGTTCAACGGGAGGATTTGACACCGATTGAGGAGGCTGCGGGATACCAGCGTTTGATGGACGAATTCGAGCATACGCAGGAGAGGTTGGGACAGATGATCGGGCGCAGCAGAAGCCACATTGCCAACACCCTGCGCCTGTTGAACCTCCCCGACGAGGTCAAGGAGATGCTCCAGGAAGGGGTCCTAAGCGCAGGCCAGGCACGCCCACTCCTCGGCGCGGACGATCCCGTTGCACTTGCGAAACAAATTGTCGACGGCGGTCTTAACGCGCGAAAGGTTGAGTCCATCACCCGCGCAGCTCGCCGGCGGCGCCCCGAAAAAGACCCCGATACCGTGGCCCTGGAGGGCAACCTCGCGGAAGCCCTCGGTCTAAGGGTCGATATTGCCCATCGTGGCGACAAAGGCGGATCGCTAAAGATCGCCTATGCAAACCTCGAGCAGCTCAACGATGTCTGCCGCCGTCTCATTCACCACGTCGCCCCGTAGTTTATTTCGCCTTCGCAACATTAACGTGATCGTGCGGCGGTCGCAACGCGGAGTAACGCTCTGGAGCAGATCGCCCGGTCGGGAAGCCCGGTGGTCTTGCAATCTAATTCCGCTTCGGTGATGACTGTCAAGGCACGTGCGATTGTTCTCGGTTGCCACAGCCCAGCTTGCTGCTGCATTCCGCTCCGGCGCTTAAAAAATACAGGTGGGCGCAACCCTCGTATGGCCTGCTCGACGTTCCCTCCCGCCGCGACTTGGGCCACCACGATCTGAACCCGCTGAAGGTGCCGCGCCGTGGCACCGAGGATCGACACGGTATTATTACCTAACCGCAACGATTTTTCCAAAAGACCGTCAAGCGCCTCGCGATTGCCGCCGGCAGCGGCGTCCACCAAAGCATCGACTGTCAGTGCCGCGGCATCGCCCACTACGGCGCGCGCATCCTCCGCCCGTGCCACGCCGCCGTTTCCGACAAAGAGCACCAGTTTTTCGAGCTCGCGGCGGCTCAATAGGCGATCTCCGCCGAGCCGGCTGACCAAATAATCGAGCGCGTCGGGCTCTGCCGTCACCCCGTCCTCGGCCAAAGTCCGGCGGACGAGATCGGCCAGGGAACCGGCGTCGTCGGCGTAGCATGGCAATGCAGCGGCCGCTGGACTGCCTTCGAAGGTGCGGCGCAATGATGACCTAGGTCCCAGGTCGCCCCCTTCGGCCACGATCAGCGTATCGGTGGCCGGTCCCTCCAAGACATCGGCAAAGATCCTTGCCTGCCGATCCCCGGCGCCGCGGACCACGACCACGCGGCGCCCACCGGTCATGCTCAACGCCGCCGCCTCGTCGCCAAGCCGCGCCGGGTCAGCCTCAAGCCCATCCCCTGTCAGATCGACACGGCGAAACGGATCCGAAGGATCGTCGAGGACACTGCCAATGAGCGCCGCCATCCGCTCGCTGACAAGCCCGCTGTCCGGGCCGTATACAAGCACCGCTCGCGCGGTGTTGTCGGGATTGCGGGCGAAGCCATCCGCCTGGCGGGCCGCTACTTTCACGCCGAACGCCTCTGCTTGACGAGTCCCGGGCCGCGTTTAGGCCTGCTCGTCAACTCGTTGCGAGAAAAACACACCCAAACGCGTCCAAATCTCCGCACTCACGCCCCGCGCTGCCCTTGTCTTGGCGTCATCCTCCGCCGCTATGTTGGCAAACTCGGAAAGCACAATATTAAACGTCGCCACCGCCCGGGTCGACCCGGCGACGATCACCTTGCCAGTCCCTGCGTCGGTCAATGAATAGCTTGCCCTCAGGGTAAAATTGAACCGCGTCACACTTTCGTCGTCGTTGAACGCGACCGCTTCCTTGCGCGTGGCCACCAGCACTGTCAGGCGATAGAGCGCTGACACCGGTACCCCGCGCGGGGTCAGGCGGTCGCGCAGCTCGTTTCGCACCACTTGGCCCAACCTGTCGGCTATCGGCTCTACCGAAATCGCCGCCAACTCAACAAGCGCCTGATCGCGTCCGCCGCGTTCCCCGTAAAGCGGTTGAAATCCGCAGGCGGCCGCCAGCAATAGGACCAACGCCGCACCGGCAGCCTTAAAGGACCACATTGACCACCCGATTCGGTACGACAATGACCTTGCGCACGGTCTTCCCGGCGATCGCCTTCTGCACACTATCGTGGGCCAGCGCCGTGGTGCGCAGTTCGTTTTCCGCGGTATCGACGCCGACCTCCAAGGTCGCCCGGAGTTTACCGCCCACCTGCACCGCTACTGTCACCATCTCATCGGTGCCAAGGTCCGGGTCGGCCTCGGGCCACGGTGCCTCGACCAGCATTCCCTCGTTCCCCAAGTGGCGCCAAAGCTCTTCCGCAAGGTGGGGCACCATGGGGCCGATCAAACAAACCACGGCGTCGAGGCATTCGCGCCGCACCACCGCCGCGTCGCCACTGTCCTCCGTGTAGCCCTCAAAGAGGTTGGTGAATTCGCGTATCCGAGCCACGGCGCGGTTGAAATGGAAGCGGTCGATGTCGCCGGTCACGCTGGCAATCGTCTTGTGCAATTCGCGCCGCATGTTTTGTGCGCCTTCGGACATTGAGCTCGCGCCGCTGCCGCGCTTCGAGCCAGCCGGTGCCACCGCCCCCGGCGGTTCGGTCACATCGCGCCACAAACGATTGATGTAGCGCCACGCGCCCTGCACGCCTTGTTCCGTCCATTCGAGGTCGCGTTCCGGTGGGCTGTCGGAAAGCATGAACCACCGCGCGGTATCGGCGCCATAGAGGTCGATGATCACCGCCGGGTCGACCACGTTCCTTTTGGATTTGCTCATCGACTCCGACCGGCCAACGGAAACCGGAGTGCCGTCGCTGAGGCGCGTGGCACCACCGCCGTCCGAGAATTCAACTTCCTCCGGATACAGCCACGTGCCCTCTGCGGAGCGATAGGTTTCGTGACACACCATGCCTTGGGTGAACAAGCCGGCAAAGGGCTCGTCCACCGTGACATGACCGGCGGCGCGCATGCCGCGGGTAAAAAACCGTGAGTACAACAGATGGAGAATTGCGTGCTCGATGCCGCCGATGTATTGATCGACGGGCAGCCAATAGTCCGCCGCATCACTGACCACCGGCGTATCGCTGCGGGCCGAACAAAACCGGCTGAAGTACCATGAAGAATCGACAAAGGTGTCGAGCGTGTCGGTTTCGCGCTGAGCGCCGGCGCCGCACGCCGGGCAAGCCACGGCACGCCACGCAGTGTGGCGTTCGAGCGGGTTGCCGGGGGAATCGAATGTCACATCGTCGGGCAACACGACGGGCAAATCGGCGCGCGGGACAGGCACAATGCCGCACGCCGGGCAGTGGACGACGGGAATTGGACATCCCCAATAGCGCTGCCGCGAAACCCCCCAGTCGCGCAACCGGAAGTGCACCGTGCGCCGCGCCCCAACCAGGTCCGTCAGGCGATCCGCTATTTCTTCCTTGGCCTCGGCAATGCCAAGGCCATCGAGAAAGCCCGAATTGATCATCCGGCCGGGTCCGGTGTAGGCCTCGCCGCCGTCTGAAAACCCGGCGCCGGCATCGCTGGGGGCGACCACGGGTATGACGTCGAGCCCATACTTGCGAGCGAAATCCAGATCGCGCTGGTCATGGGCCGGACAGCCAAAAATTGCCCCTGTTCCCGCCTCCATGACGACAAAGTTAGCGATATAGACGGGCAGCTCCTTGTCTTCGGCAAAGGGGTGGCGCGCCCTGAATCCCGTGTCATAGCCCTTCTTTTCCGCCCGCTCGATGACCGCTTCGCTGTTCCCCATACTGTGACATTCGGCGACGAAGGCTGCTGCTGCTGGGTCGCGTGCGGCGGCCTCTTTGGCCAAGGGATGATCCGCGGCGACGGCGCAGAACGTCGCCCCGAACAACGTGTCGTGGCGTGTCGTGTAGACCTCCAGCCTGTCGTCCCAGTCCGCCAGTTCAAAGGAAAACGCCAGACCTTCCGATCTGCCGATCCAGTTCTCCTGCATGGTGCGCACGCGCTCGGGCCAGCGATCGAGTGACTCCAACGAATCCAACAGCTCTTGCGAAAAGGCCGTGATGCGAAAGAACCACTGCGACAGGGTGCGTTTTTCCACCGGCGCGCCGGACCGCCAACCGCGGCCGTCAATGACTTGTTCGTTGGCAAGGACGGTCTGATCGACGGGATCCCAATTGACCGACGACTCCTTGCGGTAGGCAAGATCGCCCTCCAGCATTTCTAGAAAAATCTGTTGCTGATGGCGGTAGTATTCCGGATGGCAGGTCGCGATTTCGCGCGACCAGTCGATCGACAGCCCCATGCTTTTCAGTTGATCGCGCATCGCCGCAATGTTGGCGTAGGTCCACTTTGCCGGATGAACGTGTTCATCGCGTGCGGCATTTTCTGCCGGCAGTCCAAAGGCATCCCAACCCATCGGATGCAGGACGTTAAAGCCGCGCGCCCGTTTATAGCGGGCAATAACGTCGCCAAGCGTGTAGTTGCGGACGTGCCCGATATGGATGCGCCCCGAAGGGTAGGGGAACATCTCAAGTACGTAATACTTGGGCCGAGCGGTGTCCTCGCGCGCCACGAAGACTTCGCGCTCGGCCCACTCGGCCTGCCACCTCGCTTCCGTCTCGCGTGCGTTATAGCGGGTCATTACCGGTCCATGCGGTTGGGGCGCAGATCATTATCACGATCGAAGGCGATAGCAAGAGCGGCAGGTCAAGTCCCTACGAGTGGCCGATCGTTCGTGATTGAGGGGGTGCGCTCACGCGAGCGCTACACGCGAATCTTCTAGAGCGCTGCTTCGCTGCTGAGTCGAAGTTCGCGCGCGCGCGTCAAGATTGCGTCTTCGAGAATACTTTGCGTCGACGGATTGATCCGCGTGTAGAGCCATTCGCTGTTGCCCTTGCGCTTCTGCCGGAACAAAGCGACGCGCAGGCCGTCGGCGCGCAGGCGCCGGTCGAGAATATAGACGGTCAGCTTAAACCGTTCGGTCGGCGCATCGGGGGGCGTGTACCAATCGGTAATGATGACGCCGCCAAAGGGGTCGGCCGACGCCAGAGGCATGAAGGAAATCGTGTCGAGGGACGCACGCCACAAGAAGCTGTTGACGCCGATGCCGCCGCCGCCCTGGTCGAGCTCGTCGCGCGGCCCGAACAGGCGCAACCCGCCCTCAAAAATACGATCGCTATCAGCGTCGTATTCGTCTTCGTGCACAAAGACGTATTCCGTGCCTATAACCTTCACCGGCGGATTTGCCGAACGCTCAGTCCCGGCGCACGCGGACAAACCGAAAGCAGCCGCGGCAAAAAGTGCCGCTGCTCTGACGATGGATGAATGCCCAGGCCGGGTCATCTCACAAGCTCAATTCAAGTTCAATTTGCGCAGCCGGTGTCGTCCGATCGGCCACCGAAATCAATGACACAATAACGAATATTGAGACTGGAAAGCAATTGCGGCTGCGGTCCGGCTGGAGGGTGTCAGCACCCTTGGAGTGACGCGCCGGCCCTGCCACAATAACCGCATGACAGCGACCGACCAGGCCATCGCCCGCGCGGTGGAACATTTTCAGGCGGGCGACCTCGGGCGCGCGGCCAAGCTGTGCAAACGGGCGCTCAAAATCAACCCGAAGGACATAAACGCCCTGCATCTTCTTGGTGTCGTGACATACAAGGCCGGCAAGCCCAAGAAAGCTGTCGCATACCTTGAGGACGCCATCGCCGGTGCGGGGCCGGACCCCGAACTGCAGCGCAATCTGGGATTCTCCTTGCGCGATTCGGACCGGCCCAAGGAAGCGGCCGCCGCGTTCGCCCGGGCCCTGGAACTCGAACCCTCGGACATCGTCGCCCGCTTTCAGTTGGGCGCCCTTCTGGGCGACGCGGGCGACGAGGACGAGGCGTTGACTCATTTCGCCGAAGTCCTGCGCCGCGATCCCGGCAATAGCCAAGCCCAATACAATCACGCCAACGCGCTGCGCAAAGTCGGGCGTTACCAAGAGGCCTTGGAAAGTTTTGCCAAGGCCGCCGAGCTTGCGTCCCGCGATCCACAGGTCTTCGTGGGCTGGGGCAGCGCGTTGCAACGCCTTGATCAATGGGATGAAGCGATCGAAAAATACGAACACGCCCTCACACTCGACGCCGTTGGCGATGCGGATGGGGTTTTCATAAATTTGGGTAACGCCCTGTGCGAGATCGGCCAATTTAACCGGGCGCGCGAATCCTTCGATCGGGCCCTCGCGCTGGAACCGGGCGCCGCTGAGGCCATTGTCGGCCATGCCCTTATTTGCGACCGCCGCCGCGAGTTTGAGAAAGCGCGCGATCTGATTGCGCCGATCCTTGAGGCGCGCGAGCCGCCGGTTTCCGCCCTGTTGCTTTACGCGGGCCTGGCCGGACGTTTGGATGAGGAGGATCGGGCCATCGCCATCTTGCAGGCGGCGCTGGACCGGTCCGACCTGGGCGACGATCAAGAGCAGCGCATTTGCTTCAGTCTTGGTAAACAGTGCGACGCCGCCGGGCGCTATGACGATGCCTACACCTTCTATGAACGGGCGAACTCGCTATACGCCGGTGACTACGATCCACAGGCCAAAGACGATCAAATCAGCGAGGTGATGGAGAGCTTTCCGGCCCCGGCGCTCGAAGCTCTTCCCGTGGCGGGCGCGGCGCGGGACTTACCGGTGTTCATTGTTGGAATGCCGCGGTCGGGAACGACCCTGGTGGAGCAAATACTTTCCAGCCATCCCCGGGCCGCGGGCGCCGGGGAGCTGCGCGACATCCGCAAAATGGTTGCGGCCCTCCCCGAAACGCTCGGCTGTGGCACGGCGTTCGCCGATATCGCTAAGGCCTTGACCGGCGAGACGCTCGATCGTCTCGCGGATCAATACATAGATGCCTTGCGGGCCGTGGGACCGGACGCGGACCGGGTGACCGACAAAATGCCGCACAATTTCGAGCACCTTTGGTTCATCCGCGCCCTTTTTCCCGAGGCGCCGATTATCCACTGCGTGCGAAACCCCCTCGACACCTGCCTCTCGTGCTTTTTTCAGGCGTTCGGCGGCCGCCATACGTACTCGCGAAATTTGCGTGACCTCGCCCATCACTACATCGGCTACCGCAAGGTCATGGCCCACTGGAAAGAGACTCTCCCAGGGCCGATGATCGACGTGGTCTACGAGGAGGTCGTGGCGGATCCGGAGGCACAGAGCCGCAGGTTGATCGACTTCTGTGGCATGGAATGGGATCCCGCCTGCCTTTCGTTTCACGAGAACCGGCGCTTTGTCGCGACGGCGAGCTACGATCAGGTTCGCCGGCCCATTTATGCCAGTTCGGCGGGCCGCCGCGTCCATTACATGAAGTATCTGACTGAATTTAAGGAAATCCTCGAAGTTGCCGGAATATAATGATTTTTTAGGTTGTTGCGTCTCGGCAACACTGGGCGGGATTTGACACACGGTCGCCCCTCAACCGTTGACGCGCCGCGGAAACGCAGGCCTTATTGAGGCGTCCAAGTACACGATAAACAAAACAGCGCGGCTATGGCGCGCAAACTTTGAGAGAGGTTCGAATGAAAAAGGTCCTTTATGGAACCTCGGCCCTAGTGGCGGCTGGACTTTTGTCCAGTAGTCCGGCGCTGGCCGCGGATCCCATTAGCTTAGGCATCAGCGGCAATATTGCCGTTGGCTTCGGTTGGGTCAATGAAGACTCTGCAATTGGCGCTCCAGGTGCAAATGACCGCGACCACGCCTTCGCGCAGTCCTCGGAAGTTATTTTCAGCGGC
>Ga0315339_1002756_pt1 | contig 12945 bp, 12 predicted proteins | sample ASW17metaG_FD_204514 | JGI IMG/M metagenome (GOLD analysis project Ga0315339, IMG submission 204514) | Ammonia-oxidizing marine archaeal communities from Pacific Ocean, United States - ASW #17 | ecosystem: Environmental > Aquatic > Marine > Oceanic | place: USA: California | collected 2016-12-05
GCACAGAAGGAAAAATATCAGCTATTAGTTATGCCAGAAAAAATAAAATTCCCTTTTTAGGTATTTGTTTTGGTATGCAAATGGCAGTAATAGAGTTTTCAAGAAATACTTTAAAAATTAAAAACGCTGGGTCTAGTGAATTAGATAAAAAATGTTACCCAGTAATTGGATTATTGAATGAATGGAATAAAAATGGAAAACTAATAAAAGGAACAAATAAAGATTTAGGTGGCACTATGAGATTAGGATTGTACGAAGCTAAATTAAGACATAATTCTTTGATAGAAAAAATCTATAAATCAAAATCTATATTAGAGAGACACAGACATAGGTACGAAGTGAATAATAATTTAAAGAATAAATTTGAAAAAAAAGGAATGATTTTTTCTGGAATGTCACCGGATGGTAAGTTGCCAGAGATCATTGAACTTAAAAATCATCCATGGTTTATAGGAGTTCAATATCATCCTGAATTTAAATCTAGACCTTTGTCTCCACATCCTTTATTCTCATCTTTTATCAAAGCTGCAAAATTCTATTAATGTTAAATAAAACAGTTAAATGTAATAATTTTGAGATAGCGAATAATAAAAAAATATCTCTTATTTCTGGACCTTGCCAACTTGAAACAGAGCAACACGCAATGGATATGGCTGGCAAAATTAAAGAAATTGCATCAAAGTTTGAAATTGGATTTATTTATAAAACTTCATTTGATAAAGCAAATAGAACTAGTCTAAAAGGAGAAAGAGGGGCCGGGCTAGATTCATCATTACCTGTTTTTGATAAGATTAGAAAAGAATTAAAAATTCCAGTATTAACCGATGTACATAATGTTGAGCAATGTTCTGTAGTATCAGAGCATGTTGATGTATTGCAAATACCTGCTTTTTTATGTCGACAAACAGATTTATTAGTTGCTGCTGCCAAAACTAATAAAATTATAAATGTAAAAAAAGGACAATTTTTAGCACCATGGGATATGGTAAATGTAACAAAAAAAATTTCTGAATCTGGAAATGAAAATATTCTTGTTACTGAAAGGGGTGCTAGCTTTGGATATAACACTTTGGTTTCAGATATGAGATCGATACCCATAATGGCAAAAAATGGTTACCCAATTGTTTTTGATGGAACTCATTCAGTTCAACAACCCGGAGGACTTGGTGAAAAGAGCGGAGGTCAAAGAGAGTTTGTTGAATATTTATCAAGAGCAGCAACTGCAGTTGGTATAGCAGCAATATTTTTAGAGACTCATCAAGATCCAGATAATGCTCCATCTGATGGTCCAAATATGGTTCCATTAAATAAATTAGAAAACTTAATTTCCCAAATAGCTGAAATCGATAATCTTGTTAAAAAATAATAAATGAACAAAATAACAAAAGTCATAGCAAGACAAGTTTATGATAGCAGAGGAAATCCTACAATTGAAGCAGAGGTTTTTGCAAACAACTTGAGAGCAAGAGCGATTTGTCCATCAGGAGCTTCTACAGGATCACATGAAGCTTATGAAAAAAGAGATGTTTCAAACAAAAAATATTTAGGAAAAAGCGTTTTAAAACCAGTTCAATTAATTAATAAAATAATTTCAAAAAAATTAAAAAATCAAAATATACATAATCAAGAGAAGATTGATTATATTTTAATTAAACTAGATGGAACAAAACAAAAAAAGAAATTTGGAGCAAATTCATTATTAGCTGTTTCTATGGCTGTTAAAAAATTATCTGCAAGAATTAGAAAAATTCCACTTTATAAAACTTTTTTAGTTAAAAACAATTTTAAATTACCTTATCCATTAATGAATGTAATTAATGGTGGTGTTCATGCAAATAATGGTCTTAGAATACAGGAATTCATGATCAGGCCCGATAAGGCAAAATCAATTACAGAAGCAATAAGAATGTGTTTTTTAGTAATTAATAATTTGAAAAATATAATTAAACAAAGAGGTGAGTCCACTTCAGTTGGAGACGAAGGAGGTTTTGCTCCAATGATAAATGATAATGAAGATGCTCTAAAATTGATAGTAAAAGCAATAGAAAAAACAGGTTTTAAAAATGGAAAAGATGTATCGATTTGTCTAGATGTTGCTGCAAATGAATTATTTAAAAATAAAAAATACTCAATTCATTCTAAAAAATTTATAACTACCGATAAAACAATAGATAAATATTTAAAATTAATTAAAAAATATAAAATTAAATCCATAGAAGATCCTTTTGCTGAAGATGATTGGTTGTCATGGAATAAATTCATGAAAAAAATTACTAAAAAAACTCAAGTTGTAGGTGACGATTTATATGTAACAAATTTGGAAAGATTAAAGATAGGTTTTTTGAATAAGTCTTCTAATTCAATACTAATAAAACTTAATCAAATTGGAACAGTTACTGAAACTCTAGAAGTAATCAAATTTGCACAATTAATTGGATTTAAAACCATAATATCTCACAGGTCAGGTGAGAGCGAAGATACTTTTATTTCAGATCTAGCTGTAGGTACCAACTCTAATCAAATAAAAACAGGATCATTAGCACGCTCTGAAAGGGTAGCTAAATATAATCAACTTATAAGAATCGAAGAGAATCTTGGAAAAGCTACAAAAATGAATAAAATTGATTAATGCTTAAAAATATAAAAAAAAATTATTTAATATTAATATTTACTATTTTATTTCTTTACTTTTTTTTTAATCTTCTTGATGGACAACGAGGTTTAATCTCATATTTTGAAAAGAAAACTATTTTAGAAGAATTAAATGATGAAAAAATTATAATAACAAATAAAATCGACGAATTAGAAATAAAAAATTCACTCTTAACAGATAATCTAGATTTAGATTATATAGAAATTTTAATTAGACAAAAATTTTTGTTTGGAAAGGATAGTGAAAAAATTTATTTAATTAAAAATAATGAAAATTAGACATCCTGAAAAAATAAACAAACCTATCAATCCAATTAAGAAAAAGCCTAACTGGATTAGGTCAAAACTTATAAATAGCCAAGAATTTTTTTTAACAAAAAGTATAGTTAATCAGCATAAATTAAAAACTGTATGCCAAGAAGCAAACTGTCCAAATATTACTGAATGTTGGAGTAAAAGACATGCAACTTTTTTAATTATGGGAGAAACATGCACTAGAGCTTGTGCTTTTTGTGATGTTATAACCGGAAAACCAAAATCTCTTAACCCTCTAGAACCATTGCAAATTGCATCAGCGGTTAATAAATTAAATTTAAAACATACTGTAATAACATCAGTTGATAGAGATGACCTTAATGATGGAGGAGCTAATCATTTTTTTGAAGTTATTATTGAAGTCCGAAAACAAAATCCTGAAACAACTATAGAGGTTTTAACACCAGATTTTTTAAGAAAAGGTGAATCCTACAAAAAAGTTATCGAAGCTAAGCCAGATGTTTTTAATCATAACATTGAAACTGTTCCAGGACTTTATAGGCAAGTTAGACCTGGATCTAGATATTTTGCATCAGTAGAACTTTTGAAAAATGTAAAAAAAATTGACAAAAATATTTTTACTAAATCTGGATTAATGGTTGGTTTAGGTGAAAATAAAGATGAAATTATCCAAGTGATGGATGATTTAAGATCTGCAGAAGTTGATTTTTTAACTATAGGACAATACCTGCAACCATCCATTAAGCATCATCCTCTTGATAGATATTATAATCCTGATGAATTTGATGAATTAAAAACTATTGCAGTTTCAAAGGGTTTTTTATTAGTATCTTCATCCCCACTTACCAGATCTTCTTATCATGCAGACGAAGATTTTGCCGAACTTAAAAAAAATAGAATTAAGCAAACCAATGCCCAAAGCATCAGTTAAAAGATCAATTGAATGCAAAAAAGAACAATTAATAGATTTAGTTCTTGATATAGAAAAATATCCAATATTTGTTCCTTTTTGTTTAGGAGCAAAAATACATGAAAGAAAAGAGCAGGGTGATTTATTATTAATTATAGCAGATCTTACAATTGGAAAAGGTCCCTTTAAAGACACTTATAAAAGTGATGTTAAATATAATAAAAAAAAAGACTCTATTCATGTCACTAATCTTGACGGACCTTTAAATCATTTAGAAAATAAGTGGCAATTTAAAGAAGAAAATAATTTAACTGAAATTTCTTTTGAAATTGATTTTGAATTAAAAAATTACTTTTTAAATATTGTTATGACAAAATCATTTCAATTTGCTTTAGATAAAATCGCTGATGCTTTTCAAAAAAGGGCAGAAGATTTATTTAATAAAGCTTAAAATTAAGTTTAAAGCCTTAATAATAGCAGCTCTTTGAATAGATATTCTTTTCTTATTTTTAAATAAGTATTTTTTAACTAATGTTTTGTTGCCTTTTTTAATACCAATAAAAACTAAACCTACTGGTTTTAGCTTTGTTCCACCTTTAGGACCAGCAATACCAGTAATAGAAACAGAAATATTAGTCATGCTAATTTTGCTTAAATTTTTAACCATCGATAAACAAGTTTCATAACTTACAGCACCATGCCTCATTATTATTCTTTTAGGAATTTTAAGAATGTTAATTTTTGCTTGATTTGAATAAGTAACTAATCCAAGAGTAAAAACCACTGAAGAGCCACTAATTGAAGTTATTGCACTAGAAAGCAATCCTCCTGTACAAGATTCTGCAAAAGATATTTTAAGCTTCTTTTTACTTAATAATTTAACTATTTTTTGAGAAAGTTTTTTCATGAACTAATGACCATATATAAAACAAGTACAGCCACAACATACAAACCAGCACAGACATCGTCCATAATCACCCCAAAACTATTCTTAAAATTTTTATCATAATAGCTAACAGGGTAGGGCTTTGCGATGTCAAAAATTCTAAATAGAATAAACATGATGAAATAGAACGTTAATACTTTACTAGTTTCTTTTGGTGCCTCATGTGCAATTTCATAAAGACATATCGGAATTGATTGACCAATAAATTCATCAATTACAACTTCTTTAGGATCTTTATTATCCAAGTCTTTTATAAAAATATTTACAGCATAAAGAGAAACTAAAAATACAATTATAATTCCAACCAAAATAATATTTGGTGAAAAGTTTAGTATATGAAATAAAAAAAATAAAAATATAGTTGTTGCTAATGAAGCATAGCTACCAGGTATCTTTTTTAATTTTCCAATACCAAATAAAGTAACAAATAAAAAATTAATTTTATTAAGCATATTTTATAACTGAAGTAATTACTTCACACGCTATAGCTTTTTCTTTACCTATTAAACCTAATTTTTCAGTTGTTTTTCCTTTTATATTTATTTGGTTTGATGATATTTCGCAGATTTTTGAGATTGATTGAATCATTCTATTTTTAAATTTTGAAATTTTCGGTTTTTGAGCAATTATATTTATATCAATATTATTGATTGAATAATTATTTAATTTTATTTGATTCACAATTTTTCTAAGCAAAATAGTTGATCTTATATTTTTATATTTTTTATTCTTATCAGAAAATTTTTCTCCAATATCTCCCATTTTACAAGCGCCGAGAATAGAATCTATAACTGCGTGTAAAACAGGATCTCCATCAGAATATCCCAATGTACCAAGTAAAGATGGTATTTTTACACCTCCTAAATATAGTTTTCTGTTTGGAACCAATTTATGAATATCAAAGCCTATTCCATATTTTATATCTTTCTTAAGTTGAACGTCGTTATTTGTTGTGATTTTAGAATTAGTTTCTTCTCCATTAATAAATTTTACCTTTTTATTAGCTTCTATAAATAGATTTGCATCATCAGTAATTTTTGAAGAAGTTTTTGTTTGGAGTTTTAATAAATCTTTATAATTAAATGCTTGGGGCGTTTGAGTTAGATAAATTTTATTTCTATCTACATTTATTATTTTATTCTTGTTTTTAAACTTAACAGAGTTATTTGTCTTAATTACTGGTATAGCGCATTTATTTTTTTTTAATCCTTTAAATAAATTATAAATTAGTTTTAAAGAAAAATTTGGTCTAGCAGCATCATGAATAAATACTTTAGAAATATTGTTTTTTTTAATACTTTTTAAAGCCTTTAATGATGACTCAGATCTATTTTTTCCACCTATTATTATTTTAACATTTTTTAACTTTTGATTTTTAAGAAATTTTTCGTGTTTTTTGTTTATGACTAATATTATTTTTTTAAATTTATTTGATTTTATTGCTTTATCTATTGAGTGCAGAAACAAGGGTTTTCCCCTATATAAATGGTATGCTTTTGGTACATTTGATTTAAATCTTTTACTTTCCCCAGCTGCAAGTATTATAAAACAATTATTCATGTATTATTTTTTCTAATTTATATATATTTTTAATTTATGCTAAGTTTTATAAAAAGACACATATTTATAATTCTAATATTTATTTTTACATTATCTGTAACTTTTTTAACTTTTTTAACATTTATAGGAAAAAGTTTCGTTTTAGTTAGTGAGAATAATTTAGACTATCTCTTATATTTAAATATAGGCTTATTAGTATTTTTTTTTATAATTATATTTAGAGAAATTTCGATCTCAATTAAAAATAATATTAATGTAAGGGGATCTATAGCCAACAGAAAATATATAGTTTTTTTTTCATTATTTACCTTAATACCCTCACTTCTTATTTCTATATTTTCATTATTTTTATTTTCATTTGCTCTTGAAAAGTATTTTGACAATAAAATAACATTAGCTGTAAATAATTCATACGAGTTAGCAAAAAATTATATTGACGAAAAAAGAAATAAAATAGAATCAGATATAATTCTAGTTTCATTTGATCTAAATAAAAACTTTCAAATTTTTAAAAATAATATTAGTTATTTGCAAAACTTTTTAAATACACAGAGATATTTAAGAAATCTAGACCAAATTCATATTATTGATAAAGATCAAAATATTTTATTTTCGTCATCGGAATCCGAGTATGTACCTGTAGAGCAAAGAGCAATAGATATGGTTTTAAACGATGATAAACCATTAAAAATAATTAATGCTTTTGAAAATAAATCAGCAGCAATAATTAAAATACCTTCAATAAATAATGCATTTTTGTATGTTGTAAAATTTCTAGACCAAGACATTTCAAATTACTTAAAAGAATCACAGGAAGCTATAAATTTCTATTATACTGTTGAAGATCAAAGAACAGGAATTAAGTTTTCCTTTGCTTTAATTTATATTATTATAGTTACTCTTTTATTATTTTTATCAATAACAATAGCTATAAGATTTTCTTCTCGATTTTTTATATCAATTAATAATTTAATCTCTGCATCAAAGGAAATTGGCAAGGGTAATTTAAACACAAAAGTTCCTAATATTATTGCAGACAAAGAAATTGAACTGTTAAATAAAAATTTTAACTCAATGATTAATCAACTAAAAGCACAACAGGAAAAATTGGTTATTTCTGAAAGACACGAAGCCTGGGAACATGTAGCAAGAAAGTTGGCTCATGAAATTAAAAATCCTCTTACGCCAATACAGTTAACTATTGATAATTTAAAATCAAAATATGAAAAATATATTGATGCTTCTGATAAGGAGAAATATGAAAAAAATTTAAACACAATTTTATCTCAGATTAAGCAAATAGAAAATCTTGTTAACGAATTTTCTGATTTTGCAAGAATGCCCAAACCAATGTTTAGAATCAATAATTTGGCTGATTTAATAAATACAAATATTGAACTTTTAAAAAAAACTGATCAAACAATAGATATAAATCTTATTTTTTCTAAGAGTAATGATTTAAATTTATCTTGTGACAATGAACAAATAAGTCGAGTTATTTTTAATTTAATTAAAAATTCAATAGAAAGTATTCAAGAAAAAGCACTAAAAATAGGTAATTTTGATAAAAAAATTAGTATAGAAATAAAAAGAATAAACAACTATATAGCTACCAATATATTTGATAATGGTATTGGGTTTTCGAATAAAACAACAAAGGAACTTATTAAACCATATTATACAACAAAAGAAAAAGGGTCTGGTTTAGGACTGTCTATAGTAAATAAAATTATTAATGATCACAACGGTGCTATTGAATTTAATTCAAATAATACAGGAACTAATATAATTATAAATTTACCAATCAAATAATAAATAAAATAAATGTCTGCTGAAATTTTAATAATTGATGACAATTCCGATATTAGAGAAATTCTTAATGATTTGATAATTGAAGCTGGATATTCAACTAGACTTGCAGCCAATTATAACCAAGCACTTTCCGAAATAGACAAAAAATTACCAGACGTTGCAATTATCGATGTTAAATTAGACAAGGGTGACAATGATGGAATTGAACTTTTAAATCACATAAAAAATAAAAATATAAATATTCCTGTAATAATTATTTCTGGTCATGCAAACATAGATATGGCAATTAAATCATTAAAATCTGGAGCTTTTGAATTTATACAAAAACCATTTGATAAAGAAAGATTAATGAATTTCATCAAAAGGGCTGTTGAAAATTTAAATCTTAAAATTCAAAATGAAAATTTAGAAAACAAACTATTTCAGACATTTGATTTAATTGGAAAAAGCCAAAATATATTATCCATAAGGGATCAAATTGAAAAAATTTCAAGCTCTGAAAGTAGAGTGTTTATTTCTGGACCCACTGGATCCGGTAAAGAACTTGTTGCTAGAAAAATTTATAAAAAATCAAAAAGAAAAATTGGTCCATTTATTATATTAAATGGAGCACTTCTTGATTCAGATAAATATGAAATTGAATTGTTAGGTGAAGAAAGAAAAGATGGATCAATAATATACGGAGCTCTTGAAAAAGCATCAGCCGGCATATTATTAATTGATGAAGTTACAGAAATACCTCTAGATACTCAATCCAAAATTTTAAGAGTTCTTATTGACCAAAAATTTAAAAGAATAAATGGATCTCATGATATTAGGGTTGATGTTAGAATCTTTTCATCAACAAGCAAAGATGTAAAAAAAGAAATTAGAAATGGAAATTTTAGGGAAGATTTATTCCATAGACTTAATGTATTCAATATTAATATTGACCCCTTAAATAAACGTATAGAAGATATTCCTTTGTTAGTTGAATACTTTGTTACCAATATTTGTAATAATTACAGCATTAAACCATTTAAACTTCAAGATAATAATTATCTTTTAAACTATAGTTGGCCTGGGAATGTTAGAGAATTAAGAAATCTAATTGAAAGAGTCACAATACTTTCTCAAGGACAAAATGAAGATAAAATATTGAATATAATTAAGGAGTCATTATCACAAAGTGAAAGTGAAAAATTCTCTATAACAGAAACTCTTGATTATCCTTTAAGAGAAGCAAGAGAAAATTTTGAAAAAGAATATCTTATAACTCAATTAAAAAAATTCTCAGGAAACATATCAAAAACAGCACTTTTTGTTGGAATGGAAAGGTCAGCTTTACACAGAAAACTTAAGTTGCTCGGTGTTAAAGATTTAAACTAATGAATATAATTATTTGTGGCGCAGGTAGAGTAGGCTTTACCATTGCAAAATTACTTACAGAGCAAAATCATTCAATTACTGTAATAGATCAGTCCAGTGAAGATATTCAAAAAATTAATGAAGCATTGGATGTTAAAGCGATAGTTGGTAAAGCAACATCACCAATTATACTTGAAAATGCTAATTCAAAAGAGGCAGACATGATCATTGCAGTTACAAAGAATGATGAGATTAATATGATGATTTGCCAAATTGCATACTCTTTATTTAAAATACCTAAAAAAATTGCAAGGATAAGAGCACAAGACTACTTAAATCCTAAATTTTCTAAATTATATAATAAAGAAAATTTGCCTATTGATGTCATAATTTCTCCTGAAATAGAAATCGCTAAATCTATACAGCGTAAATTAGAATCTCCAGGAGCTCTAGATAATGTTCCATTTGCAGACAATAAAATAAAACTTTTAGAAATTTTAATCGAAGAGTCATGTCCAATATCAGAAATTAAACTTAACGAATTAACAAAAAAATTTCCTAAATTAAATGCCAATATTCTTGGAGTTATAAGAGATGAGAAATTTATTTTTCTTAAAAAAAATGACGTAATGAAGAAAAATGACAAAGCCTATGTAATAATTAATTCTCAACAGACAAAAGAAACTCTCTCAGCCTTTGGTCATAATGAAAAAATTTCAAATAAAATTTTAATAATTGGTGGAGGAAATATTGGATTTAACCTTGCTAAAAATATCGAGCAAAGTTTTGAAGATGCAAGATTAAAAATTATCGAAAAGGATAAAGCGAGAGCTGAACTTATTGCTAATGAATTAAATAACACAATAGTTATTAATGGAAATGGTTTGGACGAAGATATTTTAGCTGAAGTAAATTTAGAAGATGTTGAAACTGTAATTGCTTTAACAAATGATGATGAAGATAATTTGATGGTAAGCGTTCTTGTAGAAAAATTTTCTAAAGATAAAAAAACTATGGCTTTAATCAATAAACCTAATTATTCGTTACTACAATCTTCATTAAAAATTGATGATTTAATTGATCCAAGAATGACAACTGTTTCTAGCATATTAAAACATGTTCACAAAGGCACAATTGAAACTGCTTACTCAATACTAAATGGTGATTATGAAGTAATTGAAGCTGAAATTATCGAAACATCAGAATTGATTAATAAAGAATTAAAAAATTGTGAACTGCCAGATGAAATAAGAATTGGTGCAGTTCTAAGAAAAAATGAAATTATAATTCCAAGATCAGACTTTGTATTTAAAAAAGAAGACACCGTTGTATTTTTAACTAAGAAAGATCAATTGCCTTTAGTTGAAAGCATGTTTAGTTTGAACCCAGTATAAACACATGAATAGATTTATCCTAAATTATTTAGGAGTTTTTTTTATTTTATTATCAGTATTATCTTTTTTTAATATAATTTATTCTTATTACTTCAATTTATATTTAAATATAGATACTTATTTTTATACATTTTTAATTTCTGCAATTATTGGAGTAAGTTCATTTATAAAAAATAAAATTGAAATTAAAATTACCATCTATTCAAAGATTTTTACTGTAATTATAGGTTATTTTTTACTACCGTTAATTATTTCCATTCCATATTACTTTAGTATTTATAATCTATCATTTTTAAATTGTTACTTTGAATCTATATCAGGATTTACATCTACGGGGTTTACAGTTTTTGAAAATATAAATCATCTTGATCAAAGCTTGATTTTATGGAGATCAACATCTCAATGGATTGGTGGTATTTATTTTTTATTTTCTATTTTATTTCTAATTGACATATTTGATGATAGTTTAAAAAAATCTTTAACTAATTTTATATCATTCAATTATTCAGAGGCATTTAAACAATCATTTAAAATTTTTATTTTATATACAGCTCTAACTTTTTTTATATTTATTTCATTAAAATTAATTAATCTTAGAACTTTTGATTCCTTTAATATTGCAATGACTATAATTTCTTCAGGCGGCTTTTTACCTGTAAATGATATTGGCAACATTGTTAACAGTAATTTTAAAGAAATAATATTTTCTTTTTTAATGCTTTTCTCTTATTTCAGTTTATTTTTATTTTATAATATTTTATTTTTAAAAGAAAAAAGTCTTAATTTTTTTGCTGAAGATATTTATTTACTTATTTATTTTTTAGTCTTGTTAATTATATTTTTTATTTTTTTTAATTTTGAATATAACTTTTCTACAATTCTTTTTTCATTAATTAGTAGTATGTCTAATATAGGTATATCCTTTAAAAATTCTCCACCAAATTTATGGTTCTTATTTTTAATTATTGTAATAATAGGAGGTTCTTTTTTTTCTACCAGTTCAGGTATTAGATTTTTAAAAATTTACTTTTTATTCAAGTATTCTTTAAATGAGATACTTTCATATTCTAGACCAAATAATGTTTATACAAATAAATTTCATTTAATTGACTCTAATATTGAACAAAATGATATAAATAAATACTTTCTTTCAGTATTAGTGTTTATAATTTCGTTATTTACAATTACATCATTACTTTCAATATTTGGTGTAAATTTTGAAGAATCTTTTAAATTAGGAATTTTGACATTAATGAATACAGTTAATTCCTCAATGTATGATTTAAATAATTTTGATTTTCTTGAATTAAATTATTATTCAAAACTAATTATGATCATATTTATGATTATCGGTAGAGTTGAGCTGTTAACTATTCTTATAATTGTTAAAAAATTTATTTTTAAAAGTTAAATTTATATTATATAACATCATACGATGCGCCCTTAGCTCAGTTGGATAGAGCATCGGTTTTCTAAACCGAGGGTCGGAGGTTCGAATCCTCCAGGGCGCGCCATTTTGCATACCTATTAAGCTTATTTTAATATTGATGACAGCCCTTGTTTCTGCTTTACTTAGGTTAATTCAAATTCAATTTTGAATTATTTGTTAACAAATAAATAAACAAGAGGAATAAATAATGTTTAAATTAATAAAACAATTGACTTCTTTAGTTGCTTTAGTTGCTGTGTTGTTTGTTTTTACAACCGAGTCTATGGCTGCCAAGAAATCAAAGACACTTAAAAACACTCAGAAAAAAGGTTTTGTAAGATGTGGTGTTTCTCAAGGTCTACCAGGATTTTCTAATGCTGACGCTGCAGGAAATTGGACTGGTGTTGACGTTGATGTATGTAGAGCAGTAGCTGCTGCAGTTCTAGGTGATGCGAACAAAGTTAAGTTCACACCACTAAGTGCTAAAGAAAGATTTACAGCTCTAACATCTGGTGAGATTGATATCTTATCAAGAAACACGACTTGGACACTTTCTAGAGATGCTGACATTGGTCTTACTTTCGTTGGAGTAAACTTCTACGATGGCCAAGGTTTTATG
>Ga0315339_1002759_pt1 | contig 12941 bp, 8 predicted proteins | sample ASW17metaG_FD_204514 | JGI IMG/M metagenome (GOLD analysis project Ga0315339, IMG submission 204514) | Ammonia-oxidizing marine archaeal communities from Pacific Ocean, United States - ASW #17 | ecosystem: Environmental > Aquatic > Marine > Oceanic | place: USA: California | collected 2016-12-05
TTTTATAATGCTCGATATTCTCAAATACCACCGCGCGGCCCTTATGCTGCATCAACTCTGGTGTCGCGGCAGAGGGTTTCAGAACCGCGCCCTTTGGCGCTAAATTGCCACGTAACACAGCGATGCCGCCATTTTCCGTTAGTGGCTTCTCAACATCGCGAATGACATCCGAATTATAGTTGGGCGCGTCCTCGCAGTTTTGCCAGATGGTGCGGCCATTGACCGTCATAGCGTTTTTGTGAATATGGCCGCCGATAGCGCGGATCACTGCCGGCAGACCGCCAGCATAATAGAAATCTTCCATCAGGAAGCGACCCGACGGCATAAGATCGACGATGGTCGGGATATCACGCCCGAGGCGGTCCCAATCCTCCAAGCCAAAATCGAGACGAAGACGGCGCGCGATAGCGATCAAATGCACCACCGCATTGGTCGAGCCGCCAATGGCACCGTTAACACGTACCGCGTTTTCAAACGCCTCGCGGGTAAGAATTTGCGATATGCGCACATCGTCGCGCACCAGATCAACAATCTGCCGCCCAGCCTGTTGGGCTAGCACATTCCGCCTCGAATCCACCGCCGGGATGGCGGCATTTTGCGGCATCCCTATTCCGAGCGCTTCTACCATGCAGGCCATGGTCGAGGCCGTTCCCATAGTCATGCAATGACCAGGGCTGCGCGACATACCGGCCTCCGCATCCATAAAATCTGCGAGCGACATCTCGCCAGCGCGCACCGCTTCAGAATAACGGAACACATCCGTGCCCGAGCCAACTTCTTTACCGCGAAAGCGTCCGCTCAACATCGGCCCGCCAGAGACCGCCAGGGTTGGTAGATCGCAACTCGCCGCGCCCATCAATAGCGCCGGCGTGGTTTTATCACAGCCGACCAGCAGCACCACACCGTCCATGGGGTTGGCGCGGATTGATTCCTCGGTATCCATACTAGCTAGGTTGCGGAACAGCATGGCAGTCGGGCGCAAATTGGATTCACCCAAGGACATGACGGGAAATTCTACAGGCAAGCCGCCAGCTTCGTAAACACCGCGTTTAACGCGCTCGGCAATGCCGCGCAGATGCGCATTGCACGGCGTCAATTCCGAGAAGGTGTTGCAGATACCGATCACCGGGCGGCCATCAAAACTATCCGCCGGGATGCCTTGGTTCTTCATCCAACTACGATGCAGAAAGCCATCCTTATCAGCCTTGCCGAACCAAGCTTGCGAGCGCAAGGGAGCTTTATTATTTTTGTTATCGCCGGTCATCTCTAATCAATCTAAATGATTAAGGTATTGCCCAACGAAATCATGGTTGACGAATTTGATATAGGCATCGGTGATGCGTTTGGTAATCGGCCCCGGGATAGCGCCATCGCCAACCTCAATACCATTGAAGCTATTGACCGGCACAATGCAGAAGCTGGTGGAGGTAATGAAGGCCTCATCAGCCGTATAGGCGTCATAAAGATCGAGATCCTTTCGCACTACTTTCAGCCCCTGCGCCTCAGCCAGATCAATCGCCGTTTGGCGGCTAACCCCACACAATACAAAGCGATCTTCGGGCGTATAGACCACGCCGTCCTCGACAATGAATATATTGGAGCCCACTCCCTCGCAGAGATTACCATTCACATCGAGCAGGATTGCCCACGCGTTCACGTTCTGCCGCCGTACTTCTTCATGGGCGATCATTAAATTCATGTAATTGTGAGTCTTGGCCCGAGGCGTGAGAGAATCGGGCGCGGTGCGCCGCGTCGAGGGGATAACAACTTCCATGCCATCACGGAAATAATGCGCCCGCGCTTTAAACGGCAGTGGCGTACATTCAATCACTACGGTCGGCTCCGCCGCTTCATGAATATCGCCACCAACCGGCTCAACGCCGCGCGAGACACGCTGGGCAACCCAATAATCTTCGCCCTCGCCCAAAAGGTGAATATTGCGAGCCAGCACTTCCTCGCTGATCTCTTTCATCTTCCCTAGGCTCATGCCCGGGTCCATCTGCAAATATTTGAGCGACTTATAAAACCGCTTGAGATGCTCATCGAGCTTGAAAATATGATGGCCGAAGGTACGTGTCATATCAAAAGCGCCGTCACCATATTTAAAACTGCGATCACGAAACGAGATCATGGCGCGGCTTTCAGGAACAATCTTCCCATTGATATAGACGACCCGTTCATTCGATAAATCAGTCACGTTTCCTATCCTCTTTCTGGTCTCGCGCAATCTTGCTGTTTAATCGGGCTCGATGCCATAATCTCGACGCGCGCCCTCCAACGTAATATAGCCCTCGCGTAAGTCCTCCGTCACCATGGATTGCTCACGCTCTTCTGGATCTCCATAACCGCCACCACCCGAAACCGAGAGGCGCACGCGATCCCCGGGCCGGAGCGTGATGTTCGAATATTTACTGCTCGAGGCTTTACCAAATGCATGTGTTACCGGGCGCCAATCATCTCGGTCTTTTTGCTGGATGAGGGTGGCACCATTGCCGCCTTCCTTACCGCCAAATAATGCCCAGGTTTTGATGTAATGGCGATCGGTGCATTGGCTGGCGGTAATTTCGGTAGTCGTTGCCATCAATGTCTTGTGATAGCCAAGGCCGCCGCGATATGTGCCGGCCCCCCCTGAATCCGGCGTCATGGCAAAATCCTCGACCAGGAAGGGAAAGCGCGTCTCGAATACTTCTACCGGATTAAAGCGACAATTGCCATTAATTGCGATGACGCAATCATTGCCGTCGGCATAGCTACGCCCGCCCCAACCACCCGACATCAGATCATAGCAGGCGAAATATTCATCATGCTCCGGATGGTAGCCGCCAAAGACGAAATTACCCCCTGTTCCGCTTTCGGACGCCATGGCGCGCTCCGGCATGCACTGTGCTAAGGCGCCGATGACAATAGCTGCGAGGCGCGGATGGGTTTCCGTATTACCGGCCACTTCGGGCGCCGGATAATTCACATTGGTAACACTGCCCGGCGTTGCCACGATGCGGATCGGGCGAAAACAGCCGCCGTTTTTTGGGATCGATGGGTCGGTCATGTGAAACATGGCGTTGAAGGTGGCGCTCCAGGTGACGCCGAGGGTGGCGTTGATTGGCCCCTTGGCTTGGGCAGCACTGGCGCTGAAATCAGCCACTACTTCATCTCCCTGGACGAAGACATCCACGCCGAGCAGATAGGACTTATCCTCAATACCGTCATTTTCGATCGTGTCTTCAAAGCTGTAATGGCCATCGGGGAAGGCTGATATCTCGGCCCGCATGCGACGTTCGGAATATTCCATCAGGTCATAGCAAGTTTTCTTGAAGGTTTGCTCGCCGTATTTTTCCAGCAATTCCGCCACCCGCTGCTCGCCCAAATCGAGCACGCCTATCATGGCGCGGAGGTCGCCATAATTGTGGCGCGGCGTGCGCACATTGGCGAGCATCATCTTCCATACCGAAGCCACATCCTTGCCGGCCTTCTTGATCTTGACCGGCGGCACACGGAATCCCTCGTGAAAAATCTCCGTCGCCTCGCCGGGAAAACCGCCCGGTACCATGCCGCCGACCTCGGCAATATGGCCAATACAGACGAGATAGCCGAGCGCCTTACCATTGTGGAAGAAGGGTTTGAACAGGGTGTGCTCGGGCACATGTAGGCCGCCGCGATAGGGATCATTATGGATCAACACGTCGCCCTCATCGAGGGTATCGATGGGAAATTCCTCAGCGCAAGTCTTGATTAACAGCGGCATGCCGCCGATTTGCGCCGGGCAGAATTCCGCCACCGCAATCATATCACCATTGGTATCGGCTAACGCGCAGGTGAAATCGAGGCCTTCGTTGAAGACGGTGGAGTAGGAGGTTTTCATCAGAGAGATACCCATCTCTCGACAGATCGATACCATGGTGGAATCGAGGATATTCATTGTCACCATATCCATAGGTAGAATCCTCTTTATTAATGGCCCCTTAAATGTCGGACGATTGCGTCTGACACCTCGATAGCTCGGGCGCGTGATCACGCTTGCCAGAATGCACAATGCATTCTAGGGGTGGTTCCTTCTGACAGAACCCTTAGTCTCCATGTTATGGAGACCATGGGAGCTATGCAACGCAGAGATTTAAAAGGTGACTATCAGTGATCAGCTTCTCCAGCAGGAGTGTAGCCTTATTTATACGCCGGTTGCTTCTGACACCCTCGATTCTAAACTAGGCGATGTGGCGATGTTTCCTTCGCTAGCAGCAGCCTTATCATACCCCTGGGGCGAGTTACTCTCCAAGCAGAAGGGCGAGAGTAGGGTTTTATCTTCGTTATGGCGGCAGGGGGGCTTCTCATAGTGGCTCCCAGGAATAACACACATGCAGCCATTCTCGCGACTCACCTCATCAAACGCTAGCCATAAGGTCCAGCGAGCAAGCAGACGGAAGGGACAAAATTGGCGTCCTGGTGCCACGGCACCTCGCGCCCGACCTCACTTGGTTTGCAAGATAAGTCGGAGCCCCAAAGAACGATATCCGGGCCGATCACTTGCTTTATAATATCAAGTAAATCAGGATCTAGCGCGAGAGCGAGAAAGGCCTGATGTCTGCGCCAATTCTCCGCCTTATTGTCTACAATTTGGTTTCAAGCAGAACTTCGGACGCCGCGCGCCAAGCTCTGACATGCACAGCTGAGATAGGCGCAATTCAGCATAACGTAGCCGTCCCGGCGATAAGTGGCTATCTCAGCTGGTGAGATTGAATTTCCGCCATTTTTTTGTGCTGGTGAGGGCATATTATTGGCGATAAAATCGCCAGCCATAATCGCCTGGAATCGGGGCGAGACTTCCTGATGGCCCCGGTGGCAGCTATCGCATAGCCTGGAACGAAATGACATTACCTCCCTCCTCTCGTGACGGCTCTCAACTGCGCGCGATTTTCTATATGTGCTTGGCAACGGTGCTGCTGTTTCCGCTGCTGAACGCCACAGTGAAGTTTCTCGGCGAAGGGTTCACCGTCTGGCAGATCATTTGGGTACGATCCATGATCCATCTCGGCGTCATGCTGGCGCTATGTGCGCCGGGCTATGGGTTGATACAGGTTTTCAAGACCACGCGGCCAGTGCTGCAGATCACCCGCGCCGCGCTGCAAACAGGCGCCATGTATTTCTTCATGTCTGCACTTATATCGCTGCCCTTGGCGACGGTCACGTCGATTACCTTCACCGCCGCCTTCATGGTGGTGATGCTCTCCATCCCGATGCTCGGTGAGCGGGTTGGCATACGGCGCTGGGCCGCCGTGCTGGTAGGCTTTATTGGCGCAATCATTATTATTCGCCCGAGTAGCGACATAGAGATAAAGCCAGCTCTCTTAGCTCTCGGCGCGGCACTCTGTTACGCGCTTTTCCAGATATTAACACGCAAGCTTGCGCCGCATGACGATACTCGCGTGACAGCTGTTTATACGGTACTGGTTACACTCGTCGTCGCCACCGGTATTGCGCCGTTCAACATGAGCTGGCCCGACGATACTACCACTTGGATGCTTTTTGCCGTGCTTGGATTAATCGGCGGCGTATCACATTTTTTTCTTATCAAGGCTTATGAGACCGGTGAGGCATCTGTGCTCTCGCCTTTCGATTACGGCCAGCTTGTCGGCGCTACATTGCTGGGCTATTTCATCTGGGGGGATTTTCCCGATGGCTGGACGTGGCTCGGCATTGCCATCATCATTTGCTCGGGAATTTACATTGCGCATCGGGAGACACGGCGAAGGCCGGTTTAACGATACAGGCAAGTCGATATAAGATAATTTGGAGCGCATAGTATGAAAGATGAACTCGGTGCCTTTTGCGAAGCGACCCATGTCGCACTGAAAGGTGCTGCAACCGGGCCGCTGGCCGGGCTCGATTTTGGCGCCAAGGATGTGTTCGATGTGGCCGGGCACATCGCTGGTTGTGGTAATCCCGATTGGCTCACCAGTCATGCCCCTGCGGAAACAACGGCACCAGCCTTGCAACGCCTGTTGGATGCGGGCGCCGATCTCGTCGGAAAAACTCAAACCGATGAGCTGACCTATAGCCTGATGGGTGAAAATTCTCATTACGGCACACCCGTGAATGTCAATGCGCCGGGGCGCATTCCCGGCGGCTCCTCGAGCGGCTCAGCGGCGGCAGTGGCCGGAAACTTGGTGGACTTCACCATCGGCACCGATTGCGGCGGCTCGGTGCGTCTGCCCGCCTCCTTTTGTGGCCTCTATGGATTTCGCCCGAGCCATGGTCGAATAACGCTGGCAGGCTGCATGCCCCTGGCCGCAAGCTTCGATACGTTCGGCTGGTTCGCGCGCACGCCGGCCATGCTGGCACGAGTTGGTGAAGTGTTGTTTGAAGAAACACCACGCTCCATGCGGCCCAAACAATTATTGATAGCCGAAGATGCGTGGCGTGCTGTCGGGCCGGAAGTGGCGGCGGCACTTAAGGACGCCACGAAGAAAGTAAGCGCTTTTATCGGCAAAGAGCAAAACGCGGTGATAGCGGGCGATGGCTTGACCGCTTGCTTCGATATTTTTCGCACCCTGCAGGGCGCCGAGATCTGGGCCAATCATGGTGATTGGATCAAGCATACGCAGCCTAATTTTGGCCCCGGCGTGCGCGAACGATTTGAATGGGCGGCAAAGGTTACCGCCGACGACGTAACAGCCGCCAAAAAGTGCCGCGAAATGTTTGCTGAGCGGGTCCACAATTTGCTATCTGATAGCTCGGTATTGTGCCTACCAACGGCGCCCGGTATAGCGCCTGAACGCGGCACCTCGGGCGATGAGCTCAACCATTTCCGCGCCCGGGCAATGGAACTGTTATGTACCGCCGGCCTCGCCGGCCTGCCGCAAATCACGCTACCGCTCGCCAATCTGGCGGATTGCCCGCTGGGCCTTTCTCTAGTCGGACGGCGCGGCTCAGATGTAGAATTACTAACCTTGGCCGAAGATTTAGTCCAAATATCTAATTAGGAGAATATAGATGCTTGAAGTACCTCCAATCCTGACTATCCAGCGCAATTTCAAACGCCCAGATCCTAATAAGGTAGCGAAGCTAAAGGGCGCACTTACAGGAAACATCGCTGATTGTCTTGGTGGGCGTGCTGCCCTCGACCCATTGATCAAGCCCTTAGTAGGCTGCCCTGACTCCATGCGCACACTGGTTGGTCCTGTCATAACCTGCCAATGCGCGCCTTCTGATCACCTCGGCGCTATGGGTGCGCTGGCAGAAGCCCAGCCCGGTGATGTAATTTTAGCTGCGACCGAAGGCTATACCGGCACCGCCGTAATGGGTGATTTGATGCTTGGTATGGCGCGTAACCGGGGTTTGACCGGGCTAGTGACAGACGGCCCAGTGCGCGATATTGCCGGCGTCTTTGCTGTTGGCCTGCCGGTTTTCTGCACAGGTATTAACCCGGATTCACCAACTGGCCTCGGGCCAGGCAGCGTCGGTCTTCCCGTTACAATTGGCGGTACTATTGTGCATCCGGGTGATATTGCTGTAGCCGACAGTGACGGCGTGGTGATCGTGCCGCAGGCCAAGTTGGATATGATTATCGAAAAGCTGCTCGAAGTGCGAGCTGCCGAAGCTGAAATGGAGAGAAAAGTGGAATCAGGATTAGAAGTTCCTGAATCCTGGCGAACTTTATTTTCTTCGGACAAGGTGCGTTATCTAGATTAGATATTGCCATAAAATATGGAAATGTTGCGCCTATTCGTCTAGAGACGCCTTGTCTATTTAGCGCAATTTCGTACGCCTACATTTTTCTACTTGACTAGGTTATATTGAATATCTTTTCTCACAATAATTATTTATTTAAGTTAGTTCAAAGCTAACTTATGGCAAACGCATTAGATAATATGCTAAGTTAGATTACCTATAATTTATCAACGCCAAATGAATATCTATTCAATCCGAAATATGATGCCAAGCACGGCCCAACCACTCGTGTAAATTGCGTGCTGTGGAATTCATAGCCGCGGCACTCGGCAGTAAATCAAAATAGGAAAATGAAGGCGCCGCACGAATCTTTGTCGGTGCAGGCGTTACATCGAAACCAGCTCGTTCAAATTCCGCTACCGCCCGCGGCATATGGCTAGCATGGGTAACGAGGATAATCTTATTAATTTCTTCGGCTTGGAGGGTCAGAAAACTGTAATTGGCATTATCGCGCGTATTGAGGGAACGCTCCTCGCTCCACTGTACCGGGACGCCAAATTCCTGCTCGAGGGTTCGGCGCATCGCCTCTGCCTCGGATAATTTGGTATTTTCTGGGCGCCCTCCCGTCACGAGAAGAGGTTTGCCGGTTCGTCGGTGAAGATAAGCGCCGTAACGCACCCGTTCCAGCGCAGAGCCGCTGAGCGTATCCTCACCATACTCAGGGGCGTTAACGTAAAGCCCCGCACCCAAAACAACGATGGCCTCGGCGGCGGCCATCTCTGCAGATGTTGCGGCGGTACTTTCGTTGAAGCCCGGGCGAATTGCCTTGGAAACAACAGGTAAACTACTGGAGGTGAAAATGAGCAGAGCAAACACAATAAGGATTACCCCAATCTTACGAAATCGTCGCAGCAGAATAAGGCCGAGGAGCGTTATGAGAATAGGGCCGCCCGGCGGCAAAATTAGAATGGTAATTATTTTACTGATGATTACTCCAGCCATTTCGCTATTTCCCATTACTGCATCGTAGAAAATGCACTTTCGGCAGAACGTTTAACTGCATCCAAGAAATATAAATAAACGAACCACTGGCGCGATGACAGTCCATAATTAGAAATACAAAAACTCTCCCAACCGTAGTGATTTTGGGCTTAATTTTTACTCTATACCGCATATCATTCTTGATTAGATGGAGATGTAAAGCGCACAGTAATCTATAACAATTTGATTGTTTGTGTCTGACTTATTACCCTTCTAGAACATGCTGAACTTAGAATTGCAGTTTTGTAGTTTTATTTTTATAATTTTAAAATGGAATGCCATCTCTGGCGATTCCACTTGATCAAAAACTTCTCCAGAAACAGTGTGCGGTAGATTCAAAAATCTATTTGCAGTTAGGGAGAGGCATTGCCAAAAGGTTCGGCCAAATATTGCTCCACCCACTCCTATGGGACGCGCCGGGTATTTCTTGTATCTCTATACATATGGTTGACCGTGCCCTGCTTCGATAGGATTCCGGAACATAAGGCTCGATAATATCATCGTTAGCGCCGAGAAAGTGTATTTGTGGAATTTCCGAAAGCTGCTCAGCGACGTCGGCTGCATTTAGCGATCCGGTGAGCTGAGATACGTTATTCTTCCGGTGAAGTGTTACATGATCTAAATTACCAGCAACCGTTCGAATGTTAACCACATCTGAACGGCGAGCAGCGGCCAATATAGCTACCGCGCCGCCGCCTGAATAACCGATAAGCTCAACTGTCTCGGCTACTGCTGCTTTCTTGGCCCGATCAATTACACCATTAGTGGAATCAATTACTTCCCGGGCAAAGCGATGACTAGTCCAATAAGCTTGCGAACACGAAGGATTGCGGCCAACGCCGATATATTGGCACGGTCGGGCAATGTAGATCACCGATGTCGCTCGGTCTGCAACGGCGAGTTTTAGGCCAACGGGATTATGCGGAGTTGGGTCCGGCGAAACCCGGTATCGACTAATCCAGGCAAAGCCATCACCCTCAATATAGACCCTGAGTGGCGGACTTACAGCAGCGCCCCTGTCTTCACCGAAGCGATAAAAGGTTTGTAAAGCAAAGGCGCCCTCTTGAATAACCTGTGCGTCCATGCCTGCACGGAGAGCTAATTTCCATGCGTCGTCCCGCCGGTCTTCTACACCCGCGCAGCCAGAGAGGGTCATAGCCACGAGAAAAAGAGCACTCAAGAAGTTTACTGGTTTATACAAATTCATCATCCAGCTTTTACTTAAGAACACCAAAGGTAGATGGCACAATCTGAGGCAATGATTAGGCTTAATTTTAAAATGATAGTGCATTTGGAATGAGTATATACGAGCGTGACACAATCTGCTTGCAGACCTAAAACGTCTTCCTGCCTAAAACGAGAAATGGCCCCGCCATTACAGCGGGGCCACATTCTTGAATATTAGTCTATATGTCGTATTCGGCTTTAGAAGTTGAGCTTGGCCCGTAGACTACCGGTATGACCAAGATAATTGTTTTTGAGATCAGCATCGTAATCTGCGCTGACGTCCCAACGGCCATCATTGGTCGAAAGGGTCATACCAGCGCCAACCGAGCCCGCTAACTCTTCAACTTCCGCGCCTTTGGTGGTGAAAGTCGCGGTCTGACCGGTGAACCTGGAGATCGAGTCCGCATCATCCGATGCAAAATCATAGGATACACTGGTACGAATTTGCGGTGTCATCGTACCGCTCTTCACCGCGTAGGAGGTTTGATAGTCCAAGCCGAGGATGCCAACTGCCATATCGAGATCTTCCGGAGCCACAACCAAGTTCAACACGCCAGCACCGGTCTCGGTGAAGCTATCACTTTCAACATGAGTGTATTGGAAAGCCGCATTAGGTGTAAATACATGCTTGCCGCGGACAAGCGGCACACCGGCCCCAATGCGCGCGGTATATTGATCAGCGTCATAATTGCCCGTGGCTTGCAAATTCAAACCGCCAAACGTGATATCACGGCTGGTCTGCACATCGCTATAACCAATGCTCAGCATACCTTCGAGATAATATTTGTCGGTCGTGTAATCGGCGTAACCCGTGATTTGATAGCTTTCGATATCAGTTGAGGAATTCTGAATGCCATCACCATCAATACCGGTATCGGCATAAGCGAAGCTGAAGCCAATACGCGTTTGCTCGTTAGCCATACCGTCAATACCGGCAGCCATGCCCCAAGTTGAACCATCATAGCCATCAATATTACCGCCATCAGCATCCGTGGAATCATCCTGATCAGACGTACTAATGAATGGACGGAGCCATACTGATTTGTTCAAGGCGTCATCACCCGCCGAGAAACCACTATGGCCGCGCGAGGCATAAGCAACATTGCTTTCACCGCGAACCGAAGCCAAACGGCCCGAAACAATAGTGTTAACGGTTGATGCATTTCCGCCCATCGCCGCAGCTGCCCCAGCGACCTGCACCGGCTCCGACTGCTCGGCAGACTTCGTGGCCTCAGCGCCGCCGGCATTGAGCGCAGTTGCGTAGGCCGACGATACGGTGGCATCAGCCGACGCAGCTGTAACGCCCGCGTCAAGTCCGCTCGCCGCCGACTGGGAAACGCCCAGGGTCCCGGCGATAGAAGCTATAGAATTCTTGGCGGCTGACACCTCAACATTGCTACTTCCTACCGCAACGGTGTAATTGACCAATGCGTTATCAGTCACATTGAATGACGCCGCGTCAGTTGCATCCAAGGCATTGGTGTCGTTAACAAGGGTGAGTGTTCCTGTCGAGAACGCCGGATCCATGTTTAACGTTACCGCATTGGCCGTCTGATTCAGCGTGCCTTCAGAACCTGTCGACGTAATGGCAGTGGTGCCGGCGATGAATGAGTTACCAAGCGTGATCGTATTTCCAACAGCTGTTGTGAATGTTTCATCAAGGGTCGCCGTAGCTTGGAGTTCCATGGCGGCCGTACCGGCCATAGCAATGTCATCCGCAAATATTGCTCCGCTAAACTCCGTTTTTGATGCCGTAGCCAGGCTAATGTCATTTACCGTGACGCCGGAAGCACCAACAGCCCCACCAAATTTTACGAGACCGGTAGTGTTGGACACAGTCACATTACCAACACCAGTATTGGAAGTCGTAATCGCGCCTGTAATTGTTTGATTGTCAGCGCCATCAAACGTCGTCAATGCCGCGGCATTATTCACGGCGAAATTAAACGACGTCCCGGCAGTAACATCCCCGGCAAATTTAGTCTCGCCAGCGCCGATAGATAACGCTGTTGCAGCAGTAACATCGCCATCAAAATTGGCAACAGCCGCGGTAGCGGTAGCATCTGACGTAATGGTCTTGGCGAATACATCCCCCGAGAATAGTGAATCACCTGAGGTTGTTGTGATCGACGTAAGTGCGGCACTGCTTGAACCAACCGTGCTGCTAAACGTCACATCAGCCGTTCCGTCTTCGCCGGTAGAATTGGCAATGACTATTATACCCTCACTGTCACCAGCTGCCGTAACGGCTCCCGTAACCACCTGGGAGGCCGACCCGCCAAATGTAAGGGTCACTGCACCGCCCGCAGCGCCGGCACCCACCGTTCCCGTGTCAGCAGCGCCACTAGAGCCGGTTGTGCCCGCATCCAAAGCGACCGCTCCGTCAATACCTAGTTCAACGGTCAAGCCGACTGCGCCACCGACACCACCGGCCGCGCCATCACCACTGCCACCCCCGGCAGCACCACCGTCTCCACCGGCACCGCCGGTTAGGGCGACGTTGCCAGTAATGGCTCCAGAAACTGTTCCAGTGAAGGCAGCACCGGCACCGCCAGCCGCGCCATTAGCCGTACCGTCACCGGCACCACCAGTTCCACCAGCGCCGGTCGTCACGCTAATGCCGCCACCAACTGTCGATTCTAGGTCGGTAATTGTGATCACACCACCATCAGCACCGGCTGCGCCCGCTGCCGCCGCACTGGCGCCGCCAACGCCACCGGCGCCAGTCACCGCTGTCACGCCTCCAGTAATAGCTAAATCAACACTAGTTAGTGTTATGGCACCACCTGCGGCACCAGCCTGACCGGCAGCGCCAGCGCCGCCAGCGCCACCAGCGCCACCAGCGCCGGAGGTCAGAGATATGTTACCGCCCACAGTGCCATCAACATCCGTGATGACGATCGCGCCACCAGCCGAACCGACAGTAGCCGCGGCGGCACCAGCACCACCGGCGCCACCGGCGCCACCAGCACCAGACGTCGCCGTCAGGTTGCCTGAGATGTTGTCAACGG
>Ga0315339_1002760_pt1 | contig 12940 bp, 10 predicted proteins | sample ASW17metaG_FD_204514 | JGI IMG/M metagenome (GOLD analysis project Ga0315339, IMG submission 204514) | Ammonia-oxidizing marine archaeal communities from Pacific Ocean, United States - ASW #17 | ecosystem: Environmental > Aquatic > Marine > Oceanic | place: USA: California | collected 2016-12-05
CCCGCCGGGGCACGGCCAGAGACAGCAGAAAACCGCCCGCGGCGGCCGCCACTATCGCCGCGCCGGCGGGCAGATCCCACCAGTACGAGCCCGCCAGTCCCAATATCACCGCAAGAGCGCCGCACAATGCGGCCGCCACGGCCATGCCCTCGGGGCCGGCCGCCAGCCGGCGCGCGGTGGCGGCGGGAATGATCAGCAACGAGATCACCATGAGGATGCCAACCACCTTCATCCCGACGGCGATGACAACTGCCATCAGCAAAGTGAACAACAGCTTCATCCGCCCCGTTGCCACGCCTTCCACCCGGGCCAGGTCCTGGTCCACCGTGGTGGACAACAACGGTCGCCAATAGACCAGCAAAATGCCGAGGACTACTATCATTAAACCGTAGATAACCGCCAAATCTCCATTGCCCAGGGCCAGGATATCGCCGAACAGATAACTCATCAGATCAACCCGCAGGCCCTCCATCAAGGCCAGGGCCAACAGGCCCAGGGCCAGGGAGGCATGAGCCAAAATGCCCAACAGGGTGTCGGAGGCGATCAGCCCGCCCCGGTCCAGGGCCAGAAACCCCAAGGCCATGGCGAGGCACAGTACGGCAATGCCCAAATCCGCAGGCCAGCCCAAAACCAGGCCCAGGGCCACGCCCAAAAGGGCTGAATGGGCCAGGGCGGCACCGAAATAGACCATGCGCCGCCAGATCACGAAACAACCCAGGGGACCCGCCACCCCCGCCACGCCCAAGCCGCCCAACAGGGCCCGCAGCATGAAATCCTCAAGCATGAACATGCCCCTCCCCATGACCGCCATCGTCGCCATCGCCGCCATGGCCGTCATGGCCGTCATGGTCATGGCCGTGCTCGTCATGCAAGGGGACGACACCGCCGTCGGGGTCGTGGCCGTGATCGTGGTGATGGTGATACAAAGCCAGGCGATCCGCCACCGCCGCCCCAAACAGGGCGCGGAATTCCGGCTCTCCGACAATGCTTTCCGGCCGCCCGGTGCAACAGACATGATGGTTCAGACAAATGACCCGGTCCGTGGCGGCCATGACCACGTGCAGATCATGGGAGATCAACAGAACGCCGCAATCATAGGTGTCCCTGATGGTTTCGATCAATTGATACAATTGCGCCTGCCCGGCCACGTCGACCCCGCTCATGGGCTCGTCCAGAACCAGGAAATCAGGCCGCCGCAGCAGGGCGCGGGCCAGCAGGACCCGGTGCAATTCGCCACCCGACAGCTGGGCCATTTGGGCCGCTCGCCGGCCCGCCAGGCCGACTTCCGCCAATATCGCGTCCAGTTCAGCCCCCGCCACGGCCCCACCCAAGGTCAAAAACCTTTGTATTGTCAATGGCATGGCCGGGTCCATGGTGATGCTTTGGGGGACATATCCGTGCCGCAGATGGGCGGCCCGCCAAACCCGGCCCGTATCGGCCGACAACAGGCCCAAAAGTATGCGCGCCAGTGTGGATTTGCCCGATCCGTTCAAACCGATCAGGGTAACGATTTCGCCCCGGTTCACGTTCAGATCAACGCTGGAGAGGATTGAGCGGCCGGCGAACGACTTGCCAATCCCTTCGGCCGCAACCAGGGTGGCCTGATCACGGACCTGGACCAACGATGCGCCAACCGGATCAACCGTCGGATCAACGGTCGCATCAACCGTCGATGCGCCGACCGGCCCTGGGGGGTGTTGCCGTGCATTCATAGTGTTATGTTATATCATAATGAGCGCGGGCAACAAGGCCAAGATCAATTGGCGGCCTAATGGTCAGAGCCCTGGATGATCTCCGCACGCAAGCCGGTATCGTATTCCATCCCTGCTTTCGTCAACATAAAGGAATACGGAAAACTGCTTTCTATCAATGTTTTACGATGCAAAGCTCGCCAAACACTTTCATTCCTTAGGCCGGACGCGTCAGCCGCCATCACGATCCCCTGACCCAGATGAAAATGGTTGCCGTGGGGCTGAGGGATCGAAGTTATGAGGTAAGTTCCCTCGCCCCGTTCCGATGATGTCTCGGGCGAGCGGGCCAATTCCTGAAACAGCGTCAGGGTTTTCAATTGCAATTTATTCAGTCGCAGGGGGTTGTTTTTTGGCGGCATGAAGATCTCCTCTGCCACCTGAATAGGGGCGGTGTTTGCCGATCGCAAGGAATTGTTATTCTTTGTCACTAAAAATTAATCCCGGAAGTTTTGAATCGCGGAATCGCGCCGGATCTTTGACAGGTGGCGACACGGAATGCACAACGCGCCGGCCATCTGGTTTGCAGGGTCATTGGCTGCGGTCAGGCCCTATGCCAAGCCTATGGAAAGATTGATCCATGCAAAACGAACTCTCCCATACCGGACCCCTGCGTCGCGACCCCCTGTACCACTATCCCGACCGTCACAGGGCCAGCTGGAAGGGCCGTGAAGTCTCCCTGACCTTGCGCGAATACGCCATCGTGGAGCAATTGGCCCAGCAATTCCACCACTGCCCGGCGGGCTGCGAGACCGCTTCACGGCCGGCTGCCAACGCTCCTTGGCCGATGGCGAACCCATCGCCCTGGAAGGCCGCTACCGGGACGTCGGCGAGGAAGAGGTGCTGTTTCGCTGCACCCTGGTGCCGGTCCGCCCGATCAGCGATGATGTCGCCTTCATCTTCGGCGCCTATTCCCATAAACTGGCTGCCTGGCGGCAAAAAATTGGGCTCAGTCCATGGCCGTTGACCGGTGCGCCGTTGCGGCCTAGCTTCGGGGTCCAAATGACGGCAGAAGACGGCGCCTAAAACATGCCCACACCGGTCCCAAAACCTCAAGACCCGCAAAGCAGCATTCCCTCTCTGGACCGTTTGCTGCGGCAACCGGAAATGGCACAACTGCTGGCCCGCACGGGCCGGCAATTGGTCGTTGAGGAAGCGCGGGCCGAACTGGACCGCCTGCGCGCGGGACTGGCCCATGGAGCCCATGGACAAAACCAAGGCCGGAAGGCGAATTCCAACCTGGAGGGCCTGGCCCAACGGATCGAGGCGCGGGTGGCGGGGGTGCTGCAAATGTCCTTGCGCCCGGTGTTCAACCTGACCGGCACCATTTTGCATACCAACCTGGGCCGGGCGCCCCTGGCGGACGAAGCCATCGCGGCCATGACAAAGGTGGCGGGCGGTGCCGCCAATCTGGAATTTGATCTGGCCAAGGGCAAACGGGGCGACCGGGACGACCATGTGGAGGATTGGCTGTGCCGGCTGACCGGGGCCGAGGCGGCGACGGTGGTCAACAACAACGCCGCCGCCGTGTTGTTGATGCTCAATACCCTGGCCAACCGCCGCGAAGTGCCGGTTTCGCGCGGCGAATTGATCGAGATCGGCGGCGCCTTCCGCATGCCGGAGATCATGCGCCGGGCCGGCTGCCGCCTGGTCGAGGTGGGTACCACCAACCGCACCCATCAAAAGGATTTTTCCGAGGCCATGACACCCCGCACCGGCACCTTGATGAAGGTCCATACCTCGAACTACGTCGTACAAGGCTTCACGACCGAAGTGTCCGACCGGAACTTGGCCGACCTGGCCCACCAACACGGCCTGCCCTATATCGTCGATCTTGGCGCCGGCGCATTGATCGAGATGCGGCAATTGGGCCTGCCCCACGAAACCACTGTACAAGAAACACTCGCCAGAGGCGCTGATTTGGTCAGTTTTTCGGGCGACAAGCTGTTGGGCGGGCCACAGGCGGGCTTGATCGCGGGGCGGGCGGATTTGATCGCCAAGCTGAAGAAAAATCCCCTGAAGCGGGCCCTGCGGGTGGATAAAGTGACCATGGCGGCCCTGGCGGCGACCTTGCGTCTGTATGCCGATCCGGACGCCTTGCGGGAAAAACTGCCGACCCTGCGCCTGTTGAGCCGGCCCGTCGCGGAAATCGCGGCGGCGGCGGAGCGCCTGGCTCCGGTCTTGCGGAAACGCCTCCCCGACGGCATGGCGGTAACGATTACCCCCTGCAAGGGGCAGATCGGTAGCGGCTCCCTGCCCGTGGAAAGCCTGGACAGCGTCGCACTGAGCATTTCGCCCCCCACGGGCCGCGGGGCGGGCGGCGCCCTGAAACGCCTGGCGGCGGCCTTTCGCGCCCTGCCAGTTCCGGTATTGGGCCGGATCGGCGGCGATGCCCTGCATCTCGATCTGCGTTGCCTTGAAGACGAGGCTGCCTGGCTGGCGCAATTGCCCAAACTACAGGTAAAGTAAAACCATGATCATTGCCACCGCCGGCCATGTGGACCATGGCAAGACTACCCTGGTACGGGCCCTGACGGGGGTCGATACGGACCGCCTGCCGGAAGAGAAGAAACGCGGTCTGACCATCGATCTAGGCTTTGCCTATCACGAAATTGATGGCGGCATCGTGATGGGTTTCGTTGATGTGCCGGGGCATGAGCGGTTCGTTAAGAACATGCTGGCCGGCGTCGCCACCATTGATTTCGCCTTGCTGGTGGTGGCGGCCGACGATGGCGTCATGCCCCAGACGGAGGAGCATCTAGCGATTTTAGGCCTGTTGGGCATCAGTCACGGCGCTGTCGCCATCACCAAAATCGACCGGGTGGATGGCGCACGGGTCGATGCGGTGGCCGAAGAGGTCGAAATATTGTTGGACGGCACGCCGTTGGCCGGTAGCCCCCGTTTTCCGGTCTCGGGTGAATTGGGCACCGGCATGGCGGCCCTGCAAGAGCATTTGGAAAACACCGCCAGGGGCCATCAGGACCGGGCGACGGAAGGCCACTTCCGCCTGGCCATTGACCGCGCGTTCAATGTGCCCGGTGCCGGCCTTGTGGTCACGGGCGCCGTGTTTTCGGGCCGGGTCCGCCCCGGTGATCATCTGATCTTGGCGGCACAGGACAAAGACCAGCCCATCGAGGCCCGCGTGCGCGGCCTGCGCGCCCTGGATCGGGAGGCGGATGTGGGCCAGGCAGGCCAGCGCTGTGCCATCAATATCGCCGGCGCGGAGGTTAACCTTGGCCAGGTCAGCCGGGGCGATTGGCTGTTGGGCCCGGCGATCCATGCCCCAGTGCAAAAATTCGACGCGCGGGTCAGCGTCCTGGCCAACGAGGCCCGTCCCCTGTCTCACTGGACGCCGGTGCATCTGCATCTTGGCGCCGCGGACGTAACCGGGCGTATTGCGGTTCTGGGCGAACGCCGCATCGGCCCGGGCGAAAGCGCTCTGGCGCAATTGGTGCTTGATGCCCCCATCGGCGCGCTGTTTGGCGACCGCTTTATTCTACGCGACCAATCCGCCCAGCGCACCATGGCAGGCGGCATGGTCATCGACCCCTATCCGCCCCGCCGGGGACGGGCGCGGGCAGACCGCCTGGCCATGTTGTCGGCAATGGACACGGCGGACCCCAGCCATGCCTTGGCGGCCATGACCGCGGCGCCCAACAGCGGCATTGACCTGAACCAGTTTATTCAGACCAGAAATCTGGCGGGGGCGGAGGCCGCCGCCCTGCGTCAATTGGACGGACTGGTTGTCTTGGCCACTGACAGCGGTGATTTGGCGGTGTCCGAGAGCCAATGGAGCGGACTGGAACAGATGATCCTGGCCGCCCTGGATGCCTGGCATAGGAAACAGCCCGAAGCCGTGGGGCCGAACGATCACGCCCTGCGCAACGCCCTCGATACGCCGCCCCGCCCGGCTCTGTTGGCGGCGTCAATCGGCCATATGGTATCCCGGAACACCATGGTCCGTGACGGTATCTCCCTGCGCCTGCCCGGCCACAGCCCGCAGCCATCGGATTCAGATCTGGCGCTGTGGAAACAAGTATCGCTGATCCTGGAAGAAGGCGGCATCCGCCCGCCCCGGGTCCGCGAGGTTGCCGAAGAGTTGAAAATGGACCCCAAGCAGCTGGATGCGTTCCTCAAGCGCTGCGCCCGTCAGGGCCGCCTCATGGCGGTGGCGCCAAATCGCTACTTCCCCCCCGCCGCCGTGCGGGAACTGGCCGATGTGGTCGAAACTTTATGCGCCGAAACCTCGACGGATGGTTTCACCGCCGCCATGTTCAAGAACCAGACGGGCATCGGCCGCAATGTGGCCATCGAGGTTCTGGAGTTCTTTGACGGCGCCGGGTTGACCCGGCGGGAGGGCAACACCCGCCACCTGCGCCGCCCGGCGGCGGAGATATTCGGCGAGAGCTGAACACCGTGGCGAACTTGACCGCGGGTGCAGTGTGAACCCAGTCTGATAGTTTCTAGTTTTCGCCCGGGCGACGCTTTTTGCCGGCGTCAATTTTTATTCCATATTCGAAACAATTATCAATTATTAGTTCTCTGAAAACATCAAGAACGCTCTACTAACCCCTTTGACGAATGGGATATCAGCCGACTGAAAACGGACCAAAATCTCCTGGTAATAATTATTATCGCGCACGTATTAACATTAACTTATTGTTAACTGTTTTTCTTCAGATTGCATTCATACCTTGTGAATAAACCTGTGGAAAAAGCAACCCTTGCAGTCCCTACCTGCAACGTCCCCTGCGCTCCCTGGATCAGGCGCTGAAAGATCAGGCCAACGACAGCCCGGTTGAACAAGCGCCACTGATCAAGAGCTTCGATCTGGCCACCCTTTTTGGTGGCCCGCGCAAGGAACCTGTCGGCTAGGATTCCTCTGCCTGTATTTAATGAGAGCTGTGCGCGGGTTTGGCGTCGACCCGGTTGCCACGGGCAGCTACGAAGGTTTCCTGTCCAAGCTGGTCTCCATCACAACATTCCTGGAAACCACTGAACGCCACCCGCCGAAGCCGCACGACTTAAAAAAAGCCGCTCCATGCACGATCCATACTTGCTTGGATGGCCGTCGAGGCGGACAATACGCCACACAAATGCGTTCCAATCCATGACAACAAGAGAGAGGACAATGAACATGACACTGAAGAGTGTCGCGCTTGCCACCGCGTTTGCGGTCGCCGCCGCGATGCCCATGGCCGGCCCGGCCAACGCCGGCACGCCGAAAAATATGCTGATCATGGCCAAGAACATCGATGACCTAATTACATTGGACCCGGCCGAAGTGTTCGAGTTCACCGGCGGCGAGGTGATCGCCAATGTCTATGACCGGGTCATGATGTTCGAGCCCGAGGATCTAACCACCTTGGTGGGCGGGGTGACTGAAAGCCACACAATTTCCGACGATGGCAAGACCATTGTGTTCAAGGTCCGGGCCGGACAGACTTTCCATTCCGGCAATCCGGTCACCGCCGCCGACGTAGCCTTTTCCCTGCGCCGGGTGGTCAAGTTGAAAAAGACGCCGTCGTTCATCCTGACCCAGTTCGGCTGGAACAAGGGCAACGTCGACGGCCTGATTAAGACCGTTGACGCTATGCATGTCTCGGTCACCATGGCGGCGGATTTTTCGCCCGGCCTGTTATTGAACGCGCTGTCCGCCGGGGTAGGTTCCGTGGTCGACATGAAAGAGGTTATGAAGCACGCCAAGGACGGCGATTTCGGCTATGGCTGGTTGAAGAACCATTCCGCCGGCTCCGGTGCCTATAGCCTGCAAACCTGGAATGCGAACGAGATCGTCTCGCTGTCCGCCCATGCCGGCTACCGCCACGGCGCCCCTGCCATGGGGCGAATTGTCATGCGCCACGTGCCCGAACCCGCCGCCCAACGCCTGATGGTGGAAAAGGGCGACGCGGACATGGCCCGTGATCTGACCCCGGATCAAATCAAAGGCATGATGGGTAATGCCGACATCGTGGTCGGCGACTATCCCAAGGCGGCCTTGATCTATATGGCCACCAACAACGCCCACCCCATTCTGGGCAAGGACAAGGTGCGCCAGGCGATCCGTTATGTGGTCGACTACAAGGGCATGGCCGATTCCTTTCTGGCCGGCCAGTACAAAATCCATCAGGCCTTCTGGCCGTCGGGTCTGTGGGGTTCGCTGGGGGAAACACCCTTTGAAATGGACCTCGCCAAGGCCAAGGCGTTGCTGGCCGAAGCCGGTCATGGGAGTGGTTTCGAGATTGTCATCGACACCTTGAAAAAATCCCCCTATCCGGAAATCGCCCAGTCGGTGCAGGCCGCGTTGGCCAAAATCGGCGTGAAGTCACAGATCATCCTGTCCGAGGGCAAGACCCTCTGGCCGAAATACCGGGCCCGGAAGCATCAGCTGATCGTGGCCCAATGGTCGCCCGATTATGTCGACCCGCACTCCAACGCCGATGCCTTCGCCCATAATCCGGACAACCGAATGGAAGCCAAGTTGACCGGCAAACTGGCATGGCGCACCTCTTGGGAGAACCCCTCGATCAATGCCATGACAGAGAGCGCGGCCAAGGAACTGGATCTGGTGAAGCGGGAAAAACTATATATGGATCTACAACGCAAAGTTCAGATGGACGGCCCCTTCACCGTGATGTTCCAGAAAAGCGAACAGGTCGCATCGCGGAAAAACGTAAAGAACTTCGTCTCTGGCGCCAACTTTGATCTGGTGTTCTACCGGACCATCACCAAGTAGTGTCGCAGGACACGGTCAACGCGAAGACGACAATTGAAGCGGCGGGGCGGATCTCGAGATCTGCCCTGCCGTCGCGGCTTTTTGCCATCGCCAAGCATGGGTTCAGCATTCTGCTGACCTTCGTCGGGCTAACGGCGATTACATTTATCATCGGCCGGGTCATGCCAGCCGATCCCGTCCTGGCTATTGTCGGTGATCGCGCCAGCAACGAAGTCTATGAGGCCATGCGTTTGCAACTTGGCCTGGACAAGCCCCTGATCCAGCAGTATCTGATTTATCTTTCCAACATCCTCCAGGGTGATTTCGGCACCTCCATCATGACCACCCGCCCGGTGCTGGACGACATCATCCGCTTTTTCCCCGCCACTTTGGAGCTGGCCACCATTGCCACCATATTCGGGGTCTTTCTAGGCATTCCCATGGGCGTCCTGGCCGCCGTTAATCAAGGCCGCCTGATCGATCACGTGATCCGCATCATCGGCCTGTTCGGCTATTCGGTACCAATCTTCTGGCTAGGCATGGTGGCGCTGTTAATTTTCTACGCCGGTCTGGGCTGGCTGCCGGGGCCGGGGCGGATAGCGGTTTACTATGACGGCATCGTGGAAGCGCGCAGCGGCATCATCCTGCTGGATTCGGCCCTGCAAGGGGAATGGGAAATTTTCTGGAACGCCCTGCATCACCTGGTTCTGCCCGCTTCCATGTTGGCCACCTTTGCCCTGGCCTATATCGCCCGCATGACCCGCAGTTTCATGCTGGACCAGCTGAACCAGGAATACATCCTGACCGCCCGCGTCAAGGGCCTATCGGAAGGCGCGGTGATCTGGCGCCATGCCTTTCGCAACGTGTTGGTACAATTGATCACCATCATCGGCCTGACCTATGCTTCGCTGTTGGAAGGCAGTGTTCTGACCGAAACTATCTTTGCCTGGCCCGGCATCGGCCAATACATCACCACTTCGTTGTTCAACGCCGACATGAACGCGGTGATCGGCGGCACCGTGGTGGTGGGAATATGCTTCGTCGGCGTCAATGTCCTTTCCGACATTCTTTACCGCATCGTCGATCCCAGGTCACATGACTGACCAACCGACAGAGACAGGCCTGAAAGAATGGCTGTTGTCGGATACGCCGCAATCCGTAGCCCAAGCCCGTTGCCAGCGACTGTATTTGGCCTGGCTGTCATTTTCCGCCAACCCAATCGCCATGCTGGGGCTGACGATCATTGTGGTTCTGGTGGGAATGGCGGCCGCGGCGCCCTTGCTGACCGGGGGCGACGGCACCGAACAGGCCCTGGCGAACCGTTTGCAGCCGCCCAGCATCGCGCACTGGTTCGGCACCGACGAGTTGGGCCGCGATATTTATGACCGCATCGTCTGGGGCGCCCGGATCACGCTTTATATCGTTGGCTTGGTGGCTATCATCGTCGTGCCCATCGGCTTGCTGGTGGGCACCGTGGCCGGCTATGTGGGCGGCTGGGTCGACATCATCTTGATGCGGGTCACCGATATCTTTCTGGCCTTTCCCCGGTTGATCCTGGCTCTGGCCTTCGTCGCGGTGCTGGGGCCTGGGCTGGAAAACGCCGTTCTGGCCATCGCCCTGACTACCTGGTCACCCTTCGCCCGCATCTCGCGGGCCGAGACCCTGACCATCCGCAACGCCGAACATATCCTGGCCGCCCGCGTCCAAGGTGCCTCCACGGCGCGGATTATCGTGCATCACGTGACGCCGTTGTGCCTGTCCTCGGTCATCGTGCGTCTGACCCTGGACATGGCCGGCATCATCCTGGTCGCCGCCGGCTTGGGATTTTTGGGCCTGGGCGCGCAACCGCCCCTGCCTGAATGGGGCGCCATGATCTCCACGGGGCGGCAATACATGCTGGATCAATGGTGGGTGGCAACCATACCGGGCCTGGCCATATTGATCGTCTCCATGGGTTTCAACCTGCTTGGCGATGGCCTGCGCGACGTCCTCGACCCACGCAGCGGGGGAACGTCGTAATGGACAAGCCGCTGTTGAATGTTGAAAACCTTTCCGTCAGCTTTGATACCCCGAAGGGCGTGGTGGAAGCGGTGCGCGGCATCTCCTTCCAAGTGGGGCAGGAACGGCTTGGCATTGTCGGGGAATCCGGCTCTGGCAAGTCCCAGACCGGGCGCGCCATTCTGGGCCTGACGCTGGGACGGGTGGAGGCCGACCGTATCGAATTCGACGGCATCAATCTGCACAAGGCACCGGCGCGGACCATCCGCGCCATTCGCGGCCGGCGTATTTCCATGATCATGCAGGATCCGCGCTATTCCCTTAACCCGGTCATGACCGTGGGCTGGCAAATCGCCGAGGCCTATCGGGTGCATACCAATGCCACCAAGCGGGAGGCCAAGCAACACACCCTCGACATGCTGGCCACCGTGCGGATCCGCGAGCCCGAGAAGGTTTACGGCCTTTACCCTCATCAGGTTTCGGGCGGCATGGGACAACGCATCATGATTGCCATGATGCTGATCCCCGGCCCTGATCTGATCATCGCGGACGAACCCACGTCCGCCCTGGACGTGACCGTGCAGTTACAGGTCCTGGCCATCCTGGACGACATGGTGCGGGACCGGGGCATGGGTTTGATTTTCATCTCTCACGACTTGCATCTGGTGTCATCTTTCTGCGACCGCATCCTGGTCATGTACGGCGGCCAGATCATGGAGGTGCTGGAGGCGGGCGCCCTGGACCAAGCGGAACATCCCTATACCAAGGGCCTGCTCAATTGCCTGCCCGACATTGACCGCCAACAAGGCACCCTGCCCGTGCTGCGGCGTGATGACGCCTGGATGAACCGCAAGGGTGGGGCGGGAGGCGATGTACCATGATCAAAGTCGAAAATCTGGATATCACGTTCGGCGGCGGCGCCCAGAGGGTCCATGCGGTGCGCGATGTCAGCTTCACCGTGGCGAGTGGGGAAAGTTTCGGCCTCGTGGGCGAGTCCGGATCGGGCAAATCAACGGTGCTGCGCGCCATCGCCGGTCTGACGCCGGGCTGGCGGGGCACCATGACCGTAGCCGGTCAAACGTTGTCGCAAAGGCGCGACCGAGCCTTTCACAAGCAATTGCAAATGGTCTTCCAGGATCCCTATGGCTCGTTGCACCCCCGCCATACGGTGAATGATATCCTCAAGGAACCCCTGGTTATTCACCGCATGGATGATGACGAGCGGCGCATCCTGAGAGCCCTGGACGAAGTCGGCTTGGGCCCGGCCTACCGCTTCCGCTATCCGCACCAGCTATCGGGCGGCCAGCGGCAACGCATTGCCATTGCCCGGGCCCTGATCCTGGACCCAAAAATTGTCTTGCTGGATGAACCGACCTCGGCCTTGGATGTCTCCGTCCAGGCGGAGATCCTCAATCTGCTGTCCCGACTGGCCCGGGAACACGACCTGACCTACATCATGGTTAGCCACGACCTGGCCATCGTCGCGCATTTGTGCAGCCGCATCGCGGTCATGAACCGCGGCGCCTTCATCGAGAAAATGAGCGACGAGCAGTTGCGCACCGGGACGCCCGAACACGGCTACACCCGGCAGTTATTGGTCGCCTCCAAGGGCTACGACCGCGCCGCTATCGATCAGTTTGTGGAGTTCGATTAGCAGGATAACGGCCGAATGTTGAGAAAAGCGTGCCGACGGGATCGCCTTAATCCCGCCATTCCCGATTTCTCGTTCCGATTGAAGTCGTGCTCATCACGGACAAAGCGACGGATAATTGCCGCCTGGTGGAACTACGGCAGAGCAGATTGTTGACATATTGCAGGAGCCGGAAACCGCAACGAACCGCTATATCTGCCGTCCGGCGGCGTCCCAATAGGGTTGGCGTAGTTTTCGTTTGAAGATCTTGCCCGTATCCTCCCGCGGCATGGCGTCGTGGAAGGTGACTTCGCGGGGGATCTTGTAGGCGGAGATGTGCGCTTTCAGGAACTCCTTGACCGTCTCCGGGCTCAGGGAGGCGCCGGGCTGGGGTTCGATCGCGGCGGCAATGGATTCGCCGAACTCCTCGTGCGGGATGCCGAATACGGCGCAGTCCTGTACGCCCGGCATTTCCAGCAACGCAGCCTCGATCTCGGCGGGGTAAATATTGACGCCGCCGGAAATAATCATATCCCGCTTGCGATCATTCAAATAGACATAGCCGTCTTCGTCGATGTAGCCCACATCGCCATTGGTGACCATGCCGTCCCGTTCAATCTCGGCCCGCTTGTCAGCCTTGTTGTGATAGGTGAAATCGGACAGATCGTTCAAATTCATATAGATCTCGCCGCTTTCCCCCCGCCTCAGTTCGTTGCCATCGTCATCATAAATCGTCACTTTCTGGCCATCCAGCGGCTGCCCCACGGTGCCGGGCTTGTTCATCCAGTCGGTGCTGTTGACCACGGTGACGATGCCAGCCTCCGTGGAGCCGTAGTATTCATAGATCAC
>Ga0315339_1002762_pt1 | contig 12937 bp, 7 predicted proteins | sample ASW17metaG_FD_204514 | JGI IMG/M metagenome (GOLD analysis project Ga0315339, IMG submission 204514) | Ammonia-oxidizing marine archaeal communities from Pacific Ocean, United States - ASW #17 | ecosystem: Environmental > Aquatic > Marine > Oceanic | place: USA: California | collected 2016-12-05
CATGTAATGCTGCGTGTTTTCGGTTCTCCGACAGAACAATTTCGTAGAGGAAGGCGCTGTCCGCACCGGAGATCATGGCGTGTGCTGTTCCTGTAATCCCCATGGCCAGAAGGCATACGTCGAATGATTCCGAGTGCCCGAGCATGGCGAAGCCGAAAGCCATGAGCAGGGGGCCGCAGATCAGCAGCGGACGAGGCCCGAGGCGATCCGCCAGCCATCCCCAGGGCAATTCGGCCGTCACCATGGCCAGGTAGTACACCGACCACAGTCGCATGTACTGGGCGCTGTCAAAGCCTCTGTCGATCGTGAAGGCGGTGTACATCACCGGGACCCAGGCGAAGGAAAACACCAGTCCCGCATAAATGCGAAACAACCTGACGGTTGGCGAAGTTTTTGACTGAGGCACGGAGGGGGTCGCGAGGTCGGGGCCCCTAGTGTGCGACGCCTGAGAGCTCCTGTCCAAGCACGTTGACCTTGATCAGGACCCGCGTATCCTGTTGACCATGAATCTTGCCACGAGAATGAGTCGGCTCGGAACCGAGACGGCGTTTGAAGTGCTTGCCCGAGCCCGCGCTCTCGAAGCGCAAGGCCGATCGATCATCCATCTCGAAATCGGCGAGCCCGATTTCGAAACGCCTTCCAATGTGATTGCAGCCGGCAAGAAGGCTCTGGACGACGGCTTCACGCACTACGGGCCTAGCCCAGGACTTCCTCAGTTGCGCGAGGCCATCGCAGCTGATTTTTCAGCGCGGCGTGGTCTCGATGTTTCGCCAGAGCGGGTGGTTGTTTACCCCGGCGGCAAGCCCGTCATGTTCTTCATGATGTTGGCGTTGCTTGAGTCGGGCGATGAAGCCATTTTTCCGAGCCCGGGTTTTCCGATTTACGAATCGATGATCAATTATTGTGGCGCAACTCCCGTGGCGTTGCCTTTACGAGAAGAAAACGAGTTCAAGTTGGACGTTGCCGAACTCGAAGGGCTGGTCACGGAGCGGACGAAGGTGGTTGTCATCAATTCGCCCCAGAATCCCACGGGTGCGCTGCTCGGAAAGCAGGAGATCGAAGCCGTTGCGAAGCTTTGCGCCGACAAGGGGCTCTGGTTGCTCAGCGATGAGATCTACTCACGCATTATTTATGAAGGCGTGCATGACACCGCTCTTCGATACGGCGACCCTTCGCGCATTGTTGTCTTGGATGGATTCAGCAAGACCTACGCCATGACCGGCTGGCGCCTGGGTTACGGCATCATGTCGGAGGAATTTTCGGTGCCCATGGCGCGGCTTCAGACCAATGCAACGAGTTGCACGGCGGCCATGGTGCAGATGGCCGGTGCCGAGGCGTTGACGGGCGACCAGACGGCCGTGGACGACATGGTCAAAGAGTTCCATCGGAGGCGTGACGTCATTGTTGACGGGCTCAATGCCATCGAGGGGGTGAGTTGCCTGCGCCCGAAAGGCGCTTTTTATGTTTTTCCAAACATCAGGGGCACTGGATACAGCAGCAAGGAACTCGAGAATAGATTGCTGGATGAAGGCGGTGTTGCAGCGCTTTCGGGGACATCTTTCGGCACGCATGGCGATGGATTTCTCCGGTTTAGTTACGCCAACTCCGTTGAGAACATCGAAGAGGCTTTGCGGCGCTTCGCCTCGTTCCTGGAGAACAACCCGGCTCCGCGGTGACTGAAGCCTGGCGTGCGCAACTAGGGCAGTCGGTACAACTCGTAGATGTTCGTGACGTCGTGATAGAGACTTACGTGTCGCGACAGGTACCAAACTGGCGATCGTATGCGTGAGTCACAGATCTCGCCCAGCGCCTGGATGGCGTAGGCAATGACGTAGGAGGGCTGGCGCTCATCCTGGGCCAGGTCGAGAAGTGGAGCGATGGTGTCGCGGTCGCCGACCTGTCCCATCGCAAAGGCTCGCCCAGCGCGGTCCATGGTGGCGAGGACCTCGCTTGATGTTTCGGCCAGCGCGCTCACTTCATCGCGTTGCCCGAGCAAGCCGAGCCCGAGCATCGCGAGCCTGGAGACCTCGACGTTGTGGATCGTCTCTGCCAGTTCGACCAGGCGTTTTACTGTTTCGTCGTCGGCTTCACCGACGAGACCGGCTGCGCGACAAAGTACACTCAGGTAGACAGGCTCCTGCGATTTTTTCAGTTCGTCGCGCAAAATCGGAAGTACGCGCGGATCCTGAATCATCGACAGGGCCGTGATCAGTGCGCCGCGAGCGCTCAGTTCGTGTTGATCGTCCAGTGCATCCAGAAGCTTGTCGGCGTTTGACGGGTCGCCGTCGAGCCCCAGGGCGAGAGCAACATGGGGTCGCAAGAGAGTTGTTGTTCTCGTGAGTTCCTGCTTCAAAAAGGCGCGGGTTTCGGGCAGCCGAACGCGGCCGAGGGCGTGGTACAGGTTTCCAAGTGTCGAGAGATCCTTTTCGGTGCTCGCGCGCTTGATTATCGCCTGTGCCTCGGGGGCCTGGACATGCGACGCGAGGCCCTCGAGTGCTGCGGCTGCAGAGCGCCTGACTTCATTGTCATCGTCCGCAAGGAGTCGCAGGACCACGGGCAGAGCGGCTGGAACGCCACTTCTTCCGAGCGCTACGGTGAGCAGAGAGCGTAGGCGAGCATCCTGCTCCAACTGCCACGTGTCGAGCAGCGCGATCAAAGAATGCGCGGGGGCGTGTTCTGCCGCGACGCCGGCCGCATACACGACACCCGCCTGGAGCAAGTAGTCCAGCTTCTTGAGGGTCTTCGGCTGGAGGTATTGCTCGAGTATCTGGATGCTTTCGGATGTCCCCAGGAGTCCCAGGGCGACTGCAGCGACGAGTCGGATTTCTGAACCGTTGAGCCGATCTCTCAGGATGGCGTGCAGGCGTTCTGTGGTGATGGGTTGGTGCACGAATCCGAGAGCGAGAACCGCCTGCGTGCGCACGTAGAGGTCGGGGTCGCGGGTCCGGTCGATGACAGCGTCGATTGCGGATGGCAAGCCAAGTCGGGCAACCGAGACGGCCGCCGTCGCACGCACATCACGATTGTGATGCTCCAAGGCCTGGAGCAGCACGGGGAGGACCTCTTTGATCCGCGTGTCATCGTCCACTTCGAGGTAGCCACCCTGACCCGATTCAGATGGCAGAGACAGCATGCGCCGCCGGCGATCCACGATCTCTTCGCGATTGAAGTCAAACCACCATTCCCAGCGCTCCGGCTGGACCTGAAAGTACGGCCCGTAACCGGGCTGAATCACAGCCTGGTCTATGAGGGGGCTGTCGACCGTCGGTTCGGGATGGGGGGGAAGGTATTGCCCTCCGTGGGGGAGCAGGAGGGAGGCGAGGATGAGCACGCCGTGCATGGCGAGAAACTCAAGAGATGAGGCGACGAGGGCTGGAGACGGGCTCCCCGGACCCCTAGGATCCTACGTCATGATTGCTCTCATCTTGACGTTGCAGCTCGCACTCCCTTTTCAGGACCTTCCTGGTGACGCTTTCGCGAGGCCCCTGGCCCCGATTGTCCTTCGCTCGGGGTCAAGTTCCAATCACCCAGGAGCCTTGATGCTCGACGAGGGCGCCATCGTTCGCATCAGCGAGGCCGCTGGTTCGAACCGAGCGAGTTACGTGAAGGTCTACGTGCCCCAGGGTTACCCGGTCTACGTCCATTCCGATTTTTCCCAGGTCGACCGGAGCCTGCGAAAGGTTGTTGTGGAGGGGACGCGCCTCAATATGCGGCTTCTCCCGGCTACCGTCGGGTTGATCCCCGTCGGTCAGCTCGACGAAGGCGCTCACGAGTTGCAGCTGCTCGATGAAGAGGGGGGCTGGGTGCGTGTGCTCGCGCCAGCGAATCTCCCCTTGCACGCCAGGCGTGACGAATTCGAAGTTGTGAGTTCCTCGTTGGCTGCCGTGGACTGGGAACAGCAGGCGATGACGCGCGAACAGCGCAGGCGACGTGAGATAGAGGCTTTCAATGCGACCGACCCCGTTCGCATTCGAGAGCGAGAGCTCGAGGTGCGTCTTAGCAACCTGAGCGCCACTGCCTTGTCTGATCAGTCGGACCTCGCGCTTGAAAGTCGATCCGTGGCGTTGGAGGCGCTGGCTGCGGAGGCGAGCCGCCGCGACCTGGCAGCTGCCGTGGAGAATCTACAAAGGGAGCTCTCATCTGAAGTGAGCCGGCGTAAGGTCGCTCTTGCAACGCTAACCGAGATCGAGCGCCAGCGCGTTCGTGATGCGACGGCTCTTGTTCGAGAGGCTCGATCACTTGACTTCGGACTTCGTTTTCTTGGGAAGGGCGATCCCATGAAGTTCGAGGGGCTTGTGATGAGACAAACAAGCGAGGACAAGGAGGCGACGGTCTACAGTATTCAGGGACCGGCCGGGCGGACCTTCAAGTTAAGTGCATCCAAAGATGTCGCTGATTTAAGAAAGCTGTTCGGCAAGCGAGTGATTCTGAAGGGGCGCAGCCTCTCGCTGGTGAATGTTCAGGGCCCGGTGTTCATCGTCGATTCGGTTGTCAGCGTGTCCAGCCCGAGGTGATGTCGCCTTGACCGCAGCGATTGCCGTCGCCGCGTGCCTTGTGGCCTATGTCCTGGGATACCGCGTTTATTCGCGCTTTCTGGCTGGCCCTGTCTACGGACTCGATCCTTCCCGGCGGACGCCTGCTCACGAATTCGCGGATGACCGTGATTTCATGCCGACGAGGCCGACTGTTCTCTTCGGCCATCACTTTGCGTCTATCACCGGATTGGCTCCCATGCTGGGTCCGGCAGTGGCTGTCATCTGGGGTTGGTTGCCGGCCATGCTCTGGGTCGTTTTTGGCGCCCTCTTTGTGGGCTGCGTGCACGATTTTTCTGCTCTCGTGCTTTCTGTCCGTCACAAGGGGATGTCGATCGGTGTGGTTGCAGAGGATCTGCTTGGCCGTCGAGCTAAGTGCTTGTTTCATTTGGTGATCTTCTTTGGCGTCTCACTCGCGATGGGCGTTTTTGTGCTCTACATCGCGCAGCTTTTTGAGCACGAATCCTACCCACAGGCCATCTTGCCGAGCGGCGGGCTCATGGTCATCGCGATGATCATTGGTCTCCTGCTGCATTCGGGCCGCGTGTCCCTTGGCAAGTCCACTGCCGTGGGCTTTGTGCTTTTGCTCGGGTTGATCTACACCGCGGTGCAAGTCGGAACGTTTGGGTTGAGTGCAGATCAATGGCCGTCTTCGCAGACATTCAAGTACTGCTTGCTCGGCTACGGTTTACTGGCTTCCGTGTTGCCGATCTGGGCGCTGCTCCAGCCCCGAGATTTCATCAACTCGTTGTTGCTCTACGTGGGCTTGCTTGCCATGTACGTGGGTTTTTTCATGAGTGGCAACGACTTTGCGGCACCAGCTCTTGTGCTCAAGCCCGAGGGAGCGCCTCCACTCTTTCCATTCGTGTTCATTATCATCGCATGCGGAGCGGCCAGCGGATTTCACGCCTTGGTCGCGTCCGGGACCACATCCAAGCAACTGGACAATGAGCTGCACGCTCGCCCTATCGGCTACGGGGGGATGATTGCCGAGTCGCTGTTGGGCCTCCTGGCGGTGATCGCTTGCACGGCAGGCGTTCTGGGGCCCGATGCCTGGACGGGCGACGGCGTGTACTCCAGTTGGGCCGCGATCAGCGGCGGCCCGGCACTCGGCAACTTCATTCGCGGCGGAGGGGCTTTTCTCACTCAGTTCGGCCTTGCCACAGAAGTTGCCGTTTCGTTCGTGGCTGTCGTAGTTGTTTCGTTTGCGCTCACAACTCTCGATTCAGCAACGCGGCTGCTGCGCTACAACATCGAGGAAATTTGCACAACACTGCGTTGGCCTCGGCTCGGCACGCGCTACCCCGCGTCACTGCTGGCAGTTGCTGCCATCTGGATCTTCGCGTTTTATGAGGTGACAGAAGAAAAGAGTGTGCACGAGTCGGTTGTCGGGGCAGACGGGTTGGTGACGACCCAGGCCACTCTGGTTCAGACCACCCGTGAAGCGGGGATCGCTCTCTGGGAACTCTTCGGGACAACGAACCAGTTGCTGGCCGGCCTTACCCTTCTCCTGGCAACTCGCTATCTGGCGCGCCGTGGGAAAATCTTGTGGGCGACTGCGGTGCCTATGTTCCTGATGCTGGCCAGCACGCTCGTGGCCATGGTCGAAAAAGTTGCCTCTTACGCACGTGGAGACAACCGGTTGTTGCTCGTTGTCGGATCCCTCTTGTTCGTGCTTGCCGTCTGGGTGTGTGTCGAGGGTGTGCTCGCCACGCTTCGTGACCGCACCAGACAGCCCTCTTGAGGTGAGGCGCTAACGGATGTGAGGTGACGAGGTATAAAACGCCTCGAACTCTCCCGCCTGAATCGCTGACCGAGCCTGTTCGACGAGTCGGTGAAGGAAGCGAAGGTTGTGTACGCTGCACAGCATGCCGCCGAGCGCTTCGCCTGTCATGATGAGGTGCCGCAGGACACCGAGGTCCCACTCCGTGCAGGTCTCGCAGTCGCAGTCGGGGTCTGCGGCGCCCGTGGCTTTTTTGAAGCGGCTGTTTCGAAGGTGGATCGTGCCCTCCGAAGTGAAGAGCGAGCCATGGCGTCCGTTGCGAGTTGGAAGCACGCAGTCAAAGATGTCAAAGCCTGAGGCAATGGCTGTCAGGATGTCACCGGGGCGCCCGACGCCCATGATGTAGCGGACGCGATTGGCTGGTAGAAGCTCTGCATAGCGTTTCGTTGCCGTGCGGAGCTCTTCGGAAGTTTCTCCAACCGAAAGTCCACCCATGGCGAAACCGTCAAAGTCGAGCGCGGTGAGTTCGCGTGCCGATTGCTTCCGCAACTCGTCATCGAGGCCGCCCTGGACAATGGCGAAGAGCGCTTGGCCGCGTGTGCTCGTTGCTCTGTGATGGGCGAGCGCCTTGGCAGCCCAGTCGGTGGTGCGCCGAACCGCGGTTTCCAGGAGTGAGCGGTCGGCGGGCAAGGGGGGGCAGTGATCGAAGGCCATGGCGATGTCCGAATCCAAGGCCAACTGGATATCAACGGCTTCCGTGGGCCCGAGTCGCAAGCGCCTCCCATTGATGGGGGATTGAAAGCTCACGCCTTGGTCATCGAGCTTTGCCACGTTCAGCATCGAGAAGACCTGGAAGCCGCCGCTGTCGGTGAGGATGGGCCCATCCCAGTTCATGAATTTGTGCAGCCCTCCGAGCGCCGCGATGACCTCTTCCCCGGGTCGGTCATGAAGGTGGCATGCGTTGGCGAGGATCATCTGGGAGCCCACGTTCGCAAGTCGATCAGGCGGAACGCCTTTCACACTTCCGTAGGTTCCTACGGGTAGGAAGGCCGGTGTTTCGATCGTGCGCTGCCGCACGGTGATGCGGCCAACTCTGGCGGATCCGCAACTGTGAGTGACCTGGTGCTCCAGGCCGGAGGTGGTTTTTGTCACAGCAATTGGACCAGATCGGCGCCTGGGTAATACCGGCGGAGGATGATGCGATAACCGGCGCCGCGGCGTGCGTAGCCATTGGCTCCGTACTGACACAGACCCACACCGTGTCCCCAGCCCTGGCCTTGAACAACGAGGGCTTCAGGTGAAATCCGCGGAGGCGCCGCCCATCGCGTGGAAAGCAGTTGTTTCGCGCGAGGTTGCCCTCGCGAAACGCGCTCTCGGAAGTTGACTGCGGGTATTCGAGACTCAAGGCCGCCGGCCGTGATCGTGATCCACTCTGGCCGACCAGGCAAATAAGGTGGCTCGAGAGAGATGGACTCCAGTGGGGCTACGGGTAGACCCGCCGCTTCGCACACGACCTCTGCGTCGAGCGTGCGTGTCCAGCTCCAGCTGCCGGAGTGCTGGCAGTCCGAGCAAGGGACCTGTTTGTGTAAGACACCTTCTGGTGGTGCGGGGAAGACATCTGCGGCACGTGCTGTTTTCCCGCCGCAGGTGGACTGGAACCAGGCCGGGATGATCTGGCCTTCATGTGCGAGGACCTGCCCCGCTGTTTGTTCAATGGCCTCTGTCGAGAGCCACGTTTCGACTTCTTTCCCACCGTAGACCTGACTTCGCACATCGGGGTGAAGCCAGCCACGGCGGGCTCCCTCGGAGAGCGCGTAGCTGCGCGCTGCGACCGCCTGGGACTTCAGCGCTTCGAGCCCAAATCGATCGGGCATCTCGACGGGAAGAACGCCTTTGAGGTAGTCCTCGATGTTCAGTCTGTTGATGACGCGAGGCCGGCCTTGGTCCGAGATTTCGATTCTCAGCAGGCTGCGATACTGCTGGCCGCGGAAAGTCAGGGTGGCCCCGTCGAGGGGGCGGAGTTCCAGGCTCTGTGCCACTCGAACTCTTTCGCCCAGAAGAATTTCGCCCTCTTCGACCTGAATCGGTGTGTTTTCGGGGAGAGAGCTGCCCTCCATGACGAGCAGGCCCTGACTGTCGTAGATCTCGAAGGGGCCATTCGAGCCAATCGTTGCGGGCTGCTCTGCAGGCATGGACAAGCGCACGTCGACCCAGCCGAGGGGGCGCTCACCCACCAAGGGGAGTGGAGGCGCGGGCGCCTTTGCGCATGCCATCAAGAGGCAGGGAGAGAGCCACAGAGCGGTGGCGAGCAAGGCTCTGCTGCACCGCAGGCCACGTCGAATCCTGCCTTCCCGTTCACGGCCCTGTCGACTCACCGGTTCAGCCGTCGAACAAAGATCCCGGGTGCTCTGGAAACTCGAGCCCGAGATGGGTGCGGGCAGCGTCCGTCAGCACGCGACCTCTCGGGGTTCGTGCAAGAAAGCCAAGTCTTATGAGATGGGGCTCATAGACGAGCTCGAGAGTGTCTTCTTCTTCACCGACTGCCACGGCAAGCGTTCCCAGGCCGGCCGGACCGCCGCCAAGCCGAGCCAGTGAACCGAGAATACGGCGATCCATGTCTTCGAGCCCCAGCGTGTCGATGCCAAGCATCTGGAGGCCGGTGTCCACGACTTCTTCCGTGATGCGGCCGTCGGAGGAAAGGTCGGCGACATCGCGCAGGCGACGTAGGAGCCGGTTGGCCACTCGAGGGACTCCGCGTGCGCGATCCGCAACGCGTTGAGCGGCCGTGCTTTCAAGGTCGCAGCCGAGTCGACCAGCCGAACGCAGCAAGATCTCATGGATCTCGGGTGCGCTGTAGGGCACCAGCTTTTCGGTGATTCCAAAGCGAGTGCGGAGTGGCTGGGTCAAGAGCCCCTCCCGGGTGGTGGCGCCGACCAGAGTGAAGGGCTGGACGGACAGTCGGACAGAGCGCGCCCCGGGTCCCTGGTCGATGATGACATCGACAGAGAGGTCCTCCATGGCGGCGTAGAGGTATTCCTCGACGGCCCTGGGGAGCCGATGGATTTCATCGACGAAGAGCACGTCGCCGGCCTCGAGGCCGGTCAGCAATCCGACCAGATCGCCCGGGCGTTCGATGGCTGGTCCTGAGGTCACCCGGAGGGGGACGCCCATCTCGGTGGCCACTAGATGGGCCAAGGTCGTCTTTCCGAGCCCTGGGGGCCCGGAGAGGAGGACGTGGTCCAGGGCGCCTTTTCGCTGCTGAGCGGCTTTTATCCAGGTTTTAAGGTTGTCGGCGACCCGATTTTGCCCGACGAACTCGTCGAAAGTTCGGGGCCTGAGGGCCCCCTCGGCCTCATCGCGCTCGCCAGCGAGCGTCTGGAAGACTCCCTTGTCAGCGGGCTCATTCATGGAGTGGATGATACAGGGGGCGGTCGCCGATCCACACTGTCCTGTCAGCAAGTGGACTTGTTCCGCGTCATAGCTTGACTCGGTTAGGCTTCCACCCGAGAATCGCTAGGCTATAGCTACCTGAACAGCCGTTTTGCATTTTGAGGCATCAGTTGGTGGGCTCCCCCTGCCCATCTCTTGTGAACGACGTCTCGCCCCCTTTCTAGAGACCTGAGCTTGTCCATGCATATGAGAGAAAACCTCAAGCTGACCCTTCTTTCAGCTGGTCTTGCCTTATTCGTCGGTGCGTGCGGTGGTGGAGGCGGCGGCGGCGGTGATGGCGGTGGTGGTGGTGGTGGTGGCGGCAGCAGCTCGGGCGCCTCGGACGCACAGCAGCAGATTGTCAATACGGCGACGACCAGCAGCGATGGGGGCTGGAGCCGTGTCGATATCCTGGATGGAGGTGATTCGTCCGCGGTCCCTGCGGAGGTCGCGAAACGCGAGCTTCTGGCCGCGTTGATGAAGAAGCAGACCGACCTCAACGGCAACCTGGCCGACGGCAATGGAGACGGTGTCGCTGACACCACTGGTCTCGAGGCTTATTCGACCGGTTTGGATCAGAAAGACTCAACGGCCAAGCGCATCTACGCGGCCAACAATGTGTATGACCTGTTCCAGACAACGACCGGAAACACAGTCACGGGGCGACCTGTCCTGTCGACTCTGGATGGAGGGCCCCCTCCGTTCACGGGTGGCGACCAGGACGGCGACGGCGTTACGGATGGTGGGCCGGGTCTCTACTCGAATATCCCGACTCCAATTATTCCCAAGCTTCCGCCGCTGCCGAACACGATGGGGACAGCGGGCCGCGGCCCAAGCGCCTCGAGCCAGCACCAGTTCATCCAGATCGAGTTCCCCTACAAGCTGCAAACCGAAAGCTTGTTCAACTTCACGGATGCCGGAAATTCATTCCTTGGCGATCTCAACGCTCCGGGCAACGTGCTCGTCGAAGCTCGCTGGGTGACTCGCGCCGGAGGAGGCCCTGGAGGGTTTGACACCACGAATGTGGTGGATCACACCGCCGAGCACCGTCACGTGTCAGGCGTGGCCGTGATTGGTGGCGTTTGTGCCGTGCCGATTCAGCAGGGCGCTTCGACCCTCTCGCTGATTCAGGACCCAGTTGTGAGCAACGTTCCTGTGGGCGCGCGCGAAAAGATCTTGGATCCCAAGGTCTTTACCTACATCGCCCACGAAAATCCCGCGCTCATCACACTCACCAGCGCCCCGCTGCATGTCGGGTTTATCTTGCCGACGGGTGCGCTCGTGCTGCCCAGCCCCACGGACCCCGGGGGCCTTGGTGGGCGCGTGTTTGGTGCCAACACAACGATCCCCAGCGCTGTGAACGACTTTGCGACGAGTGGCGACCAGGCGGCAGATGTGATTGGCTTCGTGTCCTTTCAAATTACCCGCATGAAGAAGGGGAATGGCACGGCGGAAGACGTTTACTTCCACAGTTTCCCGGTGTCTCAGGAGAACGTGGGTGCTGACCCGAAGGCTGTCGACGGGAGTTTCAACCGTGGTCCCGCCATCGAGGTAGACATCGGGGGTATGCCGGCCATCAACCTTCTGAGCTCGAGTGATTACCTGGGGGGCAGTCCGCCTGTGAACCCTCCAACTGATGCGGCGAACTCATCGATTTCAACGAAGTCGATCTTCCGGGTCGATTTCGACAAGGAGGTGGTTCCTAACTCGGTCGGCTTCTCCAAGCGGATGACGATTCACTCCGTGGAGGGTAAGGGCGTGGTCTTCCCGTACAGCGGGAACACGCGACCGATCACCAGCCCGTCGACTCAGTTCTCGCTGAATATTTTTGGCGCCCCGCTGGCGCCAAGCATCTACGTGGCGGTCAATCAGCCGGTCCAGGTGGCCGTGAACAACCCGCTCGTGAAGAGTGCCGGGCCGATTTTTAATGTGTCGGACGAGGGGACACCCATTGCCGATGTGAACAGCCCGAAATTCCCGAATCTGATTCAGGGCCTCTTTCCCACTCAGCAGAACACGTTGGCCACTCTTCCGCGCGGTGTCATTCCGTGTGACATCTACCCCGTGAATCAGAACAACCTGCAGGCCTACATCATTGAGCCCCTCGTTGACTTGCCTCCGGGCACGGTGGTCACGCTAGGCGTGTGCATGAACGGGTTGGGGATGTCGAGCAATACGCTGCCTGCGACGGTGCCTGCGACGCCGACGAACTTCGGAAACTACACGCGCTCAGGAACCATGTTTACTCCTTGGCAGGGCCTCACCTCAGTTGGCCTTGGCGACACCACGGTGACCTTGAAGCAAGCGACGCTGGCCAATCAAACCGTGATCAAGGTGAATGGCGGGCCCATGGACCTGCAGGGTCTCCTGTTCTTTGGTGGCACGGCCATTGCGATCGACACACTGATTGACGGCAACCTCGAAAATAATCTCACCATGGGGGGCTGGAATGTCTCGCGGACCTTTACGGTCGGTGAAGACCTCGAGCGACCCTATGTCAACGCCCCCGTGGCTCCACAGGCCATCGTTGTTGGGTTCGGCAATTCGGGCCTGGGTGCGATTGACCTGAATGGCGAAGGCTTCAACACAAATGTTCACCTTGGCGGTCTCGAAAACACCGGAGAGGCGAACAAACTCGTCACATCGCGTTACCTCCCCTTGGCGGTGACGGGCTCCACGTCAAACCTCAACTGGGACGCCAGCAGTTCGCTTGCCGGTGGCGCCAATTCGCGCGCTTATGGGGTGCTCGGTCGCTACACATCGGGTTCCTGTCAGTGCACGGCTGTGAGTTTCGAGTCTGAATTTGCCGTGGGCATCGGCATCCCGCTGGGACCGATCGCTTTGAAGCGGGTGCCAGGGGTGAACGAAGGCTCGTCCGGCTACGAGACGATGGTCAGGAACTCGTTCGGCGGTCAAATCCTTAGCGATTCTGACGACATCGGGCAGGTGCTCGACATGGTCATGGGTGAATTTCTCGACAGCGTCTACTACGACGTCGAGAACCCGTTCCTTGCAAACAATCACGTCACCTACAACACACCTGCGCTCACCGGCGTTCAGACCAATACGATTTCTGACCCACCTGTGCCGAACCCGCCGCCTATGCGCTTGCCCGAAGGCTTGCCGCTGGCCGCAGTGATCTTTGACCAGGCTGAACTTGGGCAAGACCCGGTACTTATTTCGGGCTCCGAGGTGTTCTCCCGTGACTACTTGATGCGTTTTGATGACGGCACCGGGATTTCACCGTTCACCT
>Ga0315339_1002763_pt1 | contig 12936 bp, 13 predicted proteins | sample ASW17metaG_FD_204514 | JGI IMG/M metagenome (GOLD analysis project Ga0315339, IMG submission 204514) | Ammonia-oxidizing marine archaeal communities from Pacific Ocean, United States - ASW #17 | ecosystem: Environmental > Aquatic > Marine > Oceanic | place: USA: California | collected 2016-12-05
GTTCCTCGCCTCGGTTGTGATCCACTGCGTCCAGATACGTGCCATCGTCTTCATCGTTCGGAGTTAGTCGGCCGGTAGCTCGATGTATCGGAGCAGGGCGTGTGCCGTCGCTGATGGACTGCGGCTTCGTATCTCAGACGTTCGTGGATGGGAACATCCCGGCCGAACTTGGGGCCGTGGCAGAACGCAGGACGATTATATCGGGGCGCGACGATGCTCGGCATGAATAAGTCGCCGTTCATCGAGCCGCGCGAGGTGCTATCGAATGTGGAACGGGATGCGAACCGTGTCGTCCTGCATTCCGTGGCTCAGCGGGGCGCTGGCCTGGCCAGCGCGCTCGCTCACTGCATTCCCGGTTGGGTCAGGAGCTGAAATCTCGAACGGCGTCCCGATCCGGTTCCCCGCCAGGTCTTCGAGGATCGTGGATGCGACGAGCGCATAGGCGCCCGGGACCCACGGTTGCGCGGGCGTCATCATCCAGCGCGTCTCCCAGTTTCCGGTCTCCACTTCGCCGGCGACCGGTTGGCCGGCGTCGGTCTCCACTCCGATCGCGCGACGCATCAACGCGTGGTCGAGCGGCTCGGGGAACGACACGACCAGACGTTGGGTCGAGCCGCCGGCGGGCACACGGAGCCGCCACGTCGTGTGATCGAGGGGTGCCGTGTCAGCCGGTCCGACGCTGAACTGTTTCTCGAACGGCGCCTGCAGCGGGTTGCCTTCGGCATCCGGCCACGCTGGGTCGACGACCAAGGTGTAGGTCTCGCCGGCTTGGAGGGACCGACCCAGTTGCTCGTTCAGATCCAGTCCCTGCTTGATGCGACCCGGATCGAAGAAGACCGTGTAACGGAAGTGGTCTCTGTCCCAGAAATCGAGACCGAACGGCAGAAACGGTGCCTCCACCTCGCGGCCACGCCCGTCCAGCAGCCTGAGATACGCGAGTCCGTCGACATGGCTCATCGGGGCGGAAAAATGTAGATAGAGCTTGAGCTGATTCTCTGGAACCCGATCGCCGCCCGGGTAGATCCGTTCGACCACCGTGGTCGGCTGGATGTCGGGCCTGGGTAGCGCGACCCTGGCTTCGAGGGTATCCAAGGCTTCCACCGCGGCCGCGTCGAGACCGGGCAGCCGGTTCGGATCGAGGCGGATGGCGTAGGAGCGGCCGGCATCGAACGGGAACAGCGGCGTGAACCGCAACGAATCGTCCTCGCTGACTGCATGGGAACCGAGGACCGGGGGGAGGTCGGCGTCGACTGCGCCGTCTGCCATGACGACTGTCACCCGAAGCAGGTTCGCCCACTGCGCTTCGGTTAGTCCAGTCGAGCGAAGGGCGTCAACCTGCGTCGGCGGGAGACCGGTCACGTAGATGCTGGCGGCTACGGTGTCGGCATCTCCAGCGGCGTCTTCAGGGGCGGCGGCCAAGGTGATGACCACCCCTGACATATCCACCGCCGGCGCCTTCGCGCATCCTGCGATGAATGACACGACGCCGACGAGCACGAGCGTCGCCACATCATGGGTTACCGTGCGTGCCGGCCGGAAACGCGGGACGGCGTCGCTCGCATGTGCCATCAAAGGGAGCCAACCGGGCGCGCTATGGCAGGGCGCGCGCTTCGAGGTCGGCCTGACCCGCGTCGCGTCGCGCGATGACGACGATCCGCTCGTCATCCAGCAAGTCGAGCTGCTCGATCCCGGTCAGCTGCGGGATCGTCTCGAACGTGACGCCGGCCGTGTCTCCGCCCCCGACCGGTTCGCTCAGTCCGGGCTGGGTGTCGAAGTCCGAGGTCGGAATCTTCATCACTCCATGGCTGGTGTTCGACATCAGTAGATAGTCGGCGCCGTCCTTCTCGTACACCACCATGTCGATGGGCCGATTCCCGCTACCCAACTCGGCGATGGTCGTGCCCATCACCTTGGCGCCCGGCTGCAGTGCCGTGACCGGGAACTTCACGAGCGGTGTGCAGAGATACCCGGCAATCAGGTTCTGCTCGCCACCGATCTCGTAGGGCACAAACGTATAGACCGGCGAGTGGGTCTCGAATCGTCCGTGAGCCGCGTGCCAGATTTCGACGCTGGTGCCACTGTCGATCGACGCGAACGGGTACCCGACCGCGCGGAGCTTCGACGAGAATTCTTCACTGGACAGGCCCGCGATGAACAGCTGGTCGTCGACGAACGACATGTCCGTGACCGAGGACGCTCGCGGGTTCCGGCGGGCGCTCGGATTCGAGGCGGGCGCGTTGGGCAAGGCCAACTCCGTGTAGGTGACGCCGCTCAACGACACCACGTCGATCGTTCCGGCCCCATCGATGCGCAGGAGGACCGGGGTCGCATTGGCGCCGCGGCCACGCGACACCGACAGGAACGCATTGTGGGATAAGGGGTTGATGGCCAGATCGATGATCTGGATCTCGCTCGGGTCCGTGCCCAGGAGAGCCGCGATCTTGCGATCGATCCCAGGCACGTCCAGGGTTCCGGGTGTGTCCCCGGCTCCTTCCGCCCCCAGTTCGAGCGCCACGATCTTCGCGGCGCCGTTGTCTGCGATGAACAGGACGTTGTCCGGCCCGAACGCGAGTGGGCCGCCGGCGGTCAGCGTTGGACCTTGGGCCGCCGACAGGGTGTGGGTCGGCGCCAGGACGAGCAGCGACAGACCGACGACGCACAATGAGCAGAGCGTTCGATACGGCATCTAAAAATCTCCTCTGATGGATAGTCAAGCGTCCACCGGTAGGGTTCATGTTGGAAAGCAGGCGTTCATGCTAGTGTCCTCTCAGCGTGGTTCGCAACATAAATCGTCGGCGTGTTATTGCCCCTGAGGGCGTGGGTCTCCGCTCACGGATCCCCGACCTGCAGTAGCACGCGCGAAGATGTCGTATTGATTCCGCCGTTGTTCGACTTCGGCCTACACTTGAGGGTGCACGTCACCGAGCGACGATGCAAGGAGGATGGTCATGCATAGCCGGCTCTTGGCACGGAACGACAACCCACCGCCGAGTCTGGGTCGTCCAGCCGTGGTGGGTTTTCTCACGCTCGTTGTTGCTGTGTGGATGAGCGTCACGGCGTTGGCTCAGGATGACGACCGGCAGCATGAAACAGAGGCGCGGGCCGCGCTCGAAGAGTACTTTCGCGCATTGAACGCCGCCGACAACGAGGCCATTGCGGCGGTCAGCAATTTCCCTCGGCTGAGCGTGGGGAGCAACGGACAGGTCGTTCTCCGGGAGACACCAGAAGAGATCGCGATCGACTTCGAGGCGGTGCGTCAGTCCGGATTGGACCATTCCACGTTGGATCTGGCCGAAACGGTCCATGTCTCGTCCGACAAAGTGCACTTCCGAATCGTCTTCACGCGGTATGCCGTCGACGGCAGCCCGATCACGACCATGCCTGGCCTGTATGTCGTGACTCGGCAGGACGGGCATTGGGGGCTCCAACTCCAGTCCGTGCTTCCACCCACGTTTACCAGAGAACCGTAGCATCGCGCAGAAAACGATCCGGGGCGGTTACCTGTCGAGGTGTTCGGCTGGCAAGGCGCGACGAGGGAGCAGCCAGGCGGGCTGTGACTGAGGAAAAAACGTCGTCCAGACGGTCCGGAAGGTAACCGGGCTACGGCAGCGTCGATGCTTCTCGGGCCACCATCACCTCGGTGGCCTTGATCAATGCGGTCGCCTCGTCACCGCGTTTGAGTTTCAGTTCGTCGAGCGCGTCACGGGTGATGACCGCCGTGAGCAACTGGTCCCCGATGCGCAGTCTCACCTGAGCCACCAGTCCTTCACGCCGCACCTCTTCGACGATCCCGCGCAGGCGGTTGCGTCCGCTGACCAGCATGAGGACCCCGCCGTGGCGCCGTCGGGGCGTGGGTCGTGTCGGGGCTCCGCCCTCGGTCGCCTGCAAACGGTCGACTTCCGTCTCCGCGATACGGTGATGCCCACCGTCTGTCAGGGTCGTTCGGACACGGCCGCGGTAAATCCACTGCTTGAGCGTCGAGTACCCCACGCCGAGTCGATCCGCCGCCTGTCGCACTGTGAATACTGCCATCTGGTCGTCCTCGGTGGGTTGTCGCGTGTGTCCTCAACCCTAGCCGAACTCGCATTTGGGATGAGAGCGATGTGTCGATTATTCGACTATAAACATTTGCAAAACAAGATTAAATCATACTAAATTGTTTACATATGTGTTCAACCGGAACGTTGACCGTGCTGGCCGCGCTGTCTCTGACGGCGTGCGGACGAGCGCCCGACCCCGGGCCCGGAGTCCTGATCGTCTCGGCGGCCTCGAGCCTGACCACTGTCATCGAGCCGCTGGTGCAGGCGTTCGAATGCGACACCGGGATTGCGGTTGAACTCAACCTCGCGGCCTCCAGCACCTTGGCGTCGCAGGTGCTGGCTGGGGCGCCGGTCGATGTCTTTATCAGCGCGGACCACATTCAGATGGACCGGGTGGCCGCCGCGGGATTGCTCCGGCCCGCAACCCGCACCGTCCTGCTGTCCAATCAACTGGTGGTGGTGGCACCACTCGAGCCACCGGTGTTGCCGGCCACGTCGCCCGACGTGCTGGCGTCGTTCGAACGCATCGCGATAGCCGACCCCGTCGCGGTGCCGGCGGGTGTCTACACCCGAGCGTATCTGGAATCGGTCGGGTTGTGGCGCCGATTGGAAGACAAGCTCGTGCCGACTCGCAGCGTGAGGGCGGCTCTCGTGACAGTCGAGTCTGGCGCAGTGGATGCTGGCCTCGTGTACCGGACTGATGCCCTGTCGTCCAACAAGGTGACACAGGTGTACGCGGTGCCGGTCGCCGACGGTCCTGAGATCGTCTATCCGGTCGCCGTGACCGCGGCGTCAGCCGATCCGGCGGCGAGCGAACGCCTGCTGGCTTATCTGAGCGGCGCGGGTGCCAGCGCCGCGTTCGAATCCGCCGGGTTCATCATGCCGAAAGCGCGCCGGTGACCGGCGACGCGCTCGCGATCGCCTGGCGGACTGTGTCCCTGGCGGCTCTGGCGACGCTCGTGATGTTGCCACCCGGCATAGCGCTGGCCTGGATTTTGGCCCGGCGGCAGTTTCCCGGTCGGGCCATGCTCGAGACGCTGGTGTCGCTGCCGTTGGTCATGCCACCGGTCGCGACCGGTTTGATGCTCCTCTGGGTGTTCGGGCGCCGCGGCCCCCTTGGCGGCCCGTTGTCCCAACTCGGGATAGACGTGATGTTCACATGGCGAGCCGTCGTGCTCGCGGGGGCCGTGATGGGGCTGCCGCTGCTCGTGCGCGCCGCGCGTGCCGGTTTTGAGCAGGTCGATCGACGCTACGAGGAGATCGCGGGCACGTTGGGTGCGAGTCCTCGCCGTGTCTTCCTGACCATCAGCCTGCCGCTGGCGAAACGAGGCGTGCTCGCCGGCGCGTTGCTCGGTTTTTCTCGTGCGCTCGGAGAGTTCGGGGCGACCATCATGGTGGCTGGCGCGTTGCCGAGCACCCGTACCATCGCCGTCGCGATCTACAGCTACACGGAGACCGGACAGGCGGCGGCCGCGACGACCATGTTGGCCATTTCGGCGACCATCGCGTTCGGTGCGTTGCTGCTGTCCAACCGGCTTGCCTCAAGCGCCTAATGCCTGTTCCGATCACGCTCGACTTCTTGCTCTGTCAGGGTGATTTCAGACTCGAGATGCACGAGCAGGTCGAGGCTCGGGTCGTCGCGTTGTTCGGACCCTCCGGCTCTGGCAAGACGAGCGTGCTTGAGTCGATTGCGGGGCTCCGGTCACTCGAGTGGGGGGAGATCCGTATCGGGAGTCGCACGCTCTACGATTCGGGTGCCGGTGTCGATGTGCCGTCCCATCGGCGGAAGGTCGGCTACGTGCCGCAGGACCTGACGTTGTTCTCGCACATGAACGTCAAACACAACATCCTGTATGGCGCGCGGTCGGACCGCGACGATGGGAGCGCGGAGGGCCTTGAACAGATCCTGTCGCTGCTCGAGCTGCATCCGTTCCTGGACCGGAGGGTCAGTGATTTGTCAGGTGGTGAGCGTCAGCGGGTCGCCATCGCTCGGGCGCTGACGACGGAGCCGTTGGTGCTGCTGCTCGACGAGCCACTCACCGCCTTGGACCGCGGGCTGCGAGCGAGGGTCCTGCCCTATCTCAAGCGCATCAGAGATGAGTTGGCGACGCCGATGGTGTATGTGTCACACGACGAAGCCGAGGTTCGTGCCCTGGCCGACTGGGTGGTCGAACTGGACGGGGGGCGCACCATCCGGTCCGGACCTGCGTTGACCCCATTCGCGGGACCCTGATCAAACGAGCATGTCGACCACGATATACAGGATGGACGGTGCCAGCAGGCAACCGGCCCCGGTGTAGAACGTGGCGGTCATCGCTCCGTAGGGCACCAGTTTCGGATCCGTCGCCGCCAGCCCACCCGCTACGCCACTCGTCGTGCCCATGAGGCCGCCGTAGATCAGCGCGGAGTGCGGATTGTTCAGCCCGATACGCGATGCGACGAATGGTGTGCCAATCATGACCAGCACCGACTTCGTGAGACCTGCCGCCACACTCAGCGCGATGATTTCGCTGCTGGCCCCCAGCGCCGTGCCGGTCACCGGACCCACGATATAGGTTGCTGCTCCGGCGCCGATGGTGGTCACCGCAATGGGATCGGTGTAGCCGAACGAGACGGCGACGACAGCGCCGATCACAAACGACAGGAGCACCCCAACCACGATCGAGAGCGCGCCGACGGCCCCCGCGCCTTGTAGCGCCCGGACATCGGCTCCGAACGCGGTGGCCACGATGGCGAAGTCCCGAAACATGGCGCCGCCCATGACGCCGACTCCGGCGAACAGCGGAATATCCGAGAGTCCGCGGCTGCCGCCGGTGGCCTGCCCCCCCCACCACGCCAAGACCAGCCCGAGCCCGATCGCGATCGCGGAGCCGTGCACACGGCCGCCCGTCAGCTTTCCCGAAATCAGATAAGACACCCACACCAGTGCCCCGACGAACAGGAACGCGGTGATGAGCCCATTGCTGGACAGGACTCGTTCCAGGGTCTCAAGAATCATCCTGACCCCCCCGGCCCAAACGCGCCAACAGTGGGATCATGGCGAAGCTCGCCGTGACCGCGGCCACCCCGGCGACAATCGCCATCCATCCGCCTGACAACGCTGAAAAGACGTTCTGTCGCGCCGCCATCGCGACCACGATCGGTATGTACATCGCGCTCCAGAAGCCGATGCCCTTCTCCGTGATCGGGCTGAGCGCCGCTTCCCGGGACCCAAGATTGGTTAGCACCAGCAGCAGGAGCATGGCAATGCCCACGCCACCCACGTTGGCCTGGACGCCCATGACCTCACCGAGCAGGTCGCCAACGAACACGCCGACCAACATGCAGAACGACAACAACGCGACACCGTAAATCACCACATCGGTCTCCTTATTCACTCTTTAGTCGGGGCTACGCCCCGAACCCCACACGGCGCTGCGTGGGGACCTCCAGAGCCCTACTCCGCACCCGCCGAGGCGCGCATTGTCGCGCGCCTGGTGACGGCGGGACGACGTTAACCGATCCGAGTCCGGTCGACAACGATGCGAGTAGCCGGTGGCTGACGGTCGCCTGTGTCGCGATGGACCGCGGGTTCTGCCAGGGGCCGCTATACTCCTGGCACATGGACGCTGCCACCTTGTCGCTCGTCGCGCTGGCGATCGCCATCGTCGTCAGTTGCACGATCCGACTGCACGTCGGGTTTCTCTCCATCGCGCTGGCGTGGATTGTTGGTGTGTACGTCGCCGACATGAGCGCGCGCGAGGTGATGGGCGGCTTTCCGACGCGGCTCTTCCTGACCCTGGCCGGGGTGACATTGTTGTTCTCACAGGCGCAAGCCAATGGCACGCTGGAACTGATTGCCCACAAGGCGGTGCGTTTGTGCAAGGGCAACGTCGGCGTGATACCGATGATGTTCTTTGTCCTGTCGTTCATCCTGTCATCGATCGGCCCGGGCAGCATCGCGTCGACGGCGCTCATGGCGCCGATGGGGATGGCGGTGGCCGGGCAGGTCGGTATTCCGGCGTTCTGGATGGCGATCATGATCGGCCATGGTGGCAATGCCGCCGCGCTCTCGCCGTTCGCGCCCGCCGGCATCATCGTGAACGGCGTGATGGACGACATCGGGCTGGGCGGCTACGAATTGGCGACCTATCTCAACAATGCCATGGCGCATACGGTGGTTGTCTTCACCGCCTATCTGGCGTTTGGTGGCTTGCGGCTCCTGCGCCGGCGCCATGGAGGCGCGCTGGTAGTACCGACGGCGGATGGCGGGGGCTCCACGGCTCCAGGCGAGTTCGGGAGGCAGCACTGGCTGACGGTCGGTGTGATCGGCGTGCTGCTCGCGGCGGTCGTGCTGTTCAACGTCGACGTCGGGCTCGGCGCGTTCGCGTGCGCGATCGTGCTGGCGCTGCTCAAAGCGGGGGACGAGTCCGAGGCCGTGAACCTGATGCCGTGGCGCGTGATCATGATGGTCTGCGGCGTGACCGTGCTGATTTCGGTGCTCGACGCGACCGGCGGTCTCGCGCTGTTTACCCGCATCTTGGCTGGCATCTCCACGCCGGACACCGTGACCGCGGTCATGGCCTTCACGACCGGCTTTATTTCGATCTACAGCAGCACGTCCGGGGTGGTCCTGCCAGCGTTTCTGCCCACCGTGCCTGACCTAGCGCAGCAACTCGGCGACGTCAACCCTCTCGCGATCGCCTCATCGATGAACATCGGCGCCCACCTCGTGGACGTGTCCGCGTTGTCGACCCTCGGCGCGTTGTGCATGGCCGCGGCCCCAAAGCACGAGGACAGTCGAAAGCTGTTCAACAACCTCATGGTCTGGGGACTGTCGATGACGCTTGTTGGCAGCGCTATCTGCTGGCTCTTGTTTACCGTTCTCGAGGTCGGTCTCGGCTAATGTCCTGGCTGACCGGTATCCCACACAGGTCGAACCGCCGCCTGAGGACCCGGTCAGCCCGGAAAGAGCCCCAGCTGACTCCTGGCTAGGGTCTATTGAGGGCCAAATCCGCCACTCAAGCGGCTTTCCAGAGCAGATCCATGTCCTGGAGCCACCTACGGAGGCGGTTCCAACTGGAAATGGTTGGGGACGCCACACCTTACGTAAGTACGATGCTCTAGCAGTCGGTCGAACTTCACCTGACCGGCGAATTCGTAGAGCCCCGCCTCCTTGTTCGGTGCCCAGGCGATGGCCCGTCCAATAGACGCGCGAGCACCTGTTCACGGTGTCGTGACGCCTACGACACCGGCTTCTGGCTTCGGACGCTGCGCGGCTCAGCGGTCGACTCGTCCGGAGGTCGGCGGGCGCGCGCGAGGTCTTCGAACACTGTCTTCAGCGCCGGAAACGTGACCAGCAGGGTTTGAAAGTCTCTCCTGCCGATCGTCAGCACGTCGACGGCGGTCAGCGCGGTGATCGTCGAATTGCGCGTCGCCTCCTCGAGCAACGCGGCCTCCCCGAAGTAGTCGCCTGGCTCCAGCACCGCCAGTCGCTCCGGTTCCCGTCCCGGCTGCTCCCGGCAGACCTCCACACGGCCGCTCTGGACCACATAGAGCTTGTCGCCGAAGTCTCCCTGACGCACCAGTTGTTCGCCCGCGTCGAAGTGCTCCGACGCGATCGCCTTCGTGCGGTCGGTCTTGAGCTGTGCGATGTCCTGCCGGAGGAACAGGTCGAGCGTCCAGTCGGTCGCCACCCGCAGCTTCCGGTCGAGCCCGGGCAGCTTCATCAGATACACCGTTCGCCAGAGCCACCAGGCGACCATGCCGGACAACTTGAGCCCGAACACCTGGGCCACAGCAGACCGGCGGCCCAGAGAAGCCAGCTGTCCGAGCGCGGAGAATGAGAACGGGGTTTGCGCCCTGCCGTCGATCGTGGCGATGATGTTGTCGGCCGCGCACCGGGCCTCCCGGATCGCGTGTTGTGCCGTGGGGGGAGCAGGACGGCGGGTGCGCGGGTCGGTCACCACCGCGCAGTCGCCCAGAGCCCAGACCCGGTCGAGCCCCGGCACTGCCAGCTGCGAGTCGACCGCCAAACGACCGCGCTGCAGCTCGACCGGCAGCGTCTCAAGCAACGGGTTCGGCCCTGACGGCGCCGTCGCGACGACCGTCCGTGCAGGCACGCGGTCGCCGGTGGAGAGGAGCGCGGCGGAGGCCGTGGCGCCGGCCAGACGCGTCTTGAGCCGGATATCGACACCCCGCCGGGAGAGCAACCGGTGGGCGAACCGTCCAAGGCTGGCGTCGAGTTCTGGCAGGATGCGTTGGCCGGAGTGGAGCAGCAGCACCTGCAGGTCCGCCCGCTCGAGTCCGCGGTAGTCGCGCACGACCTCTCGCACGAAGTCGTTCAGCTCGGCGCTCAGCTCGACCCCTGAGAAACCGCCGCCCGCGACCACGAACGTCATTAGAGCGCGGCGGGCCTCCCGGTCCGGCTCGATCGCCGCCTCTTCGAGAACGTTCAGGACGTGGTTCCGGATGTGCAGCGCGTCACCGAGCGATTTGAACGGCATCGCGTGCTCGCGCACCCCGGGTAGCGCACCGAGCGCCGGAACGTTTCCCAACGCGATCACGAGATGGTCGAATTCAAGCACGAGCGGTCGTGGACGCACCCCCGGACGCAGCGTGACAGTACGGGCCGGTAGGTCGATTGCGTCGACCTCTCGGGTGAACAGGTGGGTCCGCGGGCACAACCGGCGCAGCGGCGCGATGGTGTCGACCAGCCCGATGCTCGACGACACGACTTCGGGGATGAGTGGCTGGAAGACGAGGTAGTTGTCGCGGCTGACGAGAGACACGTCGACGTCGTCGCGCCTTCTGAGTCTGCGCTCGAGACGCATCGCCGTGTACACCCCGGCGAAGCCACCGCCGAGAATCAGAATTCGTTGTCGGTCCAAGGTTTCGGACGCCGCCTCCGCACTTGAGGTTAGGGACCAGCGAGTTATGGCAGGCTGTCGAGCTCGCGCTGGGTGAGCGACCCGACCACCGGGCCACCGACGAATACGGTCCCTTCACCCGTGGCCACCGTCTCGGCGAAACGCCTCCCGCGCCTCCTGGATCTGTCCGATTTTACTCAGACAGAGCACCATCATATAGTCGACCGTCGCGGCTGACACGCCCCGTCCGCTCGGCAGGGCGATGCCCTCGATCGCCCTGATGCCAGATCCCAGCTTCCGAGATGCATCTGCGCGATTGGCCAGGTTGAGCTGTGCCGCCGACCGCATCAGGGCGCTGTCGGCGCGAGTAAATCCGCAGGATCCTGTTGTAGAGGAGATTGCTATCGGCCAGCGGAATAGTATCCGGCACCCGGGCGACCCGAACCGCTGTCACGCGACCCGTGCCGTCCAGGGCACGGTGTGGGCTCGTACGAGGCGCTGCGCGGGGTGACCCAAGCCGGCACTAATGGCGGTGATGCGTCGGCGCCGTTGCTCGTCGACGAACTCGCCCCAGGCAGCACCGGTTACGTCTGGAGCGCGACTGCTTCGTCACCATCGAGAATACGTTCACTGATCAGAATGCGTTCACTGATGTTGTCTTCCGAATGCGAGACAGTTCTACTTCCAGGGGCGAGATGCGGCACTCCGCGGGGGAGGGGAGGTCGCGTGCTGGGAACGGCGCAAGACAACTTGAGCTAGCATACTTTCCTGCGGCCCACCCAGGCCTCGGAGTACCGATGTTCACGCTCAGCTACACGAAGAACGGCGCCCCGCAGCGGCACCCGTTGCGCCAGGGTGCGACCCTCGTGGGCCGGTCGCCAGAATGCGACCTGCTGCTGGACGACGTCAGCATCTCGAGACGCCATGCCGTTTTCGAGGTCTCGGCCGATCGGTGTGCGATCCGAGACCTCGGCAGCAGCAACGGCACCTACCGGAACGGGGTCGTCGTCACCGGGACGGAGTTGGACGACGGCGACACCGTTACGCTCGGTCAGCTTCCCGTCCAGGTTCACAAATCGCTCGAGGATCACCTCACGCTCACTGACGACCAGGTCATGCTCGACGGCGACGCCACCCTGTATCGTTCCGTGGTCCAGGTGGGTGCGGCCGGAGCCCTGGAGGCCAGTGTCGACGCGGGCCGTCTGCTGACGCTGCTGTCCGACGTCGGCCGACTGCTGGTCGAGACCGATACCCTGTCCGAGATGCTCGAACGCGTCGTCCAGTTGGTCTTCGACGCTGTGCCGGCGGACCGCTGCTTCCTGCTGCTGGGTGGCGGCGACGAGGAACTGACCCCGCGTGTCGCCAGACAACGCGATGCCCCCGGTCCAACCCAGGTGACGATCAGCCGGACCATCTTCGACCGGGTTATGACGGACCGGGTGGCCCTACTTGCAGTCAACGCACAGCTGGATCCCCGGCTCAACGTGGGCAAGAGCATTCGCGTCGAGAACATCCGGGCGTTCATGTGTGCACCGTTATGGAACCGCAAAGACGTCATCGGCGTTCTGTATTCGGACAGTCAGGATGTCGGCCGGTTCTCCGGGGCGGACCTTGATCTGTTCACGGCGTTGTCGAACTATGCGGCGGTCGCGATCGAGCGAGCCCGTCTAACCGAACGGGTGCTGGTGGAAACTCGGCGGCGGGAGCGGTTACAGCGATACCACTCGCCGGCGGTCGTCGAGCAGATCTTGAGCACCGACGTCGAGGGCGACGCTCCGTTTCTGGCGCAGGAGCGCGATGTAAGCGTCTTGTTTGCGGACCTGGTGGGGTTCACGACACGCGCCGAGAAACTCTCGCCCCACGAAGTGGCGCAGTTGCTGAACAGCTGTCTGGCGAGCATGAGCGAGGCGGTGTTCGAGCAGAACGGCACACTCGACAAGTTCATCGGCGACGCGTTGCTCGCCGTGTTCGGCGCGCCGTTCGACCAGCCGGACCACCATCTGCGCGCGGTGCGGACCGCTCAGGGTATCCGCCGGCGGATGGAGGAA
>Ga0315339_1002765_pt1 | contig 12928 bp, 10 predicted proteins | sample ASW17metaG_FD_204514 | JGI IMG/M metagenome (GOLD analysis project Ga0315339, IMG submission 204514) | Ammonia-oxidizing marine archaeal communities from Pacific Ocean, United States - ASW #17 | ecosystem: Environmental > Aquatic > Marine > Oceanic | place: USA: California | collected 2016-12-05
GCCGGTCACGGACACAGGAGCCAGATCGACTGGCTGGTCGGGGCGATTGCGAGTCGCGATCCCGGCGTGAGCGATCTGTTTACCCGCTGCTGCTTGCTTGTATTCGCTCAGACTGTTCTTGCCGATCGCTGCATCGACGGGTTCGAAGTACACGATCCGCCGCTCGCCCGTACGCTGAGAGCGCACTTCGCGGCCACCGGCAGACCAGTTCAAGTAGTTTGCCGCGGATGGTGGCGTTGGTGGATTCGTTCCCTGTGGCGACTTGTCTCAGAGTATCTGAGTGCCCTACTGATCGTCGCGCGCCGTCTGCGGGCTCGCTCTGGCAAACGGTCGCGAGTTCCGCTGCCGGAAGGATCAATCCTGATCGACACTTTCGTTCTGGGTGAAACCGGGCGCGGAGGCTTTCACGACGGCAAGTACCGAGACGGGTACTACCCAGGGCTGCTGAGCAACGCTGGAACCGATCTGCGCGACCGGGTTGTTTTCACGCCGATGGTTCTCGGGCGGTGCAGCCATCGTCGAGTCGTCGCCGGGCTCGCACGGGACCGGCGCAGGTTCAGATTCCGTGACGATGTTCTCGAGCTGGGCGACTATCTCTTCGCGCTCGCGCATCCGCTGAGAATCCTGTCGCAGCGGATTCCCTCCGTGGAACTCGCCGATTTCGACGTGACCGGGCTAGTTCGCAGTGAGGCGCGGCTGGGAAGTACGAACTGGTCATCCATTGCCGCCCTGCTCAATTACAGGTTCGTGAAGAGGCTCGCAGAGCGTGGCGAACAGCCCCAGTTGCTGGTCGAATGGTACGAGAATCAGGTGATCGACAAGGGGATGATTCTTGGGTTCAGGGAGTTTTCTCCGGAAACTCGCATTATCGGATACCAGGGTTTCATCGTCTCTTCCACCATCAACATTCATCGACGTCCGAGCGAGCACGAACGGGAGGCGGGTGCAATCCCGGACCGGATTGTGGTCGTGGGTGACGGATTGATCCAGCAGGCGAAAGCCGACTGCCCGTCTCTTGACGTCGTGTCCGGCCCAGCGTTTCGGTTCGCCCGGGTGCATGAGCCGCTGCGCCGAAAGCCTGACTCCGATCGGATATCTGTCCTGCTGCTGCTGCCGATAGCCTCAGCGCCGTCGCTGGAAATGTTCCGAGTCGTTGGGGCAGCAGCCCGCGGAGCCCTCGCGGGCAAGGGGATTCGGTTCCTGGTTCGCGCCCATCCGAGTCAGGGAAGCGACGTGCGGAGAGCCCTATCGGGGGCGTCCTGGTTCGAGCGCTCCGAAGGGGACCTGTACACAACGCTGGACTCCGTCGACGTGCTCGTCGGTAGCGGATCGAGCGCCTGCGTGGAGGCGCTCGCCAGGCAGGTTCCGGTCATCATCCTGGGCGGCGATGGTGGATTCGACGACAATCCGATCCCAAGCGAAGTGTCGGGTGATGTTTGGAGCCGCTGTCGGGATGGCGAGTCGCTGGTTCGCGCCATCGACCGGTTCGGCTATGCTGGACCCGCACTGCGTCGAAGCTTGGCAGAGACGCGGGGGCTACTCTTGTCGCGATACTTCAATCCGGTCACCCCGGAGACCGTACGGCAATTCCTCGAGGCGGATGGGTTAGATGAGCCAGTCCGAAGTGCCGGTCGTAATCCTCTGTGGCGGTAGGGGCCGCAGGTTCCAGGAGCAGACTCAGTACCGGCCCAAGCCGATGATCGAGATCGGCACACAACCGATGCTGTGGCACATCATGAAGACGTATGCCCAGCACGGGTTTCGAGAGTTCGTGTTGTGCTTGGGCTACAAGGGCGAGCTGATCAAGGAGTACTTCCTCAATTATCGTTGGCTTACCAATGACATCACCGTCGATCTGGGGACGAACGAGATCGAAATCATCGGACGTTCTCAGCGCGATGACTGGCGCGTCACGCTCGTCGATACTGGCTACGATGCCAAGACCGGCGCACGAGTCAAGCGCATCGAGCCGTATGTCCGCGGCGAGCGCTTCATGCTTACCTACGGTGACGGTGTTACCAACCTCGACATCGGTCAGTTGCTGCAGTTCCATCGCTCCCACGGCTGTGTTGGTACCGTCACCGGGGTAGCGCCCGTCTCCCAGTATGGAGAGCTCACCATTCGCGATGACTCGGTCGTCTCGTTCCGCGAGAAGCCGGCCCGCGACGGAGCGCTTATCAGCGGCGGATACTTTGTGTTTGAGCGTGAGTTCTTCGACTACCTGGAGGATGACGACGAATGCGTGCTGGAGCGAGCGCCGCTCCAGCAACTCACCGATGCCGGGCAGCTACGCGTAAACTCGCATCATGACTTCTGGCAGTGCATGGATACGGCGCGCGACTATGAGTATCTGACCGAGCTCTGGGACTCAGGGCGGGCGCCATGGAGGATCTGGCGTGACTGATCCTTGGCGCGATCGTCCGGTTTTCGTGACTGGCTGCAGCGGTCTGTTGGGGGGCTGGCTTGTCGAGGAGCTGGCAGATCGCGGCGCCGAGGTCGTCGGCCTGCTGCGCGATCGAGTGCCGGGATCACGGCTCTTGCTCGAGGGTATCCACGAGCGCATCACGATCGTCCCTGGAGATGTCCGTGATCGAGATGTGCTCGAGCGGGTCGTCAACGAGTACGAGGTGGAGGTAGTGTTTCACTTGGCCGCGCAGACTATCGTGCGCATCGCCAATCGCAATCCACTGTCCACATTCGAGTCGAATGTCGCCGGGACCTGGAACATGCTCGAGGCTTGTCGGCGCTGCTCCACGGTCGAAGCGGTCGTCGTTGCGTCGAGCGACAAGGCGTACGGAGCTCAGGAAGAGCTTCCGTACACGGAAGACGCACCGCTGATCGGGCGGCATCCCTACGACGTCTCCAAGAGCTGTGCTGATCTCATCGCCCAGGCTTACCACGCTACTTATTCGTTACCCGTCAGCGTGACCCGCTGCGGTAATCTCTACGGTGGCGGCGACCTGAATTTCAGTCGACTCGTGCCCGGGACGATACGGTCTTTGCTCAACGGAGAAGCGCCGGTGATTCGTAGCGACGGCGCGTTTGTGCGCGACTATTTCTACGTGAAGGACGCGGTACTGGCATACCTGGCGCTCGCTGAACGCATGCTCGATGGAGAGGCCTGCGGGCGTGCCTTCAACTACAGCAACGAGAGCCAGGTGACGGTGACCGAGATGGTGAGGGAGATCGCTCGCGTAGCTGGCAGGCCGGACCTCGAACCTCTGATCCTCGATGAGGTCACGAACGAGATCCCGGCACAGTATCTGTCGGCGCAACGGGCTCGCTCGGAGCTCGACTGGGCGCCACGTTATGATCTCGATAGCAGCCTCGAGGAGACCGTCGCCTGGTACGGACGCTACCTGTCGAGCGCCGCAGGGGATTCGTAGGCCGATGATTGACGGCGTCGAGATCAACTCGCTGAGCAGAATCCCCGACGAGCGGGGCACGATCATGCACATGCTCCGCAGCACCGACCCTGTCTTTCGCGCCTTCGGGGAGATCTACTTCTCCACCGTGTATCCCGGGGTCGTGAAAGGCTGGCATGTTCACAGTTCCATGGTCCTCAACTACGCCGTGGTGCGCGGGGCGATCAAGCTCGTCCTGTACGATGATCGGCGCGAATCACCGTCGGCAGGAGAGGTACAGGAGATCATCCTCGGCGACCGCAATTACGCTCTGGTCACCATCCCGCCGATGATCTGGAATGGTTTCAAGGGGATAGGCGACTGTGAGGCCATCGTCGCCAATTGTGCTTCGGAGCCTCATGATTCCGACGAGATCACGCGTCGTGATCCGTTCGACGGGTCAATACCCTACGACTGGGACCTGAAGCATCGTTGAGGGTGCTCGTCACCGGCGCGCGCGGCTACGTCGGGGGACGCCTTGTCACCCATCTCGCCGGGATCGAAGGATTCGCCGTGCAGGAACTGACACGGTCGCCCACCGGGTCGTCTGCAGCGCCGGGAGCAACGACCATCTTGCAGGGGGATCTGACCCGGCCGGAGACCCTCCGAGGACACTTCGAGCTCTGCGACGCCGTTGTCCATCTGGCGGCGCTCAATGAGATCGAGTGCGCCGAGCGCCCGCGAGACGCGCTGCGAGTCAACGTCGAGGGGACGCTGAACCTGCTCGAGGCCCTTCCGCCGACGCTTGGCCATTTCATCTACATGTCGACGTTTCATGTCTATGGGGCCAACGGAGAGGGCAGGGTGACGGAAGAAACCCAGATAGCGCCTGTTCATCCGTACGCCGTAACCCACGCGATGGCCGAGCTCTACGTGAGCATGTACGCGCGTCAGCGTGGCTTCGAGGCGACCATCCTGAGGCTCTCGAACGCCGTAGGCGCGCCGGCCCGGCCGGATATCGACCGCTGGAGCCTGGTGGCTAATGACCTGTGTCGTCAGGCGGCTCGGAACGGTAGGCTCGTGCTTCGAACGCATGGCCAGCAACAGCGCGATTTCATCCACATCGCCGATGTCGTCGCCGTCGTCGCCGCTCTGCTTGGTGATCCGGGCGCAGCCGGCGGCGTCCACAACCTTGGATCCGGGCGCTCGCGGTCGATCCTGTCGATAGCCGGATCGGTGCGCAGTGCGTACTCAGAGATCACCGGCCGTACGATCTCGATTGATCATCCCGATCCCCCAGTCGACCTGAAGGTCGAGGATCTCGAGTTTGTTTGCGATCGCATCGGCGCGATGGGATACGGGGTGTCGACGTCGCTAGAGGAAGGTGTGCGCGAGACCATGACGTTTTGCCTCGAGCATTTCAGTACACGCGGCGCCGACTGATGGGAGCGGCTCCTCCGGTCACGGTCCTGATGACGGTGTTCAACGGGGAGCGCTATCTAGTCGAGGCGATCGAGAGCGTCCTTCGCCAGGAGTTTGCCGACTTCGATCTATTGATCGTCGACAACGGCTCGACGGACACGACACCCGGTATTCTGCGCAAGTTCGCGGACGATCGATTGCAGATCCACACCCTGCGCTTCAACCACGGGCGCACCGCGGCGCTCAACTACGCCCTCAACGCCGCTCGGGGCAGGTATATCGCCATTCTCGATGCCGACGATGTGGCGCTACCGACGCGGCTGGGGCGGCAGTTCGATTACCTGGAAGCATCGTCCGATACGGCCCTTCTCGGCTCCTGGTACGAGGCCGTCGACGCCGAAGGAACCCACCTGCGCACGTGGCGGGCGCCGACCACCCACGAGGCGCTCGTCGACGCCACGGTCGATGGGAATCCGTTCGGTCACTCCACGGTCATGTTCAAGCGGTCCGTGGCTATGGCTGCTGGTGGCTATCCGTGGAGGTATCACTACTCGCAGGATGCCGCCCTGTGGATCCGGTTACTGCGCAAGTCACGTGCGGCAGTGCTCGACACGGTGCTCGTGCAGGTGCGTGTACATGCGCACCAGTTCTCCTCGTTCTCGCTGCTCGAGGCCGAGGAGGCGATTCAGCTGCAGCACGACGCGCTGCGAAACCCGGGCCTGTCTGCAGCGGCTCGACGGCGGGGCCGAAGGGCGTTGTGGTTGCGTCGGCTAGTCTGCTTGAGGCGCTGGGTAAGGCCAGTCAGGACGGGCACTGTCAGCGCCTAGCCTCTTGGCCGTCAGCCTTGCGGTTGCTCGGTCGCTGCCGAGCCGCGCCGTAAGAAACCGTTGTAGACAAGCCCGTGGTGGAATGATCGGTGTGAGTCGTCGATGCGTATTTCCTCGCAAGGGGGCTCGTGCGTCGCGGGCCCCCTCACCCAGATCTGTGTGAGCATGCGGCCGTTTCAAGAAGCACGCGTCGAACGAGTCGGACGGCTCACAAAGGTACTTCTTCGTTCTCTGGTGGACGGTGCCCGGAAAGATGCTGAGTTTCCTCAGACCGATGCCAGCAGGCGCTCGGATTTCAACGTATCGACGATATCGAGCAGCTCCCACAACGGCACATCCAGCACATTCGCGATCTCGAGCAACTCGCGTCCGTCGGCATAGGCCAGGACATCCATCATCGTTCGTCTAGCGGTATGGTCGCCCTTGCGACTCAACGTGCTGTAGAGGCCGCGCTTTCCCATTTGAGGCTCGCACAGCACGGTGGTGCGTATGGCTTCGTTGCGCTCCAGGCACAGCAAGCAGAGCCGGGCCGCGTTGTAACCGCCGAAGAGTCCCTCCGGGGTCACGAGGCGGAGATCATCCTTGGACGTATGATACTCGGGATACGTACGGAACTTGCTCCGGGCCAGCACAGCGACCGGCAGGTCGACCCCGGGGCTGTTGTATTGGCGTTCGTCGCTTGCCCGTTCGAGGTAACTGTAGCGTTCGAACGCGGCATCGATGTGTCGGAGCACGTGTACGGCGACGCGATCTGCGACGGTGTCTCCGGCTCGTGTCGGCACGTACGAGTACTTCCTGTCATCGCCGACACATGAGAGGTTGTAGCCGGCGATCACATGCTCCCTGAGGTGCTCAAGATTGCGGCTGATGTATACGATCGAGCCGATAGTCTCGGGGACGAACACGAAGCGGTACGTTAGTCGCCTCGGCGCAGACAGCACCCACTGCGCCAGGTACGCAGCGACGACCGGTCCCGAGAGCTCGTTGTTGGCCATCGACGGGTGGCAGACATAGGTCGAGATGAGTACCTCGTCGGTCGTCTGCCCGCGGACGATCAGCTCTCCATAGCTCAGGTGTCCGGGTTCCAGCGTCGTGTCGATCTTGACGCGGTAGGTTCCTTCTTCCAGCCGCTCACGTTCCTCGTGGGCGATACAAAACCCCCAGCGCGGCTCGTAGTACGAGGTGACGTAGGGAATCACGTCCGGTTGCTCGGGCTCGGAGTAGAGGTGCTGCTGGAGCTCTTCGAGCGAGACCGACTTGTCCACCGGCACCGAGTAGCCGAGCAGGTGAAGGTTGGTGTCGGCGAAGTCGAGGATTCGGCGCCCTTCGGGACACGTCACATACGCCTCGCGCGCGTTCCACTCGTCGGGCACGGTCCAGTCGAAAGCCTGCTCACCGGAGGCGACTTCATAGGTTACCAGGCCGGGCAGATCGCGCCGGATGATGTCGAGCGTCTCCCGCACACCGTGGCCGGTGATGCTCCTGCATATCGGAAAGAGCTCTGCAGCGAGATCATGCATTCGCTGACCAAGGCGCGGCGATTCCAGCTCATCGATGGTCGCGGGCGAGGGGTTGAGCTGTTGCGTCAAGAGCGACGCTCCTCGCCGGCCGGCAACCTGATGTGGTCGTTCACGCGCATCTCCTTCCACTTCGCCATCGGCAGCTAGGCGGGCGAGCCTTCGTGCTCGTCCCGCCCTATGCTGCAGACGTGGGCGAGTTGCCTATCCTGCTGGTTCGTCTTGTCGAGTGAGAAGTGTTTCTCGACATAGTACGCCGACCGCGCACAGGCGAGCAGTGCCGCATCGATTCCCAGCAAGTGATCGCTGAATCCCTCGATCCCACGGCGCTCGTACGTCATCGGGACGTTCTTCATCGCCGCCGGATACGTCGGGTATTCCCTACGTTCGCGCATCCTGGTTCATCCGACGCGGATCCGTCATTACCTCACGCAACACGCCTTCCAGCCGATCCAACATCTTGCCTGTCGGGCCCGAGAAGCGCGCCGTGAAGCGCTCTCGAGCCTCTCGCGTTCGGGAACTTGTCCACCATGCATCAACGTTGTCCCAGATCGCGCCCACGTGCTCGGCGGCGGATTCGGGCGTCTCGTGGAAGATCCCCACGCGCCGCAAGTCGTCGAAATACGGGACGGCCGAGGACCGGAGCTCCCAGTGAACGGGGTCCCAGAAGAGAACCGTCGGTACGGCCTTGCTGAACGACTCCAGATAGGCCGTGCTGTTGTACGTGCTGATGCAGAGACGGCTCCGGCGGATCAGAGCGTCGATAGGACCCCGACCGTTGTCGATGTGTAGGTGCGGAAAGCGGTCACGCCAGCGATCGATTTGGTCCCACCCGAAGTCCTGCGGATACAGTCGGATCGTCAGCATGTCACGAATGGCCGCTGGCAGCCGTTCCACGAAGGTGATCTGCTGGTGCGAGTAGTCGAGCCACTGTCGCGCCGTCGGGCTACTGTACATTCCGTAGCTGTATCTGGGCAGCGCGAAGCTTATCATCAGCGCTCGCCGTTGCTTGGAGTGATCGATGAGCGATTTCGGGCCTGCGGTGAACTGCGCCACAGGTGTGACTTTTGGTGTGCTCGGCTCCGTCCAGCCCCAGCTCAGAAAGCGATCACTGATGGCGATCTCGTGATCCTCGGCAAACCCCCATCTCCGGGAGCCGTACCCTCCGCCGTGCTGCCCGATGGCGAGCGGAGCACCCTCCTGGACCCTTAGCGCAGCCCAGGCCTTGAAGAGCTCGTCCCTGGTCTGCGCGTTGCTGGTCCAAATGACCTTCGGGCGCTTCGGCCACGGTAGGTGCTCCGTTTGTTCGATCAGTCGGCGGTAGCCCTCGAGGTATGCAGTCGGGATTTGCCTCGGGATCAGGGCGCGGAGACAGCTCTCGAAGTCGGAGCGGCTGCGGCCGGCGAGCTCCCACCGCCGCCACTTCTCGTCAACCGGTGTCTCGACCGCCGGCATGGTCGGCCAGCGCAACGGCAGTTGACCCAGCCGACGACAAAGGTCCCGCTCGACGGCGGGTGGCAGATATGTGGTCAGGAAGAAGGCGTCGGTATCGTTGCCCAAGATCCCCGCGACCCGAGCGTACGCGCGTATCGCTGCGTTTTCGGCATAGTGCTTGCAGCTGGCTGCGTTCGCCGCCGGGAAGCTGTCGGTGCGGCGCTGCTGGTGGACGCACGGCACATCGGTGAACTCCTGCAGGATGGTCGCGTAGAGATGGTGGTTCCACTCGTCACTGACGAACAACCGAACAAAGTCGGTCATTCCCAGGGGCACCAACTTCTCTTCTCCGCCGGTCAACACCACGGTCTCGGTGATGCGGTGCCTCCGGGTCGCCTGCTGAATGCTGCACCAGCGGTCGAAGAGCATTTGGCTGAAATACCCTAGCCACGGACCGATCAGGATGCGCCAGTAACGGTCCCCGTGGTCCGTGCCATGAATCTCGTTGAGCTGCCCGCCCAGAACCGGGAGGATGCTCTCCTGCAGCCGAAGCAGCTGCTGATAGTCAGCTTGCATCCTGATGCGGTCGTCCCAGTGGTACGGCAGGACGGTCGAGTCCAAGCGTGACCAATGAGCCTGGCGGGAGTATCGCCGGCACCATTCCCCGAGCCACAGAACCGGTTGATCCGAGCGCCAGGTTTCCTCCAGGGCCGTGGTTATCAGGAAGCGACCAGCGTGTCGCTGCGGCGTATGTCTCGGGCGGGGCTGCGAGGACTCGCTGTCCCGCGGGGACGTCTCGTCGGGACCTGAAGCGCCGACGATCACGAGGCTGCCAGTACGGGGACCGTGAGCATGAATCCTTGCGAGTGCTGCGGCGCCCATCGATGTACGAGTACGCTGGCGCCCGTCAGAATCCAGTTTAGCGGACACTAGCATGTAGCCTCGTTTCTCCATGATTCCGGGTCGAGCCTGCCGCCGCACATGGAATTGCGTCAGATGAGCAAGCCATTTTCCTCCGGTAAGCTACGGTATCCGCGCTATCAGGACTACGTGATCAAGGACGGCCGCTTTGTCGGAGAATTCAAGCGCATGTATCGGGACTTCGACGATCCGTGGGAGCAAACGACTGCGGAGGTTGACGCTACCGAGAAAGACCTCGGGATCGCCCTGCTCGTAAGCAACGGAGTGGAGCGAGTAGTGGAGCTGGGGTGTGGCCTGGGCGCCTACTCGGCCTGCCTTGCCAATGCCGGGATGACGGTACGTGGCGTGGATGTATCGACGACGGCGATTGACCGCGCTCGCGGCTGCTACCCGGAAATCGACTTTGTTGCAGGCGATGTGCTCGATTCCGACCTCTACCGGGCCTTCGAACGGGACGCGGTGGTGATGGCGGAGATCACCTGGTACATCCTCGACAAGGTCGACGACCTCCTGGAGGGTCTCCGCCACGAGTTGCCTGGCCGATACCTGCTCCACTTGCTACATACATACCCTTCCGGCGTGCAGGAATACGGGCGCGACAAGCTCCCCGATCTCGAAAGTATCCTGGCGTACTTTGGCCTCGACTACGTGGAGTGAAGCCTAGTATCGAGGCTCGAGCACCAGGGCGGCGCGCGCACCTATTTTCTCGCACGTCTGTAACTGCGCACGATCGTTCTTCATCGATGGCAGGGGGCGGAGCTCTTCGTGCGGAAGAGGCGGTCTCGCCGATCGGCCGGCTCAGGACCGGCTCGTCCGGTCGCCGGGATCACTCTCTTTGCCGGGGCCGAAACTGGCGTATGCGCGGTCGGCGCTGGGACGTTCGTCAGTCGCGCCTTCTGCGCCGTCCGTGGCTGATGCGTCTGCCCGTTGATCGTCGCCGTGCGCTTGGAGCCCGTAGAGCTGAGCGAACTTCCCACCCGCCTGTACCAACTGCGTGAATGTTCCCGCCTCGACGATCTTGCCCGCGTCGAGAAAATGGATCCGGTCTGCGCTCGCCAGAGTGGCAAGGCGGTGTGCGATGACCAGGACGGTAACACTGCTGGCCAGGCTCTCAATGGCTTCCTGGACCTTCCTCTCGGACTCGGAATCGAGGGCGCTGGTCGCTTCGTCCAGAATGAGCAGCTCGGGATTGCGCGCCAGAGCACGGGCGAGCGCGAGGCGCTGGCGCTGCCCTCCGGACAACCGTACCCCCCGATCGCCTATCACGGTCTCGTACCCGTCGGCGAGTGCCTGGATGAAGTGATGTGCGTGGGCCATGTGTGCCAACTTCTCGAGCTCACGCTGGGCGACCTGCCGATCCACTCCCCAGAGAATGTTGGCTCGCACTGTGTCGTGCAGGAGGATCGTCTCTTGGGAGACATAACCGATCCTGCGCCGCCAGGTCCGCATGTCGTATTCGGCGAGCGGCACCCCGTCTACCACGAGCCGACCCGTCTCGGGAGTCAGAAGTCCGAGGATCACATCGCCGAGGGTGCTCTTCCCCGCTCCGGAAGTGCCTGTCATGCCCACGGTTTCACCCTTCTCAATCTCGAACGACACGTTGTCGAGAACCCGTGGCCCTCTTTCGTAGGTGTATGTGACGGCCTGTATTTCCAATCGATCCACGAGCTGCTCGAACTTGATTCCGCCGCTGATCCCACGCTCCCGACTTGCCCTTGCCTGGGCGATCAAGCTCTCCACCCGGTCGAATGAGGGGATGAAGACCAATGTCTGAAAGTAGTTCCGCTGAGCGCTCATGATGAGGGGAAAAAGACGAAAGAAGATGTAGATGAGCGCCAACAGTACTGGCATGCGCAGTTGCAGCACGACGATGGCCAGGTACACGGCCACGCACAGGACAGCCACGACCAGAGGCTCCCCCACCAGGCGGATCAGTGCAGTCTTCACGCGCACCGATTTCTCGAGCTCCGCCAGACTCGTCGCCTCTTCTCGCAGCAGGTCCACCGCCTTGTCCTCGAGGCTGCTTGCCTTGATGAGCTTGGCGGAGTCGAGGCTCTCTCCGAGCACGCTCTGAAAGCGCGCATTCAGCTCGGTAGAGGAGGCCCCCATAGCCCGTCCGCTCCGAATCTGGCCCCGAAGCACGAAGGTGAGGAATGCTCCGACAACAAGTATGCCGAGCGTGAAGTGCCACGACATGAACATCGCCACGCTCGAGTAGACAACGATGAGCACGGCGTTGGACACCAGGGTGAGATACTGATTGAAGGCGAGTCCCGCCTTCTCACACTCGGTGACCACACTACTGACCAAGTTGCCCTTCTGTTGTCGCAGGAAGAAGGCCCAGTCCGAGGCGAAGAAAGCTCTGCACATACGGTCTCGGAACCAGAGTTTCACGTGGACTTGGTTCTTGGCGAGTTGGTACTCGCGGACATAGAAAAGAACCAACTGAACGAGGAACACTACGAAGAACGCGAGCAGCCCGACCTCGAGTGTGAATTCCAATCCGACGGCTTCCAGGCCCTGTGTTACCGAGGCCTGAATCGCCGATGGCGGGTGGTCGCCCGGCATGGCCAGCTCGACCACCGGGACCAGCAAGACGAGGCCCGTACCCTCGACGAACGATCCCACGAGTAGAACCGTGAGGACGGCGAACACCCTGCCGGCGAAATAGCCCAGGATTCGGCGCGCGAACTCGTAGAGACTCATTTCGGCTCCGTCACCGCGACAGAGGTACTGGGCGCGGGAATATGGGCCGCTTCCAAACCGAGTGCGAGGCGCATCGTCTCGCACCACATCACGGCTAGTCTTGCTCGGGATTGCCGTCCGAAGTCACCAAGAGATGGTGCCAACTGAGCTTGCGTATCTGAGTCATCCCTATTCCTCGGAAGCTGCCTTCGACAGCCTCCACGAAATCCTCGTGACCTTGGAGCTTCAACGCCCAGTGACATTCCACGAACGTGTGGCCCACCCTCGGAATCATCTTCCTGCCACCTTCAATTGCCACCAGTTCAGCACCTTCGATGTCGATCTTCATGAACTTGGGAATCGGAAGGCCCTCGGTTTCAATGAGGTAATCTAGCGAGTACGCATCAACTAGGATCTCGTCCTGCCGCCCCGTCGGGGACGGTGCGTCAGTCGCTTCGAAGATGCTGTGCGTGTCCTTGTCAGGGCGCAGAAAGAAAGACACGCGACCTCGTTGAGCCGATATCGCCGCCTGGAAACACTCCACGTTCAAGAGCCCATTCTCGGCCAAGTTTCGCCTCAATGCCTCGAATGACGTCGGGTCCGGCTCGAAGGCGAACACTCGCCCCGCTGCTCCGACCTTCTTAGCAAGAGGGACCGTCCACATGCCAACCCCTCCGCCGAGATCGAAAACCACGTCTCCCTCCTGTACCAGCGCCATCAAGACTGCAGCGAAACCATACTCACCCCCCGAGCCAGTGGAAAGGTGCCAGTAGTTCTT
>Ga0315339_1002766_pt1 | contig 12925 bp, 11 predicted proteins | sample ASW17metaG_FD_204514 | JGI IMG/M metagenome (GOLD analysis project Ga0315339, IMG submission 204514) | Ammonia-oxidizing marine archaeal communities from Pacific Ocean, United States - ASW #17 | ecosystem: Environmental > Aquatic > Marine > Oceanic | place: USA: California | collected 2016-12-05
ATATCGTACCCCAGCACAGGTACGAGCAGATCAATGCCGACTTGAACACAACGCGGTGGACGGTCTAAAGTTTGCCGCTTGAATAAGCTCAGACGGGTGTCTCAAAACCGGGCCGCAGTACACTCACTTGTAAGCCAGGCGCCAGATGCTAAATTAGTCGGCGAAACGGTAACCAGCGTGCCACACACCTCTTTGAGGGTTGGACGGCGGTGCGCTCAAAGGAACGGATTTGATGACGACGGGCGACCGTCCGCCATTGGCGGACGTTGATACGCCTGCCAGTCATGCGGTGGTGAATGCCGAGACGGTCCTGCCCGAGCCGGAGCTTGGGCAGGTGCCGGGTGCATCGGAGAAACCTCCAGCAGGCGGCAGACGCAACAACAGGAAGCGTCGTCGAAAGCGCCGCCGGCCAGTCTATGCCGCCGGCGTGGCCGCCAACAATCCGGCGGATCAAACCTTGCCGGCGTCGTCGAATATTCCTTCTCCGGCCGGTGAGCCATCCCGTCCGTGGTCAAACAGTACTAATTCCAACGCAAGAAACGGCGCGCCCGTTTATGCCGCACTTGATCTCGGCACCAACAATTGCCGTCTTCTTATCGCGGCTCCACGAGACAACGGCTTCCGCGTCGTCGATGCCTATTCCCGGATTGTGCGCCTCGGCGAGGGAATCGGTGACAGCGGCCGGCTTGCCGAGCCCGCGATGCACCGATCCATCGAGGCACTCAAGGTTTGCAGTGCCAAGCTCGCCGGGCGCAACGTAGCCAGCGCCCGCCTGATCGCCACCGACGCCTGTCGCACGGCCGCGAATGGCCAGGAATTTGTCGAACGGGTCCGCCGCGAGACCGGTCTCACGCTCGAGATTATTTCACGTGAGACCGAGGCAAGGCTCGCCGTCGCCGGTTGCGCTTCATTGGTCGATCAGCAAGCGCGCGGCGTTATTCTGTTCGATATCGGCGGTGGCTCTTCGGAAATCGTGTGGATCGATCTTGCGACGAATTTCAGCAAGCCGCGCCGAAAAATCGTCGAGCATATCCGCAACTGGATGTCTCTCCCGGTCGGCGTTGTCAATGTCAGCGAGCGGCACGGCGGCCGCCATGTCACCCCCGATCTGTTCGAGACGATGGTTGGCGAGGTCGTGCAGATGCTGGCATCGTTTCCCGAGGTTGAAGCGCTTGACCAAACCGTAGCCTCGGGTGGTGTCGATATGCTGGGAACATCGGGCACGGTGACGACACTTGCCGGGCTCCATCTCCAACTGCCACGATATGATCGCCGTCGTGTCGATGGCATCTGGCTTTCCGGCGATCGGGTCGCGGAACTGGTTACAGAACTCGTCGCCATGGACTACCCGGCACGGGTCGCAAGCCCGTGCATTGGTCGCGAGCGCGCCGATCTTGTTCTTGCTGGTTGTGCCATCCTCGAGGCATTCAGGCGCCGCTGGCCGTGCGAGCGGCTACGCGTGGCCGACCGCGGATTGCGCGAGGGCGTACTGGTCGAGTTGATGGGTGATGACAAAATCTCGCGTCGTCGCTCCAGGCGCGGTGCTGGCAGGCGGCATCATGAGTGACCGGGGAGGCAAGGGCGGTGACTCTGGCCGTCGCTCGCTCAAGGTTCACGTCAAGACGGCGCGGCGGAGGTCTGCATCTTCGACCCGTTGGCTCCAACGCCAACTCAACGACCCCTATGTCGAACGCGCCCGCGACGCGGGCTATCGCGCTCGCTCCGCCTTCAAGCTCATTGAACTCGATGACCGCCATCGCTTGCTCGCTCCGGGAAAACGGGTTGTCGACCTTGGCGCGGCGCCCGGCGGATGGTCACGGATCACCGCCGAACGGGTGCGCTCAAACGAGGGTAATCCGCTTGTTGTCGCCATTGACTTTCTCGACATGGAACCGCTTGCCGGCGTCGTCATATTGAAAAAGGATTTCCTGGACAATGACGCCCCCGCCGCGATCCATTCGGCACTTGGCGGTCACGCCGCCGATGTCGTCCTCTCGGATATGGCCGCCCCGACGACAGGCCACCGGCGGACCGATCACCTGCGTACGATTCATCTTTGCGAAGTCGCCGCCGATTTCGCGGCGTCGACGCTGAATCCGGGCGGCCATTTCGTGGCCAAGGTTTTTCGTGGAGGTACCGACGGCGAACTTCTCACTCTCCTCAAGAAAAACTTTACCTCGGTCCAGCACGTCAAACCGCCGGCGAGCCGGCCGGAATCTGTGGAACTCTTTCTTGTCGCCAAGGGCTTTCGCGGCTGAATGCCAAGCCTGTTGGTCAGCGTTTATGGTCAATCGCGAAGCGAGAAATTATCACGTGTATAACCAGGCGTGTTTCCATGCGCGAGACCAATTCCCGATTGATCTTAATCATTAGCGTTTGGTATCGGTGTCGGCGCGTTTGAGGCGCCGCCATGGGTCGGGGAAGACGTAATGTTTGTACAGGGTGCGATTTGGTTGCCGGCCCTGCCGGGCATTGGCTTTGTGTCAATCATTTTGGGTCGCAGGCGGTTTTTTCGAGATGACGAGTCCGTTCTGGACCGTCGTGCCGCCAAGGACTTCGCGCCAAGTCTTTCCAGCGCGCAATACCGCCTGAGTAGATGGGCCGCCATCGAGATTGATGGCGATGTTACAGCCAAAGCCACCATCGGCGACGGCGAGCGAAAGAAGATCGGCAAACTGGAAAAGGCTAATTCCGCCCTCGACGACAAAGGCCGTGAACAAACCGTCGCGCAGACAGATCGCGCTTCGATTGAATCGATCGAACGTGTTCTTGTAGATGCCCTTTTGGCCGCCGGGGTCGACAAGAATAGGCCCGACCTGAACCGCATTTTCAATTCGTGAATTGCCTCGAAGTTGCTTGCGATAAGCGATGGCCACGCCATCTGCATCCGAGTAGATGATTCCGGATCCGGCTCTTTGATGTTCCCGCGATGTTGCAACGCCATTGGCGATCAGCAGCCCGCTCGGCGACAAAGTGCCGTCAAAAGCACGTTCGAAAAAGCCGCCATTTATCGCGAAGACATCGTCCTCGCCTTCAAGAAACTTCGCCGCGGGACTGCCAGATGCAGATTTCTGTTCGACGACTCGCAGCGTGTAATCCGCCTGCGTGAAGTCGAACACGTGGAGGCGAATACCAAAGGCGGTGTACTCGGCCGCGCCGATCGCCAGACCCGGCAGGGCGTCGGACATTTTTATACGCTTGGCCGTCTCAAGAAGACCGGCGAGATCGGGTTCGGAATCGTGGTCCGGCACGAGGCCGACCGTGGCAGTATCGCTTTGCGCCACAGCATGCGGCGGCGGCCAGCCTGATGTGGGGTCGCCAAACAGAATCACGGCAGTTCCGATCAGCGCTCCGGCAACTGACACAAGGCGCAATAGCCCTGAAAATCTACTTTTTCTCGACATGGGCCCGGCGCCCTTCGAATTCCCCTTTGGGGGGCGTATTTTCGCCACCGCTAGGTGTTTCATAGCCTGAATTTGGGACCTCGGCCAGGTCCCGGATGCCAGCTGTCGGACGAGCCCTATGCCGAATCGTTACGCCATGCTATTGACCCGCGCCAACTTTCCCTTTGCGCCGCGTCGGACCGGCCCCCACTATATAGTGGGCCGTGTTTCGGCATATCCGGGAGCTGGCAATGGCCGAACTCATTGAAACTGCATTTGGTCGGGAGGCTCTTGCCTTCGACGATGTTTTACTTGCGCCCGGCTATTCGGCTGTTCTGCCATCGGACACCGATATCGGCACCAGGCTGACGGGTTCGATAGCGCTCAATCTGCCGATTATTTCGGCGGCGATGGACACTGTCACCGAGGCAAATCTTGCCATCGCCATGGCACAGGCGGGAGGTATCGGCGTTATCCACCGGAATCTTTCTCCGGATGAACAGGCCGACGCCGTCCGCCGGGTCAAGAAATTCGAATCCGGAATGGTCGTCAATCCGCTGACGATCAACCCCGACGCGACCCTTGCCGACGCTTTGGCGCTGATGAAGCAACACGGCATCTCGGGCTTTCCTGTGGTCGAGAATGGCGCCTCTCCAGGCCGGCTTGTCGGAATTCTGACCAATCGCGACGTGCGTTTTGCCACCGACCCAATGCAAAGGGTCGCCGAACTCATGACCCGTGACAATCTGGTGACGGTGAGGGAGAGCGTCGAGCAGGAAGAGGCTAAGCGGCTTCTCCATCACCACCGTATCGAGAAGCTGCTGGTCGTCGATGACGAATACCGCTGCGTCGGCCTCATTACCGTAAAGGACATGGAAAACAGCCGGCTGAATCCGCACGCCACAAAGGACGATCAGGGACGGCTGCGCGCTGCCGCGGCGTCGAGCGTCGGCGACGCCGGTTTCGAGCGCTCCGAACGGCTTGTCGATGCCGAAGTCGATCTTGTCGTCATCGACACCGCTCACGGCCATTCTCAGCGCGTCATTGATGCCGTCACCCGCGTAAAAAAACTGTCCAACATCGTCCAGGTCATTGCCGGCAATGTTGCTACCGCTGATGGGGCTAAGGCCCTGATCGACGCGGGCGCCGATGCGATCAAGGTTGGTATCGGTCCTGGGTCGATTTGCACGACCCGCATTGTCGCCGGTGTCGGCGTGCCACAGCTCACCGCCGTTGCCGATACGGCAAGGGCGGCGGCGGATTCGGGGGTGCCGGTTATTGCCGACGGCGGTGTCAAATACTCGGGCGATCTGGCCAAGGCGCTTGCCGCTGGAGCGTCCTGTGCAATGATCGGTTCGCTGCTCGCCGGAACCGATGAAAGTCCAGGCGAGGTTTATCTGCACCAGGGCCGATCTTACAAAGCCTATCGAGGCATGGGCTCGATCGGTGCAATGGCGCGAGGTTCCGCCGACCGCTATTTCCAGGCCGAGGTTCGCGACATGCTGAAACTCGTGCCCGAGGGGATTGAGGGGCAAGTGCCCTATAAGGGCCCGGTTGCCGGTGTATTGCATCAGCTCGCCGGCGGCCTTCGCGCCGCTATGGGTTATGCCGGCGCGGCCAGTCTCGTCGAATTCAGCGATAAGGCGCGCTTCATGCGCATCTCCTCGGCGGGCCTGCGCGAGAGTCACGCCCATGATGTGACGATCACGCGCGAGAGTCCGAATTATCCCGGCGCGGTATAATCGCGACAAGGGGAAGGAAATAACAGGAATGGGTGCAACGCAAGTTCTTGCCCCGATTTTCGCTCAGGTGGGGCTGACCTTTGGGCTTCTCATCTGGATGGGAAGACTTCGCGTTGGCGCTGTACGCAGCGGCCTCGTCCGCGCCGGCGACATTGCTTTGGGTCAGCCGAACTGGCCGCCGCATATCGCTCAGGCCAATAATGCGTTCCGCAGTCAGCTTGAATTGCCGGTGCTTTTTTATCTCGTCTCGATGCTTTCTTTGTTCACGGCGCGGGGCAGTGCGACGCTAATAGTCCTTGCCTGGTTTTTCGTGGCGACCCGATTTCTGCATGCCCTCATCATTGTCACGACAAACAATGTTTCCCGCCGATTTTTCCTCTATGTCGCCGGTCTGGCGGCGCTGTTTCTCATGTGGGTTATCTTCGGCCTCGACCTTTATCTTGGCAACGCGGGCGCGCTTCTTCCCCTCGATGTCGATGCTCTTGGCGGCGCCTTGTCGCGGAACGTGGAATGAGGTTCGGTGGCCGTCTGGCGGCGGCGATCGAAATTGTCGAACAGATTGAGACCCGCCATAGGCCGGTCGCCGAGGCGCTGAAAGACTGGGGCGTTTCCCACCGGTTTGCTGGTTCGGGCGATCGGGCCGCGATTGGCAATCTCGTCTATGACGCGCTTCGCTGGCGTCTTTCGAGTGCCTGGATCATGGGCGAGGAGACGCCGCGCGCTCTTATCCTCGGGACGGTCGCCCGCCATTGGAGTGATGGAGCCGATGCTCTGGCCATGCGGATCGAAGGTGATCCGCATGCCCCGTCGCCCCTATCTTCAGCCGAGGCTGGCCGCCTTGCCAATGGCGACCTCGCGAGTGCCCCGGACCATGTTCGCGCCGATGTGCCGGAGTGGCTCGCGGCGAAGTTCCAAGATGCTTTCGGATCGGAATGGGTCGGCGAGGGAGCGGCGCTGGCGCGCCGCCCGCCACTTGATGTGCGCGTCAATCGCCTGAAGGCCGATCGTCGAAAGGTGATGAAATCGCTCTCGAGACTTGGCGCGATTGAAACCTCCTTGTCTTGCGACGGTCTGAGGATCGCTCCAACGACCGGCGAGGGCCGCCATCCCAATGTTCAAGTCGAGCCGGCGTTTCGCAAGGGCTGGTTTGAGATTCAGGACGAGGGAAGCCAGATCGCCGCGACAATGGTGGCTGCTACATCCGGTGAGCAGATTCTCGATCTTTGCGCCGGAGCAGGCGGCAAGACGCTGGCGCTGTCCGCGGCAATGGCGAACCGGGGCCAGATACTGGCGTCCGACAGCGATCGTACGCGTCTTGCACCGATCTTCGAGCGTCTCAAGCGCGCCGGTACCCGCAACGTCCAGATCCGCGACGCCGGTGCGCCGCTCGACGATCTTAATGAGCGCATGGATGCAGTGCTGGTCGATGCACCTTGCACCGGAAGTGGCGTCTGGCGCCGCCGCCCCGATGCCAAATGGCGTCTGACATCGCGCGCGCTTGGCGAACGCCTTGCCGAGCAGTCCGCTCTTCTTGCTGCCGGCGCCCGCCACGTGAAACCAGGCGGTCGCCTTGTCTACGTCACCTGTTCGTTGCTGCCGGAAGAAAACGCCGATCAGGTCGCGAAATTTTTGGCCGCACATCCACAATTCGTAGCGGTCAGCGGCGAAAACAGTGTCGCAGAATCAGGCTTGGCCGACGAGAACCGCAAGCGCCTTGTAGACGTGGCGGTATTCAGTGAGATCGGCGTTGTTCTGACGCCCCGCCGCGCCGCGACGGATGGATTTTTCATTGCCGTTTTGCGGCGTGAGGCAGGACAAGCGACACGATAGGCCGGGGGAATTCCGTCTAATTGTGGACAGCGTTGCCGTGCTCCAATAATAAAACCAGGATGTCTTAGGCTGGATCGCGCGCATTGAATCAAGCTCGCCAAACATCGGAAACAGATAGCGCCAACCTCGAACGCATCGCGGCGTGGACGCCGTGGTTGATCGTAGCTTTCGTCGGCGCCAACCTCGCCATCCGCTTGCTCATCTCGCCAAATCTCGAATGGGACGAGTCTGAGTTTGTCGGTCGGATTGGATTTTCGCTTGGGTATCCCGGGTCGCATCCGCCGCTCTACAACTGGATTGTCGGTGTCTTTTACGCATTGACTGATTCTTGGTCTATCGCGGTCGCGGCGCCAAAGCACCTACTGCTTGCCGGTACCTATCTCCTGGTCTTTGACCTGGTTCGCCGGCTGACTGGCCGCAATCTTCCTGGTGCGATGGCGGCAGCCGCACTGATCCTGGTGCCTGAGATCGTATTTTTCTCGGAGTACACTAGGATATTCTCGGTCCTCGCCCTGTTTGCATCCGCTGCATGTCTCCATGCCATCGTCATGGTGGTTAAATATCCCGGTATGCTTCGCTTTATATGGCTTGGCCTTGCCGTTGGAATTGGATTTCTCGCCAAATATAATTTCATAGTTTTGGTAGCTGCGCTTTTGTTGGCGGCGATGACGATCCCCATCATCCGGCGAGCCGTACTCGTACCGAAGCTTTTTTTGTCCATGGGCATCGTTATGGCAATGGTCGTGCCGCATGGCGTCTGGGCGCTTCGTAATATGGAGTTGGTTACGGAGCGCATGCAAAAACTCGAGCGGGTTCCTCGCGGGTTCGCGTGGTTCGACGTTCCCGGCATCGGGCTCGATCGGCTCGTAACCTTGGGGTTGAGCCTGATGGCTTGGGGTGGGTTGCTGGCGTTCGTCTGGGTGTTGGCTTGCCGCATCGCGGCGCGAAGCGAGGCTCCGCGAAGCACCTCCGACGCGGTAACATCGTCCTTCACCCGGCTTTTCGGCTTAACCTTGGTAATTGGAATCGGGCTCCTCGCGGTCATAGTTCTCGCCGCCGACATTCACAATGTGCGTATGCGCTATGTGACGCCGGTGCTCGTAGCATTTCCGGTCTGGCTGGTGCTTCGTTGGCCGATCGAGGCCAGTCCGGTCGCCGCGAGGCGTTTTCTATCGACGGCGGCAAGCGTTGCATTGTTTGTCACGGTGGCCTGGCCAATTGCTGCCATGGCGCTGACCACTCCATTTAATTTTCCTTTCCGGAATATGGCTTCGGCGATCGAAGCGGCGGTCGAGCCGCCCTTTGCGATCTGGTCAAAGGACCGCGAAGTCTCTCCCAATCTTGTCATGTGGCTTGACGACGCGACGGTCTGGGATGCGCGCCATCCGGCGGATCGCGTGCTGCTCGTTTGGGGGCGTCCCGATCGCGTGCCAAAAAAACTCATCGACGCTTTGACCCCGAATTACCGATCAATTGGCGATGTCGACACCGCGACGTTTCCTGCGCTTGGTCTTTCCGACACGCCGCGGACCCTTAGTTGGCAAATCTATGAGCGTGACCCTGCTATTGTCACCAGGGCCGGAAAATCGTGATAAGGCGCGAAAACCTCGTGCCTGACGTCGCATCAGTTCATGGTTTGAGAATTCTCTTTGTTATGGCGACAGAGCAGGAGTACGGCGCAAATCTGAAGAAGCAAATCCGTCCCCTCATTACCGGGGTTGGACCGGTCGAAGCGGCGGCCGCCACGGCGGCAACGCTCGCCGATCTTAGTCATGCCGGCCATGCCCCGGACCTCGTCTTTTCTCTCGGATCGGCCGGATCAAGAAAATTGGAACATGCCGCGATCTACCAAATTTCGGGCGTCGCTTATCGCGATATGGATGCCTCGCCGATCGGTTTTGAGAAGGGCATTACCCCGTTCCTCGATGAGCCGGCGGAGATCCCGATCCCCCACCGCATCGCGAATGTTCCCGTCGCGTCGATTTCGACCGGAGGGGCGATTGTTTCGGGGGCCGCGTATGCCGCCATCGCCACCGATATGGTTGACATGGAGTCGTTCGCGATTCTGCGGGCTGCCCGTCGGTTCGATATTCCGATGATCGGCCTGCGTGGTATCAGCGACGGTCGCAACGATCTCACCGGACTCGACGATTGGACAGAGTATCTTCACATCATCGACGAAAAACTGGCCGATACGGTTGATGATTTCGCGGGCCATGTCGCCAATGGCAGCTTCAATCTCCAGCCGATGTAACATCATAACATACTGAAAAATATATGGTTTTGTGACCTTATAACGTTGAATCGGCGCTTTGCTTGGTTGATATTGGCAAACATGAGCACCGGCTGCTGTCACGTTCAGGCTCCTGCTTTCGACGGCTTGTCGGACGATTATCGCCGCCGGCTGATCGCGGTTATCGTTATCAACGCTGTGATGTTCGTCGTCGAGATGACCGCAGGTCAACTTTCGCGCTCGCAGGCGCTTCAAGCCGATGCGCTCGATTTCTTCGCCGACAGCGTGACCTACGGCGCCAGCCTTGCCGTGATCGGTATGGCGCTGCGCACAAGGTCGCTTGTGGCGCTGGCCAAGGGCGCCAGCCTCGCAGTGATAGGCCTGTGGGTCTTCGGTTCGACCGTTTACCGCGTATTCGTTGTTGGCGTTCCTTCAGCCGAAATCATGGGAATTATAGGTTTTCTGGCGCTTGCGGCCAATCTTGCCAGCGTGCTGATCCTGATTGGTCACAAGGAGGGTGATGCCAATGTGCGTTCCGTGTGGCTGTGCTCGCGCAATGACGCGATCGGCAATGTCGCGGTGATGATCGCGGCAATCGGCGTCTGGGGCAGCGCCACCGCCTTGCCCGACCTGATTGTCGCGGCGATCATGGCCGGACTGTTTTTGACCTCTTCGGCGAAGATCATGCGCCAAGCATGGCACGAATACCGCCATGGCCACCTCCCAAGGCTTGACGCGGCGCACAGCCATTCCCATTGATTGGCGACAAATGTCGTGCCGGCGAGAATTCTGACCGTTGCAGACTCGCGCAGGATTGCTTACCGAATGGCCCGTAATCGCGGGAAATTCATGACCGATACTGTTCTCATTGTCGATTTTGGTAGCCAAGTCACCCAGCTGATCGCCCGCAGGGTGCGCGAAGCCGGCGTTTATTCGCAAATTGCTCCCTTCTCAATGGCCGAAGAGGCGATGTCGCGCCTTCGGCCGAAGGCGATCATCCTCTCCGGCGGTCCGGCATCGGTCCTCGACAACAACGCTCCGCTGGCGCCCTTGTCGGTCTATGAGGCTGGCGTGCCGGTGCTCGGCATCTGTTATGGCGAGCAAGCCATGGCCCATCAGCTCGGCGGAACGATAGAGGGCGAACACCATCGTGAATTCGGCCGTGCCTTTGTCGAGATCACCCGGCCATGTGCCCTTTATGAGGGGATATGGAGTCCCGGCGAACGTCACCAGGTGTGGATGAGCCACGGCGATCGGGTGACAGAGATTCCCGATGGTTTCGAGATCGTCGGTACATCGCAAGGCGCGCCGTTCGCTATAATTGCCAACGAAGAGCGCAAATTCTATGCGGCCCAGTTTCACCCCGAAGTCGTCCATACGCCGGATGGCGCCAAGCTCCTGACCAATTTTGTTCGCAATATCGCCGGTTGTGCTGGCGATTGGACGATGGCGGCTTTCCGCGATCAGGCGATCGCCAATATCCGTGCCAATGTCGGCAATGGCCGGATCATTTGCGGCCTGTCCGGTGGTGTCGATTCCGCCGTTGCAGCCGTTCTGATCCACGAGGCGATCGGCGAGCAGCTGACCTGCATTCTCGTCGATCATGGCCTGATGCGCATGAAAGAAGCGAAAGAGGTCGTCGAACTATTTCGCGACCACTTTAATATTCCGCTGGTCCTTGTTGATGCGTCGGAGCGCTTTCTTTCTCAGCTTGCCGGCGAGCCCGACCCGGAAAAGAAGCGCAAGACTATCGGCAAACTTTTCATCGACGTTTTCGAGGAAGAAGCCAAGAAAATTGGCGGCGCCGAGTTCCTTGCCCAGGGTACCCTTTATCCCGATGTGATCGAGAGTGTATCCTTCACCGGCGGTCCCTCGGTGACAATCAAGTCGCACCACAATGTCGGCGGACTGCCTGAGCGCATGAATATGAAGCTCGTCGAGCCGCTGCGCGAACTCTTCAAGGACGAGGTGAGGGCGCTCGGTCGCGAATTGGGCCTGCCCGAGGTGTTTGTCGGCCGCCACCCATTCCCCGGACCGGGGCTGGCGATCCGCTGCCCCGGCGGCGTCACGCCGGAAAAACTGGAAATCCTTCGCAAAGCCGACGCCATCTACCTCGACGAAATCCGCAAAGCCGGCCTTTATGACGCGATTTGGCAGGCTTTCGCCGTCCTCCTGCCGGTCCAGAGCGTTGGAGTCATGGGCGACGCGCGCACTTATGATTTCGTGCTGGCGCTTCGCGCGGTGACGTCGACCGACGGCATGACCGCCGATTTTTTCCATTTCGACATGGATTTTCTTGGCCTCGCCGCCACCCGCATCATCAATGAGGTCAACGGCGTCAACCGCGTCGTCTACGATGTAACTTCGAAACCACCCGGCACGATTGAATGGGAGTAGTAAACCAAATAATAAGTCATTGATATCAATAGGAATAATACTTACACAAAACTTTTACACATAGAAAATCTCTTGTTTTCTGCGCTTTCTGAAACTACAGTTGCACAGAAACTTACACAGAACTGTTGCTACTCTAGATCATAGCGTTTCAAGCCAATTATGGCATTAAAGAAACAGAAATTTGCGGACGACGAAATCGCGATATTTGACGAAGCGGTTATCTATAAGCGCGGCGAATATTGGCATTTTCGTATGTGGCTGACTGGCGAAGGTAAGTACGCGCGCAAAAGCCTAAAAACCCGTAGCAAGACTACGGCACTTGAACGGGGAAAAGAGACCTATCTCGAAATCTTTGCGAACCAAAAAATTGGCAAGAAATATTTCTCGCTGACGACGAAAGAGGGCGTCGAAAAATACCTGGAGCATCGGGAAAAGGACGTTGTCAGCGGCTTGATCGTGAAGGGTAGGCTTGGAACGATCAAGACGCATCTCCAGCATTGGCTCGATTTTATTGGCAAAGACACGAAGCTCAAGGAATTGGAGCAAACGGACTGCGAAGATTATTTTCACCCGCGCGTGAAGCAGCGGAATAATGTCTCGATTAAGCAGGTGACGATACAAAACGAACAAAGCTCGATTAATTCAATGATGAAGTGGCTTTTCAGGAACAATGAGACCCAGATCGATAGCTTTGAATTCAGAAAACTGCCGAGAATTGACCGAAACAATGAGGAAATCAGGCGCTCGACTTTCGAGGAGGATGAATACCAGAAGCTGGTCAGCGTTATGTCCGATTACTGCAAACGACGCAAAAACAAGCTCGATGCCAATGAGTGGAAGATACGGCAGCTTGTTCGCCACTACATCCTGATTGCCGCTAGCAGTGGAATGCGCGTTGGAGAACAGCGGCAATTAGGGTGGAGCGATGTCGCGTTCACGAATGCGGTCACGAACAATGGCCAATTTAATTTAATGGCGGAAATCAGAGTGCGTCCCGAAACAAGCAAGGTCAGAGCAAGCCGAAAAGTTGTCTGCAAGGGTGGAGAGTATTTTGACAGATTGCGTCGCGTGCTTGGGCCTACGGATGAAAGTGGACCCATTTTCAGCATTGATGGTAAAACTGTCCTGAGTAAGCGCGCCGTCCTATATCACTTTCACAGAATGGTAGATTTGTGCGAACTTGAGGGCAGGGAACAGCGCGATCTGGTGCCTTACTGTACTGCGGCCCGGTTTTGAGACACCCGTCTGAGCTTATTCAAGCGGCAAACTTTAGACCGTCCACCGCGTTGTGTTCAAGTCGGCATTGATCTGCTCGTACCTGTGCTGGGGTACGATATCCG
>Ga0315339_1002767_pt1 | contig 12922 bp, 10 predicted proteins | sample ASW17metaG_FD_204514 | JGI IMG/M metagenome (GOLD analysis project Ga0315339, IMG submission 204514) | Ammonia-oxidizing marine archaeal communities from Pacific Ocean, United States - ASW #17 | ecosystem: Environmental > Aquatic > Marine > Oceanic | place: USA: California | collected 2016-12-05
GGCGCTGATCGGCGGTGCTACACTGGCGGGTTTCGCCTTGGGGGAGGCGGCCGTGGGTGGTTTGGCCAACCAGGGTTTGGGGCTATTTCAGGCGTTGGTCGCCGGTTCCCTGTTGCATGTAGTGGTGCATCGTTCCTATCCGATTGAGGAATCCGCCTCGACAACGCATGCAGCACGTCGCCACGCAGGAATCGGTGCGTTGGTGGGTTTGTTCTTCCTTTGGGCCTTGACGGCGGATCTATTTGGTGTGGAAGGGCAGGCCGGCGCCCGGATGTTCGTCGTTCTGGCGTTGGAAAGTGCACCGGCGTTGTTATTGGCCTATATCGGCGCCGGTTTGGTCTATGCGCTGATGCCCAAGGCCTCGTTGCAATGGTTGCGTCGCGGCAATTCGTTCTCGCAGTCTTTGCGCGGTATCGGTTTCGGGTTGCCCTTGCCGATTTGCTCCTGTGGCGTGGTGCCTATTTACAGGACGTTGGTGGCGCAGGGGGTTCCGGTTTCGGCGGCGATGAGTTTCCTAGTGGCGACACCAGAGTTGAGTATGGATGCCGTGCTGATTTCGCTGTCCTTGCTCGGGGGGACCTTTACCGTTGTGAGGATCGTTTGCGCGGCCGTGGTGGCTTTGGCGGTCGGTTGGGGTATTGGCCGCTTGGTAGCGCCAGCGCTGGCCGGAAAAGTTGGCAAAGAGGAACGCGACGAGGAGCGCTCGTTGGCCGAGCGCATCGTAGCGGGTTTACGCACTGGGTTTGGCGAAGTGGTGGACGATACCGCCCCGTGGATCGTATTGGGAGTGGGGGCGGCGGCCTTGATGGCACCGTTTCTGTCGGCAGAATGGCTGGCGACTATTCCGTCGGGTGTTGAGGTGGCGTTTTTCGCGCTATTGGGGATTCCGACCTATGTCTGCGCTTCGGGGGCGACACCGCTGGTGGCAGTGTTGATTTTTAAAGGGGTGTCGCCCGGCGCGGGACTGGCTTTTTTACTGACGGGGCCGGCGACGAATCTGACGACCTTTGGCGTTTTGGCGCGGCTGCACGGGCCGCGGGTGGCTGCAGGTTTCGGTGCGGGCATTATGGCGATGGCGGTGGCATTGGGTTACGGAGTCAATGAGGTACTGGATCTGCCTCCGGCACCCGAGGTGGGTGCCGGGGAAGGCCATGGGGTATGGAGTGAAGTCGCGTTAGCGGGACTTGGTATACTCTTTGCCTTTTCGTTATTGCGTCGCGGGCCACGGGGGTTTGTGGGTGAAATTTTCGCTGGTGATGAAGACGAGGATCACGAGCACGGGCACGAGCACAATCACGGGCATGACGACGAGTACGATGGCGGCCATGTTCACGTGCAGGACCAGGACCACGAACATGGTCATAGCCTCTAACGAGAGCGACGGATCATCGAATGAAGTCCACGCTTGAACCGCAAGTAGCTCAAGCCCTATTACGCGCGGAACTCGGCGATGTGTTTTCCATTCAGGGAATGCATACGACAGCGGAAGGTCTGGTCATGCGCGTATTCCTACCCGATGGGGCGGCCGTGCGCATCCTCGAACGGGGCGGCGAAGGCCTGGCATACGAGGCGGATAAGACGCACTCGGAAGGGATCTTCGAAGCAAGTATCGTCGAACGACTCGAACTTTTCTCTTATGAGATAGAGATCGTAGACCATCTCGGCGCAAAAAGCCGCTGTCGCGACCCCTATTCCTTCTGGCCGCAATTGGCCTCCAAGGACCAATATCTCTTCATTGAGGGCACGCACCACCGCGCCTACGATGTGCTCGGCGCGCATCCGCGGCGCCTCGACGAAATAGATGGGGCGTATTTCGCGGTGTGGGCCGCTATTGCTGCATGGGTTAGTGTGGTCGGCGACTTCAATCAACTGAGACGGCCGTCCACACTGCATGCGGCCGTTGGAAGAGGCGGGGCTTTGGGAGATCTTCATTCCGGGTTTGGCAGAAGGTGCGGTGTATAAGTTCGAAATACTGGCCAGCGAGGGCGAAATCTTGCTCAAAAGCGACCCCTTCGCCTTCGCGGCGGAAGTTCCGTCGAAAACCGTTTCGGTCCTTTGCCGGACCGATACTCATAATTGGGGTGACGAAGCGTGGATTACTGAGCGGGACGAACGCGAATGGACGTTGGAGCCGCTGGCGATTTACGAGGTCCACCCTGGGTCCTGGCGGCGCAATGGTGAGGCCTATCTCGACTACCGTTAGATGGCGCATCAATTGGTAGCCCATGTCGAGCAACTAGGCTTTACGCATATTGAACTGATGTCGGTGGCCGAACACCCCTTCAACGGATCATGGGGCTATCAGGTAACGGGCTATTATGCGCCGAGCGCGCGTTTCGGTACGCCGGAGGATTTTGCCTATTTCGTCGATTATTGTCATTGCCACTCCATCGGGTTTATTCTCGACTGGGTACCCGGACACTTCACGGTCGATGCGCACGGTCTAGCACGCTTTGATGGTACTGGGCTCTACGAACAACTCGATCCGCGTCAAGGTTGGCACCCAGATTGGCAGACACTGGTTTTTAATTACGGTCGCGATGAGGTCCGCTCCTTTTTGCTGTCCAACGCGCTCTTCTGGCTCGAACGGTACCATTAGATGGTTTGAGGGTCGATGCTGTAGCCTCGATGCTCTATCTCGATTATTCGCGGAAGGAAGGCGAGTGGGTACCGAATGCGTATGGTGGACGGGAGAATCTGGAGGCGATAGAATACCCCAAACAGCTCAACACCGCAGTATATGCGCGTTACCCTGGGGCGATGGAGATCGCTGAGGAGTCGACTTCCTGGCCGGCGGTGTCCAAGCCGGTCTATGCTGGAGGGGCTCGGTTTCGGCTTCAAGTGGAATATGGGCTGGATGAACGACGTTCTGCGTTATATGCAGAAGGAGCCGGTCCACCGCCGTTACCACCAAGAGGATCTGACCTTCGGCATGCTCTATGCCTATCACGAGAATTTCGTGTTGCCCTTCTCGCATGACGAGGTGGTCCACGGGAAGGGCTCGTTAGTGCAAAAGATGCCGGTCGACCCCTGGCAAAAACCGGCCAACCTGCGATTGCTCTATGGTTTCATGTATGGGCACCCCGGTAAAAAGTTGCTCTTTATGGGCTCTGAATTTGCGCAGTGGGGGGAATGGAACCACCAGGAGCAGTTAGAGTGGGACTTGCTCGGTGATCAGGCGCACTGAGGAGCCTTCGATTGGTTGCGCGATTTGAACGCGCTCTATCGGGAGCGCAGAGTTCTGCATCGTACCGATACGCGTCCCGATGGGTTTGAGTGGATTGACTGTTTAGGTTCTGAACACAGTGTCGTCGCCTTTATGCGTTGTGGCGAAGGGGAGCAGCCGTTGATCTTCGTCTGCAACTTCACTCCTGTGCCGAGGGAGGGTTATCGGCTCGGATTGGCGGACGCCGGGCCATATCGCGAAGTGCTCAATAGCGATGAGGAGATCTATCGGGGCAGCCAGGTGGGCAATGGCGGTGAGGTGATGAGCGAGCCAAGCCCCTGCCATGGTAGGCCGCATTCCGCGTTGTTCCGCCTGCCGCCTCTCGGCGTATTGATTCTTGAACGGTTAGGGCTCTAAGTGGGTATTGTACTTATAGTTGCGCAACTATTGGGCCGTGGGCTATATTGATTTCGTATCCCGTATTTAGGCGAAAGTACAAAGGAATCCTCGGCAATGCCCCCAGATTATAGCAAGTTGTTGGTAATGGTTTTGCGCAAAATTCCAATTTTCAAGAGATTGTCGCCATCACAGGTCAAGAATGTCCTCGGCCTTTGCGCGCATAAATCCTACAAAATGGGATCCCAAGTCTGTCGCGGTTATACCCCCAGTCATGAGATGCATATCTTGCTTTCCGGGGATTTGGCCGTAGTGGCCAGTGGGGGGATCCGCGTGGCGACGTTCTGCCGGTGACTAGCGTGGGTGAGATGGGCGTCATCACCGGGTAACTGCGTTCGGCGACGGTGAGGCGAGCAAGCCGAGTAATATATTTATGGTCAAGAAGAAATCTTTTGATGATATGCTGAACGACGACGGAGATGTACGGGTGACGGTCTACAAGAATATCATCGATGTCTTGTCTGAAAAACTCAACAACGACAATATCCGTATGCGCGAACACCAGTTGGAGAAAAGCGAATATGAATCGCGTTTGCTCGGCTTCGAACATCAACTCTTACAGGAGCGTCTGCGTTTGGATGCGGTGGTGGAGATGGCCGCAGAGCGAGGCGAATTGACTAAAGATGAGGTGGCTAAGCAGATCGACGAGCAGGTCGGCAACCTCACCCCGAAGATACTTGTCGTCGTCGATGAAGCCGATTTTTGCCGTTTGGTCACGGAAGCCCTCGTTGGATTTACCGTCGTAGAAGCCGGTGACGGCCGCGAAGCCTTGGCGATTGTAGCAGAGAAGAAACTGGATCTGGTGATTACCGAAATTCTTACGCCCAATATCGACGGTTTTGCATTATTGGAGAATCTGGACGCCAAATATCCGCAACTGCCAGAGTTAGCCGTGTCGGGCAATAGCGATGCCGAGGAGGTGTGGATACAGGATATCGACGGTTATATTGGTAAGCCAGTCAGGCCTGCGCAACTGCGGGATCTAGTCGAAGAAAAGGTCGCACAGCGCAAAAACGAGGACAATAGCTGAGGGGGGTGGATCGTGTTCGATGATATATGGCGACAGTTCCGTAAGCAAAGACTGGGATTAATCGGTGGTGGCATCCTGTGCATGCTGCTACTGATGGCGTTGTTGGCCCCGGTGTTGGCTCCTTATGACCCTTTGGCGCAAGATCTCTATCAGCGTTTACAACCGCCGTCGGCAGACCATTGGTTGGGAACCGACGACTTTGGTCGCGATATCCTCAGTCGCATCGTTTTCGGTTCGCGGATTTCGCTGCGTATCGGACTGATCGTGATCTCGCTGGCGTTGACGGGCGGTACGCTCTTCGGTCTAGTCGCCGGTTATCGCGGCGGTATGGTCGATATGTTGATCATGCGGTTGATGGACTTGATGCTCGCCTTTCCCAGTATTCTATTGGCTATCGCCATTGTCGCGGTTATCGGTCCTGGGATCGAAAACGCCATCCTGGCCGTCAGTATCGTCTTGGTGCCGCAGTTCGCGCGCTTGGTGCGCTCTTCGGTGTTGACGGTACGCGAAGCGACTTATGTCGAAGCGGCCAGGGCGCTGGGAGCCACAGAATCGAGATTGCTTTTTTATAGTATTCTGCCCAATTGCACTGCCCCGCTAATCGTGCAAACTACGCTGGGGATGGGCGCGGCAATTCTCGATGCGGCGGGGTTGAGTTTTTTGGGCTTGGGTGCCCAGCCGCCGGTGCCGGAATGGGGGGCGATGTTGTCGGGGGGCCGCGAATTGCTGTTGCGCGCGCCTTGGGTTATGACTTTCCCCGGGCTAGCGATATTTACCGTTGTGCTTGGACTCAACCTCTTTGGCGACGGGCTAAGAGACGCCCTGGACCCGAAAACAACCTGAGGCGGGAAACGCCGACTTTATGAAAAAATCGTCCTATATCCGCCCTTTGTGTTGCGTTTTTTTGCTCGCCGCGAGCGGTTGCGCCGGCCCATGGGCGTTGAGGAAGTCTGATGAGGTCACCGACGAGGGGCGTCGTCAGGCGATGCAGTATTTTGTCAAGGCGAAGGTATTCGAAGCTCAACAGAATTACCTCGGGGCGATCGTCGCGCTGCGCTCGGCGGCCGACCTCGATCCGACCTCGTCGACAGTCTACGCGCAGCTCGCGGAAAACTACCAGCGCATCGACGATATGCGGATGGCCGCACAATTCGCGCGCGAGGGCTTGGCGTTGGAACCGGGACAGTTGCGGCTGCGACGCTTGCTGATCCAGCTTTATGAGCGCGAGGGCGATCGCCGTGCCGAGATCGAGCAGATCGAGGAACTGTTGCTTTATGAGCAGGACAATTGGCCGCTTTATCGCCACTTGGCTTATCTGTATGCCGAGACGGGACATCCTGCGCGCATCGCCCCGTTGTTCAAAAAAGTTTTCGCGCGCGAGAATGTTCCCCCGGAGGTCGGAGTCGATATAGCCGGCATTTTTGCGCGGGTCGGTGAGAAGCAAGAGGCCGAAAATATTTACACGCGAATCCTAGCGGTTGACCCTACGATCGAAGACGCTTGGTTGGGTTTGGCCGAGCTCAAGCTCTCACAGGGCTACCGCAATGAAGCAATGTTGATCTATCGACGGGCCGCAGGCCAATTGCCCGACAGCAGTATGATCTTCTATTATCTGGCGCAGTTGATGGCCACCGAACACGATTTGGAAGATATACTGGCCGAGGAGGATGCAGGTTTGCTCTACCGTTTGGGGTTGGCGCTTGCCGAGGCGGACAAGCCTGCTGAGGCGACGATGGTCTTCGAACGTATCGTCGGTTTGCAGCCGAAGACGGTCGGACACTGGCTTGATCTGGCGCGCTATCATATCTATCTGGAGGATTACGACGAGGCCAACGCCACACTCGGAAAAGCGGCGACGGCGATGCCCGATAGCAGTGAACTCTATCTGTATTGGGGGACGGCGCTCGAGAACCAAGGCAAATTTGACGAGGCCACCGGTATCTATCAGCGCGGTTTACAGCACCTTCCGGACCATCGGGAGCTCTACCTTTATTGGGGCATCGCCTTGGAGCAGCAAGAGGCATGGCAAGAGGCGATCGACGTTTATCGACGAGCGCTTGTAGAGGTGCCTGGAAACGCGGCGCTCAACGTGCGTTGGGGGATCAGCCTTGGTCAGCAGGGGGAGTGGGAACAGGCGCTGGCGCACTTTGAGGAAGCGGTATCCGCTGATTCCCTTTATAGCGAAGCGTATTTGCACTGGGGTATCGCGCTGGAGCGGTTAGAGCGATGGGAAGCGGCGATTGGTAAGCTCGAACGCGCGGCTGAACTCGAAATCGACAAGGGGCCCGTGTTGTTTTATTTGGGTTCGAGTTATGAGCAGGCCGCTCGTCATTTAGACCGGATGGATTTTTTCGACCGGGCGGTGGAAACCTTCGAGCGTCTGTTGGAGTTCAACCCCAACGACTCCTATGCTCTGAATTACCTGGGGTATATGTACGCCGATAAAGGGATTCGGCTCGAAGTGGCGGTGGACCTGCTAATGCGGGCAATCTCTCTCGAGCCGGAGAATAGCGCTTTCCTCGATAGCTTGGGTTGGGCTTATTTTCGTTTGGGACAATTGCAGCAGGCCGAGCAGTATCTACACCAAGCCCTGGCGCTGATGGGAGAGGATGAACTGGAGGAGCAGGCGGTGATATTCGACCACGCCGGTGATATTGCGAGCGCGTTGGGCAAAGAAGGTGAAGCCCGCACGCACTGGGAAAAGGTATTGGAATTGGCTCCAGACAACGAGGAGGTGCGGCTCAAGTTGACCCCTTGAGCCGGTATATAAATGAGGACGAATCGGTTGTTGTGGGTATGGAGCATTGCAGTTTGTTCGCTGGCATTTTCTTGTGCGCCGCCGCCGGTCGAGAGGGAGGGCTGGCGTGCCACTGCCGGCCCGGCGGCGTTGATTCGCGCGTCGGTCGCCTCTTTTGCCGGTTTGGGGGATTTGACGGCCGAAGCATCCATCGAATTACGCCAGGGCAAGGTGTGCGAACGCGGCACGGCGATTTTACAATTGATCAACCCCGATCTTTTTCGCATCGAAGTTCGCGGCCCCTTTTTTACGCATATCTTTACGGCTTTGCTCGAAGGCGATAGTCTGACCGTCTACGGCCGGGCGGTAGACCCGCCGCTAAAGGGGGCGGCACACGGGCATTTGTTAGCGGCGCTGACGGGGCTGGATCTGGGCCAATACGACCTGCGTTACGCATTGTTGGGGCTAGTTGAGGAGAGCCCGGTCGTCGGGCTCCCCGAATATCCACGGGCAGACCGGGCTATCGTGCCCTTACTCGGAGGGCGTCGGCTGTGGCTGGATTTGCAACGGGGCCTGATCTCGCGCGAGGGTAGTGTACAGGCGGGGGGCGATTCGCTATTTCGCGAATTGAAAAAATACCAACGGGTGGGTGAGTTGTATCTACCCCGCCGTGTGGAGATTCGCCAACGGGATGTCTTACTGGCATTGAACTATAAAAGTTACGCGATCAATAAAGGGCTGAGCGTCAAACAATTGTTGCAGGGTATGCCGTTAAACCCCGTGCGCGTGCCTTAAATCGCAATGGCGGGATCTCGGACTTTTGACACTTCGTTTTTCGGTAACCCCGATCAGGGTTCCGATGCCGACAGCGCCGGTATCGGTCGGTGGAGCTTGATGGGGTGGGGCGCCCATGGGTTGGGACGGGGTGAGCGTACCGAGATCCATGGGCAGGGTAATTTTATTATTCGCGCCGCTGCTGTATCCCAAGTTTTTAATATACCGCGTGCCGAGCGGGGTACGACCCTCTTCGCCGCCGCGGTGCCAGGAGAGTAGTGGGCGGAGATTTTTGTTGCGCCAGAGCTCACGAGCGAATTAATCTTTCCCAATGCAGTGCGCGGGTTGCAGGCCGAAGGCCTGCCACCGACGGCGGAGAGTATTGTGGTACGCGGCTTTATTCAACGCCGCCGGGCAACGGGTTCGCCGACTGGTCGATGAGGTGCGGGGGGCTGGGACCCCTATCAGATACTTTGGGACGGGCGTGACGATCTGGGTGAGGCGATGGCTAAGGATGTTTATTTTCACCGGCTCGTCACCGAAACCGTGTCGAAGGCGCGGCGCTTGCTGCTGGAATAGCCCGACTGTTTGACAGTCCCCGGCACAATGTGTATCAATATTAACCTTGAAATTCACTATACCGCGTCATTTGTATATATGGGAGAAAATTCTATGGCCAAACTCAAAGTAGGCATGATCGGCGGCGGCGGCCCCGGATCGTTCTTCGGCATGGTGCACAATCGCGCGATCGCGTTGGACGCCAGTCGCGAATTGGTGGCCGGTGCGATGCGCACCGACGCGAAGGCGGCGCTGCGCGCGGCCAAGGATTGCGGGATTAAAGGTTATACCAACTACCGGGCCATGCTCGAAGCCGTGCAAAACGGCGAACAGGCGCTCGACTATGTCACCATCGTCACCCCCAACTTTGCGCATTACGAACCGGCCAAGGTTTTTTTGCAGGCCGGCATCCCGGTTTTATGCGAAAAGCCAATGACGATGACGGTGGCCGAAGCGCAGGATTTGGCGCGCATCGTTAAACGCAAGAAAGTGCCCTTTGTTTTAGCCCACACCTATACCGGCCATCCGATGATGATGTTGGCCAAGCAAATGATCAAGGACGGTGACATCGGCGAAGTGCGCAAAGTCGATTCTTGGTACAACCAAGGCTGGTTGGCGACGGACTTGGAAAAATCGGGCCAGCAACAGGCCGCCTGGCGCACCGACCCTAAACGCACGGGCATCTCCAACTGTGGCGGGGATATCGGTACGCATGCTTTTGTCGCGGCGACCTGGGTGACGGGGCTTGATGTCAAAAAGGTTTCAGCCCGGCTCAATAATTTCGTCAGGGGGCGCGTCCTCGATGACGATTTCAATACGATCTGCGAATTAGAAAACGGCGGCACCGCGCTCATCACTGCTACCCAGATCGCAGTCGGTTATCGCAACGATAACGGCTTTAGGGTTTTCGGCACCAAAGGGTCGATCGAATGGCACCAAGAGCGGGCGGAATCCTTGCTGGTGCGCCACGGCGATGGGCGCGACGTGACATATTGGACTGGCGCTGAATTTGATCTGCCGGCCGAGGTTTCTTCCTACTTCCGCGTGCCTTCGGGCCATAATGAGGATTTCTTTCCTGCGCTGGCTAACTTGCACACGACGATCGAGCGCCAGATTCGCAAGGGGCGTGGCGAGAAGGGGATACCGGCAGCCTTTCCGCACCCTGGTGTCGAAGAAGGAGTGGCGGGTATGAAATTCATCAAGGCAGCGGTGGATTCTTCGAAGAAGAAAGGGGCGTGGACACGCGTGTGATGCGCGTCTCTTTTTAGTCTTGCCGGGCCGGTTCCCCAGTGAGCCGGCCTTTTTTTGTGACCTGGAGCGATGTTCCGTGCTACGATCTACTTTGCAGGCGCGACCGTGCGAAACCCGATTGCCGTGCCGTCCCAATCTTGTTGGCGTTGGCTGCGGTTGGCCACGCGGATCAAGTTGTCGCAATCCTGGCGCTGGCCGCCGCGCAACACGCGCGAAGCCTCGACTTCATTCGCGGTGGCGATGATTCGCTCTATGGTCTCTGGTCAGCGACGGGGTAGCGGTTCGGTGTAGTCGCATTAGTGCGACCGTGCCGACGTCCTTTGACCAGCGGGCTGGCCCCAAAGGCGTTGGGGACAGCCCAGGTCGCTGATTCGGCGATTTGCACGGTGGAGGTTTGTCGGAAGGAATCGGGGTCGGCCGCAAAGACCAGGAGTTGACCGTCGGCTGCAATATGCGATCGCTCGCCACTAGCCGTTGGCGAGCGATCGCATATTTTGTAGGGTAGTTGGCCATACCATGGAGGGCTAAACCGGGTAACGGTGCCGTCGAGATCGGGGCCACGCCAACTGTGCCCATTAATAGCAAGATCGTCAGTGTCTTCACTATAAACTCTCTTGTCGGGCTTAGTATCTTGTTGTAGTTGTCGCGGCGAACTTTCCACCAGGCTGATATAAATTCGCGCGTATTATGTCGATCCGGGTTCTATCGAACAGTCGGTTGCTGCTGAGATCTCGTCGTTTGCAGGCGGAGATTGCTTCGGCGGATAGGGGCACGGCCAAAAGACAGGGATCACAGTAAACACTGTCATGTGTCTATCGGTTCTTCTTAACGCTGTTCGGTAGTAGGGTCTTATTTCTTGTCGTAGCGGATACGCGGATCGAGATAGGCGTAGAGTACGTCGGCCAACAAGTTGGCCAGCACGAAGACCGTTGCCAGCAGCAAGACTCCGCCCTGCACGGCTCGGAAGTCGCGCGCTTGCACTGCCAAAAAGAGCCAGCGGCCGACTCCTGGCCAGGCGAAGATCGTTTCGGTGATTATCGCGCCGCCGAGCAGGTAGCCGAACTCTAGTGCGATAACGGTCAGCGTGGGGATGAAGGCGTTTTTTACCGCGTGGCGCAGCACTACCATCCGTTGCGAGAGACCCTTGGCCCAGGCGGTGCGGATATAATCCTCGCCGAGGACTTCGAGCAGGCTGGCGCGGGTCATGCGTGCGATAACCGCCATCGGGATGGTGCCGAGTGTTAGGGCGGGCAGGAAGAGATGCCAAAGGGTATCGCCGAAGGCCTCAAAATCGCTTTGTAAAAGCGCGTCGAGGGTGTAGAAGTAGGTGATGGGCTCAAAGTAGATATGGGTACTCAGACGGCCGGAGACGGGAAAGAGCGGCAAGAAGACCCCTAAGAGCAGGATCAACATCAGGGCTAACCAGAACACGGGCATTGAAATACCGGCGGTCGCCACGACCATGCTCAGCAGATCGGCTATTTTACCGCGGCGGACGGCTGCCCAAACTCCGGCGGAAATGCCGACGGTCATCGCCATCAGCATACTCGCCATAGTCAGTTCGAATGTGGCGGGGAAACGTTGCAGAATCTCAGTGGTAATTTTCTCGTGCGTGCGGATCGAACGACCGAGGTCACCGCTCAAAAGTTCGGTGAAAAAACGGTAGAACTGCACGTGGAAAGGCTGGTCGAGTCCCATGGTCGCCCGCAGTTCGGCCAGGCTTTCCGCGTTGGCCCGCTCGCCGAGCATGACTTGTGCCGGGTCTCCCGGCACGAGGTAGAGCATCAGAAAGACCAAGAACGATATGCCCAACAGTGTCGGGACCAGTGAGATCAACCGGTTGAGGACGAAACGGTACATGGGCTATGGTGTGAAAGCCGTACTGTGGAACCACTTACTGCCGGTCGGGTGCAGTTTGAAGCCGGACACGCCGCGATGGAAAGCTGCGGTTTGTGTCGCGTGCACCAATGGCACCCAGGGCGCGTCGTGGAAGATAATCTCCTGTGCTTGTTGGTAGAGCTTGCTGCGCTGATCGCGATCGGCAGAAATTCGGGCGGCGACAAGCACTTTGTGCAACTCCTCGCTTTTGTAGAAGGCGATATTTTGCGCGGGTTTGACGGCGGCGGTCTTATCAAGCAGCACATGCAGAAAATTATCGGGGTCGCCATTGTCACCGGTCCAGCCTAGTAGGGCCATCGGGTGCTCGCCGTTAGAAACCTTGTCGAGATAGGTGCCCCATTCCCATTGCACGATGCGCGCGCGGACACCGATCTTTGCCAGGTCGGCCTGGACCGCCTGGGCGATCTTATCGGGTTGCGGCATATAGGGCCTGGGTACGGGCATCGCCCAGAGTTCGGTTTCGAAGCCGTCGGGAAAACCAGCCTCGGCCAACAACGCGCGGGCCTTGTTGGGGTCGTAGGCGTAGCCGGTGATTTTGTCATTATAGCCCCAAAGCGTCGGGGGGATCGGGTTTTTCGCGGCTAAGGCCAGGCCTTGGTAAAAATTATCGACGAGGGCTTGTTTGTTGACAGCGTGGTTGATCGCTCGGCGCACACGTAAGTCGTCGAAGGGCGCCTTGTCCATATTCATCGCCAGGTAGCCGACATTCATGCCCGGTTGCGTCAGCAATTGCAGTTCGGGGTTGTCGCGAATTTCGTCGATATACTCGGGGTTCAGATTGTCTAAACCCTGCACGGTGCCCTGTGACAGTTCGAGAAAACGGATCGCGGCTTCTTGAATCGGTTTAAAGATCAGGCGGTCGAGTTTGGCTTTGGGACCCCAATAATTATCATTGCGGGCGAGTACAATGCGTTCATCTTTGCGCCATTCAATAAAACGGAATGGCCCAGTGCCGACTGGGTTTTTGAAATAATCCCGGCCGTATTTTTTTATCGCGGTCGGGCTTACCGCGGCGCAGAAATTCATCGCCAAGTTGGAGAGGAAGGGGGCG
>Ga0315339_1002771_pt1 | contig 12917 bp, 9 predicted proteins | sample ASW17metaG_FD_204514 | JGI IMG/M metagenome (GOLD analysis project Ga0315339, IMG submission 204514) | Ammonia-oxidizing marine archaeal communities from Pacific Ocean, United States - ASW #17 | ecosystem: Environmental > Aquatic > Marine > Oceanic | place: USA: California | collected 2016-12-05
AGGTGTTGTCCGCGAAGAGGAAAGCCCGCGCGACCTGCCCTATCCCCGGCTGGACCCCAACCTTGCCGGTCATGATCTGGCCGAGGATCAAGCGAAGGCCGCAGAGGTTCTGCGCGCCGCCATCCGCACGCAGGACTATGGCACCACTTTGCTGAAGGGCGTGACTGGGTCTGGCAAAACAGAGGTCTATCTAGAGGCCGTCGCCGAATGTTTGGCGCAGGGGCGTCAGGCGCTGGTGCTCTTGCCGGAAATCGCCCTGACGGCCGAGTTCCTGAAACGGGTAGAGGCGCGGTTTGGTGCCATGCCGACCGAATGGCATTCCGGCGTGACGATGACAGAGCGCCGCCGCGCCTGGCGCATGGTCGGCGAAGGCGGCGCGCAACTGGTGGTTGGCGCGCGCTCTGCGCTGTTTTTGCCGTTCCAGAACCTTGGCCTGATCGTCGTCGATGAGGAGCACGACACCAGCTACAAACAAGAGGACGGCGTGCTATATAACGCCCGCGACATGACGGTGCTGCGGGCGTCGCTGTGCAGTGCGCAGGTGATCCTGGCCTCTGCCACGCCGTCGCTGGAAAGCTGGGCCAATGTAGAGTCTGGCAAATACACCAAGCTTGACCTGACCAGCCGTTTTGGCGTCGCCGAAATGCCGGATATGCGCGCCATTGATATGCGGACAGAGGATCTGCCGGGCAACCGCTGGATATCGCCAACCCTGCATCAGGCTGTCACGCAACGGCTTGAGAAAGGCGAACAATCGCTGCTGTTCCTGAACCGGCGCGGCTATGCGCCGGTTACCATCTGCCGGGCCTGCGGCCATCAGATTGGCTGTGATCACTGCGACGCGACGATGGTCGAACACCGGTTTCTGAAACGCCTTGTATGCCACCAATGCGGTGAGACGAAACCGATGCCAACCGTCTGCCCGCATTGCGAAGCCGAAGACCGGCTTGCCCCCGTCGGCCCCGGTGTGGAACGTCTGGCCGAAGAGGCCACCGCGCAATTCCCCGACGCGCGCATCGCGGTGCTGTCGTCTGACCTGTTCGGCTCTGCGCGCGCGCTGAAAGCGCAGATAGAGGCGATCGCGGGCGGTGAGGCCGATATCATCATCGGCACGCAGCTGGTGGCCAAGGGGCATAATTTTCCGCTGCTGACGCTGGTGGGGGTGATTGACGCGGACTTGGGCCTGCAAGGGTCTGATCTGCGCGCCGCCGAACGCACGTTTCAACTGATGCGTCAGGTCGCGGGCCGCGCGGGCCGTGCCGAGCGCAAAGGCATCGCGATGCTGCAAAGTTTTCAGCCCGAACACCCGGTGATCCGCGCCATTTTGTCGGGCGATGAGAACGGGTTTTGGAAGGCCGAAGCGTCAGAGCGTCGCCACGCCGGGGTGCCGCCCTATGGCCGCATGGCCGGTATCATCCTGTCGTCCCCCGATGTGCAAGAGGTGTTTGATATCGGCAGCGCGCTGGCCCGCAACGATGGCCCGCTGCGCCAGATTGGCGCGCAGGTCTATGGCCCCGCCCCCGCCCCCATCGCTCGCATCCGGGGCCGTCATCGGGTGCGTCTGCTGGTCAAGGCCAGCAAGACCGCGCCGCTACAGAGTGCCCTGGCAAAATGGGTTGCGCAGATCAAACTGCCCAGCAACCTACGCTTGTCGATCGATATTGATCCACAGAGTTTTTATTAGGACGTTTTCCATTGCCCCCGGAAATCACCTTTGCCCGACTGACCGAAATCGATCCAGTCGAAATCATCGCCCATATGTCGGACCCGCGCGTCGCGGACCACATGCCGTTGCTGACCTTTGAATGGGATACAGCCACCGCCGCCAGTTTTGTGACGACCAAAGAAGGCTGTTGGGCGCGCGACGGGCTTGGTCATTGGGCCATCTTGGCAGACGGGAAATACGTCGGCTGGGGCGGCTTCCAGAAAGAGGCGGACGAATGGGACTTTGGCCTTGTCCTGAGGCCAGACTATTTTGGAATGGGCCTACGCATTGCCCGACAAGCCCTTGCGTTTGCCCGTGCCGACGCGCGCATTCCCTTTGTGACGTTCCTTTTGCCGCTTTCGCGCAAGAACCTAGGGGCGCTTGGCCGAATTGGTGCGCGTTTCATGGGTGAAGTAGACTATGATGGGGCAATTTTTCGCAAATACCGGCTAGAGACCCCGTAACGAAAGCAGACGGAGGGCAGACCATGCATGCCATTGTTATCGGGGCCGGGCCATCGGGACTTGCCTGCGCCGCGTGCCTGAAACGAGAGGGCATTGCGGTTACGATACTAGAGGCCGCAGATCGTATCGCCCCGGCATGGCACGGGCATTATGATCGGTTACATCTGCACACGGCACGTGGGCGCTCGGCATTGCCTTTGATGCCTATGCCGAAATCTTTTGGCCGCTATCCAACCCGCGTACAGATGGTCGAGTATTTGACCGCCTATGCCCAACATTTCGACCTGCGACCCCAGTTCAATACACGCGTTGAGACTGTCCGCCCGGATGGCGCAGGGTGGTCCGTACAACATAGTGGCGGCGCAGACATGGCCGATGCCGTCGTCTTTGCCACCGGCCTGAATGGCACGCCTTATAGGGCAGAATTTCCCGGACAAGACAGCTTTCCCGGCCCTGTCCTGCATTCGTCCGACTATGCCAATCCGCTGCCGTTCAAAGGCCAGCGCGTACTGGTTGTCGGCTTTGGTAACTCTGGCGGGGATATTGCTTTGGATCTGGCCGAGGCTGGTGTCGACACGGCGTTGTCGGTGCGCAGTCCGGTGAATATACTGCCGCACGAATTGTTCGGCATTCCCATCACCTCAATGGGCGGACTGCGCAAGATCATGCCCTATCGCTGGGCCGACGCGATCACCGCCCCGATTCTACGGGCAAAGATCGGTCGGCCAGAGGATTACGGCCTGCAAAGTGCCGGCAAAGGCCCCGCCGCGCAGGTGATTGAAGATGGCCGCGTGCCGCTGATTGATCACGGTACTTTGGCGGCGATCAGATCCGGCAAGATCAAGGTGTTTCAGGGGATCAAGCAGGTTGAGGGACCAGTTTGCCGTTTCGCCGACGGCAAGACTGCCAGCTTTGAAAATATGATCCTTGCCACCGGCTATTGCGTCGATTTGCGAAGCGTTCTGCCCGACACCCCGGAAGCGCTGGATGCTGGCGGTCGCCCATTGACTTGCGGTACGCCGGGCTCACAGGCAGGGCTGTATTTCTGCTCATACAAGGCGTCTGCGGATGGGCAGTTAAACCAGACGGGGCTTGAGGCGCGTGCGATCGCCGCAGACGTCGCCAAGCTTGCCTGAAGGCCTGTCTTACCCGCGCTGAAACAACCCCATCAGCGCACGCCGCACGACCTCTGTCACTGACGGTCTGTCGGCCACGCGGAATGCCAGTGGGCGGCAGACTTCTATCGCCGCAACGCCGACACGCGCCGTCAGGGCTCCGTTCACGACGCCCTCACCAAAGCGGCGCGAGATTTTCGACAGCACACTGCCGCCTGCCACCGACCCGATCAGGTCGTCACCGACCGCGACGGCCCCAGTGGCCACCAGATGCGTCAGTACCGACCGCGTCAGCCGCCAGCTCCCCAAAGTGCCGGAACGCCCACCGTAAATCTCGGCAATCCGCCGGATCATCCTCAGGTTCGCCGTCAACGCGGTGAAGACATCCGCCAGCGCCAGCGGAACGAGCGCTGTCACCGTCGCCACCTGGCGCGCGGCGGCTTCTGCCTCGCGCCGCGCGGCCAGGTCCAGCGGGGCCAACAGCTCTGTTTCGATCAGGCCCAATACCGCATCCGCGTCAAACACATCGCCCATCCGTTCCGATACCCGCGCGCGGGCCCAGTCGAGTTCTGAACGCCCGGCATACAATCGCATGACCCGATCCGCGACCTGCCGCGCGGCGGCTGCGTCTTCTTCGACCAGCGCGGTTTCAGAGGCCCGATGCAGGCCATCCAACCGCCCAAGGCGCACAAAACCGGCCCATTCACGCACCGCGATCAATAACAGCACCAACAGGAACAGTCCCGTCAGACCCAACGCCACCGCACCCAAAACAGGATTGCGCGCGATCAACCCGCTGACGAAATCCCACGCCGCGACCGAGGCCACAAAGCCGACCAGCGATAATAACAGCCCCCAGAACCAGCGCGCCAATCGCGACGGCGGACGGGCGGCCCATTGCGCTGCGGCCTGCATCGCGGCCCCGCTCGGGGCCTCTGGCGCGTCCATCACAGGCGGGGCCTCTGACGGCCCGAGTTCTGGCGAGGCGTCCAGTTCGATCAGCACGGGGCCGTTCAGCACAGAGCCGTTTTGGTTTGGTTTGTCTTCCGCCATGTTACTCTTTCTCCCAGACCAACCGCACGTCAGGCAGCTTTTCGTCATTGCCCGCGCCGTCGGTTTGTTCAACTTCAAGAAAACCCTCGCGCGCATAGAACGCCCGCGCGCCGGTATTGGCCTGAAAGCACCACAGTTCCAGCCGGGGAACACGTGTTTTCGCCACATCCAGCAACCGCGTGCCGTGCCCCCGCCCGCGCGCCTTTGGGGCCAGATACAGCGCATGAACCACCTCGCCATCGCGGGCCAGAAACCCCTGCGGACCGCGCCAGTTGCGCAAAGCGATAACGTCAACGGTATCAATCAAGCGGCGCAGAAACCGTTGATCTTCTGCTGATGTATGCAGGTTGGGTATCCACGGCGTTTCATTCAGCCAGCCCGCCATCACGGCCGCCAAACGGGGCGCATCGGCGGGTTTTGCGGCGGAAACTCTCATAGTTTGTCGCCAATCAAGAACTGCGCCACCTTGTCCAGCCGGATATGCGGCGGCCCCTCGCCCGGTTTCAGGCTAAGCGCGGCGGGGGCAAAATTCATTACCTGATAGTCCGCATCGAGCCAGCTTTCGGCCCCGTCACGCGCCGGATGCAACAGGCGCTGCGGATCTTCCGGCAACTCGCCGGGATAAAACGCCGCCTGCCGCCCGTCAGCTAACGTACCGCGCACACAATCCAGGTCTTTGCCGGAATGCTGTAGCGTTTCTTCGACCGTGGCGCGCAGCGCGGCAATCGACATCGCCGACGTATCGGCCCCGGCATAATCGGCCCGCCCCTTGGCCTCTGACACCAGCGCCTCGATGATGGCCGTCAAGCGCGGGTGCTGTTTGTGGTGCAGATGGTCGGCCTTGGTGGCGACAAACAGGATTTTCTCAACCCGTTTTCCCAGAAACAGCTTGGTCAGAAAAGCGTTTCGACCGGGGCGGAAGGCCGAAAGGATATCGGCCATTGCGCGGCGTAAATCGTCCATCGCGGGGGGGCCGGCGTGGATGGCACCCAGCGCGTCAACCAGCACGATCTGGCGGTCGATCTTGGCGAAATGATCGCGAAAAAACGGTTTGACGACCTGCGATTTATAAGCCTCAAACCGGCGCTCCATCTCTCGCCACAGGCTGCGGCGCGGGGTAGTTGCGGGCTTGGCCAGCGGCGCAAAAGTCAGCACGGGCGAGCCTGCAAGTTCTCCGGGCAGCAAAAATCGGCCCGGCGTGCAGTCCGAAAATCCATCCTCGCGCGCGGCGTTCAGATAGGCCGCGAAACTGGTCGCGAGGTCGCGCGCCGTGGTTTCATCAAAACCGGCGGCGGCGTCACGGCTGGCGGCCAACGTCAGATAGGTGGCGGCCTGGCTGCGGTTTGCAATTCGGCCAAGGGTCTTTTCGACCCACTGCGTATAGGTCAGATCAAGCAGTTCCAGATCCAGCAGCCATTCGCCCGGATAATCCACTATATCCAGATGTATCGTTCGTGGCCCCTGCAAACCTCCCAGCAACCCGCCGGGTTGCACCCGGAGCGACAAGCGCAATTGGCTAACAGCGCGGGTAGAGGCAGGCCAATGGGGCGTTGGTCCGGTGAGCGCGCCAAGATGGGTTTCATAGTCAAACCGTGGCACGGCATCGTCCGGCTGCGGCTGTAGATAAGCAGTCAGGATGCGGCCCTGCGCGTTTGCCATCAGGCCGGGCATGCGGGCGCGGTCGATCATGTTAGCCACCAACGAGGTGATAAACACCGTCTTGCCCGCGCGCGATAACCCGGTGACGCCGATACGGATCGTCGGCTCAAAGAACGCCTCGCTAATGGCATCAGAGGTGCGCTCTATGCTGCGGGTCAGGCTGTCTGCGATATCACCGATGATCAACTGTGCTCTCCACTGGTGGATGCAAGATAGGGGCGCAAGGACCTGACCGCTAGGGGGAATTCGGGTCGTTTCACTGCCGACCACCCCCGCCAACCACCCACCTGCCCCCCTCCAACGGGAGGGGGGAACAGCGCGCCACATCTGGCGGTTTGCCAATTGGCGCGGGTGCCGTTAATGCATCACGCATGCCACGTTACGCGTTAAAGATCGAATATCACGGCGGGCCGTTTTCTGGCTGGCAACGGCAGGTTGAACACCCCTCGGTGCAGGGAGCGATTGAGGCTGCGCTGGCGAAGTTGGAAACAGATGTGCCCAGTATTGCCGCCGCCGGGCGCACGGATGCCGGCGTGCATGCGCTGGGTCAGGTGGCCCATTGCGATATGACCAAGGAATGGGATGCATTTCGGCTGTCAGAGGCGTTGAATTTCCATCTGAAGCCCTTGCCGGTTTCCGTAGTCGCCGCCGCGCGGGTGGATGAGGAATTTCACGCGCGGTTTTCGGCGCAGGAACGGCGCTATCGTTATCGCGTGATTTGCCGCCGCGCGCCGCTGACCTTTGACAGTGGGTTAGCGTGGAAGGTGCCGCAAGCGTTGGATGTTGACGCTATGCGAGAGGCGGCGCAGTTCTTGATCGGACGGCATGATTTTACGACGTTTCGGGCAACGCAATGTCAAGCGAAGTCGCCGGTAAAGTCGGTGGATGAGATCGGTATTGAGGGGTCGGGGGAGGAAATCGTTATCTCTGTCCGGGCGCGCAGTTTTCTGCACAATCAAGTGCGTAGTTTTGTCGGCACGCTGGAACGCGTGGGTGCCGGGGCGTGGCAGCCCGAGCGGGTGCGTGACGCGCTGCAGGCCTGTGACCGCGCCGCCTGTGGGCCGGTTTCGCCGCCGGATGGGCTGTATTTGGTGGGCGTCGGGTATCTGGTGGATCCGTTTGCCCCCTAGTTTCGGGTGATTTTGTAGGTCGATCCGGCCATGATGGGACCAGCGATTTCGCTGGCTGTACCCGTCGGCCAGTGGATTGTCAGCTTGGCCAGTTCCGCAGCGTCGCCCAACCCGAAATGCACCACAGGCGCGTCAAACGACATAAAGCCGCCGCCCGATTGAATTTCGCGGCTCATGATGCTGCCGTTGGGCAGTTCTGCCACCAGCCGCGCGCCGATGGCATGGCTGTTACCTTGTTGGTCACGTAGCTCAATTTCAACCGCATTGCCGGACTGCGCATTGTTACGAAACAGCACGACAGGGCCATTCACCGGCTGGCTGATCACGTCAAGATCACCGTCATGGTCGATGTCAAAACTGGTCGCGGCGGCGCTCATCAAATAATCTTCCAGCCCGAAAGAGCCGGAGGCTTCGGTGAAAGTTCCATCGCCATTGTTGTGAAAGAACAGATTACTGGGCGACACTTCGTTGGGCACCCATGTGCCGTTGACGATGTAGATGTCCAGCCAACCGTCATTGTCGAAATCGCCCAGCTTTGTATCCCAGGACCAACCGCCGACCTCTAGTTTTTGCGCCTTGGCGGTGTCGGAATAGGCGTCGCCAATGCGGGTCAGCAGAACGTTGTGGTTCATGACCTGCGGGATCGTCGTGTTAAACACCGATTGCAGCGGGGCCTCGCGCGGTTTGAAGTGGATGTTGCAGTAGGCGCGCGGGATTTTCTGATCGGCAGGGATCAGCGCGCAGATGCTGGCGTCTTGTTTTTGGATCGCCAGATCTTTGATCAGCATCGCCTTGCATTCGGCCTGCAACCCACCGGTCAGTTCAGCGCATTTGCTGGCATAGGTCGGATCAAACCGATTGCCGGATTTGTACCAGCTTTTTATGTCCATGTTGCGTTGGCACAGCGCCTTGGCATCGCCATCGACAATGCCGTCGCAGTATTTTGACAGGTGCTGCATCTTCAGCCGACTGGACACGCCAGAGGCACGGCCAGCGATTTGACCATAATACAGCTCTGGCATCCCATCGTTCATCAGATCGCCGGTCTTGATCGACATGGTGGTGTTGGTGGTATGCGGGATGTGCGCCTGATCGCGCATCACCGGCGTCAGCGCACCCTGCCCGTCGCCGTAATAGACGTAATCCGGCAGTTCAAAGTCATTGCCCACCAACAAATCCGGCGCGCCGTCGGTGTTGATGTCGCTGAACAGAATAGACAGGGTTTCGCCGGGCAGGCCGGGCAGATCGGCAAACTTGCTGCCATCCAGCACACCGCCGTCATTCAGCAGCAGGCGATTGCGCGATTCCTCTCCGGGGATGCGACGATACCAGCCTGCGGACCAGTTCCCGAGAGCCGCGTCAAGGTCGCCATCCAGGTCCACATCACCGAATGTCAGCGCCAGAGACAGCATCGCCTGATCGCGGTTGGCGACGGGCATCGGGTTGGCCAGATCCAGCGTGCCGGCCTCGTTGCGAACCACATGGTTGCCGTCCAGATAAGTGGCCAGGAACAGGTCCAGCCAGCCATCATTGTCGATATCCACCAGCGCGGCGTTGAAGATATCCAGGTCAGCCAGCGCGCCAATATCCTGCGCGGAACGGCTAAAACTCCCGGCCCCATCGTTGTGGTAGATATAAAGCCCGGCCTCTGTCGAGGCGATCACCAGATCAAGGTCGCCATCGCCGTCTAAATCACCGCTCGACAGGCTGCGACCCTCCCAAAATGGCGGCCACATGTCCTTCATCGAGAATTCCAGCGGCTTGTCGATGCCTATGGTACCGGCCTCCACGCGCTCAAAAGGCAGTTCAGTGGCGGCGGATCGCGGCGCAAAGGCGCGGGTCTCTATGCTAATGCCATCCGGGGCGGTTTGCGCCACCGCAGCAGGCAGGATCAGGCGTTCAAAACCCAGCAGGAGTTCCAACGCACGGTCGGTTTTGTAGGTGTGGTAGTAATGCATGGCGGTGCCGCCCAGCACGCCCAGCACCACGATGGTGGCCGCCAAAAGGCTGGCAGCGCGGGTCGAAATCGTACTGGCGACAATCATAAAGCTATAGACGCTGAAGCTGCCCAGCGTGAACAGCAAAGCAAAGACATAACCATGGCTTAGCCCGCCCGACAACAGCGCCCCGGCAAGCACGACGTCAAAGGCAATCGGCACCGGAAGAAAGGTGCCGACGATGGCGATCAGGACCAGAACGCCGATGCCAAAGCCAAGGCCCAGGATCAGGTCTTGCGGCAACAGCGTACCGACGATGGCACCTAATATTCCGGCCAGCAACATCAGCGGCAGCGTCGTTTTCAGAATGAACCAAAGGTTTTTGAGATACGACAGCACAAAGCCGGTGAAGGCCCTGACATAGCTTTCTTGTTCACGCACGTCCCAGCCGGTGGGCGCAGGCACGGCGGGTTGCGCGCGTTGCAGTTCCGCCTGTGGCAGCATCCGGCAAATCAGCGGCACCGCGACCAGAATAACCAGCAAACTAAGGCCAATTTTGGTCAGCGCCATGTAGACCGGCATCAGGCTGAACACCATCGTCACCACCACGATGTTCAACGTCGGCGAGGCGATCATCGCCGACAGCGTGGTTTCCGCGCGCATCCCGCCAGAATACAGCCCGCGCGCAATCGGGGCGGCGCAATTGACACAAACACCCAGCGGGGCACCCATGGCCAGGCCAAGGAAAGAGTTTGAAAAGCCCCCCGCAAAGCTGCGTTTTTGCAGATAGCTGAACAGGGTCAGAAAGGCGGCGGCGATCAGGATGCCAAAGGTCATGCCCTTTTTGTTGGTGTTGATCCAGTTCAGCGTGGTCAGGAAAATCTTTTCATAGACCGGCATCTCTGCCGAAACCGGGTATTTCGGGGCAAAGCTGATCGGGTCTTCCAGCACGATCGCGCCGCTCATCATCGCCTTTTCATCCAACTGGGGATAACGCGATTGCGTCCAGAAAAGCATGGCAAGGACTACCACCAACAGCACTGCGAATATCAACCGGCGTTCGGAATAGCGTGCAACAAGTTCAGACATTCGGTCCCCCGAGGTAGTATGGCAAACTGTTTTGTCGTTTGGCCCCTGTCGTAATTACACAGCGAACCGATATCGGAAATTGTTACAAACTCTCAAACACGATCAAAGCTCTATGATACAAATCAGCGCCCAAAAATCACTTGGGCACTGATACAGAAACGCAAATCAGGGCCCGGACTGACCCTGATTCAGGCCTAGTTTTCTCTGGCCTAGTTTTGCGCTTCATCGCTAGACCCGTCGGCCATCTCGGCCTCGGGCACGATCCGGTTGTTGCGGATTTCAAACATCCCGGTCAGGTGAAACGGCTTTAGCAGGTGATCGCGCGCATTGTCCCCACGACCATTATCGGTAGAGCGGGTGATCATGATTTTTTCATCGGTCGCCGCACTGAGCGTATAGGTATAAAATCCGTTGCTGACCCGCTTGCCCTGCAAGCGAAACACCGGCAACCCCTTGCTGGATGTTTCTTCGGCCTCAAAATCGTCGGGACCGGAGACTTTTAGAACCGCATTGGTAAACCCTCGCCCGCCAGAGAACGACAGCGCCGAGGTTTGCAAACGGGCCTCGACCTCTGTGGCGGCCATTGCACCTGCGCCGGTCATGCAGAGGGCGAGTCCAAGAGCTAATATTTTGGTTTTCATTGCAAAATTCTCCTCATCTATTGGGGGGCCAAACTGGCGAGACAGGATTGCATCAGGTCCTCAGTTTAGCCGTCCGCAAAAGTTAATTCAATATCAGGCCTCGATTTCAAATGCCCTGGGCTGGCTAGTTCTGTTGTACCGTCGCCCATTCGGCTTCGGCAGCTTTATTCGCGGCGTTGATCTGGTCGGCGGTCATCCGCTCTGCCAACTGATCGCGCAACGCGATGATCCCCGGCTGGCCGCTGGTGGCGGCCAGGGTCAGCCATTTGTAGCCCTCGACGTAGTCCTGCAGCGTGCCTTTGCCCTGAAACGTCAGAATACCAAGGTTGGCCATCGCGGCGGGCATGCCGTTGTTGGCGGCGGCCTGAAACAGCTTTGCGGAATTGCGGAACTGCACGGCGGTCTCTGCGTCATTTAGCAATAGATACCCCAACAGGAATTGCGCCACCGGATCGCCTGCGTTGGCGGCGGCTAGGTATGCCTCTGTCAGGTTTTCGTCTGGCGGTAACAGGCGCGGGTCAAAAACGAACTGCACAGTGGCCTCGCCGCCGTCGTCGGCCCCCTGCCCGGCCAGTCGATATAGCCGCTTTGCCTCGTCCTCGTCCTGTTCGACGCCAAAACCGTTTTCGTACATCACGCCCAGATTGGTCATCGCCACGGGCAGCCCGCCAACGGCCGCCTTTTGGAACCATGCAACTGCGGCCTCATAATCCTGCGCCACGCCCTCGCCGCGCACATACAGCAGGCCAAGGTTGTTCTGCGCCCGCAAATGCCCTGCCTCTGCCGGGCCGGTATACAGCGCGATCGCGCGTTGAATATCCTGCTCTACCCCTGTGCCCAGTTGGTACATCACCCCCAGCGACACGGTGGATTCCATCCATCCCAGATCGGACGCCTCTTGGAATAGCGCCGCTGCGGTCGTCGGGTCCGGCGCGGTGCCTATGCCCTTTTCTAAGGTGCTGGCAAAATCGTGAATATGCTTGGGCGCACCGGCCTCTGCCGCCTGCTGCAACAGCGCCAGGCCCGCCGTGGTATCCTGCGGCACGCCAAGCCCCTGTATCAACAGCGCCCCCAACGTGTTTTGCGCGCGAGCGTCACCCTGCGCGGCGGCGGCGGCGAAAAGCTGGGCGGCGGCGGCGTAGTTCTGAAGGATGCCACTGCCAATACGCAGGCGTTCACCCAGCATGAACTGCGCCTCGGCATTCCCTGCGCTCGCGGCCTGCTGCAACTCTGTAAGGCTGAGATCAACGGTTTGCGCCTGCACAGGCTCTGCGCATAGCGCGCATGCAACCGCAATGACGCAAAGCAGCCGCATTATTGCGCGTCCATAAAGGTTTTGGCGCGCGCCTGTGCGTCGGCCACCTGATCCGCGCTCATCAGGTCAGCCAGAACATCGCGGCGCGCGGCGGCATCCTCATGGCCATTCGCGGCGGCGATATTGGCCCATTTATGCGCCTCGGCATAGTCTTGCTCGACGCCGGTGCCGCTGGCGTAATATTCAGACATTTGCAATTGCGCATCGGGCATGTTGCCAACCGCCGCTTTCAGGAAATGCTTGGCCGCCTTGGTCAAATCGGCCTCTACCCCCAGCGCATCACGATAGATCAGGCCCAGCCGCAGCTCTGCATAGGGCTCCTTGGCGGTCACCGCCCGCGAGGTCAGCCAATCCAGCGCATCAGGGTCGCCGGTTTCCGCCGCCGCCGCGACCCAGACGTATACCTGTTCACGCTGCTCACCTTCGGGGAACTCTCCGCTGACGACCAGCGACCCCAGCCGCGCGGCGGCGGTCTGATCCCGACCCATAAAGGCAATCGTGTAGTAATTCACCGCGTCGGGGATGCTTTTTTCCACGCCTCGCCCGGTGAAATAGAAATCACCCAGCACCAGCGCCGCGCGGGTCAGCCCCTGATCGGCGGCCTTTTTGTACCACTCGGCACCAAGCACATCGTCTTGCGTCACACCGGTGCCCGACGCATAGGCAAAACCCAGATTTGATTGCGCGCCCGGCTCGCCCTTGTCAGCAGCCCGGCGGAGATAAGTCACCCCTTTTTCCGGATCGGCCGGAACGCCTTCGCCCAGCAGATAACCAGACCCAAGAATGCGTTCGCTCAGGGTATCGCCCGC
>Ga0315339_1002772_pt1 | contig 12916 bp, 9 predicted proteins | sample ASW17metaG_FD_204514 | JGI IMG/M metagenome (GOLD analysis project Ga0315339, IMG submission 204514) | Ammonia-oxidizing marine archaeal communities from Pacific Ocean, United States - ASW #17 | ecosystem: Environmental > Aquatic > Marine > Oceanic | place: USA: California | collected 2016-12-05
CAACCAGATGTGTTCATTCTCTGCGACGATTTCGAGCAATCGGGCCAGTGCCTTGATACGACCCGGATGCCCCATAATTCGCGGATGTAGACCGATCGAGAGCATTTTTGGCCACCGTTTACCTTCTGCCAGCAACACCTCTACCGAATCGTTGAGGAACGTAAAAAATTGTTCAGCAGTAGACATGTTCCCACGAACAAATTTGGTGTCATTAGTTGCAAGTGTGTATGGCACAATCAAATGCGACTTTTCACCCACCTGAACCCAATACGGTAATTCATCGGCATAGGAATCGCTGTCATAGAGAAAACCACCTTCTTCGATCAGTAAACGCCGCGTATTAACGCTAGGCGCGTAGCGGCAATACCAGCCGTGAGGGCGGGTACCAGTTGATTTTTCAATTGAGGCCACTGTTTTTTGAATGTACTTGCGCTCGGTCGCTTCATCCAGTTCATAGTGTTTCTCCCAACGCCAGCCATGACCACAGACGTCGTAGCCACGATCCCGGATCTCCACGGCAACGGCCGGATTTCGCTCTAGCGCCAAGGCACAGGCAAAGGCTGTCAGCGGAACCTGGTGTTTGGCAAAGGTTCGGAGTATCCGCCAGATGCCAACACGTGCGCCATATTCGAACATCGACTCAGCACCTAGATCACGGCCGGAAACATCTGATTTTTGTGTGCCGAGCTCTGTCAGGGCGTTTTCGGAACGGTCATCGCCATCAGCAACCGAAAGTTCTGAGCCTTCCTCGACGTTAACAACAAAGTTTATGGCAAGGCGGGCACCACCCTGCCACTTGGGATCAGGTGGATTTTGACCATATCCGATAAAATCACGACTTGTTGTGGTGGTCATTTATATGCCGCTCCTTGATTGGGTGATGGTAGTTCTCAAATTAATCAGCACCTTAACCGGCCCATCTATGTTTTATTTCACATCTCGGTTCACAGCACGTTGCGTGTTTTTGGTCAATCACAAACGATATTCATCCGCTGCGGTTTTTTTGCCGATCAAACCCTCCTGCAGGTCTTGCTCCACCAGAATTCGTTCGCGTTGACGTGGATCGCCGTATCCGCCTCCGCCGCCCTGTGTCGATACAAAGATATCGCCCGTGCGCAATGGAACATTGGAGAATTTGGATCCAGAAGGCAGATCAAATAATTCCGCAATCGTCGACACTTTTCCATCCCGGCTTACGGCAAATCCGTTTGGCAATCCTGGCATGCCGTTGGCCAAACCGTGTGCACCTATACCGTGATGATCCGATATGCCAGTCAGGCGCGTATCGCTGGTCACGCGAAGCTGACGTTCCGTTCCCAACCCGCCGCGCCATTTCCCGGAGCCGCCTGAGTCCGGAATGAGACGATAACTCAAAAATTCGACAGGATACCGGACCTCCCACGTTTCCATCGACTCATTTTTACAATTGGACATCAAGTGCCACTCGGCGCTGTTGCCGTCACAATCGCTGTGCGCGCCACACCCACCAGCCATATAGATGTACCAAAGAAACTCATTGCCCTGACTATCAACTCCGCCTCCGGTTACATTGTTACCGGTAGAATAGGAGCCGGCAGGAACGCGTTCCGGAACCAGTTGGTGGAGTGCACGCATCATGACCTCGCAAACCCTATCCACCGGATCCGCCGTCGAAGCAAATGTCGGGGCAGGATGTGTCGGATGAACCAGGGAACCGGGAATGGTAACGAGGTCTATGCAGTCAAACAGACTGTCATTCAGGGGAATATCAGGATCGACCGTTGCCAGCAAAGATGCAATCACGGCTGCCTTTGTGCAGGCAAGTGAAGAATTGATCGGTGCCATCACATGCGGATGGGTGTCACTGAAATCCGCCGTTACTTTCTCCTTGGTCTTTGTGAGTGTCACTCGTATCGGAAACGGACCCCCACCTCGCCCATCGTCCTCGATCACATCTTCAGCATGCATTACACCGTCCGGGATCTTTACTAGACCAGCTAGTAGACGGCGTCGGGAATAATCCAGGGTATGGTGCACGCCAGCTCGATACTGCCCCAATCCGTAACGATCAATGAGGTGCCCTATACGGCGCTCAGCGATAATGTTGGAAGCGATTTGTGATTGAATGTCTCCCCACAATTGATCTTCCATTCGAACATTGCGCAGCAGAAATCGCTTAATATCCTCGTTCACCTGCCCGGCGTGAATCAATCGGATGGAAGACAATAACAGTCCCTCCTGAATCACATCCTCGGCAGTGCCAGACCACCCACCCGGGGCCATACCCCCAACATCCGTCCAGTGACCTCTATTTGCGGCGAATCCAACCAATTCTCCGTGATAAAAAATAGGCCGGCACACAAGGACATCTGCCTGATGGGTGCCCCAATTATACGGATCGTTGTGCAAGAAAACATCGCCTTCGGAAATCGATGGCTGGGTCCTGATTACAAAGCGCACCGCCTCTCCCATTGCGCCGGCATGCACCGTAACGCCCTGATCCTGAGCAATCATTACGCCATCACGGTCGAACATCGCACAGGTGAAGTCTTCTCCGTGGCAGAAGCACGTTGAAAATGCGGTTCGTGTCGTCGTCAACACCATTTCACGCACTGTACTGACGAGGTAAGAGCGTATAATCTCAGCGGTAAAGGGATCCAACGTGGTGGTTTCAGGCGTGTTCATGCTTTTACTGCCTCTCCGACTGTAATTGAGAGGTACCCTTCCGGGGTAACGCAACCAACCGAACCTTCCGGAACATAGGTAACAGTCTGCGGCTCCTCTACGAGACAGGGCCCCGTCAAGAGTGTTCCTGATGAAAGGGCTGCGCGCGCGTACACGGGCACAGGCGCCGATATACCTCCATGCATGACTAGTCGTGTGTTTTCCACTGCTTCCTCCTGCACGGTCCAATCAGACCTTGCCAGGTAGGCAGTCAAATCGCGCTCTCTCGGTTGAATCACCGTCACTCCAATATCGACAATTTCAACTGGGATACCAATCCGGGTACCAAATAGAATCTCATGCTGCGTTTCAAAACGCTCGTAGAGTTGATCAGGTGTTTCTGACGCCAAAAGAGTGATTGGTACATAATGCCATTGGCCAAAGTACCGCAGCCCTGCAAACCGTTCCGAGATAATCTTCGCGTCTGCGGACGGCCCCAATCGTTCGAGTGCTTGCTGATGGAGTTTTTTATAGGTCTCCTGCACCGCCCTTTCCGCCATTGCCTCCAACGGTAACATCACGGTCTGCGCCGCGAATACTTTGAGGTCTGCGGTGAGTAGACCAATCGCAGAAAGAACGCTACAGTGGTTTGGTATGATCACCTGTTTGATGCCGAGTTCGGCCGCAACACCAACAGCTTGTTGCGGACCAGCGCCGCCAAAAGCCACCAAGGCAAAGTCACGTATATCAGTCCCCTGTTGCACAGTGATTTGGCGGATTGCATGAGCAATGTTGGCGTTGACGATTGCCCAAACACCTTCCGCAAGCGTCTCGGCGCTGGTGCCAAGTTCCTGCGCAATATCATCAAGGGCGGCGATTGATGCCTGCCTGTCCAACGGCACATTTCCACCGAGCAAACCGCTCTGCGGAACGATATCGAGGACAAGATTGGCGTCGGTAACAGTTGCTGCCCCTCCGCGCCCATAACAGGCTGGTCCGGGCACCGCGCCGGCACTTCGGGGCCCAACACATATCGCCCCTCCGGCATCCAGAGAGATGATACTTCCTCCACCGGCGCCAATCGCATGAATATCGAGACTACGTATACGGGCCGGAACGCCGTGTTCAAGTTCCACGATCTCCCGGTGTTGTATTTCGCCATCACGCATGAGGCAAATATCTGTGCTCGTTCCGCCAATGTCGATAGTGACTGCGTTCTGGAAACCCATATGCTTGGCAATCGCCGATGCTGCCAGGGCTCCTCCCGCGGGACCGGATTTTGCTAGCTGGATTGGCCGAAGCTTAGCCTCCTCTAGCGTCAGCAATCCACCACCGGAGTGCATGTAGCGAATGCCCTCGTGACTGGGGAATTTTTTGCTCAGTTCCTCCGTATATCGATGGAATACCGGCATCGCCATCGTATTCAGGACACAGGTGCTCACCCGCTCATATTCTCCGATACGCGGATCGACGTCCACGGACAGCGACAAGAATAGATGCGGGTCAAGCCGATGAATAATCTCCGCGACCTGCCGTTCATGCAGCGGGTTCGTATACGAATTGTATAGCGACACTCCGATCGCCTCAACCTGATGATCGAGAAGATGCTGGATCGCAGCTTCCACATCAGTTTCAGACAGAGGCTCCTGCTCTTGTCCCTTGGTACTCATGCGGCCTCCGACCTCGGCCCGCAGATGGCGCGGGATCAGGGGCTGAATTTTCTCGTGGCGAAAGTGAAATGTTCCTTTGCGGAATGAATAGCCAATCTCAAGTACATCGCCAAATCCCGCGCTAGTAATAAGCCCAATCTTCCCGCCGGTACGCTCAATCAAAAGGTTGGTCACCAGTGTCGTTCCGTGGACGAAGTATCGGATTTCGCTTGCATGAATGCCGACTTCGTCACAGGCAGCTGATACCCCAGCCGTCAGCCCCAGAGAGCTGTTCAGCACCTTACCAGTTACAAGATCACCGGTTGCAGGGTTCAGTGCCACCAGATCAGTAAACGTACCGCCAATGTCCACACCTATCTCGGCCATATCGCCTTGCTCACGCAGCACTATAGTTTCCCCTCTGACAACGTGTCATCATATCGGGTTATCTTTTTAAGCTGGTTTCAGCTCGTTAACATGTTCTTTGAGAAACAACCGTACGAGATCCACAGTACGGTCGATATCCGATTCCTGGTGGGCTGCACCGACAAATCCTCGCAGCATATGACGGCGATGAATGTACACGCCCCGCTCACGCATCCAGAGCCGAAATGTATCGTTCAATTGATCGGCCCTAGGGGTGGTTGAGCGCCCAAGATCGATGGAGTTTTTAACCTCCTGGACATCAAAGTATAAGCACCAGACCGAGCCAAAATATTGACAGACGGCACTGACCCCACACTCTCCTATCGCCTGATTGATGCCGTCGCTGAGGCGCTTCGTCAGTTGTTGCAGTGTATCGGTCACCCGATCCCGTTCGAGAATTGTCAAAGTTGTTAACGCAGCGGCAACGCTCAACGGGTGCCCGTTGAACGTCCCTGAATAAAACACCGGCCCGGACGGGGCCAGCATTGACAAAAGATCCCTTCGTCCCACCAGTGCGGCAATTACATATCCATTTGCGATGGCTTTGCCGAATGTCGCGAGATCAGCCTTGATGCCTAACTTCGCTCCCGTACCGCGAATATCATTCCGGAAACCGCACATGATCTCGTCAAAGATCAACAGGGTTCCATTTTGATCGCACAGGGATCGCGCTCCCTCGAGATACGCTTGGTCAAGAACGATACAACCGGCGCTGTGCAGTACCGGCTCAAGTATCAAAGCAGCAATTTTTCCTTTGTGGAGTTCAAACGCCTCTTTCAATGCCTCAAGATCATTGATACTGACGACAACCACTGCATCAATAGTGCTTTGTAGGCTCCCTGCAGAGCTAGGATTTGGATTCGGAAGGTGCTGAAAATTGGTGCCGGACGTCGCTGGCTTCGTGCTCACGGCATAATCATCGTGCCAGCCGTGATAACCACCCTCGACTTTAATGATTTTTTCACGCTTCGTGAAGGCCCGGGCAGTGCGTACGCTGTGATACAGCGCATCAGAACCACCACCACCACACAATGCAACCATTTCGGCACACGGTATGAGTTGCGTCAACCGCTCTCCCATCTGAACCTCGTGCTCGTGCGGTACGCCTACAAATGCACCCAAATCTTCCGTTGCCTGCGCAACGGCAGCAGAAACCTCTGGATGTGAATAGCCCAGCACAGCCGTGCCAAAGCCTCCGTGGTAATCCAGATATTGGTTGCCATCAACATCGGTCAGGGTTGCGCCCCTGGCGGAGCGGAAATAAATTGGGTGAGGCACCGTATCTCGACCGGCACCCGTCACCCCGCCAGGGGATATTAGTTTCGCCTTTTCGTACATACGAACCGACTGCGCGACAGTTATTCGAGGTTTTGTCACACTAACTTACCTAAGCCCTTAGCCTTATCCAAGTCTACCTAACTTTACGACTTTTTTAAGTCAGCAAGGTGAACCAGATTATGCGGCCGCCAGGCCAACCCGCTTACGTTGGAACGTGTTGCCATATGAAAACCGATTCCCATATACATCGCCCAAGGCACATCTTCAACGATTTGAGCAGCCGCTGTTTTGGCCAGCGCATGTCGCGCTTTCAGATCAGCAGTCCCCAGCGCTTTCATAATCATATCTTGCGCCTTCGGATTCAGGTAATCGATCCAGTTGCCGACTGCCCCTTTGCCGGGCCCAAAGAACAGAAACTCAGCATAGGCCCCATCGACAACAAATGGCGCATCCTGCACAATCACGGATTGCGCCTTGTGAGAGTAGTACTGCTCCTGGTACTTCGCGGGCGCCATCTTTTGCAGCCGGACGTCAATTCCAATTTCTGCCATGGCCTTTCTAATCAATTGAGCAATCTGTTCATGCTCGGGATAGATTGTTGAATAAGACAGGTCAAAAGACGTGCTTTGTTTGCCTGAATCGCTGAGAAGCTTTTTAGCTTTCGCAACATCTCTCGGTTGATAAGGCCAGGAATTAGGATATCCTGGATATTGATCTGGCAGGGGCCCCCGGAAAAGACGAACGCTCGGATCGCCGAAGTACACGGTTTTGATAATATCGTCGATTGGCATGGCATAGGCCACCGCCTGGCGCACCCGCTTGTCGGTAAAGGGTGCAATTGAATTATTCAGCCCAAAAATAACTCCATTATTTCCTTTGACGCTCGTCACCTTGACGCCCGCAGAACCGGCTAGGGCGCGCCGCTCCCGGGTCCCCAAGTCCTCCGCAACGTCTATGGCTCCGGTTTTTAGCAGGGACAGACGAGTTGCCGAACTCGGAATTTCACGGTAGAGAATTTTATCAATCGCTGGCTTGCCACGGAAATAATTTGGGTTCGCCACATACTCGACTTGTTGTCCCGGCGTATAAGATTTTGCGTGATATGGGCCAAATGAAGCCGTGTTGGACACGAGCCAGCTCTTGCCCCATGGATCTTCTTTTGTGATGTGCTTCTTGACTTCGGTCGAGTCAAATATGACGGCTCCAGGTACCGGTGTTGCCTGCACAATCATCAAGATCGGGTTCGGCACGTCTAACATGATCTCAAAGGTATATTTCCCGGTTACCTTATAGGCCTTGTTGTTTTTAATGGATGCAACTCCGAGAGGAAATAAACCTTGTGACTTTAACGCAAATACACGATCCCACGACCACTTGACGTCCTCAGAAGTCAGCTCGTTGCCAAAATAACTCTTCACACCTTCTCTTAATTTGATCGTATATTTCCGGCCGTCGCTCGACACATTCCATGATTCCGCTAGCAGGGGTTGCGGCGGTGCATCTAAATCAGCTATACGATTCCCCTTGCCATCGGTCTTGATTTTAAACTCCGTAAACCGGTCATAGGTCGATACGTCAGCTTCACGGTCCTGCCCTGAGGATGAGAATTCTGGGTCGAGCGTTGTGGGAGTGGCAGGCGCGCCGAGGATCAATGTACCACTTGGTGTGGCGGAATAGGCGGACCTCCCGAATAATGAAGTTAATGCTGGCGCCGCAAACCCAAGAGATACAACTCCATTCAAAAAACTGCGACGGTCGGTTCGACCTTTAAGAAAGTTACCTACCAAACTCCCCTGCGATTGATTTTTAGTTTTCATTTTTAACCCTCCCTGTATAAAAAAAAGCGTGGAATTTTGGGCATTAAACAACGCAATTGTCAAGAGGTTTGCGTCTTTGTATTATAGGGCACGTACTATAGGGCACGTTGAAAATACCCTACTCCGGTGATGTTTAGACTGAGAAAAAAATGGAAGCAGAACCCATTAATAAAGTTTTTTTAAAGATAATGTTTTTCAAAAGAAGTTGGCATCTGACCAAAACCGAATTAACGGGTTCAGAACGATTATGGCTGAGTAAATTTGTGACATGACTAAGAAAAACTCACGAACAATATCTGGATACGGGCGAGAGCTCTTGTGTCAAACCAGAATTGGCGCTGAATTGCTAACCCGGTTCATTAAAGCCCTATGGCGAATTTACGTGGTCCGCCGTTTGATACTCTTCATTCCCTTGCTTGTCGGTGTGAGTATGGCTGTCTTTGTATTGATCCGTATGGCTCCGGGCAATCCGGCATATCTATTTGCCGGGCCAACGGCCTCACTCGAAACCATCAGAGCGATGGAAATAAAACTTGGGCTCGATCAATCAATTTGGGTGCAATGTTTTCTCTACATGAAAAATCTTGCTAATGGCGATCTGGGTGTATCCCTAATTACCTCACAGCCAGTGTTAAAAGATTTGGCAGTTCGCTTGCCCGCGACCCTGGAGCTTATCACTTTTGCCATGCTGCTAATCATCGTTGTCTTGGTTCCGCTGGGAATACTTTCCGCTGTCGGAGGGAATCTCGCAGGTCGGCTATCGAGTGGTTATGGATTTCTTGCGGGGTCGCTGCCAGACTTTTGGTGGGGACTTATGCTGATTTTCGTATTTTACACCTTACTCGGATGGGCGCCGGTACCGTTTGGCCGCATCGACTTCGGTTTAGAACCACCCGTCGTTACGGGTTTCCTGACCATAGACACGCTGCTGGCAAACGATCTAGCGGCGTTTCGCTCGGCTTTCGGCCGCCTGATCTTACCCGGATTTACCCTCGCCTTTATCTTTGGTGCTCCTGTTTTGAAACACTTGCGTACGACTATGGCAACTGGCCTACAGGCGCATTACATCCAGTATGCTCACCTTTGCGGGCTGTCTCGTACGGCCATCTTTCGTTATGCGTTCCGCAATTCTATCATTCCGCCCCTAACCATGGCTGGAATGACATACGTTTATCTCGTCGGCGCAGCAGCGCTGGTTGAGAGCGTATTTGCGTGGGGTGGATTTGGCCAGTACGCGGTACAAGCGGCCATTAGCTCAGACTATATGGCCGTATCAGGTACAGTATTGGCAGCAATGCTTATCGCGCTCTGTATCTATTTGATCCTCGACCTAGTTTATACATTGATTGATCCTCGCGTAAGAAATTAATGCCATGTCGTCTGTCCAACCAAGCAATTCGGATCCATATAAGGTGCCAAAAGCCCGCGAACGTTTTGTCCGTCATCTGAATACCTCGGTAATCGTCGGGGGGATCCTCGCTGCGGGGAGTATTTTTCTGGCTATACTAGGCCCGATATTGGCGCCATACCCGCCGATGGAGCCCAGCGCAGGACAGCAGTTGCTACCGCCAAGCTCTATTCACTGGTTTGGTACTGATGACGTAGGAATGGATGTCTTTAGTCGAGTTATTGCTGCACCGCGGGTCGACCTGGGCATTGCCTTGTCCGCGACGATATTGGCTTTGACTATTGGCACTACGATTGGAGGGATTGCAGGATATTTCAGGACCTGGTGGTCGGAATTGATCATGCGTATCTCCGACCTTATTCAATCCTTTCCGGTCTTTATTCTCGCCATGGTGCTTGTGACCATCACCGGGCAGGAAATCTGGATTGTTGTTGTCGTAATAGCTTTCGTAAATATACCGTTGTACGTGCGAATGATACGTGCCGAACTTTTGTCGTTGCGGGAACGGACGTTTGTGGAAGCGGCGATCGTCATTGGTGTGCCGGCCCGGCGGATCGTTTTTCGGCATCTCATTCCGAATGTAATCGGGACCATCATCAACCAGGCCACCATAACCATGGGTGTTGCGATGCTGCTCACGGCCGGGCTCAGCTTTGTCGGTGCAGGCGTGCGGGTTCCTACGCCGGAATGGGGTGTGATGATTGCAACAGGTGCGTCCAGTATTGTGACTGGTCAATGGTGGCCATCTGTCTTCCCGGGAGTGGCCTTGTCGGCGTCGGTGTTCGGTTTTGCTTTGTTCGGGGATGGTGTTTCAAGAATGCTGGATAGCCGGGAACGCGGAGCATGAACAACGAAACGCAGCCTGACGTGATAGTGCGAAATCTGACGGTCGAGTTTCTGTCAAAAACAGGTACGGTCCGCGCTTTGAATGACGTGTCGCTGGATATCAATCCGGGAGAAACAGTTGGGATAGTCGGGCAAAGTGGATCAGGTAAATCCGTTCTGATACGGTCGCTGGTGAATTTTGTCCCGAAGCCTGGCCGGATTAAGCAGGGTGCGATCACGATTAACGGACAGGATGTGCTTGCCCTCCCTCCAGCGCAGTTACGCAGTTTACGCGGGCGGAATGTCGGCGTCATTGTGCAAAATGCCCGCGTGCACCTGAATCCGGTGATTTCAGTTGGGCGACAGATTGCCAACGTCTACCTTGCCCACCATGATACAACACGGCGGGATGCATGGGAGCGAGCGACGGAAATGCTCAGTGCGGTGGGAATTCCCGATCCGAAGGAGCGCATGCGATCCTATGCGCACGAAATGTCAGGCGGCATGGTCCAGCGGGTCGTTATCGCGATGGCTCTTGTGTGCCGACCGGGTGTTGTGCTCGCTGACGAACCAACTAGTGGACTAGACGTCACCATTCAGGACCAGGTGCTTCGTTTGTTTCGGAGCCTGGTATCCAAAACCGAAGCATCGGCGCTGCTTGTGACCCGCGACATGGGCATTGTGGCAAATTTTTGTGATCGGGTAGGAGTGATGGATAACGGAAGACTGATTGAGATGGTGCGCGTGGCCGATATTTTTTCCGGGGCTGTCCAGCCGCAAACAAAAGCGCTGTTGGCAGCAGCCTCTTTGAACGAAAAACAGGTTTTTTAAATAATGCAGTCTGATATCACGGAAAGTCGCGGCGAGCCTCTCTTGAAAGTGCAGCGACTCGTCAAACTTTTTTCTTTGCGCCGCGGGAAGAAAGTGCTGACTGCGGTCAATCAGGTCTCCTTTGCCGTCTGGCCTGGAGAGACCCTCGCTCTTGTTGGCGAAAGTGGGTCGGGAAAAACGACGATCGGACGCTGTGTCCTTCAAACGCTGCCCGTCACAGCAGGGGAAATCTGGTTTGACGGGCATAACATCACTCAGATGTCCCAACGCGATCTCCGACCACTTCGTGCCGGCATGCAAGTGGTCTTTCAAGACCCGCTTGATTCCCTTAATCCCAAGATGCAAGTGGGCACTATTATCGATGAACCGTTGCGTGAGCACTTCCGGCTCACCCCTCCCGAACGGCTAGCCCAAGTCTTACTAGCCATGAACCGTGTTGGTCTTGAGCAGGATATTGTGCACGCCTATCCCGGGCAGCTCACTCCGAGCCAACAGCAGCGGGTAGCGATTGCGAGAGCGATCGCGAGCAAGCCAAAACTTATCGTGCTTGATGAACCGACATCTTCGCTCGATCCCTTAATTAGATCAGAGATCCTACACCTCTTGATCGATCTGCAGCGTGAATTAGGCATAAGCTATCTGCTGATTTCCCACGACCTGGTAAGCGTCCGCCACATCGCCCACAGAATTGCAGTTATGTATCTGGGCGAAATCGTGGAACTGGGTCCTATCGGATTAGTTTACGATAACCCATTGTTCCCCTATACGCGCGCGCTACTGGAATTGGCGCCCAGTATCGAGAAAAAATTAGCTGGTGAGGAGCCTCGGGTTCAACTTACCGGAGAAATTCCGAGCCCTGTTGATTTGCCAAAAGGTTGCTATCTGGCATCTAGGTGCCCATTCGTTCTCGCAGAATGCTCCCAACAACATCCGAAACTGGAACCCGTCGGATCAGGGCGGCTATCTCGTTGCTTGCGGGAAACCGGGAAACTTCCTGCCATAACCTATGACGGGCAAGGCGATGCGGCGGAAGCGAGGTTGGCAAGGCCGTTTCACGTCATCGAATAACTGCCTTACTATTTTGCAATGACCGTCACTGGCAAGCAAAACAGTTGATTGAGGCCGCTGGTGTGGATCGGTTCCCATACTGATACCACTGAGATCGAAAGAGAAATTACGTGGGTTATTATTTGAAATCTTTTCGGATGACGACCTTCTGGTTCTGAAAGTAAAATTTTTTCAGATACATAGGAGGACACAATGACCAAACTGAACTCACTGAACCTTGTTACATTCAAACGCCCCAACAACAACGATCCAAATCTGAAAGGTCGCAGCAAGCTAATTGAAGATTAAGACCAAGAAGGTTTGTATTAGCCTTTCCATTAGTAGGGATTGCCCATGCAAAAAATACAAATAGTACTGGCAGCAGGGATCGTTTCATTCCGTGATGAAGACATAAAGTTGGGAAGAATTGAAGTAGTTGGTAGACTGAAGTGCCACCCTATGGGGTAGGACCAGGTGGTATGAAAGGGTACTAGATAAGGTCCCAACCTCTCCAAATCCGCTAGGACCTGGGCAGCGTGGTATCAGTTGGAACTAAAGGGTATAAAAGGAAACGGTTTTGAAGACCAGCCAGCACACCGGCCCAGATTCCCTTCCGTGGCGCTTTTTTTACAAGAGCCACACATTATTGCAAGACAGGCCAGTCACTTAATACACAATTTTGCTAACTGCTCAAAAATCAGGGCCTGAGGTTAGGTGATGGATTTGCAGTTTTTTCCATTTTCGATAGATCATCCCTCTTCCCGTAACTAATTACTTCTGAAGGTGCCATGTGATATCGCAACTAGAAGTTTGTTGTCATTCGCCCATATCCACGATCGCGATAACAGGACCACCTCCTTGAGGCCCTTGGTGCATGGCATCTACGGAAACAAAAACAGCCGCGTCGCCTATAGCAACCGCGGCGACACCTCCGACAGCAGCTTTAGAATGCCGATGGTGATGCACATCAGAATCATCAAGCATGATCTGAC